>JGI20130J15133_1000803_pt1 | contig 28313 bp, 30 predicted proteins | sample WasSprMetagenome_FD_15133 | JGI IMG/M metagenome (IMG submission 15133) | reverse complement strand
GCCTCGATGCCGGAGGATTTCAGAAACTCGGCTAGGGCGTTGACGTACTCCGTTCCCCTGTCGACGGGGACGAAGACTAGACCTCCCCCTCCCAAAGACCTCACGAGCTCCAGCACCTCCCTCTCCATGTCCTGTTTGGGCAGAACGTAGAGGTCGTAGACGTTCCTCACTAACTCAGGTCTGGCACCGACCTCGAACCCTAAGAGCTCCCTGAACAGCCTAGTCCTCGCGCCGGGGTTTCCGGTGGCAGAGGAAATCACCAGAATCGAGCGGATTCCCTCCGTCTCCCTCTCCAGCTCCTGCTTCAGCTCTGCTAGCNGACTGAGGAGTTTCTCGTCAGGTCCCCTGTATGCGAGCTCCCTCCTTGCCCTCAGGAGTTCGGAGCCGAGCGAGACCGCCCTCTCTGAAAACCCCATGAGTCTGAGGATCATTTCTATGGCCTTGGACCCCCTCATGACGGCATCCACGTCGTCCACGAAGAGGTACCTGAATCGGAGGTTTTGCATCCTTTCGAAGTTCTGCATGAGGTACCTTGAGGTGGTGACGAGTATGTCAAACCCACCCTTCTCCAGCCTCTCCTCCCTTTCGGCCCTCTCCCGACTGCCAAGCCCTGAGTGGATGATTAGGATGGAGAGTGAGAGTCCAAGTTTGGAGGCATAGAGTTCGAGCAGCTTCCCGATTTGTCTGACGAGGAGGGTGGTTGGAACCAGGATGTAGCTTTTGCCCCCCTTCATGGCGAAGTATATGGACGCCAAGGTCCCCAACGTGGTTTTCCCCACCCCGGTAGGTGCGAGCATGGCAAACGAGGAGCCCCTGCTCAGCCTTCTCAGCCAGAGCCTCTGGATTCCCCAGGGTTTGCTCCCCACCGCCCTCTCGAACAGCTCTGAGAGTTCTTGGAAGGCTTCGTCCCACTCCTCCAACCGCTCGTATCTTTCCAGTGTCCCCAATTCTCTCATGAGTTCATAAATGGACTTTTCAGAACGCAAGTGACCTCTGGGAAGGCAGCTCGCGCACGGGAGTCCCGAGGAGAGTCTGGAGTCGCTTATGGGACCGCCGCAGTTGGGGCAGCTCCTGAGGTAGACCACCATGGAGGCCTCCTCTAGCTCTCGCTGAAGCGGAACACCTTCCATTCCTAATAGTCTGCGCCCTCGATAATCCGATAATCTCCTTCTTATACGTGAAGTCGATGAGGATGATGAAGAGGGTTCTAACGCACATCCCCGGGCTCGACGAAATCCTGCACGGCGGGATTCCAGAGCGAAACGTGGTCTTGGTGAGTGGGGGCCCGGGAACGGGGAAGACCATACTCTCACAGCAATTTCTCTGGAACGGGCTCCAGCATGATGAGGCCGGAATTTACGTCGCCTTGGAGGAGCACCCAGTTCAAATAAGGCAGAACATGTTGCAGTTCGGCTGGGATGTCAAACCTTACGAGGAAAGGGGAACGTTCGCCCTCGTGGATGCCTTCACGGCAGGGATAGGAAAGGCGAGGGAGTACGAGAAATATATAGTGGCGGACCTCAACGACGTCAGGGAGCTGACGGATGTCCTTTCCCAGGCCATAAGGGACATAAGCGCGAGCAGGGTGGTGGTGGATTCCGTCACCAGCCTCTATATAAACAAGCCAGCACTGGCGAGGGGAATCATTCTCCAGCTCAAGAGGGTCCTGGCCGGTCTGGGATGCACCACGCTCTTCGTGAGCCAGATAAGTGTGGGGGAGAGAGGGTTCGGCGGACCTGGGGTGGAGCACGGTGTGGATGGGATAGTCAGGCTAGACCTCGACGAAATCCAGGGTGAGCTTAAGAGGAGCCTGATTGTTTGGAAGATGAGGGGCACGAGCCACAGCATGAAGAGGCATCCGTTCGACATCACGGAGAAGGGGATAGTGGTTCGCGCGAAGGAGGTGCTGGGTCTGTGAGCGGCGAGATTCCACTAAACCCGGTGGGAAGGAAAGACATACACCAGCTCGAGACCATCCTCCTGACCGCTACCTTGCTCAGGCCTCAGGTTCTGGAGATGATCAGGAACTCGGCCGAAAGGCTGACGTGGGTGGACAGTCTGGCGGTTGCAGCGGGGGCCTTGGCAAGGGAGAAAGCAGGGATGACGGTGACACAAATCGCCGAGGAAATGGGAAGAACGGAACAGACGATAAGGAAGCACCTGAAGGAGGAGAGCAAGGCGGGGCAGCTGGTGAGGGAGACCTATGAGACCCTGAAGGAGAAGGTCAAGGAGGGAAAGGTGGCGGAGATTCTCCCTCTTGTCGCCCCGAGCCAGACGGAGGAAGTGGAGAGGCTGAAGAAGGAGAGGGAGGAGCTCAAACAGGCGCTGGAGAGGCTGAGGGGAGAGCTGGAGGAGCTTTTGAAGCGGTTGGGCTGAGGTCCTCGAAGAGTTGCGTCACCTCTGAGAGATTCAGACAAATTACCCCTTCGCTCTCCGCGGCTCGGAGACACTTTTCCGTGAATCCTCCCGCACTCACCAGCAGGAACTTTTTCCTTCGCCTTGGTAGGAGCTGTGATTTTTGAATCAGGGCTTCCAAGACCTCCTTGTCCATCGTCCCCCACTTCACCTCTCCTAGAAGGATTTCCTCCCTGCCCAACGCGCAGATGTCTATCTCGTTGCCCGAACGGTCCCACCAAGAACCAATTTCCTCGAAGGAGAGCTGGTATCCCTTTATGCTTCGGCCGTTGTAGCGGGCGAGAAGTTCTCTAACCACATCCTCGAATACAGGACCCATATAGGTATCGAGTTCCCTCTCTATTTCCCTCAAGACAGGTTCCACTTCCCCCCTCTCCAAACGTGAGCGGTTTCTGAAGACATAAGCGTACCAGAAGTTGAAAAAGTTGTCCTTGAGATAATACCTGCTCATCTTCTCCTTCCCTAGGACGGGTTTCCTCACTTCCAGCAAATCGAGCAGGTCCCTGAGAACTTGCAGGTAGTACATGAGCTTGCTTGGCTCGATTCCCGTGGTGTCGGATATTTCCTTCACGGTTCGCTTTCCCCTGGAAATGGCGGCGAGAATGGAGTTGTACCTTACCTCTTCCTTCAGCTCCATTCTGAGAAGGGAAGGGGGTTCCTCAAAGAGCACCGAACCTTTCTCCAGGACGATTTCTCTCACGCAGTCGAGGAGGGACTTTTGAGGATCCACAAAACGCAGGTAATGAGGGTCCCCGCCGAAGGTCCCATAAATTTCAATCCTTCTCCTTTCGGGTAGCTCTCGGAAAATCTTCCTCACCTCAGAGTAGGGAAAGGGTTCGAGCTTGAGCCTCGAGGTAGCCCTTCCGTAAAGAGGGGCAGTTGCACCCGCTGCTACTCTTTCCACCATTCCTATAGAAGATCCCACCAAGATCAGCATCAGGGGCTTAGAGTTCAGTACTTCGTCCCACCACCTCTGTAGTCTCGTGAGTGCGAGCCGACTTACGGAGTGGAGTCTTTGGAATTCGTCTATCACCACTGCCCGCTCAGTTGAAAGCCATTCGAAAAACGCATCCCAGTCCCCAAACTCCACAAATTCGCCGGTTTGTTCCCTTACATCCTTTGAGAAAAGTCTCAGGAGCTCGCGAGGTTCGCAATAATCCACGTATAGGTAGACCCCACCGACTTCCTTCAAGAACTGTTTCACCAATTCAGTCTTTCCGATTCTCCTTCTTCCGTAAAGGATTATCAGCTCACCCCGACGAAGACTTTCAAACCTGCGTCTGAGAAACTCAAGCTCCGGTTCTCTGTCATGGAATCGCCATATCATATAGTCTCGACTATAATAGTCTTGACTATATAAATCAGTTGAGTTTCTGCTGGGCTTGGAGAGACAAAAAACGTTTGGCCTTAGGAAGCCAGCGGTCGAGGGGCATCCGTATGAACTCCGAAATCTGGGCGAGAGCATCGCTAACCGTCGAAAAGGTGGCGGGTTTGCCGGAAAGTGCGTGCCTAAGTGCCTCCCTGATTTTCCAGCTTCCAACCGGTGCCCAGTAATCAGGAGTGACCTGCCTCACCACGAGGACGAAGGCCTGCTTTCCCCTGCGGGCGAGGTGCTCGTAAGCCGGAAGCTTGGCCGCATAGTATCCCCCTCCTATGGAGGGGTAGCTGGATTTTCCCCTCCATCCCTCGGAGTCCGAGCCTATCCAAGGTTCCGTCCCCCAAGGTAGATAGACGCAACCAGGCATCACGATTTCCACCATCTCAAAGAATAGGGTGGAGGGAAGGAGAAGGACCGCGTACCGGTTTCCGACATACTCTGTGGTGAAGAGTTGGGGGGTGTCCACGGTGTCTGCGTGTATGAGCCTTCTTCCCAAGTCCTTGGAAATTATGGAGTCGACGGCGGTTATCGACCACCTCGAGGGGACGAGCACCCTTTCGAGCTTCCTCCCTAACATCCCCAGCGAGAGGAGACGAGCTAGGTAGTAGGAGGAAAGGCCGGCCCTGTAAAGCTCAAGGACGGAGGTCTCGGCCTTCGCATCCGTATCCGCCACCAGATTTTCCACGCGCGGGGGAACCTTGGGATTCTCGCTCAGGGTGAAATGCTCCAATGTTGCGGAGGGTCCTGTGGGGGCGAGGAAACCGTCAAATCTCATCCTAGGTTGGGGAAGTCTCTTGAGCCTCACCTCCAGGGAGAGGCCGCGGATGGACAGGGCAGCTTCTCTGATTTCCTCAAGCATTCTCGGTGGCTGTTTTGCGCTTTTTACGTTCAACTTGATTTCGCACCTTAGGAGTTGTGAGCGAAGGTTGATTACCTCCTCTAGGCTTTTCCCGTAAAGCCTCTCAGGGTCACCCATTTCCTCGACGGACATAGGATCGGTCGGTGCGGCTAGGAGGCTGAGACTCACGTCCGGCCAAGTTCTGCTCCCCACCAGCACCTCTGGGGGTGTGGATCCTCCGAAACTGATGGAAATCTTAGAGATGACCGCCCTTTGGAGCTCAAACCTTGCCAAGAGGGGGCAACGGTTGCGCCCGCACAGTAAACGATAGCCTTTGCAGGCTGGGCAGAGGTTTCGGCTGGGGGATTTCATCGAAATTTTGAATGAGATCATTCGAGCCTTTTCCCTCGCAGGAAAATGGAATTTCACCCCCCCGCCTTTTTGGTGAGGTTCAGCAGCGGATTAATTCTAATAAATTAGGATACGAGGATGGATGTCCTCAAAGGATGAGCTCAGCCTTTTGGTCGATGCAATTTCTCCGAGGGGGTTTTAGCGACAATACTGTTCGGAAGTCGGGCGAAGGGAAAGGCGGATGAATACTCCGACTACGACCTGATGGTAATCTTCCGCGACAAATCTTCCATGTGGGCGGCATGGAAGGAGCTCTTCAAGAGGGTTGGGAGACTCAGAATTCTCGCCCATGTTATCCCGAAAAGTTTGGACGAGTTTTTCAAAACGGAACCGACTCTCTTTGAGGAGATTAGGTCACACGGCAAGGTACTTTTCCTCAGGTATCCGCTAAGCATGCCCATGTTGTTGGGACTCAAACGAGCGGTTCTCTTAACGTATAAGCTCGAGGGACTAGACCGAGGAACAAGGCAAAGCTAATGTATCGTTTGTATGGAAAGGGTGGGAAAGCTGGTCTTGTGGAACGATTGGGTGGCACAAGGGTTGCAGAGGGATGTCTGTTGGTTTCCGAAGAAGAGGCGCCCAGTGTCCGAAGAGTTTTGGCGGAGGGTGGGCGCGCGTGGAGGAAATTTCTCTTTACTACGAAAATCAACTAAGGACCAATCTAGGACGGAAGCCCTACAAGACAGAACTTCCAGAGAGGAATCAGATGAATCCCCTTTAATTCGCCCTCGGTTTCCTTGGTTATCACAAACCCACGGGGCACTTGATATTTGTGCATGAAGTAAATCATGTGCCTGAGATCGCGTTCTTCGATTTTGGAGCTGAATTTAACCTCCACGGGGATGAGTTCCTTCAAAAAATCTATTTCTTTTTCCCCCTGCCTCCAATAATGTTTTGCCCGCAGTTCAAACATCACTAAATTCTCAACGAACTTCTGCTCCGGAACTTGGAAGGGGATGGTCAGGGAAGGGTGATAGGCGTAAACCCTCGAGAGCTTTCTTGAGGTCGCTCTGATGGAGGGACGATAGTTTAGAATCCTCCGAATTAGAAAGGAAAACTCGAGATAAAAAAGCGCCTTGTAAATGGTAGTTTTGGTTCTTCGCAGCTCTCGAGCCAGCGCATCTACCGAGAGATACTGTCCAGGGTTGCTCAGGAATAGGTTCACGAGATCCTCAAGCAGAAAGGTGTCGACTGGCCCAAACTCTCTTGGGATGTCCTTTAGTAGCACAGGCTCGATAACGGTGTCCCTTATGTAGCGCCTTATGAAACCCGCATCCTCCTCGTTGACAAGCTCGGGGAAAGGTCTCGACAAAAACCTTTCGAACTCTCTGCTCAGCACGTCCCTGTACAGCTCGAGTCTCTCTTTTTCGAAAGAAATCCTCCTAAAACGAAGGAACTCCTCAAAGCTCAAGGGGGAAAGCTCATAGTAAATGACTCTCCCAGCCAAAGTTCGTTTGGCCTCCGCTAGAATGTTCAGAGAAGCCGAACCGGACACTAGGATTTTCAAGTGGGGAAGACCGTCGTAAAGGAGCTTGACGTCAGCGACCCAGTTTTTGGATTTTTGTACCTCGTCCAGAAACATGTAAACCCTTTCGTCCTTGTAGTTCACGCCGGTGAGTCTGGAGTATTCCTTTAGGAGCTCCTGCAACCTTTTTCCTTGAAACTCTGGCTCATCGAAGCTGCAGTAGAATATATGAACGGGATTCACGCCCTCCTTTATCAGTTGGTCGATGAGCTGGTAGAAAATCGTTGACTTTCCCACCCGCCTGAGTCCCGTGAGGATCTGAATTTGCCTCCTGTTCAAATCCCTCTTGATTTCCTCGAACATTTCTCTTCGAAGAGGGGGCACCAGCCGTGTCTTTACCGCCTTTTCAGCCCACCAGTGATTCTGTTCAAACATTTGTTTCCTAAGAAAACGAATATTTAAGACATTCGTTTTTTAATAAAACGAATCTTTGGGAAAAGCAAAAGGAAAAGTGAATGCTGGGGTGAATATACGATGGGAAAAATTGCCCGAATCAGTCTGACCCTGCCCGAAGCCCTGCTAAAACAGCTCGACAGGTTTCTCAGCAGCAGGAAATATCCCAGCAGGTCGGAGGCAGTGAGGGATGCCGTCACGGCTTTTTTGGCGGAACAGGAGTCCCTCGAGCAAATTTGTGGGCGGGTGGTAGGGGTCCTCGTTCTGCTTTATGACCACGAGATCCCTGGTCTTCCAGAGAAGATTATAGAGCTTCAGCATGAAAGTGGGGAAGTGGTGGCGGCCGCTCAGCACATCCATATAGACGAGAGGAACTGCTTGGAGATAATCCCGCTCAGGGGAGAGGGAGAGAGGATAAGAGAACTGGTGGAACGGCTGGGTGCGCTGAGAGGTGTAAAGTTCAGCCGCTTTGTTCGAGTACCCGCGTAAATACCCAAGAAACTGAGGGATTCGGATGGTCCCGACATCTTTCACTCACAGTAAATCACTAGGCGAAGGAGTGCTTCCTCGATTTTCGCCAGAAATTCTGTACGAATAATTTTAGCGTAACACTTTTAAGGCAAAAAGTAATACCAGACGATGGCATGCTTCCTCGTGCCGATGAGCTTGGCAATCCTGACAACAGCCCTCTCGAAAAGATTCCCTCAGAAGTACAGGATTTCTTGGCTGAATGCCCTTCTTTGGGGTGGTGTCCTGATGTTGGCGGTTGAGCATCTCGCTCACGGAGAGGTGGTGCCTTACCCTCCTTTCCTCACTGCCGGCTTGAGCAAGGTAATCCCTGAAATGCTCACGGTCGGCGTACCCATGACGGTTTGCACGGTGGGTCTTTGGTCAGCGATGGTCTTCTTGGATCTCAGATTGAATATCTCGGACAAAGTCAAGGCGGCGGGACCGAGACTTGGGCACGTATAAATGTGGCTAGTGACCACTGCCCTGTTAGCGGCGATTTCTACCCTTTTTGCGGCGATTTTGCGGGGGAGATACAAGCTCGGCACGCTCTCTCTGATGTTCTGGGGCGCAACCCTCATGATTTTCATCGATCATCTGATTGGCTGGTTGAGGGAGGGCGGACCCTTCTTGGAGGTCGAAACGGAAGGATGGGTGTCGAGCGGGGCGATGCTAGGCCTGCTGATGGCCGTACCAGTGGTTGTCTGCTGGGCAATTCTGCTGTCGAGAAAGCTGTAGTCTAAAATAAAGCAAAACCAGAAAGAGAATGCCATACTGGTCGAGACTAAGGTTTGCCCTCTATTCCCCCGGCAGAGTCGTCACGGAAGTGCTGGAGAAACCCGACCTCCTCCGCACCACCCTTTTCATGGCAATCACGGGAGTTCTGTTTGGGGTGGTCATCCAGTACACCATGTCGACCGTGGTAGTTCTCCACTTTTTGGCGGTCTATACCCTTATGTTCAACACCATCTGGCTCCTCCCCTCACTCCTCAGTCTTTTCCTTTTCTGGCTGATTGGGAAGAGGTTCAGTGCGGAAGCCTATCTGGAATGCGGATACCTTGCCTTCATGCCCTTCTACACGGGCCTGTGGGTTTATTTTTTGCCCGCCGGTCTCTACCACTACCTCAAGGGCGACTGTTTAGCCTATCCCGCCATCGTCTGTTATGATGAGTGGGTCTACCTGGCCATTCCAGTGGGGCTGGGCTTCTTCCTGAGCTATCTCTATTCCATCCTTGTGGGGGTGAGGGTGGCCAAGGCTAGGTGGTACACCTCCTTTATCGTTTGGACCCTCTCGCTCTCCAGCCTCTACCTAACCTACCTCATCTTCAGGGGATGGTTATGAAGTCCGTGAAGCTTCCCCCGAGATTGGAGGCGATTTGGAGGAGATTCAAACCCTTCAGTGGTCTGGTGGCGTTCTTCGGCATCCTCCTCATCCTGATGTGGGTCAGCTATGTGCCCTATCCTGACCTGAGATACATGGAGGAGAACGAGTTCCCCTCCATGCAAGTTCCCGCCGTTTCTTGGCCTGGGGGCACCTTCCGAGTAAGCACGAAGGTTTCCTCACTGCTCGTTGATGGAGTCAAGATAATCGTGGAAAACGGTGTGGCAAAACTCCCCGAGAACATACAAGTGGGATGGCATAACCTAGAGGTAAACGGGGAGAATCGAGGAAGAGCCCTGTATGTGGCCCCGCATTCACCTGATAACTTCTTCTGGGTCTGGGTTTCGGACATCCACACCCCGCCTTTCGGTGAGGAGAAAATCCTAGATAGGAAGAGGGTGCTGGATTTGGTGGATGAGCTCGGTCCTGCGTTTATGGTGAGCGGAGGGGACCAGACAGACTTCTCTACTGAGGACGAGTACAAAAATTACAAGAGGATAATCTCGGGCCTAGAGATGCCAGTATACAACCTTCCCGGAAATCATGAAACCTACTCCGATCCGTATCTCCACCGCTACGTTCGAGAGCTTGGTCCGACAAACTATTCCTTCACCTTCGGGAACTACCTCTTCGTGACAGCGGCGGGCCTGCATTCGTACAGGGGATGGGGAGGGTTCGACCAAAAACAGCTCTCTTGGCTGGATAGAGAGCTCTCGAAACCTGCAGAGAACAAGTTCCTCCTGCTTCACATACCCCTCGCCTATTACACGGGCAGAGAATACTCTTGGGTCCCTTGGTGCAGGAAAGACAATTACTTCACCCAAATCTTGGAGGGACACGACCAGCTCATGGAAATCTTGAAACGCGAGAAGGTAACTACCTTTTTCGGACACTGGCACACCTTCGATAAGGAGTTCGACCTCAACGGTCTGAAGTTTTTCCACTCCCCCAGCGTTACCCAGAACTCCAAGGGGGTTTTCTCGGCCATCTTTGGAATCACCGAGCCCTATGCACTAGGATTCTCCTTCAGGGTGGTAATGATGGAGAATGGGCAACTAAAAACCGTGTGTGTTGATCAGCGAAAACTCCTTATAGTGCGGGAAAATCTCCCCACAGGGCAGCGGATTGTCATAACCAATCGACATGACCACGCCATCCCCCTCAACCTAAAGGTCGATATTGGCCCAGGAGACTACAAGATCTCCGCCGGAACCAAATCCTTCGTCCAACCGGATGGAACGTTTTGGGTGAGATTGGAGGCGGGACCGGGAACGACCGAAATTGTAATAGAGCGTTCGACTTAGCTACTCCTTGGATAGATACACCTGTCCCGACCTAGCGACCTCCTTCAAGTAGGGAGAGAGTTCTTTTACGGCCTCCTCTACCTTGGAATGTTCTCCGCTGAGTTCGGCAATGACGATACCGTCCCTCACCTCGAGTATCCTGCCCCCCTTCTCTTCAACCTTCTGCACGAATTCCATCACCTCGCGATCGTCCAACCTCCTGCTCTTGAGGAGGGCAATTTCTCTGACCGCCGCTTTCTCGGGGTCTATTATCTCCACGTTGACGATGGGAATTAGGCGCTCCAAGACTTTGCGCAGGTGCTCGGTGGTATGATCGTCCGCTTGGAAGCTTAAAATGATGCGGGCGAGACCGGAGGGTTCTATTCCCACGGTGACGGAATCTAGGTTTATCTGCCGGCGGGTGAAGCATCGAGAAACCCTCATCATCACACCCGGCACGTTCTCGCAGAGAATGGAAAAAATTCTGGTCTTCATGTTAGCATCTGGTCCAATCTTCCTCCGGCTGGAACCATGGGAAGGACGTGCTCGTCCGGATCTATGATGATGTCAAGCACCGCCGGTTTTCCGCTCTCGATGGCCAGCTTCAGCTTCTCTTTGATTTCCCCGGGTCTCTCTATCCTATCTCCCCATGCCCCGTACGCCTCGGCCAGTTTGACGAAATCCGGAGACTCGCCTAAGTACGTATGGGATCTGCGTTTTCCGAAGAAGAGATCCTGCCACTGTTTCACCATCCCCAAGTATCGATTATTGAAGATACAGTTGACCACAGCGATATTGTTCACGACGCACGTGGCGAGCTCCTGCGAGTTCATGAGGAAGCTACCGTCTCCCGCAATGTTTACCACCACATGGTCCGGTTTCGCTACTTTGGCACCCATGGAGGCGGGAAAACCAAATCCCATGGTACCGAGTCCTCCCGAGGCCACGAAGTGCCTTGGCTTTCGGACGCAGTAAAAGTGAGCTGCCCACATTTCGCATTGCCCCACTTCCGTCACTACTATGCCATCTGAACCCAGAACCTCACCTATCTCCTTTATCACGCGCTGTGGTTTTAGTGGAATGTTATCGTAGTCCATGCGTGGTGCGAGCTCCCGCTTCATCTGCTGAATCCTCTTCCCCCACTCCTCCGTCCTACCCCTCTGCCACCTAGAGGATAGAGCATCGATGAGGGCACGCAGAACCCGCTTGGCATCGCCCCTTATCGTGAGCTCGGGCTTCACAATTTTGCCGAGCTCCACAGGATCGATATCTATGTGGATGATTCTCGCTTTCGGAGCAAAGTACCTTACATCGCCCGTTGAGCGATCGCTAAATCTCGTGCCAACGGCGAGGAGAAGGTCGCACTCAGAAACCGCAAGGTTGGCGGCCATCCTTCCATGCATTCCGAGCATGCCCAAGGAAAGCGGATGGTCTTCTGGTATAGAGCCTTTTCCCAAGAGGGTAGTCACCACCGGTGCACCTATCAATTCCGCCAGTTCCACAAGCTCGGCCGACGCGCCCGACAGGATTACCCCACCGCCGGCCATGATGATGGGGCGCTCGGACTTCACGATGAGGTTCACCGCCTGCAAGATTTCGTAAGGCTTAGGATCGAGCCTTATGTACTTGTTGAGCTCAACTTTTGCTGGTATTTCAACCTCAGCCTTAGCGCTCTGGATATCTCTAGGAAGGTCGATGTGAACTGGACCAGGACGACCGCTTGTGGAAATGAGGAAGGCAAGCCTGACGATTTTCGGAAGATCCTGAACCCGTTGAACGATGAAGTTGTGCTTGGTAATGGGAAGCATGATGCTGAGCATGTCTGCCTCTTGGAATGCATCCATACCCAACAGGCTAGTGCTTACCTGTCCTGAAATCGCCACAACGGGTGAGGAGTCCATGTATGCGTTCAGGATGCCGGTTACAAGATTCGTGGCACCAGGACCGGAGGTGGTGATACATACCCCTGGCCTGCCTGAGACCCGCGCATAACCATCGGCAGCGTGGGCGGCAGCCTGCTCATGCCGGACGAGGATATGTCTAATCTCGCTTTCTGAATACAGGCGGTCATAGGCGTGAATGATGGCTCCCCCCGGAATGCCGAAAATGTCCTTAACTCCTTCTGCCTTCAGAGACTTCCAGAGGATTTCGGAGCCCGTAAGTTCCATCCTCATTCATCCTCACGCACTTTTCAATCTTGCTAATACCGAAACTCTGTACCTACGCCTTCCCGCCACCTGACCCACCAATTTGGCACTCTCCGAGAGTTCCGCACCGAATCGCTGTTTCAAGATTCTCCCGAGTTTTCTAGCAAGTGCGATGGAACTGAGGTAAAAGTTCACGCCTCCCTCCACCTCCTCCACCTTAGTGATGAAAACTCTCGCATCTTCAGCACTCGCTTGCATGGCTTCGCTCTCGACCACCTCCCTAATTCTTGAGATATCTCCACCCCTGACCTGTAAGATGGCCTCGTAATATCCCCCCGCCTTCAACTTGCAGACCCTGCAAATATGTCTCTCGAGAGGAATCTCGGTTACGACCTGCTGCTGGAGTGGCACGACCTGATTTTTGTCCAGCCTTCCCTTCAGGCTTACCGTTACCCTTAGGCTTGATTTTTCTCTCTCAACCCCAATTTCCACTTCGACACCCTTGACCTGCTCAAGGGGAACGAATTCCCAGCTGTTGCCCGTAAATTTGGCCACCTTCAGGCGTGACAGCATCAGTCCCCTCACCCCTTCCTCCAATTCGGTGCCAAGCCAGGTTCCTCCCACCCTCGCCATTCCGCATCGGGGACAAATAACCACCCTCAGCTCGGGGAGAGCTAAGAGAGGCCTAGAGGAGAGGCATTCTTGACAGAGCCCGCCAATCAGGGGATTATCCTCTGACTCGACCTTCCCGCACTTGTAACAGAAACGCTTCACTTCATCTTCACCATCATGGCATGGGGAACTCCCTGGATCCTCAGAACTCTGTTCGGATCAATCAACCCCTCCTGAATCGCCCTCTCCACAACCGACCCCACCACATTGGCGATGGTGGCCATTCTCAGCGCTTTTATGCACTCCTCCATGGTGGCTTCCTTTCCGCCATAAAATCTCTCATCCACCTTCAGAACCACCTTACTTTCCCTGAATTCTTTTCCAAGGAGCTCCGCATCACAGATAATGACCACCACTTCCTCCCCCACCTGCAGGATTCTCAACCTTGGCATTAAATGGCCCTCACCGTGGTTCTAGCCCCGCATGCCTCGCATTGGAGCATTGTCACTCCCTCATATTTCACCAACTTGGTATCGGGACGTCTGCATTCCCTGCAAAAAACGAATTCCTCCAAATAGGAATCGAGCTTCTGCTTGATAACACTCTCCGCAAATTTTCCCTGCACCAACAAATGTTCTCCAGTCTGGTTACCTGCCGCCCCTAGTTCGCGGAGCAGATACTTCATGACATGCCTTTCCTCCCGGTTCATGGCTGAGCAAATGCTTTTGAAATTCCTAATAACGGTTCTGTTTCCGATGTAGATGATATCCGGCTCGGGAACTTGGAACCTGCTGCGATCGAAGACTATCTTGGGAACCTGCTCGAGTGCTCTCTTGAGTAGTTCCTCGTAGCTCTCCATCATTCTATCCTCTTATACCTTCCTTCCTTGAATTCGTAGACGACCCCCTGCGCAAGTAGCCGACGTATCCCCTCCCAGGCTTCCGGCTTTGAGATTTTCAATGCTGAAGCCAGCTCCTCCACCGTCACTCCATCACCTCGATCCAACCTCTCTATAGCTGCCTCGATTTCGCTTTCAGGAGTCACCATCTCCACCACTTCTATCTTCGGTACGGCTTCCTTGGGTGCGGGAGGCATTCCAGCCATGAGAATTTTCTTTCGGTTCCTGACTATTTCCAGCAGGCGAACGGTCTCCAAGTTGGGGTCCTCTACCCTCACTATGAGTTCTGGATAGAGATAGACTTCCCCAGCAAACTCCCTTACCTTTCCGATTACATCGAGCAGCGATCCCACCTCGTATTTTTCCAGTCTCCGTGCATCCTCCCCCCACGCCCTTAAACTGATAACCCCCGTGCCGTCGTCAAGAAAGAGAAAGCACATGCGCTCGTCAATGTTTTTGTCCACCACTGTGCCTAGTACCCTCACTCTGGATGCCTTCTCCCCCCACGGGGTGACTATGTGCGCTGGTTCCTCATCTGTCGCCTCCACATACTTTCCCTTTTGTATGTCCTCAATCAGCACCTTTTTTGCGGAGCTCCACACAATTACTTCCTGTTTCTCTTCCTAAAGTTGTAATCCGTTTTTGCCACGTTTCGCAAAAAAGTGTGGAGCTCCAAATACGTGGAAGGAGGGTGATGATTTTGGGGGGCAGGCCGAAAATACCGGTAGCCGAAATGCTACACCTTGTTGCCGAAATAGATTCGAAACATAGCACGATTACTCAGGTGTTTGATGCGGAAAAAGTCGCCGGAAAGGAACACCTCCTACACGCCGCCTTCTTGGCACTTCTTTCTGAGGACAGGGGTGAAAGGTTCGCCAATGATCCCCGACTCAATCTTCTTTGCTGGGCGGCGGCGGAAAGACAGATAGGGGTAGCTCTGAAAAAGATGGGAATAAATCTGGAGACGAAGGAAGTGGCGGTAATGATAGTCGGGAGGGACCCCTCATCTGTCTCATCTAGTGCCGAGGAGGTGAGCAGGTTTTTGGAAAGGGACGACGATGTTCTGAACCTTGATGAGGAGAAGAGAAAGAGACTGTCAGAAGTCTTCTCCCTGCCCCCCATCAGGGAGGAGGTAGAAAAACTAGTGCTAGAAAAAATTGCCCTACTGGAGCTGGAGAAATGAAACTGGTGGTGACTTGTCGGAATTACCGCATACAACAAACCTACCAGGCAATCCGGCGCCTGCTCCCTAGAGCGGAAATTAGCAAAACTCCCTTCAGGGGGGTCTTTCTACTGGAGGCAGACGGAGACCCCATTGAGGTGGCTAGGGAACTCAACCAGTGTGCTAGTGTGGGAAGGGCCGTTCCCGTATTGGCAGAGGCGGAAAGCAATCCGGAGGCAGTAAAAAAGGCTGCCATCTGCGTGAGCGAGTGGATAAAAAAGGGAGAGAGTTTCTCGTTCAGGCTCCATAAACGCGGTTCCCACCAGCTGGATAAGCCAACGCCAGAGCTTGAGAGGGAAATTGGGGCGGAGCTTCGGAAAGCCATAAAGGAGAGAATTGGCGCGGAACCGGAAGTTGAGCTGGAGAAACCTGATGTGGAGATTTCTGCGGAGGTGCTTGGTCCCCTGACCTACGTGGGCATCCTTAGAAGCAACTGGCGCTTTAAGACTCGGAAACGCTGAATTCCGCTAGTTTTCTCACCTTCTCAATTCCGGCGTAAGCCCCGCGAACCACTAAGAAATCGCCCGCCAGAATCTTGGTTTTTCTACTCGGGGTATAGATGAACTTGTCCCCCCTCTGGATGAAGAGGATGTAGCTCCCGGTAGTGGACCAAAGATCTAGTTCCTCAATTAATCGATTCTCGAGAATGGATCCGGGTTTCACCTGAATTCTGGAAATTTTCTCGTCCGCCTCGTCCATAACTTCGGTTAAAACGGGGTGCGGCTCAATTCCCCTCAACATGAAATCGACTATTGAGTCGGCCGAGTCCGTAATCCTTTCTAGGCACCTTACAATCTCCAGTATGCTCTCAAGCCCCTCCTTCCCTCTTTTGGCCAACTTTAGGGTTTCCGACCAGAGCTTATAGGAGAGCATGTCGAACTTCTTCTCTATCTCTCTCACAAGCTCGGCCGGTTCCCTTAAATTGAGGAGAACGGACGAGTAAGCAAGATCCACGGAAAGAACCGCCGCGTCCCTCATCTCGGCCAACGTCCTCCTGATGTTCCTGAGCTTGGTGGTGGGACCAAATAGGGGAGGGGGAGACTCTCCAGCTATTCTGTAAATGCGTTTGAAGCTTTCTAAGGGACCTTTAATTACCAGCAAATCCCCTGCTTCCAAAACGGTTTCCTTCCCAGGCACCATGTATTCTCCCTCCCTACCTTTGGCCAGAACCCAGATGCCCATCGAGGAGGGGAGGCGCAGTTCACCCAGTTTTTTACCAACGATTTGGGAGTTTTCCCTTACCTTTATCTTGGCTAGTCTCTCGCTTGCCGAACCTATCGCCTCCTTCAATACAGGATGAATTTCTGCCTTCCTCAAGACGAGAGAAGAAAGATCGCCGCAGGCGTTGGAGATATTCTCCGCGCCGGCTGCTATCTGCATCAGTCCCACTATCCTTCTGGCCTCTTCCCTGCTCCTAGAAACCATGGCGGAGCTGTAGAAGAAGCTGTAGGTTAAATCATCCATTTTGCTCTCAAGTGACTGTACCAACTTAGCCAATCCTTCGTCGTCAAAGTAAATTGAAGCTAAGGAAAGGTCAACCATCCAATCCGAGGTGTTTTTCATTTCGGCGAGTATCTCCCTAATGGACTTTGGAGGGCCTTCACTCATCTAATTCCTGATACCATTCCGGATATATCACATGGGGAAGTCATTCCGATGTGTGGAATCGTAGGATACGTGGGGAGAAGAGAAGCTGCACCCATTCTGTTGGAAGCCTTGAGAAGACTGGAGTATCGCGGATACGACAGTGCCGGAATGTGTACTCTCTCAGACAAGGGGCTGCTGGTGAAAAAAGACAAGGGCAAAATAGAGGAGATTGAGGCAAGACTCAAACTCTCCGAGCTACCAGGACACATGGGACTGGGTCACACGAGGTGGGCGACTCATGGTGAGCCCTCTCAGCGCAACGCCCATCCACACCTGGACTGCAGGGGGGAGGTGGCAGTGATTCACAACGGCATCATCGAGAACTACCTTCAGTTGCGGGACTTTCTGGAGGGAAAGGGATATACTTTTTCGTCTGACACCGACAGCGAGGTAATCCCCAACCTCATCTCTTATCATCTTCGCACGGGTACTACGCTCACCGATGCTGTCAAAAAGACATGCCTCAAACTGAAGGGAAGCTTCGCTCTTGGGGTTATGTATATCCACGAACCAGGAAAAATCATAGGCGTTAGAAAGGAAAGCCCGCTGGTGGTGGGAATTGGAAGAGAGGAAATGTTTCTCTCCTCCGACATTCCGGCAATCCTTAAGTTCACACGAAGAGTCATTCCACTCCGCGATTGGGAGATGGCTGAGCTAACGATGAAAGGGGTGAAGATTTCCTCCCTACAAACTGGCAAGATCGTGAAAAGGGAACCCACTCTGATAAAGTGGACGCTTCAGGTGGCTGAAAAAATGGGGTATCCCCACTTTATGCTTAAAGAAATCTTTGAGCAACCGGCGGCTGTCAGGGAAACTCTTAGATCGGATCCCGCCGCGTTGAAGAGGCTTTCCGAGGAGATGGAAAAAGCGAGGGGGGTGTACTTGGTGGGTTGTGGTACTTCTTATCATGCCGCACTGGTGGGTAAATATCTTCTCTCAAAGCTCGCCAATCTCTCGGTGGAAGCCGTCCTCTCCTCAGAATTTCAGGAGAGCTGCAGGGTTGAGAAGGGTGAACTCGTGCTTGCCATAACTCAGTCCGGGGAAACTGCCGATACCCTGAAGGCAGCTAGACTCGCGAAGGAAAAGGGGGCAAAGGTGGCATGCTTGGTCAACGTGGTCGGGAGCACCATTACGCGCGAGAGTGACTTGACCTGCTATATTCACGCAGGGCCTGAAATCAGCGTGGTGGCTACCAAAACTTTTACCTCTCAACTGGCCTATCTTCTGCGACTCGCCCTCTCGCTCTCCTCCAAAAAGTTGAACCTCTCAAACCTGCACGAGATGATAGAAACGGTACTCAAGCAGATGCAACCTAAGACCAAGGAGCTGGCTTCCCGCTACCGTTCGATTGAAGATATCTATTTGATAAGCAGAGGCATAGGGTATCCCATCGCGATGGAGGGAGCGCTGAAGCTGAAGGAGGTAGCATACATTCATGCGGAGGCCATGGCGGGGGGAGAACTAAAACATGGTACCCTAGCCCTCATTGAGGAGGGAACTCCAGTAATGGCTCTTGTCCCACCGGGGGAGGTAAGGGACAGGATGTTTTCTAACATTCAGGAGGTGAAGGCGAGAGGGGCAAAAGTGGTGGCAATAGCGTGTGAAAGAATTCCCAATGTAGAAACCTGTCTCCTACCACAAGTGGAGGAGACACTCTTTCCGTTCCTTTCCATTTTGCCCCTTCAACTTCTCTCGTATTACTTGGCGGTAGAAAGGGGATGTGATCCCGATCGTCCTAGACATCTAGCCAAATCCGTGACAGTTGAGTGAGCTACTTTTTACAAAGCTCTAAGAAATACCGCAACATTCTGTCATCCTCTGGAACTAGTTCAGGATGAAAGGAAAGAGCAAGCATAGCGTCCTGCTGAACGGCAACTATTTTATCTTGAAAGGTTGCTAGAATCCTAGCCCTTCCCCATACCTCCGTCGCCACCGGGGCTCGGATGAAGACACACCTGAAGGGCCTGGAACCAAGAACCGGTATGTGCAAATCTACCTCAAACGATTCCCTCTGCCTGCCGAAGGCGTTACGCTTCACGGCAAAATCCATCAACTGGAGGAGAGGTTGCCTTGTCCTCTCCACCACCTCATCGCCCTTTTTCGCCAGTAGGATCATGCCCGCACAGGTACCGAGGATAGGCAGACCAGAAAGACCGAACTCCCTGACCTTCTCGAAAAGACCCGTCGAGACGAGCAGTTTCCCTATAGTGATTGATTCGCCACCTGGTAGGACGAGGGCATCCACGTCTGACAGCTGTGCTGGGCTGGTGATGCGTACCGTTTCCGCCAGATTCCTGAAAGCCTCCAGATGCTCCTCAACATCCCCCTGAAGTCCAATTATTCCTACCTTCACTTACCTTCCTCTTGTCGCCAGACGTTCTGTCGGATCGAGCTTTCTCACATCTATGCCTCTCATGGGTTGAGGCAAGTTCTTGCTCACTTCCAGCAGCACCTGCGGATCGTCGTAATGTCTCGCTGCCTCCACGATTGCCCTAGCCATCCTAGGCGGATCGCTCGATTTGAAAATTCCCGAACCCACAAAAATCCCATCCACTCCCAGTTGCATGACCATAGCTGCATCAGCTGGCGTAGCTATCCCACCGGCGCAGAACCAGACTACAGGAAGTCTGCGCAGTCTAGCCACCTCTTTAACGAGGTCGACTGAGACACCGTATTCCATCGCCTTCTGCTCCAGGTTCTCATCGTTCAGTTCCTCTATTTGCCTCTTCGTCAGCCGGATGTGTCTGATGGCCTCCACCACGTTTCCGGTACCAGCCTCTCCCTTAGTCCTTATCATGGCGGCACCTTCTTGTATCCTTCTGAGGGCCTCCCCCAGATCCCTCGCCCCACAAACAAAGGGGACCTTGAATTGATGTTTGTCAATGTGATATTCCTCGTCTGCAGGGGTTAGAACCTCGCTCTCATCTATCATGTCCACGCCAAGTGCCTCGAGAATCTGGGCCTCGGCGAAGTGTCCTATCCGGCATTTTGCCATGACAGGAATACTGACCGCATCCATGATTGCTTGAATGAGGGCAGGGTCGGCCATTCTTGCCACACCCCCTGCAGCTCTTATGTCGGCCGGCACTGCTTGAAGGGCCATCACCGCAACCGCCCCTGCTTCCTCCGCTATTATAGCCTGTTCTGGGGTGGTGACATCCATAATCACCCCTCCCTTTTGCATCTTGGCAAAGCCCCTCTTCAGTCTCTCTGAGCCAAAAATCAGTTCCATCGACTAATGTAACCTGCCCCTGCTTAAATCTAAACTAGCTTGTTATCAAAAATTCCGTTGTTATAAGTTAGAGATGGGCCGCCGTAGCTCAGCCGGTAGAGCGACCGCCTCGTAAGCGGTAGGTCGTGGGTTCGATCCCCACCGGCGGCTCCCAAAAAAAAAGGGAGTTCTTTATGTGAGGATAATATGGATGGATTGTGATGAGTGCCCGTTGAGAGAGGAATGCAGTAAGGTAAACGAGGCTCAGGAAAATCAGCTATGCCTCATAGTGTGGGCAGTTTCTAGGACGGCTGCCGCTGCTATGGCGGACGTTTTGAGAGAGGAGATGTCTCTAGGACCTGAATACTCTAACGCGATAAAATCCTACAAGAAGTTACTGCTGAGAATTCTGCAGAACGTCAAGCCCGAAAAGAGTGTTGAGAAAACGAAGAAAAAGTAAGTAAATCATCTCCGCAGGATTTTCCTGAAAAGGACCAACCCCAACACCACTAGAATCACGCAAATGAGCGGGAGTACAAAGAGAGGAAATCCTCCCTCTACTTTCTCCCTTATTCGTTTGGAGAGATGCGGCAGGATGATGCTTCTTGTCTCGACGCTTAGAGCATCCCATAACTTCACGAGTTGGTTTTGAGGTAGGAAGGTAAAGATTCGCTCTACTGTTTCAAAATCTCCCTCCGCCACAAGGGTGTCGATTATGGCTACACTCTTCACACTGGAGAGAGTCGATAGCAGGGGGCCCAGGTTGTCTGCGTATTTCAGAATGGTGAGTACCTCCAAGATGGAAAAGTTCTCTAAAAGTTGAGAGGGACCCTTGCAAACAATTTGAGCTGTAAGTCTTGGGTTCGCCTGAAGCAGCAGGCGGAGGAGCAGGAGAGCCTGACTAGGCGTCAGCCGTAACGTTTCTCCTGCTTTCTCTGGATCCACAAATTGTAGGAGGTCAACCATTTTCTGCAAAGAATTCTCCGCCAGCCTGACAACACCCACCCTCTGCCATAACGGGAGTGACTGAAACGCTAGCGCTGAGCTTTGCGGCTGGGATCGCAGGAGAATCCAGCAGAGATTTTCTAAGGGTAGACGGGTGAGTTCAGAAACGGAGGGAGCAGGAGGTGGCTCAACGACTGCGAGATTCTCCTCCCAGATGGACCATTTCCCTCCATTGTCTAGCACCTTCAGCCACACCCGATAGGTGCCGGGAAGGGCAAAAGAGTGACGAACCACCTCCCCTTCTCCTGAGGAGTTGTCCCCGAAATCCCAGAGGAAAGAAACGATAACTCCATCGGAATCGGCGCTGGAGGAGGCATCGAAAATCACTTCATCCCTAGTGTTCGGGTCGGGCGGCCAATAAGAAAAGGAGGCCGTTGGCGGTAGGTTGAGGGGGATTATCTCTATCGTCTTCCTCACCGTGGCACTGGCCCCCTTATCGTCCCAGACCGTCAGCGAAACCACATAACGCCCCTCGTTCTCGAACGCGTGCACAGGATTTGACTCCGAGGAGGTTTTCCCATCACCGAAGTCCCAATGCCAGCGAACAATATAACCATCTGGGTCGTACGAACGGTCAAGGAAGGATACATTCTCGTTCTCCCGAGCGCAGACAGGGGAGAAGGAAAAGCTGGCAACAGGGGGAGAGTTGGGACGTGGAGTGGTGAATCCATATTGAAGTGAGCTTTCGTTTCCGGCGGGGTCTCGTACGGTGATGACACAGGTATAGGTGGTGCCTGGAGAAAGACCCTGAACGTTGACCGAGTGACGAGTTCCAAGAGGGGTGCTAAAAATTCTCCCGTCCACCGAAAGAATTCCGTAGACGGGTTCGCTTGTCTGCCAAGAGAGGGTTGCCGAGTAAAAATCGGCGTTGACCGTAACCCAAAGAATGCGAGGTGGAGTAATGTCGATGGTGAACCAAAGCGTTTCAGAGTTTTCTCCCTCCCCGCTCGCGTCAATGGCTTGAACCCTCCAGTACCAAGTTCCCTCTGGAAGCTCCTCCTCCCAGAAGTTGTCTAGGACGGAAACGACCATGGGATGGAGGAAATCTGGACGGTTGTCTAGGAAAAGTCTGAAATTCTCCTCAATCGGTTCGGTTTTTGCCCATTCAAGCCTCACCTTATTGTCCCCCAGATTCTCCCCAGCAACAGGAGAGAGAAGAAGAGGTGGTCGGGGTAGTGGAAAAACGCGAAGTTCAGGGTCTCCGAGGAGGATTAGGCAAAGGAGGTTGTTTCTCCACTCCTCCTTGGTGAGACTGTATTCTGGATAGTTTTGGGCGAAGGATGAGATGGCTCCATAAAGAGCTGGTCCGGGTCGATACGGAAGAGAGGGATGGGTGAAGAAAATCCTCCAGAACTCCTGGTCCAGTTCTCTCACCCCTCCAGCATTCTCGGTCACCCACATCGGTCTTGAGGCACCCACGTACGCAACCGCACCCCTACCTCTTGCCAAAAGAAGGTTCTCTCCCAAACATTGTGTTGATGTATCCACAGCCGCTGACAGGCAGGCAAAGGAGACTTGCAGAAAGCCGGTGTTGATGAGGGAATTTTCTGTGGTGGTGTCCATGAAACGCGTCAAACCCGGACCCTCTACATAGTAAAGCGCCTGAATCCAACCATGTGAGTAAGAATTCAGAAAGGAAGGATTGAGTTCATTTATCGCGCTCAAAACCGTTCCACGTGAAATCGGGGGAAACACGCGGGGGTCAAAACTCCAGAGAACTTCGACGGGGGAGAGCAAAAAGAAATTCTCGAGAGCACCCACCGCAAGCCATTCTCCGTTCTCCGGCATGGATAGAGCATAAACCTTACCGGGTGTTCTTGTTCCCTTGAGGTTCTCGAGAATGAAATCACACAAGAGCTGCCCTGTGTTGTCCAAGATGAAAATCTCGCAGGGCTTATTTTCCCAGTATGGAATCGAGAAAGCTATCATCGAACCATTTCCCGAGAGAGTGGCTTGAGATACTGGTCTGTCTAAAATTTGTTGCCATAGTGGAAGATTGTCGTTCTCCCAAAAATAGAGAACCAGATTGTCTCCGCCCTCAAGTGCCGCTAGGATGTAATTTCCCGATGCTTGAACAAACTTAGTCTTTCCCGGCTTTCTGCACTGCCACTGAAGGGTGTTGTCCTGTAAGCGGAAGGTCGCAACAACGGCATCCTGTTCTTTGTATCCGCCGACCACAATGGTTCCGGATGGGGAAATCGAAACCTTCGTGAAATTATCCACAAGCTCAGAATTCTCGTAAATCCACTTGATTGAATTCTCCTGCCAAAGCCTGATCCAATTTCCACCGACGGCAACGGTGAACTGACCATTTTCTGAAAGGCTTGCATCAGTCAATTCCCTGTCTTCAAACGTCCACAAGTTCTTTCCCAAGTTGTCGAAAACCAGTAAAGCATTTTCGGTAAGAATCATTCCTACTCTTCCATCACTCGAAAGGCACAGGGACTTTATCGTTCTCTCCAACTTGATAGACCAAGCGGGAGTGTTGTCAAGAAAATTATCGAAGAAGAAAACGGTGCCTGTGCTTGTACCGATTATTGCCCTGTTTTCATCCTTGGCAAGTGCTACCGCCATCACTTCGTCCTCCGCCACAAAGGTCATTCGCGGGACGTTCTCCGAGTTATCGAAAATGTAAAATCTCCCTGATTGGCTTGCCCCCACTCCAATCCTCCCGCCGTCGCGCGAGACAGACACTGAATAACAGGAGGGGGAGAGATCGTAGAAGGGATATACCATCAGATTCCTTTGTATCGCCTGCCTCCTCACGTTCTCCTTTGTCCATATCACGCCCTCATCGTCCATTCTCTCCAGACCTGCACTGAGTCTCGCCCCTATGTTCAAGAAATTCCTAGAAGGTGCCCGATAATTGATGGTCTTCTCAATAATCGACAAAAGCTCGTCCACGGATCTAACGGGCCACCTTCCGATATAGACCTCTGCCTCCCAGTCTGGAAAGCGGAAGAGGTTTTCATACAGATAATTATCCCAATCTCCGTCAAGTCCAGCGTAATACAAATCGGTTGGGGTCCAGTTTTCGCTCTGACCGGTGTCGTCGGGGGTTCCGTCAGGATTCCACACATACCTTATGGGTATTTCCCAGTCGTTATCGAGCACGTAGTTTGGGTATCCTCCTGCAGATGGACCATCTGCCGGATCCGCATCCCCCACCAACAGGACCCATCTGATGCCAAAGTTCTCGTAGTAGTTTCTTATACAATTTCTAATTCTCTCTGGAACATCCCTTCCACTGTAGCGATTTTCGATGTTGTCCTCAAGCGTGAGTACCGCCACCGAATAGCCCAAGTTCTCCTTCCACTTCACAAAATTTTCAAGCCATGGTGAAAACGTCCTCCTCGTTATGATAAGGTAGTCCACTGTCGGGTCGGGTGGAGGACTCAGTGTATGAACTGGAGCCCAAAGAGTAGTGCCGTCGTTCCTTTCCGTGGCAGGAGATTGTACGATAGATAGACCTAAGGTAACCTTGGAATAATCCTCAGGTGCGGTGATGATAACACATTCTGCCTTTTGAGGTCTGGGGATTGAAAGTAGAGCGAGGAAGAGGAGCAGAAAAAATGCCGTAAGTATCCTCCTCCACATCGAAATTCAAGAAGCTGAATTGAATTACCTTAGTTACTTCTCTATTCCAGCCCACTTGCGAAGCTGTCGTCCAACTTCCTCAATAAGATGTCTAGAAAGTTCTTCTCGCATTCTCCTGAGATTCGGAAGACCGGCCTCAGTCTCTCTGCGCCATTCCTCGGCGAAGGCTCCACTTTGAATTTCCTTCAAAATCTCAAGCATCCTTTCCCGCACCCTTTGGTCGATAACCCTAGGACCGCGCGTGAATCCTCCATACTTTGCTGTATTAGAAACTGCCGCAAACATTCCACTCAATCCATGCTCGTATATCAAATCTACGATAAGTTTGAGTTCGTTCAAACACTCAAAATAAGCCACCTCAGGTTGATAACCCGCCTGAACCAATGTCTCGAAAGCCGCTTTGATGAGCTCCGTAATTCCTCCCACAAGCACGACTTGCTCCCCGAAGAGGTCGGTCTCCACCTCCTCCTTGAAAGTTGTCTCGACCACACCTATCCTAGTCAGCCCCACACCCTTGGCCAGTGCCAAGGCGGTCTCCTTCGCGTGACCGCTAGCGTCCTGGTAGACGGCGAGAATTCCGGGCGTCCCAGAACCGCGCAAATACATCTGGCGAAGCATCGCCCCAGGAGCCTTGGGGGCAATCATGATAACATCAATGTCGGAGGGGGGAACGATCCACTTGAAGTGAATGTTAAACCCGTGACTGAAGCAGAGGGTCTTTCCTCTCTTCATGTGCTGGGCTATATGTTCCCTGTAGACCTTGGCCTGAATTTCGTCTGGAATAAGCATATGAACGATATCTCCCTTGGCGGCGGCTTCGGAAATGCTGTAAACCTCAAATCCATCTTGCCTAGCTCTCTCGGCAAAGGAATCCTCAGGATTGCCGATGATGACTTTCACCCCTGAATCTCTCAGATTATTAGCCTGCGCATGCCCTTGATTGCCGTATCCAATAATTGCCACGGTCTTACCTTGGAGCACGGAAAGATCCGCGTCCTTGTCGAAATAAATCCTGGCCATCAAAACATTACATCTCCCCTTTAAGTATCGCAGCGATCGGGGGATTTATTCGAACTCGATGGTGGCTGGAGGTTTGGGGGTTAGGTCGTAGAGGACCCTCACCACTCCCAACTCGGAAGTGAGCCTCTCAGTTATCCTCCTCAAAAGTGCCCAAGGGAGCTCCACAGGTTGGGCGGTCATGGCATCTTCAGAGGCCACAATTCGAAGAACGATGATTCTACCGTATCTTCGTTTTCCCTTGATGACGCCAGTGGCCTGATCCGACATGAGCACGGGAAACGCTTGAAAACAGGGGGTATCCTTGGTTTCCTCTTCCACGATTTTCGTTGCCTTTCTCACGAGTTCCACTTTCTCGGGCGTGACTTCGCCTAGAACCCTAATGGACAGGCCGGGACCGGGGAAGGGGCGACGCTCCGTGACCTCGGGAGGAAGACCGAGTTTTCTGGCTACCTCTCTAACTTGCGGCTTATAGAGTTCCTTGAGGGGTTCGAGAATACGATACCCGTACTTTTCGAGAGGGTTAATCCCAATCTGCTCGAGGACGTTGTGTTGCGTCTTTACCCCTCCCTTGGTCTCGACCACATCGGCTGCAATGGTGCCCTGTAGGAGTACTCCTATCTTCTTCTCCCGAGCAATTTCCGACAGGCAGGTATAGAAGGTCTCCCTGAAAGCCTTTCTTTTCTCCTCAGGATCCGTTTTACCCTTAAGGGCCTCGAAGAACTTCTTTGAAACCTCTTTTACCTCCACCTTTACTCCAAGCTTTCGGAGAATCTTAGAGACTTGCTCCGCCTCTTTCTCCCTCATCAGGCCGTCGTTTAGAAAAACGGCGAGCAATCTGTCACCAACAGCTCTACTACCCAAAACTGCTGTTGTCATGCTATCCACACCACCTGAGACCGCTACTAGAGCTCTTTCCTCGCCAATTTCCTCCCTCAATTCTCGCGTCTTCTGCTCGATGAAGCTTTCGGGGTCAAACGGTTTCGGCATTGTGTAGTTGAGATGTCAAAATAAAAGAGTGAAGGGGAGAGATGGATGATTATTCTCCTATGTGGCGTTCCGGGGTCTGGAAAATCAACCATAGCTAGACTGCTGGCAGAAAGAACGGGTGCCACGCTTCTTTCAACAGAAAGGTTCAGGAGAAAGGTCTACCACAGGCTCATGAAGGAACTTGAAAGGACCGAAAGCGGGGAAATTGTTCTCGACGGCACCTTCTACCGAAGGGAGTGGAGAGAGTCGGTGAAAGAGTTCGCTAGGAGGAAGGGAATCCCATTACTGGTTGTTTGGATCAAAAGCTCTCTTCAGACTTCCCTTCAAAGGGATGCGAAAAGGGAAACCCCTATCGGTGAACGTGCGGTGAAAATCATACATGCTGAGTTCGAGGAACCGGAGGCGGATGTGGTAATCGATTCCGAAAAGCTTACACCAGAAGAAGCTGTCGAAATCATCCTTTCCGCAACGAGAAGAGAAGTCGGCATGAACCAATCCCTCTCATGAAATCGAACACTTTCTCTCCTCTCACATTATCCCCAGAAACTGCTCTCCCCGCCTCATCACACAGATAGACCCTGAGTTCCTCCTTTCTAACCGCACAGACCAAGTAGGGAAGTGCGGTTCCACTTATTCTAAGGTCTGGCAGCTTCCCTCTCGTCATAAGGGTTTTCTTGTCCACCCTGTAAACGGCCACAAGTGTTGCTCCCTTCTCTATTTCCTCTCTGGCTAGCTCCTTCAGTCTTGGAATGGCACTTCTCATTCAGGAGGCTTGAGATAGACGGAAGGATCGTGCACCCCTGCCTGCTTGAAGGCTAGGTATCTCCTTCTGCAGTTAGAACAGGTGCCGCAATGAACGGGAAGTTTCTCCCCTACCTCCGTCCACCCAGCGCCACTGTAGCATGAGTAAGTGTACTTCCAAGGAACGCCGAGTTTCTCACCAAGTTCAACTACACGGTCCTTGTCCAGCTGAATGAGTGGTGCGAGGATTCGGTAACCACCGTGATGAGTAGCCTGCTCAGCTAGCCTGTTCATCTCCTCGAGAAACTGCGGAGTGTTGTCCTTCATGGCAACAGGCGTCTCCCTTCTGATGCCGATGTAAACATCATATCTCTCCCCGGTGGAAATGTAGTAAGATTCAGCGTGTGCGAGCCCAACTAGAAGAAGGATGGCATTTCTGCAGGGATCCCACCACCTCAGAATTCTCTGCTTGGCTTTCTCTGGATCCCACAAATCCTCAATCCTCGTTTCAGGAATGGGTACTTGTTTCGTGAGGAGGGACGTGCTTATTTGACCCAACCAGCGCAAATCGATAATTCTTAGTCTGGCCTGCAGAAGTTGAGCGACCCTCTCTATGCAGAAGCGCTCATACTCAGCCGTTCTTTGCCCGTAATCGCAAAAAATTAGCTCAAGCTTGGGGGGTCTCACCTCCTTTTTCACGTAGTACGCAGTAGTGACAGAATCGACTCCCCCCGAAATCATGCATATGGCGTTTCTTTCGTTGGAAGTCGACATAAAATTTTTTGTCCATCAGTTTTTACTCTTACCCGTCAGCGGAAGGGCAAAGAATTTATGAGCTAAAGATATAAATTATATAGTCCCACAGGTGGCGAGCGGCCTGAAATGGTGAAGGTCCGCGATCCGGCTGTGGGAACAGGATGTGGACCCGAGTAAGGAAGACTGAGCTTCGGGTCTGAGATAGGTTCGGCATCCCCGTCACCTTGCGGCCACCCAAGTCCGGTTGACTCTGCCGGAGGCCACTGCTATCGGGGTCCGACTAAGCCATGCGAGTCATAGGGCCGACGGGAAACCGGATGAGGTACCTGGCGCACGGCT
>JGI20130J15133_1000780_pt1 | contig 28830 bp, 17 predicted proteins | sample WasSprMetagenome_FD_15133 | JGI IMG/M metagenome (IMG submission 15133) | reverse complement strand
CTCAATCCGCTATGAATGCTCTTATGCCTACAAGAAGGATAAAAGATTCTATATTAGATGTAATGAGAACTCATTATGATAAGATTGAAGAGGAAGAGATCATCACTAAAGCACAGTCGAGGTTTGAAGAGATAGGTGTCTCAAGGGATGCTATCTTTAGATATCCGTTTGAACTATCTGGTGGTATGAGACAACGTGCAGTTATAGCAGTAGCTACACTCCTGAACCCCAGATTCCTCATAGCAGATGAACCAACATCAGCTTTAGATGTGTCTACCCAGAAGATGGTCCTGAAGACCATCCAGAATCTCAGAGATATGAATATAGTGAAAAGTATCGCCTTTATAACCCATGATATAGCTACGGTAAGACAGATAGCAGAAAAATTAATAGTAATGTATGCAGGAAAGATTGTTGAGATGAGTCCTATAGAGAAGATTATAGAAGAACCGCTGCATCCGTATACAAAGGGGCTACTTTACTCTGTAGTAACTCCAGAGCCAGAGGTAAAGAAGAGGGGTATCTATCATATCCCAGGAACTCCTCCTAACCTTATGTATCCTCCTCCTGGCTGCAGGTTTCATCCAAGATGTGAGTACAGGATGGATATATGCGAGAAAGAGGAACCTCGACTAAAGGATATAAATAATAGGAAAGTTGCCTGTTTCTTATATTAAGGGAGAGATAGTAATGGCTTTGTTAACAGTGAGTAATCTAACAAAGGTCTATGAGTCAGGAATTATAGTGAGGAGGTATGTTGAGGCTGTAAAGAATATCTCGTTTACAATCGAAGAGGGTGAGATAGTCTCACTCGTAGGAGAAAGTGGATCTGGTAAAACAACCACCGCCAATATAATATTAAGATTTATAAAGCCTACATCTGGTAATGTCATATTAGATGGGAAAGATATATGGGAAGATATAAAGACTTTTGAAGAATTAAAGGAATACAGAAAGAAGGTTCATGCTGTCTTTCAGGACCCATTTTCAAGCTATAATTCTTTCTATCCGGTGGATAGAGTTCTTTATCAGGCATTAGAACTCTTAGGGAAAAATCCAAGAATGTCCGAAGGTAAAGAATTAATTGAAGAATCCTTGAGGAACGTTGGACTTGAACCCAGGCATATCCTTGGAAAGTATCCCCACCAGCTTTCTGGAGGAGAAAAACAGAGATTAATGATAGCAAGATGCTGGCTCATCAAGCCCAGATTAATTATAGCTGATGAACCTGTTTCTATGATAGATGCCTCAACAAGGGGAGGTATCATCAAACTCTTTGAAAAATTGAAAGAAGAGGAAAAGACTTCTATTCTGTTTATAACTCACGATATGGGACTTGCCTATTATATCTCCGATAAGATTTTGATTATGTACCTAGGTAAGATTGTAGAGGAGGGTACTCCGGAAGAGATCATCTCCAACCCAAAACACGAGTATACAAAAAACCTTATAGAAAGCATCCCAACCCTTTACAAAAAGTGGGAGTAGGAAAATACTTTCCACTATTGTGAGTTCGGCACATCTGTAATTGAGAATGACACGTGCGGAATGTGGGATGACACGTGCGGATGTAGAATATTATCTCTTCTTCAAATAAGTCATCATCCATTTCACTTCACCTTTATATCTGGCATTTCTTCCTTATATTCGGGGTCAATCATATGAAGCTGTTTTCTTATTATTCTTCTCTTTTCAATGGCAGGCTTTAAGCAAAAAATTTCAAAGTCTTTTTTATCTATATCCTCAGCCTTCCTTATATGGGGGAAAAGGAGTTTCAGATACGCAGTAGCAATCCTTTTTACAGCTGTTGTATCCCTGGTATCAGCCTTTGGTGGAGTTTCTATCAGGTCTTCTACTATAGCGAAATACTCCGCACATTCTCTCAGAGCGTGTAATACCTCTGAAAAATATTCTACATTTAACGTGTATCCTCTTACCTTCATATCCTCTCTTATTCGAGGAAGATTCCACCCTTCTAAGAATCCATGGAATCTATCAAAGAGGGCTGATTCCTGAAAAACCTCGGGTAATTCTGAAAAGTAGTTTTTATTCAAAGGCTGCATATCCTCACCTAGAGGGATATTCCCAAGGAGGATTAACCCGGCGTTAGATTGACCTATTACGTTAGCAATAGTGAATTTACCAAATTCTAGATAATTCTTCAAAGCCCCTCTCATCTCTTCATCATTGGAAAATTCTATAGTTTGTATCTCATCTAAGGCTACAAAATCGTACTTTGTGATAAATCCAAAGGTATTTTTTGACATATCATAAAACATCTTAGCTCTTGTAACTTTACCTCCACTGACACACCATCCATATTTACTTAGATTATTAAAGATATAAGACTTACCAGTACCTTTAGGGGCAAGTTCGATCATATTTAGTCTTGGCTCAATAAATACAAGGAGTCTTGATATAAATAATAATTTCTGCTCTAGGCTACAGAAACCAGCTGGATTATACTCCATTGATCTTATTAATAAATCTACCCATTCTTCAATTTCGAAATCTTTTCTTCCTTCTCTAAAGTAATCCAGATCAATCTCATAAGGTTTGAATGGTTTATAGTCTACTAATTCTATAAAAGCTTCCCCTGTCACATCTTTAGAGAGATAAGAAAGGGTAAAAACTCCCCAGACCTCTCCACCTTTTAATTCGCTATGTTCTTCTAATAGATACTCTCTTACTATCCCCTCGTTAAAATTAATACCTAAATCTGGAATAGCAAATCTAAATATACCTTTTTTAATATCTGGTTCAATCATAATTCTGGTAAGTACCTTTTGGGGTTTTCTGTCATACATTATACTGCCCTTGAATCTTTTCTCCGAACCTTTTTGAGGTATAAATTTATCGATAAATTCTAGTAATGAATCTCGATCGAGTTTATCTTCCTCATCGGTGAATCTTTTTATAAGCCAATCTTTAATAAATGATGGCAGATTTTTACCTTCAAATACGCTATAATTTTCCTTTATCTTCAATACTGACTCTTCTGAAAAGACTTTTTTAATTTTCTGATCCAGATTATCTAACTTATTCATAATAGATCTTTTTCTTTAGAACCTCCTTTTATTATTATATCCTTACTAGTCTTAAAATTACCTATGACAAAATTAAGGGTATAAGTGCCTGGTTTAATCCTAGGGAACTCTAATCTATAAATATCTTCATTAGGATTATAATTAGCTATTAATTCCATATCTGAGAGTTTAACTATAATACTCGTTATCGGTTTTGGCTTGACAGAGAACTTTAAGATAGGACTTCTGACAGTTATTTCATTACTAAATAACTTGATTTCATAAAAGATCTCTCCAAAAGGAATGCGTGAGGCATATACTACAGGAACAATGACTTCTTCGGGCGTTGCTCCTCCATGAGTTTCTGCAGAGGAAAGATAGGAGAAAGATTTATGCCTTAAAGCTATTAGATACTTATCAGCTCTATCTGATTTTTCTGGTTGATAGATCATAAAATCCTCATCCGACACTAAATTTATATCTTCTTTTAATGCACCATATCTCGCTTCTCTTTCAGCAACTCTTATTTCGGGAAGTTTTCGCTCTTGAAAGTCCTTATTTGCAAATGAAGTAAAGCCATGGTCAGAAAAAATTAAAAATCTATCTTTAAAGCTTGATATCTTATCTATTAGCCTCGTGACCATCTCTATCTCTTCAATTAGATTCTCTGGATATCTATACGATGATTGGCTATGAATAAAATCGTCCAGTTCTGATATTCTTTCTATGCCCTCGACCTTATTGAACTCTGTAGACGTGGGAAGTTTTGCTACTGCGACGTTGAAATCTACATAAAATCCCTTTTTAGTAAGGAGATTTACAATAAGAGGAAGAAACTCCAGGGAAAGAGCATCAATCCATATCTTTTCAAAATCTTCTTTTAAGAGATCTTCTACTTTGTAGAAAGAATAATACCATTTATAAAAAGTGCTTTGATTAGCATTTTTCTCATTAAGGATGTCTAAAAGTCTTTCTGAAGGCTTATTCTTTAATCTTGAGATCCGATACTCCCTAAAATATTCTTCGATCCATAACTGTTCTGGCTTTAAATTCGGATAGTTAATCTCCCTAGTATAGTAACTTAACTCAGGATACATCTCTTCTAAATTGGAGATAAATTCGATATTCTTAACGATCCACTTTTTCTCAAATGGGGTTGTACCAGTTATATACTTTACAGTATCTCTTGGATCTAAGTTTTCGATCTTCTCTGATAAGGATTCGTCTATAAAACTTAGATTCAGTTCTCTCTTTTCCTTGTAAAACTCTCTTATTACCCTTCTTCTCTCTTCTGACCTCTGTTGGTTTGGTTTTTCTTCAAATATCTTCAAATAGTAATTCTTGAGAATATCTGTGTTGTCAAAAACGTTGATAGAAGATAGCACATCTTTTGTGTATGCATTGCTATATTCTGGCTTACATATGAGGTAATTCTTTATAAGCCAGCGAGAGAATTTATCTTCATATCTAAACCATAATGATAAAACGTTCTCCTCTTCTAGCCTTTTGATATTGAGATATTCTTCCACTAACCCGAAAAAGTTATCAACCCTCCTGTTTATTACCTCTTTTATCAGGTGTTTCCAAAGTTCTCCGTCTTGCCAGTCATAAGAAAATGGGACTTTAAACTTATAGATTTCTGATAAATACTCTTCGGGGTTATTTATTCTTACCACGTCGAATAGTTCGTCACTTATGGTTTTGTTAGAGTAATAATTTAAAATCGGGGAAAGACAGATGATTTTTCTACTTAAATCTTCATTTTTCCATAAATTAAGAAAATCTTTTGAATTTCGAATTACAGTAAAGAGACTTGGATAATTTTCTATCTCGACATTTACAAAGTAGAGTACGTATTTCTCTTTTCTTCCAGGTATCTTCCATACAGGTATAAACTCGAATCTTCTGTGATATCTTTCCCAAAAGATACTCATAAATCTCTGGCTCATCCCAATTACTGGTATATAAATTCTCCTGCGGTAATACTGGTTTGTATTTTCAATCTCCATAAAGCTACTTAATAACGAGAAAAGCTCGTCATTTGAGAGGAATCTGGCGAATTCAGAGATAGATGGTATTAAGAAGTTTTTCTTGGGGTCTAGGTTCTTTATTATATTAACGATAGCGTTAATAGATAACCAGGCATCGAGATTATATCTAAATACATCTAGATTTGTTAATTCGAATATCTCTGTTTTTTCTGCCAGTGAATTAGCAATATCTCTTAAGTCTTTATAACTATCTAACAGGATGAATCTGACTGGATATCTATTGTATGAGATTGAGCTAGGAGATATATCTTTACGTACAAGATTGATAAGCTGGTCCTTTTCGGTTTCAATCACATGAGCATTCATAAGAGCACCTCTAGATCTGAAATGATCTGTGGATATTTATCTATAATCTCCAACAGTATTGTTTTCAGATCTTTATCGGTGGATTTAATCTTCTCTCTGAGCCTTTCTTTTTTCTTCTCAGATATAAGCGTCTTGAAGTTGTTGTATATCCAGTTTTCAACCCTGTCTTTATTCCAGTAATATTCTTCAGTAGGCATCTTACGCCTTATCTCTTCGGCGATATTTATTAGTTCATCTTCAAACCCAAGAATCATTTTTAGCCAATGAATAAAGAGATCTCGTGCCATCCTATCATTAATTGTGTCTTTAAGCAGTCCGAAATTTTTCTTGAGCTTATCTGATAGATTCCTTATATGCTCCATAGGGTAGGGGATGTTCGATAAGATAAATTCGCGAAGATCCCTAATAGCCTCTGTTAATTCAGGATTCTCTATCAGTTCAAAACTCCAAAAAGGATACAGAAAACTATGTACTCTGTCCTTTATCCTGTGTCTTAAATCCTCTATGTTGTTAATATCTTCTATATTGAAAATAGACATAATATTCTGGGCAAATTCAAACCTGATTAGACATTCTTCTAGATCCTTCTCTTCCCAGAGATGGGGTGGATTTTTAATGTCGTTTCTGATAAACTCCAGACAGTCGGTTATATCTTTCTCTGGGATATTCCTTTCTTTTAACCATTGACTTAACCCTTGCTCTATGATATTTGTCTGTAAGTTTGCAGAGATTAAATCTTTGTAAGGCCTTAAGTCATCTAAAAAAGATTTCGTCTGATCCTGAGATAATTCATAATCTAATCTAATAAAATCCTCAATAAACTTAATCACTTTGTTAACATCTTCGATTCCTATAACTTTTTTTAGTACCCAGAGAGGATATCCTAAGGTTTGGTCGATATATTTCCTCAGAAAGTCTTTTAACTCTATCTGTGTCTGAACACTTTCAAGTTTGAATATCTCTTTCAAGGTTTTTACAAATTCAAGCTCGTATTTATTCTTATCCCTTTCTATTTTCCAGTCTTTTAACTTAAGCCTTACTTTATCTTCAGTCCAGTAAACTACTTCCTCTTGCATATTTTTGTTAAGATATTCAATTATTTCTTCTATGTCATCATCTTCTACTCCTATGTTATCTAGACTTTTGAGCCACTTTGCAAAACCCTCTTTAAAGCTTTTAGGATTTAGAAGCAACTTTAGATCTATTTTGGTATGTTTTAATGTGCCAAGTATGCTCTTAATTTTATCTTCTAAGAGTTCTCTATCTAAAGTTCTAACAACATAGTTAATTGCATCTATAGCCACTAATAATCCATTGTTATTTTGAACTAGCTCTTTAAGACTCCACACAGGAAGACCTATATGTTTTACCCATTCTCTTATCCTCCATCTTGTACTATTCAGGCTTTCAGATTCTTTTATGTCAAATAGATAGGCTAATATATCTGTTAACTCTTTCTCTTCGCTGGTGCCAAGCCTCACTTCTAATTTGTCCCTGTCTTTTCCGTTAGTCCAGTATTTAAATATGGAACTTACCTTTTCTTTGAGAAGCTCTTTAGTTAATTTTCTTCCAGTTCCTGACTCGTAGAGTTTTCCTATAAACGGTTTCAAAACAAAAGATAGAACAGCATAATTAGCCATATTCGGGTATAAACCATAAGGAGGTCTTCTCAAGAATTCCAAAACATCTCCTAAATTAAAATTTGTACCCTCTCTATTCTTGAGAGTATTTTCAACTTCTCTGCATATTTTTACAGTTGGATGGTCTGGATCCACATCATCACGAAACTTTAAGATCTTGTCTACTATATACTCACCATTATTCGATAATAATATCCCCAATAGATATTTATAGGGAGCGTTCTTTAATTTTTCCTCTAGAAAATCCCTCTTATCCTCATAGAGAAATATTTCAGCAACTTTGTCCGAGAATTTAAATTCCCACACATTTCTATTTTCGGTTAATCTTTCTAAATTTTCCAGTCCGAATCTGAATATCTCTGGAGATAAAGATTTGTTTATCCTATCTTCCAGTAGATCAAAGGGTATCTTATCTATTTTATTCTGATAAATTATCTCTATGTACTCCTTTTCAACCCCTTCTAACCACTGGTCTAAGAGTCTTTCAACATATCTTTCATTTACCTTGGCCTCTTCAAAATAAGAATGTCTCTCAGCAATGTTTTTCCTGGCGATATACTCTAATAGCCTATCGTAATTATCTTTACCTAGTTCTCTATTGGATAGTATAAATATCATATTTTGAGCTCTTTCATCCTCTTCAATTAGATTTATGATATTGTTCTTAAGGTCATATATCTCTGAAGTACTCTTAGGTAGGAAGAAAGCGATGTTTAAAGTATATGAAGTTATAAAATCATTCCTTATTTTTCTCTTTAACTCTAGCTTATTTATTCCTGCCCAGTAGATTTGCACGTTGGTTTCTCTCAAAATGTTGTCTGTTATCCTATCTCCTAGTCTTTTCTTTTGTTCCTTAGTGAAGAGTTTTGTAACATCTTCGTATTCTCTCCTTGCCGCATCCTTTGCTTCATTGACTTCATTAATAGGTAATGGTGTTTGAGAAATAAGATATAGCCCATCAGGAGTCTTATGGATATATTTTTCATCAATGTAATCTAACACTTTGTCAATATTATCAGCAAATTTAGTTCCTAAAAACATATCCAAGATATTGTCTTTCGAAGGTGCATAGATTGAACTTTCAGAAGGGGAAGAGGTAGTATAAGACTGGACAAGATTGAGGAGTAGAATTCCCTTGAAGATAGCCAGATATTGAGAACCCTTTTTATTTAGATCTTCATAAGCCATATTATACTTTCCTATTATTGAGTTGATCTTATCCTCCTGTCTTCTTTTAAAATCATCCAGAAAGTAATCCCATAAAATATCAGAAGTAAGGAAATATTCTCCAGTCTCTTCTCTTGGATATTCTTTTATAAATTTAGCAAATCCCCTATTTTCATCATACAAAAAGTTAAATATACTCCTTTCCGTAGAGCCAATATATTGAGATATAGCCGTGGCAAGTTGCGCTGTATAGGGATGGATCGGAAAGAGATTTTTGATTGTCTTTAGGAGATTAGTATTATTCTCTGTAAGTTTCCTAAGTACCCTAGTGAATCCTAGATTTTTGTCATATATCTTATCCTTTAATTTCTCCCATTCACCATTATTCTTCTTCTTTATGGTGTTGGAGATAATATGGAAAGTTGTTATGTTTTCCATAGAGTAAGTCTTGAACTCAAACCTCCCTAAAACCTTTTCTTGATCAGATCTGGATACCTGTGTTTGCTCTGGCAATCTATGGGAGATTACAAACAGGAATAGATTCTCATTGAAGCTCTTTTCTGCAATACTTTGGAGGATGGTAAGTAAGGCAGAACTTGAAGAAAGTTCCATTATCGGGGTAAACTCGTCCCAATAAATAGCGATATGGGAGATATCTAAATCCTGAAGTTCTGCTAAAATTTCTGAAAGCCATTCCTCTATACTCGGATGAGGGATGTGAAAATCTATAGATTTTTCCAGAATCTTCAGTACTTCAATATTGTTATTTTCTAATTCGGTTAAAAGCCCTTCTACACTGCCAACCATCGACTTTAATTCCAGACTATTATCAACTATGTAGCGCCAATTTATAGATTTATTGTTTTGAATGCTATCAATATATTTTTCAAATTCACTCTTCGTTTTTACATCAATTCTTCCATCTCTTAGGGCATTTCTGACGGCTTCCTCTATTTTGAGGGCAAAACTCTTTGCATCACTTATCCCTGAAATTCCCTTTAGCGTAACAGGAAATACCTTGTTTCCCTTTCTAAAGTTTCGTAATCTCTCCTTTAACTGATCATCGGGTATTTTTTCAACAAAGTCCTCTATGTATTCTATATCGTCCCACAGTAAATGTTTTATAACACCGGTAGCGTGACTCTTTCCAGTACCATAAGTGCCCTGAATCCATATAGATTTCCTTGCCTTTTTATCTTTTGCTTCTAAAGAGTTCAGGAATATTCTTAAGGTATCTATAAAATCTTTTGTTGGTATAAACTGCTTCCAAAAATCTCCTCTCTCCTGTGTAATATCATATACAGGCTGAAAATACTCATAAAGTCCTAATATCTCTTCGTATTTCATCCTTTCCTCCTGATATACTCCTCTAATATACCAATACTATTTAAATCTTCAGAAAGATAAACATAATTTCTCCTATCTTCTATTGAGAGTTTATAAAAGCTCTCACATTCCGAACTTTTAAAAAGTGACCTTTCCAGGTTCTGAGTAGAAATGGCAAATACTCTTTGGGGTGAAAGTGGTATATCTTCTATATCCTGAAGCTCAATTCTGTATATGCCTTCTTTCTCGGCAAGTTTATAGAGGTTATATAAGATTAAAATAGGCGGTAAACTATTGCATCCAGCCTTTAAAATTTCCCTTGTAATTCTACTATTTCTATCGATAATCCCCTGGCCGAGTAATTCTCCAATTGGGCTCTTAACTGAAGTCTCTCTTATACTGTTGAATCCACTTCTGATACTCTTATTGTTTTTCCCATAAGAAACAATAAGTTTTTCTAGCAACTCTTTCCTACAATAATTACCGATCTCCAAAGTTGTCCACCAGGTGTATAAAGAAACATTAAAACACAAGTTTATCCAGATTATTCCCCATAGGGTCTGAGAATTTCCTCCTTCTCTATAATAGAGATCTCTTACTATGTAATAAAGGCGAGTAAGTTTTTTCTTTTTATCTATAAGCTCTGAGTCTCTAAGGTAATAAATAAATGCCTCAATCTGTCTTGGACCTAAGGAGTTATCATTAAAGAAAGGTTCTCCTTTCTTTAAGAAATCGTATAACCATTCCTGCCTTAGGCCAAAAGATCCATATTTAAAATCTCTAACAGCTATAGAGTACCTCATAATGCATAATCTAAAATCTCGGAATAGTCCTTTATGGAGTCAGAAAGATATATGTTATCCAGATCTGCTACTATATCTACCCTTATTAAGTCCTTCATATTCTCCTGCAATCCTCTCAGAATATTCTCTAAAGAAGATTTTGAAATGCCAAAGATTATGTAGGGTCCTCCATCTTTATTATCTTCTCTATAAAATTCAGAAACAGTCAGGTTGTATTTATTCTTAGAGATGGCATATCTATAAAGAGAATAGAGAATCGCTATTGGGTTAATATCATCAGAACCTATTTTCTTAATAACTCTTTCATTACCAACTTTCCTTATCTCTCCAATCCTTAAGCTATCTCTAATGAAGCTATTATTTCCGAAAAGATTGAACAGAGCTTCAAGAGGATTCTTTAATGTTCCTTCTCCTAGATAAGGGAAACTATCTTTTAACTTAATAATAAGATCTTTCTTGGCTGATTCTGTTCCCCAAGGTATGTTGCTTAAATACCATTGAACTATTCTAGAATTATAGAACAGATTTATCCATATTATTTCCCAGACAAGAGCCTCATTCCTACTAAATATCTTAATTAATTTATTACCCTGATCAGATATTTCTTTCTTCTTTAAGGTATCTTTCAATATTTCTGCTTCCTTTAACCAAACAATGAAAGCTTCAAGCTGTTTTGGTCCAAGATTATTATCTTCAAACCACTTATCTTTTTTGGCAAAAAAGGACCTTACCCACTCTTCTCTCATACCGAACGTAGAATACCTATCAATCCCAGACCCTTTAGTATTCTTCATGAAAATTCCTCCCTTAGGAATACTAACCGATTTAGCTAAAATACATCCAAATGAATTAAAATTTAAGCAAGAATAACAATGTTTACACTTGTTAGAGTTTAACTCTAATGATGGATTAACTTTGAGTGCATTATTAGGGCATTCGACCTCACATACACCACAATTGATGCAGTATGCTATCTTATTTAAAACTTTCTTAAGTATACTAACACTGTTCCTATCTACATTGGAAGCCTTAAAGCTTACTTTTTGATGATTTACTCTAATATTGATACTCAAAACACTTCCATCATTAAGTTTTAGTTCTCCTAAATAGTTATTATGTTCTTTATTATAAATAAAATCTCCTAAAACTTTTAACCATTCAATCTTGTTTTTGTAATCTTTATTGTTTATGCTTGCTGATAATACAGCTTCTAGTATAGGACTGTCATTTAAAATTACAAGCCCAGAGTTTACATCTATCCCCTTACCACCAGCTCTCTTTTTCCAGTTTCCTTTAGCTATATATCTCTCAATATCTTTTTTCTCTGTTACTCCAATGGCAAATGCAGATTTACTTATCTCCTCTATATAAACCTTTGTCAATTCTGGGAATTTCCTACTTATAATAAACTCAGACCATTCTGACGCAAAGGGGCAAATGCTACATCCGACTCTACTTAGCCCATACCTGTATCCTTCGTTTAGGATATACATTTCCATCTTATCTCTTAGATTTCTATAAAATATATATAGAAATACTTCAAGGTTAGACCAGTTAATTATTGTTCTTGAATTAATAACAGTAATATGCTTTACCTCTTGAGCTATCCTCTCGTATCCGCTTCTTCTTACACTTTCTTCGGCTCTTACACCGTCAAAGACCAAGATCTTTAATCTTTCCTTGTCAGGGAATAGAGATTTTAATAATCTTACTTGTGGGGAAGTCTTATATACAGAACAACACCATCTTATTAGTCTGCTTGGAGGTCCAAAAATCTTCCAAAGCTCATAAGAATGCTTCTCATTTCTTGCAACATAGAATCTTAAACTTGGATATACGCTTTTATAATATTCTACTGTCTTATTGTATGTCTCATAGGTAGGAGGTATCTCCATAGTAGTATCAGTAAAAATTACTATATAATCGTCTGGATGTAGGGTTCTAGAAGCAAGATCCAACACTACTTGGGAATCCTTTCCTCCACTAAAGGATACTACAAAGAGGTCAACCTTATTCTTGTATTTTTTATAAGTATCATCTATGAAATCTATGGCTTCCCCCTCTATAACTTTAATTGCATCTTCATTATTCTTGACTAATGTCTTTATATCTATCGGTTCTAAGCAGAGATTTTTCCCTTTGTCAGTAAGGATTATCTTTGGATCTTCAAATATATTCCCCTCTCTAGCCTCTGCTACCAGCTCACCCTTATAGTAGTAACGCCTTCCTATAGCCCAAAGAAGTGGTTCCGGGGATTTAGGGTAAGACCAGAATTTATCTAAACCCAAAAGGTCTAGCTCTTCATAGAAGACGGGTCTTGGAGGAATAATCTCTTGAGAACTTGGTATATTATCAGCCAGAAGCACTCCGTTTGTCTCCGTATCCCAGGTAACTTTATACAATTGACTCCTCCAAATTTTTAACTTTACTAGTAGAATTATACTATAACCATAATCCTAAAGTAAACACCTGCTTTATCTTTCCTTCTATATTGAATATCGGGGCAGGCATTTGCCTGCCCCACTAACTCTTCTACTTTAGAATTATGTAGACAAACTCCGCATCACCAGACCTTATCAGGTAATCCCTTAGGACATCTGAGAAGACTATGTTTATCTTTTCCCTTCTCCCCAATAGATATCTTGACCTGAATGGATATGGATATTTGTCTATATAGACGCTCTGTACATCTAAAGTTATATCGTTCTTCAGGTCATTCACAAGATTTATATCGAGAGACATATCGTCTGCACTTATGGTCTGAGAAAATTCTTTAAAAAACCTGTCCCTAAGACTGTTAAAAACCGACTTGTTAAAACTTAACACCAATCTTACACCTTCCTTATCATCTACAAGTCTTATCAGAAATATAGCATACCCAAGTCCTTTCTCCTGTTTTTGCTCTTTTACTGCAGGGATATTTACCTGTGCTACATAATAATTGTTAAATCCATCCTGTTCATAAGAGACCTTACTGACTTTACCAAAGTAATCCTGCAGTATCATTGTTATCTGGTCTTTATTCTCTGTAAAAGAGTCTTTGGAAATCATCTCTAGTTTTATAGTTGTGGGTATATTGATCGAGTTACCTGCTCCTCCTTTTAAATCCAGCAGATCACTTACATAGACCTCAGGCGAAAGAGAAAATTTACAGCCCTGTAAGAATAAAATAAACAGTATTAACGTGACAGCCAACAACCATAACTTTTTCATCTTAAATCATCTCCCTTCATAAAATTTTTATAGAGATTTTATATTCCTTTGGGGTCAGATGATGTCCCTTTTTATCACTTTACCGGATCTGTGGTCCTATGTTATATTAGTTGTAATTCTAATTGGACTGGAGGTAACTATGATAGTAAGACTTATACGTAAGGAAGTGGATACAGAATCTGGAAAGATACTGTATGATCTTCCATTCACCAGAGAGGTTCTGGAGAAATACTGGAAGATATATACAGGGGAATGGTATCTTGATGGCGAATGGCTTACAGGGAAGAACCCTGGAAATTTCCCCGGTATGATCATCTCAAGACTTGATTATCCGGGTAATGTTATTGTTGAGTTTGAGGCAAGGACTGTTCTTCCCTGCACCCATGATATAAATTTTATGTGGAATGGAAGTTGGGACGAGGAGAAAAATCAGAGAGGATACGCCTATGTGGCTGGCATTCAGGGCTGGTGGAATGGAAAGGTTGGTATCGAGAAGTCGCCAGAGTATAAACTGACAGCTTGTACTCCTCTTTTTAACTTTGAACCCGGGAGGATCTACAGGATACTNGGTGGAAGTATAAACGGACACTGTTTTATATGTGCTGACGGTAGATTACTCCTGGAGGTTACCGATCCTGATCCGATAGATAATCAAAAGTATGCGAAGGTTGGTTTTGAAGCCTACTGTAGTCATATACAGATAAGGAATCTCAAGATCAGGGAAGCCCGATGGAGAGAGATAGATGAAATTTACATCCCTGAATTTTGATCCCGATGTTGGATCACCCTAGTCACTTGAAATTTATCCAAAGATATTTATAATAGAGAGCTATGGAGATAAAGGGTTCGACTAGAATAGCAATTGTAATAGGGCATCCAGTTAAGCATAGTATGTCACCAGTAATGCATAATAGAGCCTTTAGACACCTTGGAATTGATTGCTGTTATATTGCCATTGATGTAAAACCTGAAGGCATAGAGCATTTTATAAAGGGTCTTAAGTATACAAACATTCTTGGTGTTAATGTCACAATACCTCATAAGAATGCAGTCATTCCTTGCCTTGATGAGTTATCTGAGGAAGCAAGAGTCTTAAAAGCGGTTAATACAATAAAGGTGACCGGAGAAAAACTTATAGGGTACAATACAGATGTGTATGGATTTGAGAAATGTCTGGAAGGGCTTGATATATCCAATTCTTCAGCCCTGCTTATAGGTGCTGGTGGGGCAGGTAAGGCAGTGGCTTATAGCCTGTGCAGACTCAATATTAAGCATCTATATATTACAAATAGAACCGAGGAGAGGGCTAAGGAACTTATAAGATTTTTGGAGGATTTATTCAATAGAGAGGTAACATTTGTCCCCTTCGACAAGTTGGATTCTTTAGGGGTTATGGATATTATAGTAAATGCAACTCCACTTGGTATGGAAGGTGTAGGTGAAGACTTAAGAGTTCCAGCTTCAATAATTGCTAAAAAGACAACTGCTATAGACCTTGTGTATAACCCTCCTAAGACTGAATTCTTAAAGATTGCAGAGGCTCAGGGGGCAAGGACCTTGAATGGCATAAAGATGCTTGTGTACCAGGGTTCGGCATCATTTAAGATATGGACAGGGATAGACCCGCCTGTAGATATAATGGAGGAGGCGATCAAGGAATATCTATGAGATTTCTTACTGCCGGAGAATCGCATGGAAAGGGACTTATAACCATAATAGAAGGCTTCCCCAGTGGAGTCAATTTGTCAGAAGATGATATAAACGTAGAATTAGCCAGAAGAAGACAGGGGTATGGAAGAGGGAAGAGGATGCTCATTGAATCCGAGAGGTGCGAGATATACTCGGGAATAAGAAACGGTAAGACTATAGGGAGTCCGATATCTATAGTCCTTTTGAATACTGATTGGCAGAAAGAACAGACCCCCATAAGTGTTCCCAGACCAGGGCATGCAGATCTCCCAGGGGCTATAAAATATCACACCAGTGATATTAGGGACATTTGGGAAAGGGCAAGTGCCAGAGAGACTGCCAGTAGAGTAATAGCTGGAGCGGTGGCAAAAAGACTTCTGAGCGAATTGAGGATAAAGATTATAAGTTTCACAAGGGCTATTGGAAGTGTAAGGTTAGAAGAGGATGTAGAGATAAGTGAAAATATAGAGAGGTTGATTGATGAGTCCCCAGTGAGATGTCCAGATAGAGAGACCTCAGAAGATATGATTAGACTTATAGATGAGGCAAAAGAGAAAGGCGATACTCTTGGGGGAATATTTGAAGTGGTAGCTCTTAATGTTCCACCAGGTATCGGGACTTATACCCACTGGGATAGAAGACTCGATAGCCTTATAGCACAGGCTATTATGAGTATCCCCAGTGTCAAAGGTGTTGAGATAGGAAAGGGTTTTTACAGTGCAGAAAACTTTGGCTCCAAGGTACTTGATGTAATAAAGTATGATAGGACTCATTCCCCCTGGCCCTTTTACAGGGAGACTAACTTTGCAGGTGGTATAGAAGGGGGTATGAGTAATGGAGAACCTATTGTTGTAAGAGGGGCTGTAAAACCGATACCGACTTTAGGAGAACCTCTGCCAAGTGTAGACCTTGTGACCAAGGAAGAGACAAGAGCAGTTGTTTTGAGGAGTGATGTATGCATAGTTCCATCAGCAGGGGTAATTGCAGAATCAATGTTGGCTTGGGTCTTGGCGGATAAGATTCTGGAAGAGTTTGGTGGGAATACCATAGAGGAGATAAAAAACAGATTCTTTCATTATGTAGACTATGTTAGATCTCTATAAGCCCATCATACTCATAGGTTTTATGGCTTCAGGAAAGACAACCATAGGAAAGAGGCTGGCTGAGATCTTGGGGAGGAATTTTGTCGATACTGACGTGTTGATAGAAGAGAAGGAAGGATTATCTATAAGTGAGATATTCAAGAGATATGGAGAGGGTTACTTTAGAGATATCGAGGAGAAGACCATCCTGGCAGCCATAGAGGATAAAAATACCGTGATAGCGACTGGTGGAGGCTGTGTAACCAGAGAAAGAGTGAGAAAGGCATTAAAAGATAAAGGACTGGTATTCTGGTTAAAGGTGAGTCCGGAGGCTGTGCTAAGTAGAACGGCAGATGATAACACAAGACCTCTACTTGAGGGGGATAGGGAAGCTAGGGTTCGTTCCCTCCTTTTTCAGAGGGAATCTCTGTATAGAGAGACAGCCGATTATATTATAGATGCAACGAAGAGTCCTGAGGATATCATAAACGAGATCCTGGGGATATTGGAAAGAGAAGCCTGAGTCATACATCTTCTCGATTAAGATGCGTGTTTATTCGGAATCCATTTGCTATATTCTGTACCGATCAATATAATAGTTGTCAACCTATGAGGACAGTAAAGGTAAAGCTAGGAGAAAACAGTTATAACATCTATATAGGTAGAGGTATTATAGAGGACTTCAATACCCTCTTTCCTTCGAAAGAGGATAGGAAGGCTCTAATTGTGACCAATGAGACGGTGTGGAAACTCTATGGGGAAAGGGTCCTGGATTCTATTAAAGATGGATTCCTCCAGGTACACACATTGGTATTGCCAGATGGTGAAAGATATAAGACGTTAAGGTCTGTAGAAAAGGGGTATAGGGTTCTTGTAGAAAACAGGTTTACTCGCAGTGACTGTATTATAAACCTAGGTGGCGGTGTTATTTGTGATACAGGTGGCTTTATATCTGCTACCTATATGCGGGGGATAGACTTTTATCAGATACCAACAACTCTGCTAGCTCAGGTTGATGCGAGTATTGGAGGAAAGGTAGCGGTAAATCTTCCACAGGGGAAAAATCTGGTAGGTGCATTCTACCAGCCCAAGGGTGTACTGATAGACGTTGATTTCTTGGAAACCCTCCCTCAGAGGGAACTTAACTCTGGATGGACAGAGATAATAAAGGCGGGAATCATAGATGGAGAATCCTTCTTCTCTATACTTGAACGTGGTAGATATCCATTGATTACCGCTATCGAAAAGGCTATAAGATTAAAGGCAAGGATAGTAAAGATGGACGAAAAGGATAAAGCCATAAGGAAGGTCCTGAATCTTGGGCATACATTTGCCCATGCGATAGAGTCAGCCACCAATTATAGAAAGTATCTCCATGGGGAGGCAGTAGCGATAGGTATTATGTATGCCATTAAGCTTGGAGAGGCGATGGGAGTCACAGACCCATCTCTTAGAGATAGGGTAGGAAATCTTTTGGAGAGATTCGATCTGCCAACAGAACTTAAGGGTTTGGACCCTAAGGACCTGATACCGTATTTCTATATAGATAAAAAGGCTACTACAAGTTCCTTATCGTTTATAATTCCATTGAAGATAGGAGATGTAAGAGAATTCAAGAATGTAACACCAGAAATATTAGGAGGTATACTAAAAAATGATTGAACTCCGGGACTTTACGAATGTGTAAGAGAGGCGAATATGGTAATAGTACTCTCTGACAACGCTACAGAAAGAGATATAGAACTTATATGTGAAAGGGTCAGAAGTTTAGGTTATGGGGTAAATGTTTCGAAGGGGGTAGAGAAGACCATCATAGGAGTTATTGGGGCTAAAGATGAACATAAGTTGCTACTGGCACAGCAGTTAGAATCACTCCCAAGTGTAGAAAGAGTCATACCTATACTCAAACCTTACAAACTTGCAAGTAGGGAATGGAAGAAAGAGGGTACGCAGATAAATGTGAAAGGGGTTGTGATAGGTGGAAATGAGGTAGTGGTAATGGCTGGTCCCTGTGCGGTAGAGAATGAAGAGAGTATTATGCTTACAGCCAGAGCAATAAAGGCGGCAAATGCCAAAATACTGAGGGGAGGGGCATTTAAACCAAGGACCTCTCCATATAGCTTCCAGGGACTGGGAGAAGAAGGGCTTAAATTACTCTATCAGGCAGGGAAAGAGGTAGGACTACCAATAGTTACCGAGGTGCTTGATCCGAGAGATGTCGAACTTGTAAGTCAGTATGCGGATATACTCCAGATAGGTACGAGAAATATGAGCAATTTCCCGCTTTTAACTGAAGTAGGTAAGACCAGGTTACCTGTACTTTTAAAGCGAGGCTTGAGTTCAACCATAGAGGAATTCCTCCTGGCAGCAGAGTACATAATGTCTAGAGGAAACCATCAGGTGATACTCTGCGAAAGAGGCATCAGAACCTTTGAGCAGGCAACAAGATTTACACTTGACCTGACAGCAGTTCCACTTATACATGAACTCAGCCATCTACCTGTTATTGTCGACCCGAGTCATGGAACTGGAAGATGGCAGTTGGTTCCAGCTATGGCAAAAGCAGCGGTGGCTGCAGGTGCTGATGGATTGATAATTGAGGTCCATCCAGAGCCAGCAAAGGCTCTCTCCGACGGAGCACAATCCCTGAATATCCCTATGTTCCAGACTTTGATGAGAGAACTTGCAAAGGTAGCAGAAGCTGTTGGAAGAAGTATATGAAGTCTGTAGGGATAATAGGTCTAGGTATTATAGGGGGGTCTCTTGCCCTTTCTCTTAAGGAAAAGGGATATAGCATTGTGGGTATGAACAGGTCTAAAGAGCCTCTGGAGAAGGCTCTCAGTCTGAAGATAATAGATGAGGTAGCCCCTTTAGAATCCCCACCAGAGGTAGATGTAATCTTTGTCTGCACAGTAGTTTCAGTTGTACCACACTTTATAAGATTGGTGCTGGAAAAAACCAGAAATACTTTAGTGACAGATGTGGCGAGTACCAAAGGATTTATATTAAAAGAGTTAAGGGACTTACCGGAAGAAAAGTTGACCCGATTTATAGGCGGACATCCTATGGCAGGTTCGGAGAAGACCGGAATAGACTATGCAAAGAAGGATCTATTCTTAAATGCTACCTACTTCTTAACCCCAACAGAGTATACATCAGAGGAGACTATAATTACTGTGAAGGAGATAGTAGAGCTACTTGGAGCCAATCCTGTTTTTATAAATCCAGAAGACCACGATAGGCTCGTAGCTTATATAAGTCATCTCCCACAAATTATCTCTACCTGCCTCAGTGTAGTAGCCAGAGATAGAGTTGATGGAGATATCGTCTATTCAGGTAGAGGCTACAAGGATATGACCAGATTGGCGCACAGTAGTTTTTCTGTCTGGCGAGATATCCTCTATACCAATAGACATAATATAGTAGAGGCTATAGAAGTATATAGAAAGTTCTTGGGAGAGGTAGAAAAATATATAGAAGATTGGGACGAAAAGAGGTTAGAAAACATCTTCAAGCTGGCAAGTAGCTAGCCTTTTTTAGTAACTTTGACACTAATTCACTCTAATCGGGGGTATACTGAAAATCAAAAGGCAAAAACAGGTATATTGCGTTTCTATTCTTATTGTCGGTAGCTTACTTATTATCTTTCCACTAACACTATATGGTATGGTTCTAAGTTTCCTACACTATCTATAGCGCGATAGATAAACCTATCCACATTAACGGGTAGTGTAAATGGTTTCTCATATCTACTCCAGGCTAACCAACTGTTAGTGTTCTTGTCATGAAAAGCATATTCTATAGAGAATATCTCACTCTGATCATCTCTCGCTGATAGAGTAACTTCTCTTCCGCTAATACTATGAGTAGAATGAGGATGATCTAAATCGGCATTAGAGTCATAACTTATAGTAAAGCTGTAATACATCTCATCACAGTCTTGCCAGTTTCCTCTGTGGATATAAAAATATATCATATCTCCTGGTGTAACATTTATAGTGACCTTTTTAAAAACATAGGGGATTCGATTAGACTCGTTATTCCCTCGAAAGACCCTTGATTCTTCTATAATACGCTGATCACCTTTCCAGATAGAAAATAAGATACCATCATCTCTAGAGCTAATAGACGTTGCATCTACCCAATAGGTATTTAGCATAGCTGAAATGTATACTGTTCCGTGTCTTTCTGCCTTCCAGCCCAACATTACATCGGATCCCTCCCCTGGAAAGTAACCATCCACCCACACCTGGGTTCCTCCAATCGTTTAGGTCTCGTCCTGTAATCTGTAAGTAACGTGGACCTGAATATCCAGCTCCTCCATTCCACGAGTAGTTGTTTAATGTCCCCCAGGGTGCAACTATATTATCTAATATGGCGTTGTGGAATCTTGAAGGTGTTCCAATATAGTAGTACCAGTTGTTACCGCCCTGAACTGAGGAAAACTGTCTGGGAAGGTTAAAAGTAGAAGCTTCTACCTGAGGACTTATAATACTAGAAGTAGTATTTATAATGTTGAACGGTTGAGAGTCTATAAAGGAATTGCTAGAGCTCAGATCCCAGGGCATACCATCTGTTACCAAGACCCTTAATTTTATCCCTTCTTCTGAGTTTATTCCGGAGAAGTCCTTTGATATTGGATCTATACGACCGCCGCCTCCGTAATATCCCTGTCCACTCGTATAAGGATAGACTGGTCTCCAAGATCTTCTTGTATCCCAGGTAATTGTAGCATTTTTATTAGAGATTGAATTATCAACACCTAGACAGTACCATGACCTTGGACTAGAAGGAAAGTTAACAAAGAAGTAGGCCTTCAAATGTGGTATATCTATCTCATCTTCATCCTCTACAGTGGCACTAATCGTCAAAACTCCTGAATGGATATCACCACTATTTATTGTCTTACCGTTTATCTTTATATCTGAAACTTTCGGTTGATTATTCTTTATAGTGACCCACTTAGCATTGTTGTTTACTAGACAACATTTAACTTCCCACGCTAAAGCTGGGTATCTTCTTTTCCAGGCATTCCAAAAATCGGCTAAATTATGAGGTTTGTCCTGAGATAGGATGGTCCAAATCTTCTTAAATGTCTGTTGACTTTGGTCGTTAATTGGGTCGTCATCATAGTTTGGACTTTCATCTTTACTCTGAGCAGAATCTACTAAATCCCAAAGCACATTGGTTGTATCAAATCCTCCACCACTCTCACAGTGGCTAGAGCCGATAGAATTCTCTGTATAATCATTATCTCTAGCCCAACGAGGGATGAATTCTGCCCACCCTTCTACAAAATCCGACTCTGGATTATTCGGTTCTGAAGAACCGAAATAAAAGAAATCTGGAAAATAAGCATAATGCATCAAGGCATGACTATATTCATGCTGAGCTTCATTAGGGTAAGATGCTCCCTTTAGACTCAGGAAAATAGCAAAAATTGTCGAAGAAGCACCCTGATTAATATTACTTTCAGACATATGTTTTAGATCATTCGCCAGTGAGACAGCTGAAGGCCAAATTGCTATTACTCTTTCTGGGGTGGGCGAAACTTTTAAAACAGACCTCAACTTATAATAGACATCGGACATCGCTGAGAAGGATGCAAATGCGGGCCAGCGATCACTTGGAGCCACATAAACAAGATTGGAACGATTTTGATTCAGTCCTGTTTCTATCACTTCAGTAGTAAAACCCCAGTCTGTTAATTCAGGAATCAGATTGAGAGGTCCTGGTATTATACAATTAATGACCCCTGGACCTTGAACATTAACTCCTTCATTCCTACAGATGACCTTTAACTTAGGATCAATACGTTGATCAAGGCCATCCCCCGGTGCATTATTCTCATATTTGATAGTAAATCTACCTTCACTGTCGGTCTGAGTACTTGCCAAAGGGTACAATCCCCAGTCATCCCAGACTTCTACTCTTGCGTACCGAATTGGAGTCCAGTCATTTGAAGGGCCGTAGTATAATCTGCCTGAAAGAGTAATCTGTTTTGCCATAGCTATCCCAGAAGTCAAAACAAATAAGACGGCAGTAAAAAGGATAACCTTCTTTAGTCTAATTCTAATATAAAGCATCTCTACCACCTCCCTCATTAAAGGGTAAATTTGCAAATATATTCTAGCATAATAGANNGGNNTGTCAAGAATCACGTGTCACTCATCTCCCCCCCATCAATTTTTATTACGAAAACTCCTTTCTTAGGGTATAATTAGATCTCTGAACTAAATTTACCCCAAGAAAGGAGTTGATTAATTTGAAAAAGATCAGTGAGAAGAATTTCTATTCCACACTGCTTGAGCTCATTTCATATTTGCCCTGGACTCCTTTTACTATTCTTCCGGCTCTTCTATTTCTAAAGTAGGAACCAAATATGGAAGATAGTCTTAAGGCTTCTTCGGGATACTTATCTATGAGATTATTTTTCTCTCTCGGATCTTTATCCAGGTTGTATAGTTCATCTGGTTCTCCCTCTGGCCTCTGCACATAACTCCAATGTAAGTCTCTTATACAGCGGTCTATACCTTCATAGTAACCTATAATAACAGCTTCTCTGTGAGTATCTCTATCTCCTTTTATTACCGGCAGGAAACTCTTACCATGCATACTGGATGTATTATTTCTGAGACCGATTATGTCCAGTATGGTTGGAAGGACATCTGGGAACTGGATGAGAGCAGAAATCTTATTACCAGCATATTCGCCCTTGGGGAATCTCATAATAAATGGTACTTTAAATAATTCACCGTACATCCTGTCGGCACCCTTTAAGAACTTTCCATGATCACAGAGGGGATGTCCATGGTCAGCTGTTATGACTATAAGAGAGTCTTCATAGTATCCGAGTTCTTCTAAGGCGTTAAATAAAGCACCCAGACAGTGGTCTACAAATTCTGCCTCTCCTGCATATAGACCCTGGATATACTTTATCTCTTCTGGTTTTGCCCAATCACTTGCCTTTCCTCCCATTGGCAGTATCAATCTGGGTCCTCTGTAGTTTGGATCCGTATACTTATCGAATCTCTCAGGAGGGTCCCATGGCTCATGTGGATCGAAGGAATCTATCCATAGGAATATCTTTTTATGTCCTCTGCTCTTCTTTAACCACTCTATAGCCTGAGATACGACCTGAGCTGGAAATCTTTTATCTTCATCTTCCATATCATCTGTATTACTGAGGTACTGTTCTACCCTATCTCTCCATTCCTGTGTATAGTTCTCATTCACATAGTCTTCGACGTTTCTTCTCGACTTCCAGGAAGTATAAGGGTCGTACTCCTGTCCCCTGATCCATCTGTAAGAGTGAAATCCTCTGTGGAAGTTCATCCCCGGAGCCCTATAGTGATATGTATCGGATATAAGCCCACACACATAACCTTCCTCCCTAAGGATCTCAGCTATCGTTATATCTTCTTTTGTCAGCGGCTGCCATGGTCTGTAGGGGAGGGTAAACTGACCTGTCATCAGTTCTGTTCTTACCGGGATGGTTGGAAGTCCACCTGGATATACATTGTAGAATACCACACTCTCCTTGGCAAATTTATCCAGATTGGGGGTATTACAGGGAGGAACACCTTCAAATACAGGTTTACCCTCGTTATAAAGGCTTATATGGTCCTGTCTAAAACTGTCGAGCATTATAAAGATAAGATTCATTTATATCATCCCCTTTCTCTTATCTTATGGATAGAATCTCCTGTCAAAGATCTTTGGCTTTTTCCCCTCTATCTCTTCTATCCTGTTTAATAATCTCTCTTTTAGCTCATTGGCAATGTCTCTGTACTCTCTCCTGCCAGCCAGATTAACAAGCTCATAAGGATCAGCATAAAGGTCATATAACTGATACTCTATATAGGTATCACTCTCTGAGTCTAACCAGCCATCCTTATCATCTGCTATCACACAGTACTTCCATCTCTCTGTCCTTATAGCTCTGGCTACGCAGGATTCACTTATCTGAATAAACACTTCGTTTCTCCAGTTTTTAGTTTCTCTATTCAAAAGAGGTATAGCACTCTTACCCTGCATAACTTCAGGTATAGGAAGTCCAACGGCATCTAGAAGGGTAGGTGCAACATCAACTAGACTTACTAATTCAGGGATTACCAGAGATCTGTTAAATCCTGGTCCATAGATGATGAGAGGAATTCTTATAGAGGATTCATGACAGCTGCGCTTATACTCTGTATTCCTGGTCCTGAAGTGACAACCATGGTCTGAGAGAAATACTATAATGGTATCTTCAAAGATTCCCTTATTCTTAAGCGCTTCCACTATTCTTCCAAAACACTCATCCAGTCTTGCTATGCATCCATAGTAGTCTGGCAGTTGCTCCTGCCAGTCTCCTGGGAAGGGTCTTAGATCATAAGGGACAAAAGAGTTGGCATACTTTTCTCTATACCCTTGAGGGGCAACGAATCTATTCATATCGTTCTGATGGTGGGGTTCTAGATAAGAGACAACCAAGAAGAATGAATTGTTATGTGGCTTTTCAATAAAGTTTATAACCCTTTCAGTTAATGCGTCCACCCTGTAGCCATTGATATGTATGAGGTTACCGTCCTTATCGTATAGATTTGTATCATAGGGGTGTGAGGTAAACTCTAGAAGGTTGGCAGTCTCCCAATGGTCCTCAAAGCCTGCCTTGTACTCTGGAGGGACATATCCGGGACCCAGCTCATCAGGAGAAAGATGCCATTTGCCAATGTAACCAACCTCATATCCAGCCTTCTTAAGACAATGGGCTAGGGTATCATCCTCCACCTTAAGCCCCAACCCATTCCTCCAGACTGTATGTGTGGTTGCGTACTGTCCTGTAAAGATACAACCTCTGGCTGGGGCACAAACTGGCTGATTTGTAAATGCAAGGTTAAATATAGTTCCTTCTTTAGCAAGTGTATCTATATTTGGCGTTAAACCTAGAGGACTCCCATATACACCTACGGTATCCCACCTCTGCTGGTCAGTAAAAAACATCAGAATATTTGGNCTTCTTTCAGCCATAATAATTNCTCCATAGATCTCTATATTTTATCCCAGAATTTCAGATATTTTTCCTGAGTGCCGACAGATTTAAGAAACTCAAGAAGTTTTCTGTGGATTTCTATAGCTATATCTTTATGTTCGTCTATAAGATTTACCGTTTCCCTCGGATCTTCTTTTATGTGATACAGTTCAGACTTAACCTCGCCAAGTGGATGTTGTTCTCTCTGAATACCATCTACAATACTTGTAAATGAAGGCTCCTTAACAGTCTCGGGATTTCCAGCATATATGAGCCTCCACTCATCTGTAGTTACAGTTATCCTCTGTCCGGCGGTAGGACCATATATGATAGCTGGAGAAGTGATAGCAAAATCTCTTATGGACTTTACCTTGCCTTTAATGACTGGTAGGAAACTCTTCCCATGAGTAGTTCCGGGATCTTCCACCTTCAATAGGTCGAGTATTGTTGGCATTATATCAGGAGGTTGGACAAATGCCTTGCATCTCCAGCCACCTTTAGTGTTTGGTAGTTTAATTATCAACGGTATATGTGCTACTTCCTCATACAGAGGTGCAAGACCATGATAGTTCTTTTCTTCCAGTATAATGCTCTTTCCAGTGAGGTTATGCTCTCCATGATAAAATCCGTGGTCTGTGGTGAATATTATGGCAGTATTATCAAATAAGCCCAGATCTTCTATCTTAGCCAGTAATCTCCCAACCCATCTATCTACCATGGTAACTTCTCCTGCGTATAGAGCCCTCATATGTCTGAGCTCTTCTCTAGTGAGATAATCTGCAGGCCCATACCTTGGGTATATAATCTCCTCTCCCTCGTAACCTGGATCGTACATATCCACATACCATCTCGGAGGGTCCCATGGTTCATGAGGGTCAAATGTATCCACATATAAGAAGAATCTCTCATGTCTATAATTTCTCTCAAGCCATCTTATTGCAGTCTCCATAGTCTGAGCTACAAAATAGTCCGATTCGTATCTTCTCCAGTAAGTATTTCTTAGGTAATGGGTTACCGCATCATAGGGGTTTCTTAACTTTTTAGGATTGCAGGGGAACTTTATATCTATAGGGTCTGTATTGAGTCTGTCGTTTTCCTGTCCTCTTATCCATTCCCAACCATAAAATCCTCTCTGGAAGTTATAGCCGTCCTTCAATATGTGAGGAGTATCGGCTATCATCATAGTCATATATCCTGCTTTGTTTAAAACTTCAGCCAGCACCACCTCATTCTGGGGTAGTGGTGCCCAATCCCTATAGGTGAATGTAAACTTTCCAGTAAAAACATCCAATCTATTGGGAACAGTGGGAAAAGATCCAGCATAGGCATTATCAAAGATGATAGCATCCTTGGCAAACCTGTCTATGTTTTCTGTATGGACCCAGTTATTCCCATAGCAACCGAGAAAATCTCTTCTAAGAGTATCTGATACTATCAGTATAACATTCATAGATGCTTCCTCCTTTCATAATATAATATAGAGGGGAATAGAAGAGACTTCTACTTCCCTCTATCCCCCTCTAATTAACTCTTCTTACTTCTGTTTCAAGAAGAACTGTTCTGGTCGATACCTGGCAAGATATACCCAGTCCCAGGCGAGCAATCCGCCTTCAGGTATATTCCTGAGATTATTCTTAGCTATTACTGGCCAAGGCTGTAGTCCTACAGTACCGATACCCCAGAGATTTTCTACAAAGAGTCTCAGCATCTCTTTTCCGGCTTCTATCTGTTTTTTCTCATCTAAAGACGTTTGTACAGTCTCCCAGAGTTTGAGAGCCCTCTTAACCTCTTCTGGAGGTTCCTCACCAGATTTACCCCATGTAGTATACCACAATGCCCACTGAGGTCCGGTGGTAAACTCCCAGGATACAGGTAAGAAATGCCACGGATTCAATATCCATAATGGGTCAGAACATTGCCCTGTATGCCATATGGTAGCATCTATATCTCCTGCCTGTCTTCTTGTCTGAAGCAGACTTCTTTCAAGCTGTCTTGATGTGGTCCTTACTCCAACCTTACTCCAATAGTTCTGTACAAGTTCTACTATAGAGATCTTTGCCGGTCCACCTTCTCCTGGCCAGTAGTCGATAGTGATCTGTAGAGGTTTTCCGTCTGGTCTTAATCTAAAACCATCTTTATCCTTCTTATCNAGNCCCATCTCATCTAAAAGTCTGTTAGCCTCTTTGGGATCATACTCGGTATAAAGTTTAGCCAATCTTTCATCCCAGAATCTTCCACCTCTGGGTAGTATAACGGTCTGTAACGGCTCAGCCATACCATGAAATACCATCTGATTAATTTCTTCTCTATTTATTGCCAGAGACAGTGCCTTCCTGAATCTGAGGTCATTGAATATCTTACGCATTACAGGATCTTTATGGTTGAGATTCAAGAATATCTCAGCCATAGAGGGCCAGGCGGTTTGATAGTTTATTACACGATAGTCTCCTCTTTTTTCATTTTCCTTGTAAAGCGTGTAGTTATCTAGGGTGGTATTCCACTGAGCAAGATCAACCTCTCCGCTTACAACCTTTGCTGTATATACCTCAACATTTGTCACCAAGGTCAACCTAACCCTATCTATATATGGTAACTGATTACCTGCCGTATCTATCTTCCAGTAGTAGGGATTTCTTTCTAGGATTGTTACTTCTGGAGTCCTACTTACTATCCTGTAGGCTCTTATAACTGGAGCATCAGGATTCTGAATTCCATCAAAGTATCCTATTGCTGATTTTGACTGGAATAATCTCACCCAAGAATCAAATCCTTCCTTCTTAGCCACTTCATTAGCCTGAGGATTATACTTGATGTGAAACTGTTTNAGGTAATGCTTNGGTAGATAGAAACCACCCTCTGTAGCCCATGCAGCCATCTGGATCAGAGAGGCAGGGTAAGATACTGCAAACTGAAGTCTGATACTATAAGGGCCTATCTTTTCTAGTTTCATCAATTTTCCACCAGGGGACCATACCTTTGGCTTGGCTGGTGTCAACTCATCATTCAGTATTACATCCTTCCACCAGAATTCTATATCATCAGCCGTAAAAGGCTGTCCATCAGACCACTTTATACCCTTTCTAAGCTCTAATATCAGTGTTTTACCGTCCTTAGAGAATATCCAGGATTTTGCCAGATTTGGCAGTATCGTTGCTCCATCTTTAGGATCGAAGGTCAATATGGATTCCTTACCCATTATATTTACCCCATCCTCAAAGTTTTGAGGATTTGTATGGATTATTCTTACCGTCCCTCCATACTGTCCAATCTCTTCTGTGGGTTCTATGACTAAAGGTTCGCTAGGTAGTCTTTTGGTAACTGGTGGTAACTTCCCCTGTTTTACTAGCTCTGCCAGCATAGGAGCTTCNCTGAACTTAGTAATTCTTTTACCNGTAATCTTCTGATACTCATCNGGACTGTTATACTGCTTCGGATAGCTTATCTCTTTACTAAGGGCAAAAGAAACTGAACTTAAAACTAAACTGATACTAATTAGACCTAAAACTAATAATTT
>JGI20130J15133_1000771_pt1 | contig 28949 bp, 25 predicted proteins | sample WasSprMetagenome_FD_15133 | JGI IMG/M metagenome (IMG submission 15133) | reverse complement strand
GGGGTGTGCGGTTGAATATCTCAAGTACCCCAAGTACCTTTCCTTTAGCTATGAGGGGTAGACCGTAGTAAGATATGAATCCCTCATCCCTTATCAGGCTATGCTTAAGGAATATATGATCCTCGGAAGAGGAGAGATCGGGAATATGTATTAGCCTCCGCTCACTTGCAACTTTCCCTGATAGCCCTGCCCCTAAGGGTATCCTTATCTTTTTTATCCCCTCGGTTCTAAACCCCTTTGCATCTAAATATTCCAGGGTCTGTGTGTATGGATCGAGAATGAGTATGGAAGAAGCATCCACATTAAGCTCCTTTACGATCTCATCGAGGGCAACCCTTGTGACGACTCTCAGATCGAGGCTGCCAGTTATGGCCATATCTATGTTTCTTAAGGCGGTGATTCTCTGGATGCGGTAGAGGCTCTCCTCATAGAGTCTTGCATTCTCAAGGGCTACTGCAGCAAGATTTGCAAAGGCCTGGATTTCTGTTACACGTTCTTCTGTGAAGAAGCCTATCTCGCTGCTATAGAGGTTGAGGGCTCCGAATGTATTTGGTCCTTGGTTACGACATAGTATCCATCTTTTTTAGGGAAGAACACATCGAGTATATTCACCATTTCATCGAGAATCATAACGGGAAAGAGAGCTATCTTTTTTGGAATCTTGCAATATTGAAGGAGTTTTTTATAAGGTGTCATGTTTAATGAAGAATGGAGTCTTATAGTATTATACACCCATTGCCATCTTATTGCTCTGAAGAGAAACTCTTTTAAATCCTTACACAGTTCAAGGTCCGTCTTTAGTGTTATCTCATGATCTATACCAAGGGCAGCACAAAGATTAGACCGTTTGTAAAGGTCTTCTCATAGGAGTATTGTTTTCACGTCTATAAAAGTCCACTGATAGGGTGGGATATTCAGTTTAGAGGCAAAGTTAGGATTCTTCATATATTTCTTTTAGATCAACCTCAAAATGAGAGAGGAAACGGGAGGAAGCCCACTTGAACTAAAAATCTCTCTAACTATCTTTGATGCCTCATCCTTATCTTTAGGAGAAAAGGGTTTTGCATATCTTTTTTTCCATGGTTTATTCTTACCCTGGATACTATGTCCTAACCTGAAAGAGGATTTCGCTTGACAACTTTAGCCCCGGTGTATTAATCCTTATCCAATTTGTTAGAATCTTAAAAGTAGGATTGCGAGGTTTTGAAAACCTGATAGCGATCGATCTTTTAGAGGGATTAACCATGATGAATACTAAAAAAGTGTGATCGAGTTTTCAGAATAGGAGGTGGCAGAAACGATGAAATTCATCGTTAGAAGATCATGCTTGCAAGGAACGGTTCAGATTCCTGGCAATAAGTCCGCAACTGCACGGGCGATTGTACTTGGAGGTCTTGCAGTAGGTGTATCCCGTGTTACCAATCCGCTTCCTGGGCTGGATAGTTTCTCAATTGTCAGAATGATGGAGGCCCTGGGTGCAAAAATCGATACGTCAAACCCGAATGAGTGGACCTTTGAAGGTGTGGGTAATAAACCGAGGGTACCTGGATGCGTTTTAGATGCCGGTAATTCAGGAACCGGTTACTATATTCTTACGGCTGTGGCCTCTCTTATCGATGGCTATTCAGTAATCACGGGAGACGAACAAATTTGCAGACGTCCTGCCCAGCCCCTGATCGACGCTCTGAACGACCTTGGCGCTCACGTGTTCTCAACACGAAATTTAGGGGTAGCACCGCTTGTGATTAAGGGGCCACTCAAAGGAGGCACCACTAAGTTGCCGGGCATCAATTCTCAGTGGTTAACCCCTTTATTGATTGCTGGTGCGTTGACCCCAGAGGGTGTGACTGTTATCGAGGACAATCTTATGGAACGACCGTACATCGATATGACCATTCATTGGATGAAGCTTGCGGGGGCAACGTGCACTCATAAGAATTACGAGGAGTTCTATGTCCCGGGAAATCAGAGTTATAAGGCATTCATAGCCCACATTCCAGCTGACTGGGGAAGCGCTGGCTACCCAATGATAGGTGCCGCGATAACCGATTCCAAGGTCACTTTTGTAGGTATGGACCCCAATGACTTTGCAGGCGAGAGAAGATATCCGTACATCTTAAAAGAGATGGGAGCTAAGGTTACTTTTGAAGAGGGGGGAACAGTTGTAACTGTGGAAGGTGGAAGCGAGCTTAACGGGATTGAGATCGATTGCTCTGATACACCGGACGCCGTTCCTATATTGGCCGTTCTTGGGTGCAGGGCAAAGGGAAAAACTGTACTTCGTAACATTGGTGCAAGCCGTCTAAAAGAGACGGATCGTACAAGGTCAATTCGAGAAGAACTCACAAAGATGGGAGCAAGGCTTGAAGAGACGGCTGATACTTTGACTATTTACCCGTCCACGCTTAAAGGCGCAAAAATTGATGGTCGACATGACCATAGAATTGTAATGGCAACGGCAATTGCAGGTCTTGTAGCGGAGGGAGAGACGGAAATCTCTGACGCCGAATACTGTAAGGTTTCCTTTCCCAATTTCTTCGAGTTGATGAAATCGCTTGGTGCCAAGATTGATTTGGTACCATGAAATCGATAAAAATAAAGGGAGGAGAAAAAATGAAGAACCGTTTGCTAAAACGAATATTTTTCACGGGGTTTGTATTTTTTGGCTTTGCTCTCATTCTATATTGTCCAACATTTGCCCAGGCGAATTTTCCCGCACGGCCCGTGAACTTATGGGTTGGACTTCCTCCCGGTGGATCAGCAGATGTGTTAGCCCGTGCACTGGCGGAGGGATCCGAAAAAAGTCTGGGCCAGAAAATTGTAGTCATTAACAAACCTGGAGGCGGAGGGGCGGTTGCAACGTCCTTACTGAAAAACGAAAAACCAGATGGATACACTTTGCTTCTGACTACGGATACAGCCATCACACGGGCGCCACACATCACGAGTTTAGAATACGACCCCTTCAAGGACGTGGATCACTTTATGATGCTTGGAAAATGGAAAACCGTGTGGACAGTTAGGGCGGACAGCCAGTTCAAAACGTGGTCAGATATGGTTGAATGGGCCAAAAAAAATCCCGGCCAGCTCACTTTCGGCCATTGCGTTGCTTCATCTTTCTATTTTGGCATGGTAAAAATAGCCAAAAAAGAGGGTTTTACTTTCAAGGGTATTCCTTACGAGTGTGATGCTCCGACCATGACTGCAGTTCTCGGAGGACACGTGATGGTCGGAGGGGGAACTGCTGCTCCCTATCGAAGCCATGTTCTCGCAAAGAATATAAGAATTCTCCTTTCTGACGAAAGGATTAATTACGCCGCTGGTCATGGTCCTCAAACAACATTCAAGGAGATGAAATATGATTTTGACGTGCCCTTGCTTGCAATTATACTCGCACCAAAAGGGATACCAGAACAGGTAAAAAAGGTTCTGGAGAAGGCCTTCAATGACGGGATAAACAGCACGATATTCAAAAAGGTGGCTGAGGAGCAGGAGTTTTCGATCAGGCCAATGACGGGAAAGGCTTTCTTTGATTACCTGAAAAAAACAAGCGCAACATATGAAGAATTGGTTAAAGAGGCAGGATTGCAAAAGCGGTAAGAAGTAAAAGGGAAGCATGGTATGCTCGACCCTTTAAAGGACCGTGATGCCGCATCGGGATTATTCCTGTTTTTGCTCAGCATTTCGATGTGTATAATGGCATTCAGACTGGGTTTGGGAAGCTGGGCCAACCCAGGCCCTGGCTTTGCCTCTTTTGGAATTGCCTGCCTCTTAGGTTTTCTCTCGATTATCCTTTCCGTTAAAGCCATGGTTCGAAGGATCGGAGAGAAAGAGAGGATATCCTTCGCAAAAGAAAAAGGGTTCTGGTGGGTAAGGCCAGTTTTTATCCTTCTTATTCTCGTGGGGTACGGTTTTTTTCTTAATCTTTTTGGCTTTTCTTTCTCAAACTTTCTACTCATGACATTTTTGGTATGGGGGATAGCGCGCCAGAGACTCAAGCTCGCTTTAATCGTCTCTATTCTCACGACGGTAGCTGCGTATTTGCTCTTCATAAAACTTCTTGGGTTACCGCTCCCTTCCGGATCTATCTGGCCAGGGTAGGAGAGTAGATTGGAATTCGGAAATTTCATTCTTTACGGGCTTCAGGTAGCCATTCAGCCACTAAATCTGATTTACTGTTTTATCGGCGTTTTTATAGGGACACTCATCGGGGTTCTGCCTGGAATAGGACCGACAGGAACCCTATCTCTCTTACTTCCCATTACATTTCATATACCGCCTGTAAGCGCAATTATAATGCTGGCGGGCATATACTATGGTTGCCAGTACGGAGGATCGATCACGAGCATTCTGGCAAATATCCCTGGAGAGGCTTCCAGTGTGATAACCACATTGGACGGATATCAGATGGCGAGACAAGGAAAAGCTGGGCTTGCTTTGGGAGTCTCCACGATCGGCTCTTTTATCGCAGGAACGATTGCTATAATCGGTTTAATGTTTTTAGCCTATCCCCTTGCAAAAGCTGCTTTGAAATTTGGGCCCCCGGAATATTTCTCGCTCATGTGCGTGGGACTCGTTTTGCTTACGTTTTTGACTCAGGGCTCCATGCTAAAGTCATTGATCATGGCTCTTTTAGGGCTCTTTATCGGGTTAGTTGGATTAGACCCGTTCACTGCAAAGCCCAGGTTCACGTTCGGTTTCAAAGAGCTCATGGATGGAGTTGGAATAATACCGCTTGTAATGGGGCTTTTCGGAATTTCGGAGGTCTTGCTGAACCTTGAAAGTGAGGGGATAGAGATCTACAAAACTGAAACGACAGGTCTCTTCGCCTCCTTGAAAGAGTGGGTGAAGGCAAAATGGGCTATTGTAAGAGGCACCATTGTCGGTTTTTTGTGTGGGATTCTCCCTGGAGGGGGTGCAGTACTCGCTTCATTTGTCTCGTATGCAGTGGAGAAGAGATTCTCAAAACATCCGGAGAAGTTTGGAACCGGGGTTATTGAGGGGGTAGCGGCTCCTGAATCAGCCAATAATGCGGCTGCTCAGTCATCCTTTGTTCCCCTGCTTTCACTTGGAATACCTCCTAATGTTGTAATGGCCGTCCTTTACGGCGCCCTCTTGATACATGGGATTCAGCCAGGCCCTTTCCTTGTAAAGGATCATCCAGATGTTTTCTGGGGGCTGGTTGCCAGCATGTACATTGGGAACATTATGCTACTTATTCTCAACCTTCCTCTGATTGGGATGTGGGTCAAGATATTGAAGGTTCCTTATACTATTCTCTTTCCCTTGATATTGCTGTTCTGCCTTATCGGTGTTTACTCCGTCAACTACGCTGTGTTTGACATCTATTTGATGGTTATCTTCGGCTGTGCCGGTTATGTGATGAAAAAACTCGATTTTGAACCTGCCCCACTCGTTATGGCATACGTTCTTAGCCCGATTCTTGAGTCAAGCTTCCGGAGGTCTTTGAGTCTTTCTGGGGGGAGTTTGACTATATTTTTTGTCCGGCCGATCTCCCTTGCGGGTATGTGCGCAGTGATTGGGCTAATCGTTTTTCAGGTTCTGTCAGCCCGTCGGAGCAAGAAAAGGAAAGTGGATGTCCAGTGATAAAATGGTGCCTCAAGGAAGAAGGAATTTCAGAGCTGACGAGACCCTTTCTCCGTCTCTTTTGTCTCAAGGAGTTTATTCTTCTCGCCGCCTTTATATCTGGAGAGTCAGCAACAACGATGCGTCTCATTGTGGAATTTCACGTTGAAGACTTGGAGAAGGTTATAAATCCTTGCTTTAAAAGTAGGGATAAGGTTTTTCCGTTTTTTTAAGCCATCCACCTGAGATCGTTAAGGACTTTCCAGGCTTGGATAGGGAAGCATAGAGGAATTTGAGGCTTTGTATTGCGAGGAGGTCACAGAAAGGGTGGGCAGAAAAACTTCTTGACATGTTAACTAAAGTTTAATACCGTTAACCAGGGCTGAACGGAATATGGAAATAGGCTCAAAGATGAGAGAACTCAGGATTTATAAGGGGATGAGTATAAGGGAGTTGGCGGAAAAAGCCAAATGCACATCCTCTCTTATTTCTCAGATCGAGAGAGGAAAAACTGAGCCATCCATCTCTATGCTCAAAAGGATCGCAGACGCACTGAACGTTAACATAGTCGATTTTTTCATGCCAGAGTTCGATGATGGAGATCTCATCACAAAGCCTGAAGAAAGGGTAGCTGTCCATCTCGATAGGTGGGACGCAAAGATTTACTCCCTTGTAAAGAACTTCAGAAACAAAAAGATGCAACCATTCTACACAGTCATTAAACCAGGTGGCGGCTCCCACGGTATGTATAAGCACGAGGGTGAAGAGTTCGGATACGTGATGAAGGGGACGATGGATCTTATTCTGAACGAGAGGGTATTCAAGGTAAAGGAGGGAGAGAGCTTTTATTTTTCTTCAAAGATACCCCACAGCTGGGGGAATAGTGGAAATGAAGATGTAATTGTTCTTTGGGTGATAAGTCCGCCCACATTTTAGGGAGGAGCAAATGGCTATCTTGGAAGAGGTTAGAAAGGATTATGGGAGATTGAAATTCTTCATAAATGGTGAGTGGGTCGAATCTAANTCGAAAAAGACATTCNTTGATACAAATCCAGCAACAGGAGATGTAATAGCTGAAGTTCCCATTGCCCAAGAGGATGAGGTAGATATGGCAATAGATGCGGCATTTAGTGCTTTTAAGAAGTGGAAGGAAGTACCATTTAGGGACAGGGCAGACTACATAAATAGGCTTAGAGCAGCTTTCGATAGGAACCACGAGTTTCTGGCAAGGATACTCTCACAGGATCATGGAAGAACCATACGTGACTCGAGAGGGACAATAGATAGATGCATAGAAAACATAGAATCTGCCTCAGGTGCCATGTATAGCTTCTACAAAGGTGAATACGTTGAGCAGCTCGCCCAGGGGATAGACTGTTACATGTTATGGGAGCCGGTAGGTGTCTTTCTTATAATCACCCCAGGTAACATTCCAATGCACGCCTGGTCATCCTTTGTCCCTTACGCCTTAGCCTGCGGTTGCACAGTCATAGTCTCACCGAGCTGGCAGTGTCCTGTCGCATCAGAGGCTGTATTTAAGGTTTCAGAAGAGGTTCGATTCCCTCCCGGTGTTTTGAACCTCATACACATAGGGAAGGATTTCGAGCTCAATAGAAAGATCCTTACTGATCCAAGAGTACAGGGAGTCGGTTTCATAGGTTCAACTGCTGTTGGAAAGCAGCTTTTTGAGCTCTGCGGAAAAATGGGGAAGAGGTCTTCGATCAATGGAAATGGAAAAAACTTCATAGTTGTTGCACCAGATGCGGAACTTGATAATGCTGTTAACTACCTTTTAAGGGGTTGCTTCGGAATGTCAGGACAGAGGTGTCTCGGTTCTGATAATGTTGTGGTCATAGGGAGTATATACGATGAGTTAAAGGAGAAGTTCGTCCTTTCAGCGAAGAACATGAAGGTTGGCTATGGACTCGATGAATCTTCAGAGATGGGACCTATGACAACAAAGGAGAACAAGGAAAGAGTGGAAAGTGGGCGAGGAAATTCATCCATGAGTGTAATGTGGGAAATGTGGGGATCAATGCGGGTATACCACAGCCATACGCATTCTTCCCCCTTGGATCGAAAAGGCAGTCCTTTTTCGGAATGGCAAAATCGAGGTTCGATTCGGTAAGGCTCTTCCTTGACCAGAAGACTGTGACTGTGAGATGGGTTTAGGCTTGGGCCATAAAAGCATCAAAAATAAATAAAAGAAGGGAGGAGATCTTATGTGTGAATTTTGTGGGGATGTATCAAGGAGAAATTTTCTTAAAGCCCTACTTTTAGGGGGTGCTGCATTAGGGATGGGAATGATCGATACTAAGCTCTTATATGCTCAAAGCACCCACATCAAGTTCAGTACATGGCACCCACCGGCGGGTATGGAGGTGAAAACAGTCTGGATACCTATGCTTGAGGAATTGAAAAAGAAGAGCAAAGAGAAAATATCCTACACGATGTATGCAGGAGGCGCACTGGGGAAAGGTCCTGAGCATTTCGATATAGTTGCAAAAGGACTTTCCGATATGGGCTATTTTACAGCAACGTGGACACCCGGACGTTTCCCCTTAACAGATGTTCTATCCCTTGCAGTCTGGGTCGATGGCAAGGATATCGCAGCAGACATCGGAAATGCGGTGTATAACAGAATACTGAAAGATGAGTTTAAGAATGTGAAGGTCATTGAGCTAAATGGCTGCATTCAGTCGTTCATCTGGACAAAGAGGCCCGTTTCCAAGATGTCTGACCTAAAAGGGATGAAGCTTCGTTCGCCAGGGGGTCATCAGACAAACTATATAAAAGCTCTCGGCGCTGAGCCAGTATTTATGCCTTTAGGAGATGTTTATATGGCTATGGAGACAGGGACAGTGGACGGCGTTGTCACCTGTCCGCCTTTGATCGTGGGATTCAAACTTTACGAAGTCGTAAAATACGGAACTGTCCTTACATTCGGTTGTGTTTCTGAGGGAGTGGTCATGAACATGAACTCATGGAACAGATTACCAGAAGAGCATAAGAAACTTATAGAACAGCTCTGTTCCAATCCTTTTAAAACTACTGGTGGTTTGACCCGGGACATGTACAAAAACGTTCTGATGAACCAGATAACATCTGCTGGTGTTAAGCTTATCGATTTACCAAAATCTGAGGCAAAAGAGTGGTACAAGAGGTTCCAGGATGTTACGAGGGCATGGGTAAAGGATCTTGAGGCCAAAGGGCTTCCTGCGAGGAAGGTTGTTGCCATAATGAATGAGGAGTGCGAAAAGAGAAATATTGAACTTGTTGCCTGTCCGCCGGAATTCAAGAAGGTCTGAGAATATCTATATGGGTAGCTTTGAGAAGGGAATTAGAAAGATAACAAGGGGTTTATGTTACATAGGCATGTTCTTCGCAATCCCCTTGATGCTTATAACAACGCTTGATGCCGTGGGAAGGGATTTACTCGATAAGCCATTCCCGGGGACAGTTGAGCTCTCTGAGTACATGCTATCCATAATAATCCTGCTGGGTGCTGCATACACCCAGCAGGTAAAGGGCCATGTGGGAGTAGATTTTCTCACAAAGAGGCTTTCGAAGAGAAAAAGAGCCCTGATCGGGACGATAACTACGTTCCTTTCTATTCTTGTAGTCGCTATCATAGTCTGGCAGGGGTTTGTTGAGGGTATAAACGAGAGAACGGTTTCTGACATGTTGAGAATTCCTCAAAAGCCTTTCAGACTACTTGTTGCTATTGGTGGTTTCATGCTGCTGCTCGAATTACTCTTAGATTTTCTATCAAACTTCAAAACGATTTTAGGGGGTAATCAGAATGGTTAGCCCCATGGTTGCGGGTATTATCGGATGTGCCCTCGTCCTAATCTTGCTGATTCTGGGCATGCCCATTGCTTTTTTAATGATGTTTGTTGGTTTTCTCGGTATATGGACACTTACTTCACTCGATGCTGCCTTACCAGTTGTCGCTAAGACTCTTTACGAGGTTGCTGCGAACTATCCATACACGATAATCCCACTCTTCATACTGATGGGAGGCTTCGCACAAGAGGCAGGGTTAACGGCCGAGCTCTACAATACTTTTGATAAGTGGTTCAGAAAGCTCCCAGGTGGTCTCGGAGTTGCAACTATTGCGGCCTGCGCGGGGTTTGCTGCTGTGAGTGGCTCCTCAGTTGCCGCTGCCGCCGCAATGGGTAATATCGCACTTCCTGAGATGAGGAAATTCAATTATGATCCAAGATTGGCAACAGGGGTGATCGCTGCAGGTGGCACGCTTAGCTTTCTCATTCCCCCAAGCCTCGGTTTTGTAATTTACGGTATGCTCACGGAACAGTCAATTGGGAAGCTGCTGATATCGGGAATAATCCCCGGAGTCTTGCTATCGGTTGCCTACATCATTCTCATTATAATACAGGTAAAGATGAACCCTTCCCTCGCTCCAAGGACTCCCGGTGAGGTCACCTTAAGGGAGAAGATTTATGCACTTAAGGGCATATGGGAGACCCTTCTCGTATTCTTCATCGTTATGGGTGGTATCTATCTTGGATTTATAAACCCCACAGAGGCAGGTGCAATAGGTGCTACGGCTCTTTTAGTAATTGTGCTTGCAAAGAAGAAATTGACCTTGAGAGGACTTTTTTCAGCCCTCTTGGAGATGACAAGGATATCTGTCATGGTCCTATTCCTTGTTTCAGGAGCAACAGTTTTTAGCTACTTTTTGGCCCTCTCCACTATACCACAGGCTGTCTCGGGATGGATAGCAGGCCTTGGGGTGTCAAGATATGTGATACTTGCCATAATCGTAGGAATCTATCTACTTTTGGGGTGCTTTCTCGATGCGGTATCCATGATGGTCCTTACACTACCTGTGATATTTCCCGTTATTTTAGCCCTTCGATTCGATCCCATATGGTTTGGAGTAATAGCAGTACTTATGATGGAAGCGGGTTTAATAACACCTCCTGTGGGTTTAAACGTTTACACACTTGCAGGGATCGCAAAGGATGTTCCTATGACCGATATATTTAAGGGTGCCGTACCCTTTGTCATCTCTATATTAGTCATTGTTGTCATACTGACTATTTTTCCAAAAATCGCCCTCTTTTTGCCGAGCCTTATGGTCAGATAGGAGCCTACAAATGAAGCATATTTCGTTTATCTTAAATGGCAAACATGTGTCCTGCGAGGTTGAGGACGATGAACTTCTGATCTACACATTGAGAGAACGTTTTAAGTTAAGAAGCGTAAAAGAGGGGTGCGGAATAGGAGAATGTGGGGTATGCACTGTCTTGATAGACAATGAACCTTGGTATTCATGTTTGACCCTTGCTTCTAAAGTAAATGGACACGATGTCAAGACCGTAGAGTTTTTAAGCGAATCAGGAAAACTCAATCCAATTCAGGAGGCATTCATAAAGGAAGGAGCAGTCCAGTGTGGTTACTGTACTCCGGGGATGCTCCTCTCCGCATATAGCCTCTTACTAAAAAATAAGAAGCCTGAAACGGAAGAAATCAAAAAGGCCATAAGTGGAAACTTATGTCGTTGTACAGGTTATCAGCAGATAATAGAAGCTGTAAAAAGCGCTTCCTTAAGGCTATATGATGAGAAAGAGGAGGTCAAAAAAGAAGCGATCTCAAAAGGGAAAAACGGGATCGGCGAAGTACTCGAGCTTTTGGAAAGGCCTAATTTTAAGATCATAGCTGGAGGTACGGACATACTGATAAGATCAAAAAGAAAGGAAGTTTCGGTTCTTGGCTATGTTGACATCTCAGGTCTTGATGAGCTAAGGGGCATAAGGGAGAAGGATGGAAAGATAATCATAGGAGCCCTTGAAACCCATTCTCGGATAAGTATCGATCCCTTGATAAATAAAAAGGCAAGGGGTCTGTCTTTAGCGTGTAGTTTAGTGGGGAGCCCCCAGATTAGAAATGTAGGGACAATAGGTGGGAACATAGTAAACGCCTCTCCCGCCGCAGATACGATCCCTCCATTACTTATACATGATGCCAAACTCCTCCTCCAGTCAAAAAAAGGCTCAAGAAACATTCTCCTAAAGGATTTTATAATTGGACCTTATAAAACGGCCATCGAAGGATCTGAAATACTGACTGAAGTGGAGATAAAGGCCCTTGAGGGATATAGGGAGGGTTATATAAAGGTGGCAAAGAGGGCAGCTCTTTCTATTGCCCGGCTTTCTATCGCGTGGGCGATTAAGGAGGTCGATAACATATTTGAGGATGTAAGGATTTCTGTTGGTTCCTGTACTCCTTCGCCATTTAGGGCGGAAGATGCGGAGGAATATATAAGAGGTAAAAACAAAAATGAAAGCACAATCGCAGAAGGAGTTCGAATGATCATCAGCGGGATTTTAGATAAGAGTGGAATGAGAAGTTCCTATATTTACAAGCTCCCTGTTCTTGAAGAGCTACTTTTCGATATATTGATGGGTCGGGAATGCCAATAAGAAAGTTTATCGACAGGGTTGATGCAGAAGAAAAGGTTCTGGGAAAGGCCATATATGCTGCGGACTTCCATATAGATGGCATCCTTTATGGCGTTTTGGTCCGTAGCAATAGACCCCATGCATACATAAGGGGGATGAATACTGAGGAGGCGGCTAAGACGGAAGGTGTTTTAAAGATTTTGACTTATAAGGATATCCCTGGGACAAACAGTTTTGGAGTTATAAGGAAAGACCAGCCACTTCTTGCTGAAAATAAGGTTAGGTACGTGGGTGAGCCTATAGCCCTCATCATAGCGGAGAACGAAAAAATTGGTAGAAGGGCAGCTGAGTTAGTAGAGGTCTTCTATGAGGAAATAGGTTCCGTAAAAGACCCTTACGAAGCTATGAATTCGCCATTCCTAATTCACGAAGGAGGTAATCTACTATCTTATAGACGGGTTCTAAAGGGAGATGTAGCGAGGGGGTTTGAATCTTCGGATATCATAGTGGAGAGGGAATATAAAACTACTTGGCTCGATCATGCCTTCTTAGAGACAGAAGCTGGTTTCGGTTACATTGATGAAAGAGGGAGGATTGTGATCTCCTCATCTACGCAGAATGTTCATTATAAGAGGAAGGAGATATCCCGGATCCTCTCTATGCCTGAAGAAAATATCCGTATAATACAGGCCACGACCGGGGGTGGGTTTGGGGGTAAATTGGATTTGACAGTTGAAGGCTATGTGGCCATTGCCGTTTACCACACTAAAAGACCTGTTATGGTACGGTTCACGAGGGAGGAAAGTTTCCTTTCTAACACGAAAAGACACCCTCTTTATATAAAGTACAAGACAGGGGCGAAGAGAGATGGCACGATCCTTGCGGTAAAAGTTGACATCCTTGGAGATACTGGGCCTTACGCATCCTACGGGGAAACCGTATGCTTAAGAGCCGCAATACACGCAACCGGACCTTACGAGATACCAAATGTTCAAGTGGAGAGCAGGATGTTTTATACGAATAACCCGATCTCTGGAGCGATGAGAGGATTTGGCGTGCCCCAGGTCGCCTTTGCTCACGAATCCCAAATGGATATTTTAGCTTATGAGTGTGGTATGGATCCCTATGACATTAGATTAAAGAATGGTTTGAGAAAAGGTTCGTTGACTGCAACCTCACAAAGATTAGAGGCAAGTGTAGGTTATATTGAAACACTAAGAGTTATTGAGCCTTTTTGGAGAAAGAAGAAAAAGACTCCTTTTAGGGGATTTGGCTTAGGCTCAATGTTCTACGGAATGGGTAATACGGGTATTAGTAACCCGTCATGGGCTCATGTAACGCTGAGAGAAGATGGAAAAATATGTCTACATACTGGCGTCTGTGACATAGGACAGGGCTCTGACACGGTTCTACTACAGATCCTCTGTGAGACTCTCGACGTGAGCGAAAAAGATGTCGCGCTTGTGAGAGCGGACACGGATTTAACGAGTGATGCGGGTTCCACCTCTGCGAGCAGGCAGACATATATATCCGGGAGGGCAGTGTACAACGCTGCCTTAAAGATGAGAGAGTTCTTAGAAAAGGAAGGATTTTACAGAAAACGGGACATAAAAGGTATTTTAGATGCTTATAAGGACAAAGGTTATCCCGTATTCGAAGGTTATTTCGATCCTCCAACAACTGCCCTTGACCCTGAGACATCAAGGGGTATCCCTTACGCTACTTATGCCTACGCCACACACATGACAGAAGTGGAAGTCGACACAAGGACTGGATACACGAAGGTTATAAAGGTTTATGCGTGCCACGATGTTGGAAAGGTTATAAATCTCAAGAACGTAAAAGGCCAGATATTAGGCGGTGTGGCAATGGGTTTAGGTTTTGCCCTCATGGAGGAGTACATACCCGGGAAGACAAGATCATTTGACAACTATTACATACCAACTTCCATGGACATGCCTGATGTGGAGGTTTTCTTAGTGGAGGACGAGGAACCCACGGGCCCATTTGGTGCGAAGGGTGTTGGAGAGCCCGCTCTCATCCCTCAAGCAGCAAGTACAGTAAACGCTATAGCGGATGCTACTGGAGTCAGGCCATACGAGCTACCATGTGACATGGAGAGGCTTAAGAAAATGCTAAAAGTAAGGAGGTAAATCTGATGGGAACTTTAATGATTAAAAACATAGGTACCATTTTTACGGGAGATATAAAAAACCCAATACTTGAGGGTCCATTATCGATTTTCGTTGAAGACTCAAAGATAAAAGCTATAGGAAAGGATTTTGATTCTCAGGCCGAAAAAATCGTAGATGTAAACGGCATGACCGTTTGTCCGGGCTTTATCGATTCCCATGTCCATCCAGTCTTCGGTGATTTTACTCCAAGACAAAATCAGCTTGGCTTCATAGACAGCAGTCTTCACGGAGGTGTGACATCCATGATCTCCGCAGGGGAGGTTCACCTCCCAGGCAGACCGCAAGACCCAAAAAGCGCGAAGGCACTTGCGCTCTTAGCTCAAAAGTCATTTTCAAGGCTAAGGCCCTCTGGTGTGAAGCTCTATGGGGGGGCACTCATACTTGAGAAGGGCCTCACGGAGCAAGATTTTAAAGAACTCTCTGAAGATGGGGTCTGGCTTGTTGGGGAGATAGGGCTTGGCACAATCAAATCGGCCAACGAAGCGAAGATCATGGTTGAGTGGGCAAAGAAATACGGTATGAAGGTTTTAATGCATGTGGGTGGAACATCTGTGCCGGGAAGCTCCACAGTTACATGTAGCGATGTCTTAACTGTAAAGCCCACAGTGGCATGTCATTTGAATGGTGGACCAACGAGTGTCCCTGTCTCCGAAGCAATAAGGATAATAGATGAGACAGAGTGTGCAATAGAAATTGTCCATTGCGGAAATCCGCTATCGGCATTTGAAATCGCGAAATACATGAAAAACAAAAATATCCTTCACAGACTCATAATAGGAAATGACGCACCTTCTGGGACCGGGGTCATTCCACTTGGGATCTGGAGGGTTGTGAATTTCATCTCTTCACTGTGCGGAATACCTGCTGAAGTCGCTATTTGCTGCGCAACTGGTAACACTATGAGAGTTTTTGGTCTATCCCATGGAATCATAAAAGAGGGCTATGATGCGGACATTCAAATAATAGATGCCCCCATGGGTTCAGCTGGGAAAGATGCTAAAGGAGCAATTGAGATAGGAGATATACCGGGGATAGGGATGGTAATCATAGATGGTGTAGTTAGAACTCAGGTCAGTAGAAATACCCCACCCCCTATCAGAAAGGTAAGTATTTAGAATGGAGAGGAATTATGAAGGTCAATATCGATAAGTGCAAGGGCTGCGGCATATGCGAGGAGGTATGCCCTCTTGATGTGATAACGATTGAGGAAAAGAAGGTTAAGGTGAAAGATGGGTGCGTAGATTGCGCAGCATGCATGAAAGTTTGTCCAGAGGGTGTTTTCAGTCCTTCCTATGATAATGAATATCCCGCATGCGATGCTTGTCCTGTTATGTGCAGGATACCGCCATCCTCATATGGCGCTTGTAAGAGGTACTTTAATGAGGATGGGAAGATTGTGAGAAAGGCAAGGGTACACACATATGAAGAGGTTTTAAAATTGGTTGGTGGGGATGAAGACCGATCAATAGAAAGACCCCTTATAACTGGAATAGGATCGGGAACGACCTATCCGGACTTCAGGCCTTCTCCTTTTATAGTCACGGGTGTAAGGGAAGGTATAGATGTTGTGACAGTTGTCACGGAGGCACCCTTAAGCTACTTCGGGGTAAAGCTGAAAATCGACACAGACCTGTATATGGGTGAAGAGGGGAGAAGGGTCTACGTTAGAAAAAAGGGGAAAAGGCACATAGGACATTTATGCACGGAGGAATACGGTTCAAAAATGCTCTCCTTAGGAGGTGTTAACATATTGACTTCTAAGGATGGGCTCTTTGCTGCAAAGACCATATTTGAGATACTGAACGGTAAAAGAGTCAAGCTTGAAATAGAAGATGGGGCAAATATTGAAATATGCCTTGGAAGTCCTCCCTTAGTTGATGGAAAAAAAGAGGAAAAAATGAGAGTTGGCTGTGGGAGTGCAACGACAGGTCTTTTTGCACCTTATATTTATGAGGCCGCTGATGAAGTGATAATATTGGATGGACATATAACAGCACTATTTACAGAGCATCCCTCTGGAAGATACCTTGGTAAGGCACGTTCTGGCATATCGATAAAGGGACAGAAGAGCACGGATGGGAGGTATTTTCTGCCAAAAGGTAGGGGATGGGGTGGAACTGACATAGAGGACCCAATATCCGTGATAAAAGAGGTAGACATGAAAAAGTGTAAGGAGGGGATGACCCTCCTTATAACTGAAACGACGGGAAAAAATTATGCGTTTTACAGATTGAGGGACGGTCAGTTCAGAAAAGAAGATCCAACACCTGAGGCCCTAAGGTTCATAGAGATACTAAGGGAATCCTGTGAGCCATCGACTGTAAGTGCAGTTTTAGCCGCAGGGGTTGGAGGTTCGGCCCGTGCTGGGGTTACGAAGAACCCTGTCAAGCTCACAAAGGCCGTACATGAAGGGAAGGTTAAAATCACTATTGGAGGGGCAAAACCTTTCATTTTCCCAGGAGGAGGTATAAATTTCATCGTCGATTTTGGAAAGATAAGGTTTGGAAGCATATACCTTTCGCCAACCCCGTCCTTCATTATACCAATCGAATATACGATGACATTGGAGACCTTCAAAGCAATAGGTGGTCACATAGAAGCGATAAGGGATGTGAAGGAAGTGGTAAGTTAACATGCTTGTAGATATAGGGCCAGTATGTATGACCATAAGAGCGGAAAAGTCTCGTGAGGCCTATGAGCCTTCGAGGGAGGAAATTGAAGGATTTATAAGAAAGATCCTTTCAGACCTAAGGGAACACTTGCCTATTTTGAGGCAGAAGGCATTCAAGATCAAGAAGTTTAATAGGATGCCACCCACTGTGAGAAGGATGATTGAGGCTGTAAAGCTGGTTGACGAGGAGAATTTAACACCAATGGCCTCTGTGGCCGGTGCCATATCGGATGAGGTAAGAGACTTTTTGAAAGAAGATGGTTTTGACTTCATATCTATTAACAACGGCGGTGACATATCTATTTTTAGTGGGGACTCAGAAAGAGAGGTAAGGATCTCAATAGGAGACATAAATAAGAAGACTCACACCGGATTTATGCTGCTTCTCAGGGGTTTAAGTGAGTTTGGAGTGGCTACGAGCGGAATAGGTGGCAGGAGTTTGACCCTCGGTTTGGCAGAGATAGGAACGGTAGTGGCAAGAAGTGGCGCTATTGCCGATGCAGCGGCAACTGCAATATGTAACCACACGAATGTTGAATCGAAAAACGTTATAAGAAAAAAGGGGAAGGATGTAGATCCGACCACAGACATTCCGGATGATCTAATTACGGTAAGTATCTCTGGAATCACCGAGGATGAGATCAAAGAGGCACTTAGAAACGGCTTAGATTACGCTAAAAGTTTGAAGAAATCTGATATTATCCTCGATGCGGTTATAATTTTGAAAAAGAGCATTGCAACTACAGTCACAGAGGGAAAAAAAATAAGACTGGAGGTGTTGTATGGAAATAAGAAAGATAGTAACGATAATCGAGGACGTCTTTTCAGATGGGGAGAAGAAGGCGGAAAGACCTTTGAGAAAGGTTGCTACCTTGGCTGTGATCAAGAACCCCTTCGCAGGCACTTATGAGGAGAATCTGGACGTACTTATAGATTTTGGAGAGGAACTTGGCAGGATCCTTGGTGAAAGGGCAGTTGAGGCCCTTGGAAGTGGAAGAACCCCTGAAAGTTACGGGAAAGCTGCTATAGTAGGGGAAAAAGGGGAGTTAGAACACGCAGCAGCGATCCTGCATCCTAAACTCGGTACTCCCTTGAGGAACGCTGTGGGGGGCGGAAAAGCTATCATACCCTCTGTTAAGAAGATTGGCCGTATGGGTGACACAGTAGACATACCCTTACATTACAAAGACGCAGCATTTGTTCGCTCCCATTTCGATGGTATGACAGTGTCGATAAACGACGCACCAAAATCTGACGAGATAGTTGTTGCTATTGCTATTACTGACGGGGGTAGGCCGCATGCAAGAGTTGGAGGACTAAAAAAAGAAGAGGCAAAGAAGGAGGACGGATTAAGGTAAAGGGAAAGTAAAAAAAGGAATCTCACAAATTCTCCATCATCGAGAAAAGGGAATCTACTGCCTTCTTCGCAAAGCTGGGCTCACTTATATTACAATCTACTTCCTCTATCTCTATATCTTCCCTCAGTCTTTTTCTCAACTCCGAAGAAAAAAGGTTGATCGCTTCTCTGTCATAGAATTCCTGGCCTTCCATATCTATCTCAGAAAATCCTCTTTTAGGGATTAGAACCTTGAGAGGACTTTTTGCATTGTTTAGCTTTTTTGCTATCATTTCCGCAAATAGTTCCATCTCTTCACCGCCCATTCTTACGCAGAAGCGCTCATCGTGATGATGGATTCTCCTTCCAGATAACTTTTTAGGCATTGGATAATGGGGAGAAAAGACAGCATTGTCAAGACCTCCTGGTGCAATAACTATCGGGACTCCAGAGGCACATTCTATTTCCAGTCGATCCTCCCCTGCTCCTTTACAATACCCTCCGAACACGTGGTCTGCAATTTCATGCAAGGTGAGATCGAGCACCCCTTTTATCAACCCGTCCTTTGCCATCTCTTCCATTGCCAATCCTCCGGTTCCATTCGCGTGAAAGCATATAAGCTCGTACCCACGCTTTTTTACCATTGGCTCGATATAACTTGCGCACTTAGAATTTATCCCGTATGCTGTGAGGGCGATCAAAGGCTTATCTGGAAAAAATTTTGTTTCATCCTGGACCATTGCAGCAATAGCCGTAGCAGCTTTCTTAAGGATGAATCTCGTGAAGCTATTGAATCCTAATAGATCTGCAACGGTGTGAAACATAACTATGTCTTTTAACCCAACGTATTCTCTCACATCTCTTGAAGCAACAGTAGATACCATAACCTTCGGGAATCCGTATGGAAGAGACCTCATGATATAAGTTGCAATAGATGTCCCTGTTCCTCCCCCGATGCCTATCACGCCATGTATACTCCCTTCTTCTAAAAGCTTTCTTGCTATTGAGAGTGCACCTTTTTGCATAACCCTTACGTAGAAGGGTCTCCCTTTTTCTATTACCTGATGAATAGTGTAACCTGCTAAAGAAATCACATCCTCCTTTTTTATTTCGGGCTTACTTTCAGAATCTCCTATACCCACATCCATGAGGACGGGATTGAGCTTAAATTCTCTTATCCAGTCTGCAAGAAAAGAAGCTTCCCTTCCTTTTGTATCAAGGGTCGCGATTATAAGTACCGATTTTGAACCCAACTATTGCCCCCAGCGTCTATATATTCCCGCATCTATAGAAAACAGGTCCAGAACCTTTCCCACCGTGTGATCTATCAGATCCTGTATAGTTTTTGGGCCGTGATAAAATGCAGGTACCGGGGGTAAGATTATCCCGCCCATTCTTGTAACTTTGATCATTAGTCTTAGGTGCCCCTCATGCAAAGGCGTTTCCCTTACAAGAAGAACGAGTTTTCTCCTTTCCTTTAATGTTACATCAGCTGCCCTCACAAGGAGACTTTCATTGAAAGAATTGGCGACTGCGGAAAGTGTTTTTATAGAACAAGGAGCTATGATCATCCCTTCTGTCAAGAATGAGCCGCTCGCTAATGGAGCAGAGAGGTCATCATAATCGTACACCTTCTTTGCCCATTTTTCTAAGTCGGATAGTTCTAATGAGGTTTCTAACTTCAGGTTTTTTTGCCCCTGAGGTGTGATGATCAAATGGGTCTCCACTTCCTTCTCGTATAATACCTCAAGCAATCTCACCCCGTATATCACGCCTGATGCACCAGTTATCCCTAATACGATCTTTTTCATACCCTTTTATTCTTGCATAAAGAGGAAAGATTTTAAAGAGCCCCTAAGGCGTCAAAAAGTGCTTTTACCATCGCTTGAGCGAACTCCATGGTATTTATGTGGGTTTCAACTTCATATACTTTTATTCTTGGATCAATATGCTTCTTTAGAGTCTTTATAAAAGCCTCATCGCTTTCCGGATCGTATAATGGTCCCCCCTCAACACTTATGGAAGAGAACCCTTTTTTGGGGATAAGGAATTTTACCATCTCTTTGTATTTATACCTATTTAGCTCCTCCGCAACCTTATACCCTATCTCCTCCATCTCTTCTTTCGATGTTCTTGCCTGAACCCTCATGGCATCCTGAATAAAGAGCTTCCTTTCTGAGAGCTTCCTTGTTACCCAGAGAGGGTCATTCTTATCCTTTCTCTCATAGGGCCCACAGCTTATCATATCGAATCCACAGGGAGTCAGGATGTATGGTATCTTCAATGTCTCCAAGGACCTTAATCTATCTGGACCAGCTGCCCTATTCCCTCCGAAGAGGTATTCGCTAAAGCCAGCTGGAACCATATCGAGAAAAGCGGAAAAAGTCCCCTGTTTGGCGAGATTTACTGCTGCCTTATCCCCGAGTCCCACAGCATGAAATGAGACACACTCGAATTTCTCCTTTAGGAGTTCCCTCACATAGAATGCTCCTTTCTCGCAAAAACCGAATTCGGTTAAAGCTAACATCTTCTTTTCTGGCTTTGATTTTAGGGATTTTGCCTCCACCATTCCACAGATGGCAGAGGCCGCATTCATAGCAAGCATCCTTATAAGATGATTCATCCCCACAGTATCAACGACTGTGTTCATCACGAAAACGTCGTTTACCCCGAAATATTCTGAGAATTTTGTTGCATAGGCTGGCATGGAAGCCACACTTGAGACAAGAACCTTTGGGAAGCCGAAGGGAAGGGACCTAAGTGTTTCGAGGGATATAAATGTTCCCGTCATGCCCGCAACTACGACGAGGCCTTCGATTGTACCCTTTTCGTAAAGCTCCTTTACTTTCTTTAGAAGGCCACTTCCCATAATGGAGACCGCCTTGTCTCGCTCTTTCTGAACCATGCTCCGGACTTCTTCTATGGTTGCGCCCGCTTGAGAAGCTATTTCCTCGTTCGTTACATCCAGGTGAAGGGAGGTTTTTATGCCACCAGTTCCGATAGAGATATCGATGAGGAGAGGGGTTTGCCCCTTCTCCTCTATTTTCTCTCTAATCAGTCTTAGAATATCTTCTCTTTCGTCAAACATCCCGATTATGGCGATCGCCATTTCCCCCTCCTAAAGTCCAAGTTCAGTCCATCTCTCTTTTACCCTCCTTACCACATTAGGATCGAGCTCAATTGGAACGGGTTTTTCCTTCCACTCGAAGGGGATTGTTGCGTCTATTATGATCCTGGAAGTAATATCCCTCTGATCTATCGGAAGCGAAGGATCTAAGGGGGTTGATCTACCCCTTGAGATGATCTGCGCCCTTGAGGGCTGGAATCTGAATGCTAAAGCCCAAAGTACTCTTGGAATATCCCAGGGATCTATATCATCGTCAACGATTATAACCGTTTTAAGCCCATAGTGCCCCATTTCTGTAGATATAGCAGCAGTTCCGACCTGGTTCACATGTCCAGGATACATCTGTTTGACGGAAATTATTGCTATAAACCTTCCTGCTGCCTCGGGAGGACAGTAGACACCCTTTATGCCCGGGATCCCCATTGCCAAAAGTTCTTGCCAAAGTGTCGCGCCATAAGCTATGGCGAGGTTCATATGTGTATCGGTGACAGCTCTTCCAACAGTGGTAAACCAGAATATTGGATCATTCCTGTGGGTTATTAGGTTGATCTTTATAAAATTTCTCTGCGTTGTCCCGACACCAGAGTAATAACCAGTATACTCTCCGAAAGGTCCTTCAGGTTTTGTCTGATTGGGATCGACCTCTCCCTCAATTACAATCTCCGCATCTTTTGGAACAGGAAGGTCGCACGTTTCAGCCCTTGTGATCTCCATTGCTTGCCCTCTTAATGAACCGGCGTAATCGAACTCTGATTCGAAGGCAGGAAATCTGGCCGCACCAACAACAAAATAAATGGGATCTCCTCCAATGCAAACTACGACAGGCATGTTTTTTCCCATGGCCTTGTACTTCTGTAGCATCTGGTCTGCATGCTTTCCTTTTATGAATTGGGTACCTAAGTGTTTTTCGTCGAGGGCCTGTAGCCTATAAACCCCTATATTTATCCAACCTGTCTCGGGATCCTTTGTTATTGTGTAAGCTGTTGTCCCAAAATACCGGCCACCGTCCCTTGGAAATAGCTTCGGAACAGGAAACTTAAATATATCGATCTTTTCTCCCTTTAAAACGTTCTCCTTGCAAGGGCCTGTTGGAACCTCCTTAGGAGGAACTTTATTCTTCGTTCTTTTTACCCATTCTTCCATAAGTTCATAGAGGGTCGAATTTTTTGGCATACCTAATATCAAAGCCAGTTTTGACGCTGTAGTACATGCGCTCGAAAGAACGGGAGTCTTATAACCCTTTACATTCTCAAAAAGGAGTGCCGGTCCACCCCTTTCCTCATTTATTTTTGCGATGTGAGACATTTCGAGGTCCCAATCGACCTCCGCTTTTATCCTTTTTAACTCACCCTCTTTTTCACATATCGATATGTATTCCCGAAGATCCATAAACCCCTCCTCCTAAGTTTTTTCCTATGATGTACAAAAAAGGTTCCGTTGTCAATTCAGTTGTCCTTATGGTATATAATAAAAAATTATGTTCTCCTATTCTTTGACTTCCCTTCTTGTTTTCTCAACCGTTGCAAGGCTAAACAGTTTCTCCAAGGCTGCAGAGGCATTATTTATAACGCAGCCTGGTGTTTCAAATCATATAAAGCAGCTTGAGTCTCAAATCGGTAGGAAGCTTCTTTTAAGAACCAAAAACGGTGTTAGGCTTACCGGGGAAGGAAAAGCGGTTCTCCGTTATGCGGAGAAGATAGAATCCCTCGCACAGGATCTGGAAAAGGCCATAAGGCTAATGAAAAACGGGGAACCCCAAGTACTTAAAATGGCCACGACTACTGTTTATTCAAAAGTCTTCGTGCCCACTGTTCTTGGGGGGTTCGTGAAAAGTTATCCTAAGATCACGGTCAAGCTGGATCTCGCGAATACGGAGGAGATGCTGGAGAAGGTCATGAAGGGAGAAGTGGACATCGCGATTGTGGCAAACCCGAGAGCGTCGAAGAGAATGGAGATCATCCCAATCGTAAAAGAGGAACTCGTACTTATAACAGATGGGAAACATCCCCTTTCCAAGAGAGAGTCTGTTTCGCTTAAAGAGATTGCGGAGTATCCCTTAATAATGAGGGAGGAAGGCTCGGCTACAAGGAAAGTTGCGCTTGAAGCATTTGAATCTGTGGGTGCTAAGCCTTCCATAGTATTCGAAGTGAAAAGTACGGAGTTCATAAAGGAGTGGGTAATAGAGGGGAGAGGAATTTCTATTCTCATAAAAAGGGCTATATCTGAGGAAGAGAAAAAGCATCTGAGGATAGTACAGATCAAAGAACCTCTCTTTCTTGAAGTATGCGTGGTCTTTTTAAAATCGAACAGAACGAACCATGCCATCGATCTATTCGTCAGCTATATCGATGATTTGAAGTCTAAGTCCCTTATATGCACGTGAATGTCATAACTTTTTTTTATAGTACATAAGATAATGTAATTTGACTTTCTGTTTGGCTTTTAGAGACTCTTAGATAGAAGTAACATAAAGACCATTAAAGGGGGGATTATGGAACAAAAACAGTGGTCTCATACAGGACCATGGGCAATTCAGTCCGTTGCGGTTCTCACAGCATGCGCGGGTTTCGTCTTCGCTCGCCTCGTTCCAGAATCGACTGTACCTCTCATTATTGGGGTTTTACTTTCCTGTGTTATCCCGCAACTTGTTGGAGGGATAATACTTTTTAGACGGGGAGAGGTTCTTCTTGCCACTATCTGTTGTCTTTTTGGAACCGTGATTACAATGGGCGCTGCGTTTACTCTTTACGAGATGGTTTTTATGGCTCCCAAGCCAGGTGCTTTTACTCCGCAACTTCTTGGAGTTTTCTGGTTTGTGCTCTTCATCATAACTGAGGTTTTCGCCATTGGCTTCGGGAGAGCAAGCTGGTTTTTGCTTTTAGGCATCGCTGAAGTAGGGGTTGCGTTCCTATTTCTTTCCATCAATGCTTGGAGTGGTTCAGAGACAGCGGGAGTAATAGGGGGATGGTTGCTCATATTCTTTTCCGCTTTCTGTATTTATGCTTCTTCAGCGCTTCTTCTTGGAGAACATTTTGAAAGACCAATTCTGCCTATGGGAAAGCCAATATTCAAGTAAGGGGGGTGTAGTATGAACAGATTTCCTGATCCGCATGAGTACTTAAAAGAGATACCTGAGGAGCTCTCAGGTTGGGAGGAGATGTATCCACCACATTTCCTTTTCGGAAAGGAAAGGGAGGAGTGGGAGAAAAGGCAGTTCTGGTACCTTGACAAGATCCACGCACCTGATCCAATGCCGCCACTTGACCAGATATTCCAGCAGGCATGGCAGATTTCCCTTTCTCAACATACCACAAGGGTTTTCTGCATCCCGCCAGCTCAAGGTGTGGCGCACAGAATAGTTGGTTGCTATCAGTACATATGCGCTGTTGAGCCGCCGCCAGACGAGGTTATAGCAGAGAAGGCAAAGTACTTTGGGGAAAGGGCTCACTATCCTGTGGAGCATTACGATGAACTTTGGGATGACTGGCTAAAGAAGTTTAGAGAGCTTGGAGAAGAGTTGAGGAATGTGAAGGTTCCTCAGGTTCTTCCAAAGTACCTGGGAAGGGAAGAAGTCTACCCGAATTATTACAGGGGATATACACAGGCTTACGAACTGATGGAGGCATTTGATAGGATGGTAAACCTCACTTACAAAGGATGGCAGTACCATTTCAACCTGCTGAACCTGTGCTACCTGTACTATTTGATGTTTGCCGATCTTGCGAGGAAACTCTTCCCTGGAATAAGCGAAAGCGCAATAGGAAAGATGATAGCTGGTGTTGAGGCTTACATGTTCAAACCCGAGGAAGAACTCTGTAGGCTTGCAAGAAGAGCCTATGCAGAACCAAGAGTTGCGGAAATTCTAAAGAAGGATACACCTGCCAAAGAGAAGATTGAGGAACTCAAGAAATTCGAAGTGGGACAGAGATGGCTCGATGAGCTTGAAGACTCAAAGGATCCATGGTTTTACGTTAGCTGTGCGAGTGGATGGTACCACTATGAGGGGAGCTGGATAAATAAGCTGGATATACCTTTTAGATACCTCAAAGATTATCTGGAAAGACTCGACAGGGGAGAAAAAATAGAGAGATCCCTATCCGAGATCGCCGATGCGAGGGAGAAACTGGTGAATGAGTACAAGAGACTGATAAAGACTGAGGAGGACAGATCGAGCTTTGAGAATGCGTATAATGACTGTCTTACTCTCTACAGGTTCGCTGAGGGCCACATATTCTGGGTTGAGAACTGGCTACACACGATCTGGTTTGAAAAGGTAAGGGAGGTCGGAAGGACCCTCGTGAATGCAGGGGCCTTTAAAAATGAGGACGACATATTCATGTTCAATAGGTTAGAGATCCCAACCATTATAGAAGATGTTTGCACGGCCTGGGCTTTAGGGGAAGGTGTTCCCACCTTGAAATGGTCAGAAAAGGCGGAAAAGAGGAGAAAGATACTTGAAGCTGCCGCAAAATGGTCCCCATCGCCTGCCCTTGGAGTTCCTCCGAAGGAGGTTGCGGAACCATTTACAGTAATGCTCTGGGGCATAACGACGGACAAGGTTCAGGAATGGTTAAAAGGGGTTTCTGTGAAACCAGAAGAAGTGGTAGAGATAAAGGGATTTGCGTCCTCGAAGGGCCAGGCAGAGGGTCCTGCGAGGGTCGTGAAAAAGCTGGAAGAGATTGTGGCATTAAAAGAGGGGGAAATACTTGTATGTCCTTCCACGAACCCCTCATGGGCGCCTGTTTTTACCAAGATAAAGGCTGCTGTTACGGATATCGGTGGAGTTACCTGCCACGCTGCGATTGTAGCAAGGGAGTACGGACTCCCATCTGTTACTGGCACAGGTGTTGCTACCCAGGTTATAAAGACAGGGGATATAATCAGGGTGGACGGAGATACGGGTGTAGTAACGATCCTTAAAAGGGCAGCCTAATAGAAAGGGGGCTTAAAAGCCCCCTAAGAAAACAGGAGGACTTAAAATGGGAAGGTTTACAAAAACCTTCAGAGAAATAAGGAAGGATATGTTCCAGATATGCGGGGGCAAAGCTTCACATCTTGGAGAGCTGACGAGTATAGGACTTAACGTTCCGTACGGGTTTTGCATAATTAGAGACGCATTTTTCCATCACTTGAAGGAAAATGGTTTGGAAAGAGATGTATTTGGAATTGCGAGAACCATAGACTACGAGGATATCGCTGATCTTGATAAAAAAACGGAAAATATTCGTTCTCTAATAGAGAACGCTCCTATGCCAAAGGAGATAGAGGAAGAGATAGTAGATGGCTACAATTCCCTTGGTAAAGATGATCCTTTCGTCGCAGTCCGATCATCAGTTGCAATAAGAGATAGTGAAATATCTTCATTTCCTGGCCTTATGGACACGTATCATTATCTAAAAGGGGCTGATAGGGTTATAGATTACGTAAAGAAATGTTGGGCCTCGGTCTTCACTTCGAGGGCCACTGCTGCGAGGTACAGAAAAGGTATAGACCATGAAAGAGCGATAATTGCGCCCATAGTTCAGAGAATGGTCAATGCAAAATGTGCGGGCGTGATGTTCACCCTCAACCCCGTGAATGGAGATCTCTCAAAGATAGTAATTGAAGGCGCTTGGGGCATAGGCGAAGGGGTCGTATCAGGAAATGTGACCCCTGACAGGTTCGTCGTGGACAAGGTCATACTTGAGGTGAACGAGAAACAGGTATCATGCAAAAATCTAAAATACGTTTATGACCCAAATGAGAAAAAGGCAGTGTACAAGGAAGTACCTGAGGAAGATCAGAGGAAGTGCTGCCTTGAGGAGAAGGAAATAATGGAACTCGTCCGACTGGCGAAGCTGATTGAAGATCACTATAAGATTCCAATGGATATTGAATGGGCTATTGACATCGATTTTGAATTTCCGAACAACGTTTTCATACTCCAGGCCAGGGCAGAATCTGTTTGGAGCAAAAAGAAGGCTGAGCCTGTGGTTGGTAAAAAGAGTAGTTATGAACTTTTAATGGAAAGGGCTATGAAGACTATAAAACTGAACCAGTAAGGCTGAAAAAGTCTTGACATCTCCCATTTCTTCGATTTTAAAAATAGTGCGGAGGTAGGCATGGCGGAAAAGGATAATAGATACTGGAACCCTATACTTGAAACGATGCCCCGCGAGAAACTCCGGGAATTGCAAATAAAAAAATTCAAGAGGATCTTCCAGTGGGCGTACGAAAATTCACCTTTTTACAGGAAACTTTATAAGGATGCGGGGATTGAGCCTGGAGATATAAAGTCCTACGAAGACATAAAGAAGGTTCCGAAGATTGACAAGGCAATGCTGAGGGATGTGCAGCAGAGGGAACCATTCCCTTACGGAGATATACTCGCAGTACCCTTAAAAGATGTTGTTGTCTTCAGACAGACAAGTGGTACCACAGGAACACCCGTTTATCAAGCGGATACCTGGCAGGACTGGGAATGGTGGTCTGAATGCTGGGCATACATACTTTACGCCCAGGGCTACAGAGACACTGATCGTTTCTTTCTTCCATTCGGCTACAACATATTCGTTGCCTTCTGGGCCGCACATTACGCAGGAGAGAAGATCGGATGTGAGGTAGTTCCAGGAGGAGTGCTTGACACTGAGGCGAGGATCTTGAAGATGCAGGAGCTCAAATGTACCGCATTTGCGGCCACACCAACCTACGTATTGGGCATGGCAGATACGGCAAGGAAGATGGGTATAGACCCAAGATCAATAGGCATAAAGAAAATCACCTGCGCAGGTGAACCCGGAGCAAGTATACCAACAACGAAGCAAAGAATGGAAGAAGCGTGGGGTGCAAAGGTTTACGACCATATTGGAGCAACAGAAATAGGTGCCTGGAGTTATATGTGCACGGAGCAGAGGGGTCTACATGTTAATGAAGCGTTTTTCCTTGTGGAGATTGAAGATATGGAGACAGGAGAGATTATAGAGGAGCCCATGAAGAACGGAAAGATGGTGGTGACCGCATTTGATAGATATGCGAAACCGTGTATCCGATTTGACTCGAAGGATGTGATAAGGTGGGCAGATTATGAGTGTCCCTGTGGAAGAACTTTTAGAATGATAGATGGGGGAGTGATTGGAAGGGCTGATGACATCACGAAAGTAAAAGGTGTGTTACTCGCACCTACCGCTATTGAGGAAGTTGTGAGAAGTTTCAAAGAGCTAAGTGATGAGTACGAGGTCATAGTTTCGAAAAAGGGAGATATAGATGATATCCTTCTGAAGATAGAGATAATGCCGAGTTATGAGGCAAAAAAAGATGAGATTCTTACAAGATTAAAAGACCAGCTGAGAGTGAAAACGAACTTAGGATACAGGATAGAGGTACACCCTTACGGCTCCCTTCCGAGATATGATGTGAAGGCAAAAAGATTCAAAGATTTAAGGAAGCACCAGTAGGGGGTGTAGGATGGTCCCTTATAACATAGAGGAGATGGACAAAAAGATAAAGGAAATAAAAAAAGCAGCATGTGACCTTGAAAGACTCTCTGGGGACATAGAAGCTGTAAAGAGGAATTTAGTTAGGCTCAAAGCGACAATAAAGATGCTCGAGCTTAACATCTCAGACGCCA
>JGI20130J15133_1000769_pt1 | contig 28956 bp, 27 predicted proteins | sample WasSprMetagenome_FD_15133 | JGI IMG/M metagenome (IMG submission 15133) | reverse complement strand
TACGATGTGTTGCTCGATAGGGGTCCGGGATATAGACCGAGGAAAAAAGGTGAGCGGAGGAGGAAGAAGGTCAGGGGAAACACGATTTCTGAGGTAATTGTGCAAGTCAACACCAAGATTGTGAAGCGAGGGGAAAGACCGGTTGAGGAATTGCTGAAACCTTCCTCCTAGTTCTTTTTTGTCCCGACGAAAAGGTTGATGCAAGCAGTTGTTAACATCGGAATGGTTGGCCATGTCGATCACGGCAAAACCACCCTAACTGCCTCCCTGACGGGCAAGTGGACAGATACCCACAGCGAGGAACTGAGGAGAGGTATATCCATAAGACTAGGTTTTGCCGACGTCTCCTTTTACAAGTGCCCCTCATGTGGAAGGTACTCTACCAAGCCAAAGTGCCCGTACTGTGCTTCTCGAACGGAATTCCAAAGAAGGGTTTCTTTCGTTGATGCTCCCGGGCACGAGATGCTCATGGCAACTACCCTTTCCGGCTCAATGGTGATGGACGGGGCAGTCCTAGTGATTGCCGCAAATGAACCCTGCCCCCAGCCTCAGACCCGTGAGCACGTGATGGCTCTTCAAATCGCAGGCGTCAAAAAACTCGTAGTAGCGCAGAACAAGATAGAGTTAGTTTCGGAGGAAAAGGCGCTGGAAAACTATCGTCAAATCCGGGAATTCCTCTCCAAGACTCCATATGCTGAGGCACCTGTCATACCCATATCAGCCATCCACAAGGCTAATCTGGACAAGCTCATAGAAGCCATAGAAAGGGAGATTCCAACACCGGTCAGGGATCCTAATCTCCCGGCCAGGATGTTTACGATAAGATCTTTTGACGCGAACTACCCAGGTACCGAACCCGAAAATCTCAAGGGAGGGGTTTTGGGTGGAACTTTGAAGCAGGGAAAGCTGAGGGTAGGGGAAGAGATCGAAATCAAGCCGGGGATTGAGGTAGATGGGGTTTGGAGGACTCTAACAACCAAGATTGCAAGTCTTCGCGCGGAGACAACGGATCTCAAAGAAGCAGCCCCTGGAGGGCTTATTGGGGTTGGTACTCTTCTCGATCCAAGCCTCACAAAAGCGGACAGGTTGGCCGGCTCGATTGTAGGTGAGGTTGGAAAACTCCCGCCGACCGTTCAGAACGTTGAGCTTGAGATACACCTAATGGAAAGGGTGGTGGGCACGGCCGAGGAACAGAAATCCACCCCTCTCGTTCAGAATGAGACCTTGGTTCTAACGGTTGGAACCTCGACCTGTCTTGGAACCTTGGTGAAGATCAGGGGGGAGCGGGGGGAAATCAGATTCAAAAATCCCGTCTGCGTTGAACAGGGTCAGAGGGTAGCTATAAGCAGGAGGGTGGGAGGAAGGTGGAGGCTCGCAGGTCACGGCGTCGTCCTCTAGTAGCCTTGGGAATAGAATCGACTGCTCACACTTTTGGTGTTGGGGTGGTAGATGAAACGGGAAAAATTCTGGCAAACGTCTCGAGCGTCTACAAGGGGCCGGGAGGAATTCATCCACGTGAGGCTGCCCGTCACCATTGTAGTGAGGCGGCGGGGGTTGTGAAGAAGGCGCTACAGATTTCTGGAAAGAAAATTTCCGAGCTTGATTTGATTTCTTTTTCCATGGGTCCAGGGCTTGGTCCATGCTTAAGAACAGGGGCCACTGCTGCAAGAGCCCTCTCCTCATATTACGGTCTTCCCTTGGTTGGTGTAAACCACTGTGTAGCTCATATAGAGATAGCCAGAAAGCTGACTGGTGCGGAGGACCCAGTGGTTCTATACGTTAGCGGTGGCAACACTCAAATCATTGCGTTTGATGCGGGCAGATATAGGGTCTTTGGTGAGACGCTGGATATTTCCATCGGTAATTGTTTGGATGCTTTTGCAAGGGAGGTGGGAATAGCGGGAGGTGGTCCAGAGGTGGAAAGACTGGCTAGGAAAGGTGAGAAGTATATTCCTCTCCCTTATGTGGTCAAGGGTATGGATCTATCCTTCTCGGGCATCTTGACGGAGGCGGTTCGGAAGGTCAAAATGGGTGAAAGGCTTGAGGACGTCTGTTTCAGTTTGCAGGAGACGGCTTTTGCCGCTTTGGTTGAGGTGACGGAGAGGGCATTAGCTCACACGGAAAAAGAGGAGGTGGTTTTGACGGGAGGTGTGGCATCGAACCAGAGACTGAGGGAGATGCTCAGGCTGATGTGCGAAGAACACGGGGCAAGGTTCATGGTTCCTCCTCAAGAGTTCTGCGTAGACAATGGTGCCATGATTGCATGGACTGGAATTCTTGCCTTCAAGCATGGGCAGGTGACCAAAATAGAGGAGAGTGCAATCCGGCAGAGGTGGAGAACGGACGAGGTAGAGATTCCATGGAGAAAGTAGGCTTACGTAAGTGGGATTTTTTCGAGCTGGGAAAGTACGTATTCCCTAATTTCGTCGACGGAGGGCAGCTTACAGGGTTTTCCTTTCAAGATTAGGGGTTTTAGGATTTCGGTCATTTTCCTCCCGCACTTGGGGCAGGTTGGGGCAGCCTCCTCGGGACGCCTTACAAGCATGGCGAGACATTCTTGGCACCTCCAAACTTTCTTTCTTCCCCCAAGCTTTCCCCTCTTGGCCACGGGTCTCCCCTCGACCTCGACAAGATCCATGGCGAGGTCGATGACGGGAGCGTTGGTGATGGAGGTTCCCACGCCAAATCCATCCGCCCCGGCATCCGAGAGCTCCTTTATGTTCGAGTCGTCAATTCCACCCGACAAGATTATTTTGACGTGTTCCCCACCCCTCAGGTTAAGTTCCCACCTCACTTCCCTCACGAGTTCTGCAAAGTTTCCCTTTCTCGAGCTAGGGGTATCAAGTCTGACCCCTTGGAGCCTCTTCCCCAGCGCCTCTAAGGCCAGGATGGCCTCCGTTTTCTCGTCATAGTAGGTATCAACAAGGGCTATTCTTGGGACATCTGGAGGCATTATCTCATCGAAGGCCTTCCAAGCCTTCACCTGATTTCCAAAGCAGATAATCAACGCATGTGGCATGGTACCCATGGGTTTCTTCCCTATAGTTTGAGCACCTATGAGGCTCGAAACACCATCGAAGCCTCCAATGTACGTTGCCCTGTCGAGCATGGGGGCGAGGGCGGGATGTGCCCTTCTTATGCCGAAGGCTATCAGGAGTTTTTTCCCCACGAGTTTTCTCATTCTTGCAGCCATAGTTGCCACACCAGATGCTTGACAAAGCAGCCCAAGCATGGGAGTCTCGTAAAGGCAGTAGTCTGTATATACACCCTCGATTGTTAGCAAGGGAACTCTCACTCCATTGAGGTCATAGGGAGAAAAGATGGTGCCCTCAGGGAGGCTGTATACATCAACTGGCATTCCCTCAAAGAGGGTTGCAACTTCATCCACTCCACAGAGGACTCCCCACTTCCAATCACGGGGGAGTTTTCCACATGTGACCTCAGCTAAGGCCCTTACCCTGATACCCTTCTTTTCAAGAATCTCTTTCGTCCTGACAAAGTATATGTCGGTGGTCAGACCCTTCTTTATTTCGTCTGGGCCAGCTATGTGAAACTTCATTCCCACTCCCTAAGCAGTTCTGTTGAGCTCAAGATTCTTGCACCGTAAATCCTTTTCATGTACTCGAGGCTCTCTGTGTGTGAGTGCCGTTGGGGCGAGGCTGTACAGTCCGAAAGAACGGTTATCCTGAAACCCCTAAAGAAGGCATCAGCCGCTGTATGCTTGACACATATATCAGTAACCACTCCCGTCAGAATGAGATGATTAATCCCGCTATTTTTCAATAGCTTCTCGAGTTCGGTTTCGTAGAAGGCGCTGTATGCCCTCTTCTTGATCACATGCTCACCGGATGCCGGTGATAGTTCGGGAATTACCTCAGAGCCTGGAGTTCCTTCCATGGCATGCTCCCCCCATATCGACAGCTCTGGGTCGCCGGGTTTGTGCGAATCGCAGACATAGAAAATGGGCAAACGTTTTTCGCGTGCTTTAGAAAGGACGAGTTGGAGTCTCGGAACAATCTTCTTTGCTTCCTCAAATCCAAACTTGCCCGTTACAAAGTCCCTTATCATGTCTATTATGATTAGAGCTTCCATCACAGATTGGGGATAAATTTAAAACGCGTTAAGTTTTTGAAGCGGGGGTAACTCAACCTGGGAGAGTGTCGGACCCAAGGGGCAAAACTGAAGACCAGGTTGGGCGGGTATCCGAAAGTTGAGGGTTCAAATCCCTCCCCCCGCACCCGATTGCTGGAAGGGAAGAAACCATAATGGGTGGTAATCAGGGACGAGTTAGTGCTGTCGTCTCAAATTGCAGACTAAAATTGATTTAGTTTCTCTAAGGTGGGTTTTAGCATCCTTGAAATATCCCTGTGACTGAGTTAAGTGTGAGAAGATGATCAAGGTTGGATGTTGCGGGTGGGGATTCTACCGAGGAGGCTTGAAGGCTTATAGCAAAGAGTTCAAGCTGGTAGAGGTCCAACAGACTTTTTATAAACTTCCGATGCCTGCAACTGCCGAAAAATGGAGAAAAGAAGTGCCAGAAGATTTTGAATTCACGTGCAAGGCCTTTCAAGCGATCACGCATCCTCCCACGAGTCCCACCTGGAAGAGGAGCGGAATTAAAGTGACCGCAGAGACTAAGGACAAGTATGGGTTTCTTAAGCCAACGGAAGAGAACTTTCGAGCGTGGAAAAACACCAAAGAGATTTGTGAGGCTCTGAAAGCCGAGGTGTGTGTAATTCAATGTCCTCCAACTTTTAACTACGGTTCGGAGAATGTCAGAAACCTACGCAAGTTTTTCTCCGAAATCGATCGCGGTAAACTTCTTCTTGCGTGGGAGCCACGTGGCGACTGGGTCGACCACTTGGAAGAGGTGAAGAAACTTTGTAAGGAGCTGGATTTGATACATGTGGTTGACCTAATGCGGAGGGAGCCTGTTTCCGACCAGCCTGTTTCTTACATAAGACTCCACGGGCTGAACCCTCGGGAATACGATTACAACTACAGGTATACAGAAGCGGAACTGAGGGAACTCGCCAAGAGACTGACAAAACTGGAGAAGGACCATGAGACGGTCTACTGCATGTTTAACAACTATGCGATGTATGAGAACGCCAAACAGCTCATGGCAATTTTAGGAACGTCTTGATTTATCGAGGAAATTATTGATGGTGCTCATCAAGGAAATCGTGCTTGAAAACTTCATGAGCCATAAGTACAGCAGGATACCCCTTAAACCCGGTCTCAACATCATATGCGGACCCAATGGGGCTGGCAAGTCCTCCATTCTCCTAGGGCTGGCGGTTGCTTTGGGGCAGTCATATACGGAGAGATCTAGGAGGCTCGGCGATCTTGTGAGGAGGGGGGAGGAGATAGGAAGAGTTACGGTCGTTTTCGACAATTCGCCACGAAACGGATCTAGACCCATCCCGGAGATCAAGTCGGATCAAATAGTCTTGTCCAGGTATCTGCGGAGGGATGGGACTTACTGGCAGGAGCTCAACAATCGGAGCGTCTTGAAGGGTGAGGTGGAAAGATTGCTCAGAAGGCTTCACCTGAATCCAGACAACATGCTCATCATCATGCATCAGAACATGATCGATCTTTTTGCTGCTCTTGACCCACCTCAAAGGCTAAGGATGGTTGAGGAGGCAGTGGGGTTTGAGAACTACAGAGAGATGATCATTCAGGCGAGGGAAAAGCTTTCGCATACTCTCAGCGAGGAACAGGCCATCCGGAGCATGCTTGAAAGGGCCCAAGAGACGCTGAAGCATTGGGAGGCCGAATATAAGAGATATCTGAGAAAAAAAGAACTACTCGAGACTAAGAGCAAGCTGGAACTTGAGCATGCTTGGTCGAAGTATCAGAGGAAAGAGGAGGAGGTTGCAGAACTCCAAGAGAGAATTTCTGGTTTGAAAAAGGAGCTGAGGGAAATTGTGCAGGGATTGGAGGAGGGGGCAAAAGAGGAGACTGGTTTGAGGGAAGGAATAGGAAAGCTCGAATTCGATTTGGACTCGGCGTATCAAGCTCTGATTCTTCTAGTGCGAAGGGGGGCCGAGGCCGAAACCAAGGCGAAAATGCTTGAGAGGCTTAAGTTGCCCGAATTGAAGCAGGAGCTGGAGAGGGCAAGGGAGGAGTCCTCCAAGGTTCAGACAGATACCGAAGAGAAGAAGTCGGAAATCTCAAGACTCAAGCAGCTTCTGTCAGAGAAGAGGGAGGCATACGTGGAATGCAGGGTTAGAATGGCGGTCTTAGATTTCAGGAAGAGCTTAGTGGAGGAGGAAATTTCTGGACTTCAATCCGACCTGAGAAGGGCTATGCAGGAGCTTGAGGAGCTCCGCGCTGAGGCGGAAAAGGTAGGTCCAAGGGTTAAGACCAACAGGAAACCGGCCGAAATTCTGGACGAGCTGAAGCTGGTAAACGCCCAGCTGCTGAGTCTTGCCGACGTTTCCGAGGAGGCGGAGAGGATGTATCTGAGCTATCAAGAAACTCTCAGGGAACTCGAGGAAAAAAGCCGGATAGCGGTACAAAACAGAGAGAGGGCACTTCAGGAGCTTGAGCTAAGGAAGAAGAAATGGCAAAGTGAAATCGAGAAGCTTCTGGCAGAGGTTAAGATCAACTTCAACAAACTGCTCGAGAGGGTTGGCGGAAAGGGGGACCTGGTTCTCTCCCATCCCGAGGATGTGGAGGAGGCGGGCTTGGAGATCTATGTTGGGTTCCGTGGGGCCACCCCTCACCTTTTAGATGCCTACACACAGAGCGGCGGTGAAAGGACCATCGCCACCATGTGCTTCCTGCTGGCTCTCCAGGACAAGATAAAGTCCCCCTTTAGGGCTGTGGATGAGTTTGAGGCGCATTTGGACCCGCACAACCGTGAGGAACTCATAAGGGGACTAATGGAGATCTGTGGTGGAAAGGAAAACCAGTACCTCCTCATCACGCCCGGCTGGCTGAGCGGCATAGAGAATGCTTCTGTGGTGGTGGTTCAGAGCGTGGAGGGGAGGTCACAGGTGAGGGTGGTTGAAGGCAACTGAACGCAGGGAGCTCATCCTCAGGATTATAGATCTCTGCGAGTCGGTAACGAAGAAGGGATTGAACCCTTTTGATGTTCAGGTCAGGGAACTTTTCGATAAGCTTCGTGAGCTTCTCCCCCTTTTGAAAAAACACGAGGAGCTCTATCTGGACCTTCAGGCAGTGCTTGGACTTTCTGAGGTGATTTACCAACAGGGGGAGTGGGTAAAGCATCGTTCTTCTCTCCTATACTTGGACCCTCTTTTGGTCTTCCTCAAGATTCATGCCCTCTCAACCGAGGAATTGGCTGAGGTTTTTGCCAAATCCTGGCATCCGGTCCTGGAGGCAGAGTGCCTAACCCCTCACGGAATTAAAGAAGGGTACGAGTACTGGAGACTTCTCCCCAGTCTGGATGAAAGGCTCAGAGCGCTTGAAGTGGATAGAATCGAGTTTGGACCGATGGAGAGGGGGGAGCTGGAGCGAATGGGATTCCTTTCCAGGGAACTGTTTGAAAGTATGCTGAATCAGCTGTGGGAGGAACTCAAACAAAGGGGGAAAGTCTCATATTGGGATTTCGTTAAAGGGAAAAGCTATGCGGAAACCGTGCGGCGGGCATATCTCCTCAGTTTTCTTATCACGTATGGCATGGCGTCCGTTGAGATTGACCCCTTGAAGGAAGAGATAAAAGTCCAGGCGAGGGAAAAACCAGCGAAAAGAAAAGCGGAAGTTTATTCCCTTCCCATCCACATTCCTCGTTCCCTGCATGGAGGAGACTGAGGCAGAGCTTAGGGAAAAGAAAGCGAGAGCCATCCAGCTCCTTTTCTTCAAGCATCACATGGAGCCGGGTGCCAAGGTGTGGGAACTGAGGCACGCTCTTGGGAAAAACTACGAGCAAATCCTAAAGATGCTTGAGGGCGAGCTGGAGAAACTGGGGCTGGCCATAAAAAGAGTTTCTTTTGGTGGCGAGGCCGAGTCTGACCGGTATTTTGTGACCCTCAAGGATCCCCCACCGCTGAGCACGGCAAGGACTTATGGATGGAGGATAGATGAGATGGGAATGCTCACGGCTGTTCTCGCTCACCTTCTTGTAAGGGGTGGGAAGCTTCCCCTCAAGGAGGTTGTGCAGCTGTTGGAGGAGAAGTTCCCAAAGTTTAGGGTGGATGCGGCCTTGGAGAAGTTCATCAGGAGAGGATACCTCGAGGAAGATGAGGAGGGCATGATATACATAGGCTGGAGAACGAGGGCAGAGGTTGATGAAAAAACACTCTTGGGTCTTCTGCTTGGAAAGACTCCAAGGGAGAAGTCAGAGGAAAGGTGACCCTGTGGAAGAAGAGTTAGCTAATCTTCTGCACCGTCCTTGCGTTCTGATTGTCGTTATGGTATATCTCTCGATTTTCGGAGACCGAAAGTATGTCGCCGGCACCGATGGTCATGGAGCGTAGTTAGACAGCTTATCGATTCCACAAAACGTACTTTGTCTGGACATAAGAGCGGACCCTTGAGCGCATTGGCGGGGGTGAGCACAGGGTCAAGTGTCTCGCCCTCAAGCCAACTAAAGTTCGGGGGCTAATCAAACGAATCGAGGAGGTCAGAGCTGGCGTCGAGCTTCTACGAGAACGGAACCAAAACTAAGTGATGAGCCTATCCCCAGCCAATTCCTCGGTCCCCCTGTTGCCCTTGGAAAGAGCGAAAAGTACAACGTGTGGTTAGCCCACCGGTAAGGGGGAGGTTTTAGTGGAAGCCGGAAAAGAAAGATGGTCAAAATTGAGTCCAAGGGCATAGCGACGTTCAACGAAAAAGGTCCTGTGAAGGCAAAATTCAACTTTACATTACCTTTTCTTTCATCCTTGCCATCATCACAGCCTTGTGCTCCTTTACAAATGGGAAAAGGTGGCTCAACCCCTCAAAAAGGATCTGAAGAGGGCCCTCCTCTCCTCTTCGACCACTGACTGGAAGAACTTGTCATCGGGTTTCCTGCTGATTGACAGGATGCGCTTAGCCGCCTGTACCCCAATGCCCTTACCCGCCAAAGCCAACGCCGCCATCTTCCCGTACTCTGTCATAAGCTTCGAGGTTTGAACAAGCTCCCTCCAAAGTCTTGTCGTCCTGCCCCTTTGTTTGAATTCCAGTGCCTCTTTGACTTCCTCCTCTGTCGAGTCCGCGAGGCCGATTTTAGTTGAGCCGCACAGGGGACACTTGGGTCTTTCATCGAGCTCGTAAATCTTTTTTTCCTCCACGTATTGAAGACAGTTCGTGCAGACGAAAACTCTAACTTCACTCATGAGCCTCGCCTTGGCGGAGGCAAGGATCAAGGATTTCATTCGTTTCGGTGCCACGGGTTCGAGATAGAAGCCTGGTTGTTTCCAGAAGAGAGAAGAAATGGGTGTTGGGGTCCTTCTTGAACCTAGATTTACAACTTCTATTTCCCCGCTCCTAATTGCCTGAAGGATTTCAAAACATTTCTCGACATCCAGATCTTTTTCCAGAACCTCCCGATAGGCTTCCTGATAAGGTGGAGTCCCCTTGAGGGCAACCTGCAACCTTTCAACGATGGGGGCGGTAATTTCAGCTTCCTTTTCTATAACTCCCATTCTTTTGGCCACCTGAACTAATCTCCAAGCAAAGAAATGACTGCGCTCGACCGCCTCCCTAAGAGAATTTCTCAGTTCATCCGTCGGCCTCCTTACAAGCACCTCCATCACTTGCCCCGGGGTTAGGAGCCCCGAGCGCAGAACGATTCTATATGGGTCAATGGTGAGCGCAACCGTGCCACCCGTTGCCTCTGAAAGGATGTGAGCCAGCAGCCTTCCAAGGGCACGATTCACCAAGGTACCGAAACAGGCGTTCAGCACACAGAATTCGTTTACCTGTTCTAGTGTTATCCTCCTGTCGGTTGGTACCGGAATTCCCTCCTTTACCTGATTGCAAACCTCTGCCAGAACGGACTTCAGTGTCTCGAGAGGAACCGAATATTCTTGGGAAAGCTTCTCCAGAATTTGCGCGTTAGTTTTTTCCTCCTCGACTCGCCTCCTTATCCTTCCGATTTCCTGTGCTACTGAAAAAGGAACGGGTATTTCTTCCCCAATCCAGGTGGGGACACATCCAAGTGGATCCTCCTCGGCCTTGACATATATTTTGTCTCTGAAGATTTGGAGTATTCTCCAAGGCCTCCCGGCCATGATGAACTTGGTACCCGGCTCACCGTATTCTGCCACGAATGATTCGTCCAGAATTCCCACGGGGTTACTTGTCTCGTCCTCCACGACCAGATACTGTTTGAGCTCCGGAATCATGGAAAGGTTGTCGTAGTAATAGGAGAATGCTCGCTGCAGGGAAGCTGGTCGGGAGTACTCCCCGTCGGAAAGCTTAACAAGTTTTCGTTCAAGTCCTTGGGCAAATTCCAGAACTTGGATAATATCCTCTTCTGTTAAGTCGCGGAAGGGGTAAGCTCTCTTGAAGACTTTGAGGGCTTCCTCGATTTTTACGCTTTTCCTTTCACCGAGAAGACCGACCAAGGAATGGAGTAGGACATCTAGGGGTTTTCTTGGGATTTTGACAGGTTCAAGCTCCCCCCTCCTTGCCTGTGCTGTTATGACTATGGATTCCATGGCATCGTCCGGATCCAGCGCTATTATCCTCCCTCTGGAAACCTCTGTGAGCTTGTGCCCCGCCCTTCCGACCCGCTGTATCAGCCTTATGACCTGCCTGGGAGAGTTGTACTGGATTACAAGATCAACGGTGCCGATGTCGAGTCCAAGCTCCAGAGAGGAGGTACAAATTAAGAAACGAAGTTCTCCTGTTTTCAGGCCTTTCTCCGCCCTAACCCTAACGGTACTCGAAAGCGAGCCATGGTGAACGGCAAGCGGAACTTCCATGTCCCAGAGCCTGAAACGGCTTGAGAGAATTTCGGCCATGGGGCGGGTATTGGTGAAAATCAGGACAGAGCGCTGTTTTTCCATGAGTTCCCTCATAACCCTCAATCGGGCTNCGACCTCGGGAAAAGAATAGAGTTTTTCGGCGAGCTTGAAGTCCTCTTTTTGAACCTTTGGATAAACGACTTGGATTTCCATCTGTTTTGCCACGCTCACATCAATGATTTCGCACGTTCTTCCCACTCCTACAAGGAATCTCGCAACTTCTTCCGGCGTTCCCACGGTTGCGGATAATCCTACGATTTGGAAGTCTCTGCCTACGATTTCCCTCAGTCTCTCAAGGGTGAGGGAAAGCTGTGCCCCTCTCTTGCTCTCAGCGAGCTCGTGAACCTCATCGACAATCACACAACGCACCGTTCGAAGGAAAGTGCTCAGTCTTTTTCCCAGAAGAAGGATTTGGAGAGTTTCGGGAGTGGTGATCACGATGTCCGGTGGCACGAGGGCCTGAATTCTTCGTTCCCTGGGACCTGTATCCCCATGTCTGACAGCAATCCTGAAATCAAGATTCCTGCACCACCACTCCAGCCTTTCGAGCATGTCTCTGTTCAAGGCCCTCAGAGGTGTCACGTAAATTGCCTTTATTCCCCTTTCCTTTGGGAGGAGCAAGAGCTGATGGAGCACGGGAAGAAAAGCGGCTTCGGTCTTCCCGCTGCCGGCGGGAGCTATCAGAAGAACGTTCTTTCCTTCGAGGATCTTCGGGATTGCCTTCTCCTGAGGGAGGGTAGGCTCGGTGAATCCCCTCTCTGCTAGTAGCCTCTGAATGCAGGGTGCGAGGAGCCCAAAGGCACTCATTATTAAGATGGGTCTGCAGAAACGAGTCAGTTTCTAGAGCAGGTCAGTGCAGATTCCAGCGCCAATCGTGATTCCACCGTGTCTGATGGCGAACCTTCCCAGTTGCGGTATCTCGCTCACCTTCTCCAGAACCATGGGTTTCAAAAGGGAAACCTTCACCACGCCTGCATCTCCTTTCTTAAGGCTCGGCGGGTTCTCTTCCAAAACCCCGCCGCTTTTTGGATCGATTTTCTTTTGGATTTCCTCAATCGTCCCCGGAACGTTCGCGGTGTGGCAGTGGAAGCTGGGTGTGAAGCCGGGGCGAATTTCATGTGGAACGTTTAAAATGATTACCCTCGCAAGAAATCTCCTCGCAACAGTAGGCGGTTTGTCCGGATGTCCAGCCACATCCCCTCTCGAAACGTCCGTTTTCTGCAAGCCCCTCACATTGAATCCTATGTTGTCGCCTGGCAGAGCCTTCGGAATGGGTTGATGATGCATTTCAATCGATTTCACTTCTCCCCCCTTTCCCGACGGCTGAAAGATCACCTCGTCTCCCACTTGGAGAACGCCCGTTTCCACCCTACCTATAGGAACGGTCCCGACTCCCGTAATCGAAAAAACGTTCTGTATGGGGATGCGTAGAGGCTTATCTATCGGCTTTTCCGGTTCCCGAAGCTGCTCTAAAGCCTGAAGGAGGGTTGGGCCACTATACCAGGTCATCCGCTGGCTCGGCCTAGTGACATTCTCCCCATGGAAGGCAGCCATTGGGATGAAGGGGAATTCTTCGGCTTTTCTGTATCCAATGCTTGTAAGAAGATGCACGAGGTCCATCCTTAATTTTTCGTAAACGTTCCTGTCGTAGCCGACCAAATCCATCTTGTTTATTGCAACGATTAGCTGGTTTATACCAAGCGTAAAGGCGAGGGCAGCGTGTTCTTTGGTTTGAGGCATTATACCGTCATCGGCCGCCACCACTAAGACAGCGGCATCAGCCTGGCTTGCCCCCGTTATCATGTTCTTTACGAAGTCTCTATGCCCGGGAGCATCGATGATGGTGATGAGGTTTCTTTCCGTCTCCAGCTTTTGGTACGCTATTCCAATGGTGAGACCTCTTTCTCTTTCCTCTTTCTCACGGTCCATCACCCATGCGAACTTGAAGCTGGCAGCTTCAGGGTGGAGATCTTTCTCGCTCACCAGCCCCAACTCAAAGAGAAGTCTTCCTATGGTGGTAGACTTTCCATGGTCGACATGTCCTATGAAAACCAAGTTGACGTGAGGTTTCATCCAGCGGCTGGCTTTGATTCAGGCTGAGGAGGAGCAGCAGGCTGTTCGGGAGTCTCGGGTTTCTCTGGGGGCTTCTCAGGTGGCTGTTCGGTTCGTTTCTCTTCTGGGGGCTTCTCGGGCGGTTTTTCTTCAGCAGGTGGCGCTTCTGGAGGTTTTTCAGGTCTGACTTCAACGGGCTTCAGTTCGGGGAGGAGAATTGCGGGGGAAACGGGTGCAGGTGGCTTAATCGACTCGAGCAGCTTCACCAGATGGGATTTGGCTTTTTGGAAATCCTCTGCAAGCTTACTCGAACGGACCTGAAGAATGCCGAGCGAAGTTGAAATTTCTGGTGGACTGGTTTTAGATATCTCTAGGAGTTTCTCGGATACGTACTTCAGATTTGTGGAGCAATGGTCCAGACTTCCTAGGAGAAAATCCTTCTTTTCGATTGCTCTGCCAGGAAATTCCGGAAATTCTCTCGAGAGAACATCTACCCTCCTCATCACTTCTCGAACCATTTCTTTCAATTCCCTTACACCTACCCCTTTCGTCTCAATTATCTCTAGCCTTGAGGCAAGGAGGTCCAAATTTTGGTTTAAGTCACCCAAATCTTGCCTAGCCAAATTTGCGGCAGACCTAAGATCGCTACTCATGTTCTCGATTCTAGAGAAAGGATCGCCTGCTTCTATCCAAACGCTGAAGTCCTCAGCTGGCAGTCTTTCAGAAGGTGCTGGGGGAGGTTTTGGTCCGTAAAGGTAAATGGTTGCCAAAAGAACTCCAGCTGTTGCTAGCGCTATCGCTCTCTGTGAAACGTTTTGAACGATGAAGGCGGTCAACAGGCAAATGATAAAAAGAACGCAAAGCACCGCTCTTGTCCACGAGATCGCCATCGCTTTTTCTTTTTCTTTTTTAATAATCGTTGGTGCAAATGCTAACAAAAGCAGAAAAAAAGATGGCTGGAAAACCCTGCGAATCAATAGCGGAGAAAGTGAAACCCTTACGTGGGCTAAGCGGGGCTGAGACGGTCAGAATGGGAGCGGAGCTCTCTGATGCCATGCTAAAGATTCTTGTGACCTCCTTGAAGCGGGAGCACAAACTCAGAAAGCTGGAAGAAATCCTTTGGGGAGAGCGAAGATGAGCTATGAAGGAATTGTCAAAAAAATTCTCGGCCTCTTGAACAAAGCTGGGGTTTTTTATATGCTAACGGGGGGAATTGCGGCCAACTACTACGGATGTGCTAGGGCAACATATGATTTGGACATTGTGGTGGAGCCAAAGAAGGAGAACATCAAAAGATTCTTGAGACTCGCCAGCAGGGCACGGTTCAGATTTCATGAAAAGGAGATATTGTTGATCTTGCAGAAGGGAAACAGGTTTATCTTAGAGTCACCGGAAAGATACAGAGNAGATTTCTGGCTAGCCAAGACCCNCTTGGATTTGCAGATGTTGAGGAGAAGAAGACGCGTGAAAATCTTTGGCGTGTCGGCTTGGATGTGCAGTCCAGAAGATCTTATAATTCAGAAGTTGCGGTCCAGAAGACCCCGCGATATAGAGGATATCCAGGCAATACTTCTAAGACAGTCTGGAAGGCTGGATGAAGAATACCTCGAGGCAAGAGCAGCAGAGCTGGGTCTCAGCAAGATCCTAACAAGGCAGAAACGGCTGATTCAAAACCTGTAGATGGAGATTTTTCCCACCCACCCACGCGCTGAGTCCCTCCGGATTAGGAAAAAGTTGTCTGAAGCCTTTGAGAAGGGTATCGTGGTCCCCGAGGGACTTGCAGCTCATGGGAGGGGGGAGGCCTTTGATTATTTGATTGGAGAAACTACCACTGAACCCGCCAGAAGAGCTGCCGAGGCGGGCGTGGCGCTCCTGCTTCTCTCTTCTAAACCCGTCATATCGGTGAATGGAAACACCGCCGCTCTTGTGGCTTCTGAAGTGGTACAGCTTGCAAAGCTGACCGGCTCAAAGCTGGAGGTAAACCTCTTTCATCCATCGCCTGAAAGGGAAAGAAAAATCGCGGAGATTTTAATCAAGGAGGGGGCCGAAGAAGTGCTAGGTGTAGATCCAAGCTACTCCACAACTATTCCAGAGATCCAAAGTTACAGGAGAAAAGTTGACAGAAGGGGAATAGCTCAGGCTGACACGGTTCTAGTGCCGCTTGAGGATGGAGACCGAACCCAAGCGCTGAGGAGGCTAGGAAAGAACGTGATTGCCATAGACCTAAATCCGCTCTCAAGGACCTCTCTCGCTGCCAGCATAACCATCGTGGATAACATTGTTCGCGCATTACCACTGATGGTGAAAATAGCGGAGGAGCTCAAAGGCTGGCCGGAGAGACAGCGTCAAATCTTGAAAAACTTCGACAACCGTGAAAACCTCGCACGGTCTCTGAGTATAATTCTGCACAGGCTTGAAGAACTTTCTAAGGAGCTTGGTGTTTCACCGCCTTCATCTCCTCGATTATCCTCCGGGCTGACTCCTTAGGGTCAGCCGAGTTATAGATTGCGCTTCCAACTATACATACATCAGCACCGGCTGAAACCACACTACCTGCAACACCCGCCTTTATTCCACCAGCTACAAAGAGGAGATGATTCCCGGCTACTCTTTTTGCCTCCCTAATGAGCTGGGTTTGTTCGTAGATTCCCCTTCCCTTCATCTGCTCGCTTATTCCCCTGTGAAGGCAGAAGGCCAACCTGCGGGGATCACTGAGTTGCTTCAGTTGCTCGATTTCTTTGAGGGGGTCGGGACAGTCGAGTAAATCTATCAGAATGGCTTTTTCCCTTCTGCTTGCCTCACTTAGAGCCTCGACAATCTTTGACCTTCCTCCTATTCCCATTACCGCCACAATATCCGCTCCGTTCCTGAATGCAATCCTCGCTTCTAGATTCCCGACGTCCATGGTTTTGAGGTCAGCAACGAGGATGGCATCCGGACAAACCGAACGAAGCGCAGGTAATAGGTTCTCTGTTCCATGCCTTTTTACCGCAGGCGTCCCCGCTTCTATTATCCTAGCCCCACCCTCATATGCAGCCCTTGCTATCTCCGTGATGGTTCTAATGTCGCAGTCCAAATCGAGAGCCACTTGCAGTTCTGGCGGACTCAGCTTTTCAAGGGGACTGATGGGTAGCTCTATCCTTTCCGCCAAAACCGGGTCTCGCTCAGCGATGGGTTGAGGAACACCACTCTCGCTCCACCCTCTCTCTCGATAGTATTCAACCAAGAGATACGAGAGGTCGATTCCAAACCTTTCTGGTAAACAGTCTTGTTTGANACCGAAGNCTTCTCTCAGATTGAAGAGTCTCTCAACGGTGAAAATCCTCGAACCAACTTCGTGCAGCATCTCTCCACTCCAACTCCATCCCGTAAGGGCAACGAGCAAATCGGCAATCTCATCGAGCTCGAACTCTAAGCTCGTGAAGATGGCGGGGAAGTAATACTTACATATGATTAGACTGTCGAAAACTGCGAAGGCGTCCTGCATTCTCCTGACAAGTCTTGCCTTTCCTATCTTGGTGGCGGGGTTGACGAATTCTGGGATGCTTAGCACTTCCGGTCCGATGAGGTAAGCTTGAAGATGGCAGGCACCTCGGGTTGAGGTGGCATAAGCCAGTGCCATGCCCCAGAGCCCTCTTGGGTCATATGCTGGAAGCCCCAATCCCTTGACCTGTGGTAGATCAGGCGGGGGCTCAAACCGATTAGATATCTTCCTGAGAAAATCTCGAGCCTCATCAATGGTCTTGACTTTCCCCCGTCTTCGGGCCCATCCTAGGATGACACCAGCCGAGATGGTGTCTATTCCCAGCTCATCGCAGAGGAGAGAAAGGGGAAGAATCTCTTTCTCGTAGTCCCAGAAATCCGAGTTGGGTCCAAGCATGACGATGCTTTCATACTCAGGGCCCTTTACTTCCCTTCCCTCAAATTTGACCACTCTTCCACAGGCAGTGGGGCATGCGAAACATCCCCTTCTTCTAACGAAGAACTTCTCCCTTATGGTCTCACCGGAGAACCCGTCCACGTCCGAAAAATCCACTTTCTCCCCCGAGAAATCTTTAACGGGGAGGACTCCTGCAGCCGTGATTCTGTGGACAAGCATCGCTGTTCCAAATCTTGCAAGCGAGCCGTCCCTACCCGAAACAGGATGTGCCTCGATAGTTTCCCTGATTCGCTTGGTGATCCTTTTGAAGGCATCCTCGTGGGCTATTTTTACCTTCTGTTTTCCCGAGACGACAATTGCCTTCAATTTCTTTGAACCCGCGACCGCACCCAATCCCCCCCTTCCCGCCGTTCTTGTCTCGGACATGATACAGGCGATGGGCGATAGGTTTTCCCCGGCCTGTCCTATTTCTGCGATTCCGGCGTGAGGGTATATTTTCTTCAGCTCTTCCTCCGTTTCTTGGGTTGACTTTCCCCAGATATCGGTTGCGTCCTCCAGACTGGCCCTTCCGTCTTCTATGACTAGGTAGACAGGCTTGTGTGCTTTGTTTTTTATTACGACACCATCTACACCAGCACTCTTCAGGAAGACCCCGAAGGACCCTCCCATGGAACTCGGAAAGATGGTTTTGGTGAGGGGAGATTTGGAGGAGATGCATATCCTTCCAGATCCTGGAAAACCGGTGCCGGTGAAGGGGCCAGTCATGAGGATGAGTTCATTTTCTGGTGAGAGTGGATCAAGTCCCCGTGGAAGACGATCGTAGAGGAGCTTGCTTGCAATGCCTCTTCCTCCCAAGTAATTGTATGCCAATCTTGCCCCGAGTTCGACAGTTTTCTGCTCACCTGAACTCAAATCGACCTCAAGAATCCTGTTGAAGTATCCTCCCAGCATTATATAACTCGAAACAAAAACAAAACAATGAGGTTCGCTGCAGGACTTTGGATTTTTTCCTCCTGCCTAGACAGATTTTGTACCAAGGGATATAGGCGGGAAACTACGCTTGAGGAGAGAATTGAGTTGGCGGCCAAGGTTAAGGATTTGAAGGGTGTCGAAATCTGTCACCCTGGTGAAACCAGAAACCTAGACGATTTAAAAAGATTGCTCCGGACCCACAACCTTGAGGTAGCAATGGTTGCAGTTGATGTTTACAGTACCCCCAAGTGGGCATTTGGTTCCTTTGCTTCCCCAAACAAGGAGACAAGGAATGACGCGGTGCAGCTGGCAAGGGAGGCTATGGATATTTCCCTTGAACTGGGATGCAAGCGCATTTCTCTCTGGCTAGGTCAGGACGGCTTTGACTATCCCTTCCAAGTGAATTACATCAACGCTTGGGACTGGCTCGTGGAAGGGATAAGAAGCTGTGCCGACTACAACGATAAGGTGACGATTTTTCTCGAGTATAAGCTCAAGGAACCCAGAACTCATTGTTTCATTTCAGATGTGGGAAAGTGTCTCCTCTTGGCGGAACAGATTGGAAGAAAAAATGTTGGAATTACCATCGATGTTGGGCACGCTTTAATGGCGCAAGAAAATTTGGCTGAATCCTTTGCCTTGGTTCATCGCTCGAAAAGGGAGATACACATGCACTTCAACGACGCCTATCGATATTGGGACGATGATATGATTGCCGGTTCAATCCATTTTTGGGAATTTTTGGAGCTGATGGCATGGCTGAAGCGTTTGAATTATGATGGCTGGTACTCTCTCGACATGTATCCGTACCGTGAGGACCCTGTGAAGGCATGCAATCAGAGCATAATGAATTTGAAATGGTACGCTGAACTGGTGGATAAAATAGGGGTGGAGAGGATTTTTGAGGCCATCGGAAGTAAAAGTGCTGAAGAAATGATGGAATTCCTGAGAGAGTCGCTCAGACGTTAATTAACTACGCCAAACCGCAAAGAACGAACAATCCCCCAATTCCTGCTCCGGCCAAAGTGGAGAGCACGTTGATTTCATATTTGGAAAGGAAAGGCATGGAGGCACCCAGAATGCTGTCTACGAAGCTGCCTATCAAACCAGCAACTAAAGCCACCACCAACATGATGTTCTCTGACTGGAGCAGAAGAATCGACATACCTCCCACTAGTAGAGCCCCGAACAAGGCTCCCAACTCCCCCAACCAAGAAACAGCACCTCTTGTCCCCGGTGGCACCTGCCGCAGTCCCAAAATGAGTTTCGGTTTTGGATGGAAGACCCCTATTTCCGTCGCGAGCGTGTCGGCGAGAGCAACCGACAGGCATCCCACAAAGAGGGGCACATTCCCGTAAATCGCAAAGAAGCAAGGCAGCAATCCCTTTCCCATGACCGGATTGATCCCCCTCCCGGTTTCGGGTTCGCCGACTCTGACACTTCTCTTGTATTCCACATCAACGAAGGTGAAAATGGATGCAATGAAGAAAAACAGGAGAAGCAGGACAAAAAATTTGATTCCTTGAACCCAAATGACCAGAATTCCCAGGTAGGAAGCGGCGAAGGCTCCGAGAGGATCGAGGAAGCGTGCTAGGCCTGCAAGTATACCAAAACAGACCGGTACAAGCATCTCGAGGGCGGTTATGAGTTCCACATCTCTCTCGAAAGGGGGGCTTTTAGAGGTTAACGAGTCCCGCGATATCCATCACATTGGTACCGGTTGGGCCGGTGAAGATGAGGTCTTCAAGCATCTTGAAAAAGGTATAGCTGTCGTTTCTCTCCAAAAAGTCTGCAGGGTCTAAACCCATCTTGCGGGCCCTCTCAAGCGTCATTCCATCCGCCATGGCACCAGCTGCATCGGTTTGACCGTCGATTCCATCGGTTCCGACGGAAAATAAGGCAGATTTTCTACCATCTAGCTCGGGGCAAGCTGCAAGGACCAACTCCTGATTTCTTCCACCCTTTCCGGTTCCCTTTACCGTTACCGTTGTTTCCCCGCCCCAAAGATGGAGACCTCTGGCGAAGATTCTCGCAATCCTCTTTCCCATTTCCCTAGCCTCGCCTGAGAGCTCGGATACAAAGACTCTCAACCCATATTTTTCACCCACTTTAGCGGCGGAGTTGAGCGAGAGAGAATTGCTGGCTATAATCCAGCTCCTGCATCTTTCGAAGATCTTATCGCCAGGTTTTGGAGTTTCCTCCACCTCCCCCCTGATCCCTCTTTCTATCCAGTCTCGCACGCTTTGTGGTAACCTATCCCAAATCGCGTACCGAAGCAGGATTTCGCGTGCATCGTGGAAGGAAGTGGGATCTGGTTCCGTTGGTCCACTGGCTATACTATGTTTCACATCTCCCGGAACATCTGAAATCAGGAGTGAAATTACTCGACACGGGATGAGCTTAGCAAGCTGTCCTCCCTTCAACAAAGAGACGTGNTTTCTNACCGTATTGATCTCATGAATGTTTGCACCGCACTTTAGAAGCAACTCGTTTGTGATTCGCAGGTCTTCTAGTGAAACACCTGGAGGGGGCAGCTCTAGCATGGCCGATCCCCCGCCGCTTATCAGGCAGAGTAGCAAATCTTCAGGACGAAGATGTTTTGAGAGCTGCATGATTTTTTCACCAGCCAAGATGCTTCCCTCATCGGGAAGCGGGTGACCACCCTCTATCTCTTCCACCCCTCCCATTTTTTTCTGCCCCTTCGGGACAACAGCCAACGCATAGTCCACACGTTCAAGCCTTGACAAAGCCGCCTCTAACATGGGGCAAGCTGCTTTCCCGATGCTGAGCACGAAAATCCTTCCCTTAATCTCGAGAACTTCCTGTTCTATTTTCAGTTTACCATCTTCAATTTTCAAAAAATTTTCAACTGCTTTCTTGGGATCGGCGGCCGAAAGTGCCTTTTCGATCGCCTCGAGCAGGATCTCTCTTGCGAGCCTAAGTTCACCTGTACTGTGCGCAAGGAGCTCTGTGCGGTTTTTGATAAAGCTCACACCGAGAAAAGCATTATTTTTTCTCCGTCCTTCACTCTTGAAAAAATCCTGGCGTCCCCTACAATTCTCGCGAAAACGTTCACTGGGCTGTACGCTCTGGGTTTTTCGCTCTTGCTCACGGGGGTTGGACCGAAAAAGACACAGATTGCCCTTCCTGGTGGCCAATAGGCAACATCTCCAACCTCCACGTCCTGGACGGGATTTTCTAGCTTCACCTTTACGGGCGTTTCAAAATAAACCTCATCTCCCCATCTGTTTGCAGTGGACTCGATTGGAAGAGCTTGTAAAACGGCCTTTAGAGTTTTTGGATTTGTGCTCAAGGTCTCGGCAAAAACCTCTCCCGTGCTTTCGGTGAAAAACTTAAGCTTCATTTTAGACCAAGCTTTGGGATTACTTCTGGATTCACCAAGTTGGGTGGGATTTTACCTTCTAGGACCGCCAAGAGATTTTCCACCGCCATCATTGCCATCTTGCTCCTTGTCTCAACGGTGGCGCTTCCTATGTGAGGCACAAGCACCACGTTTTTCATCTTGATGAGTTCTTCTGGAACGTATGGTTCCCTCTCGAAGACATCCAAAGCCGCACCAGCAATCCATTTCTCCTTGAGAGCCCTGATAAGGGCAGCCTCGTCCACGAGCGGACCTCGGGCGACGTTTATAAGAAAAGCCGTCGGTTTCATGAGCCTCAACTCTCTTTCCCCTATCAGGTGTCTCGTTTTCTCCGTGAGGGGCGCGTGAATGCTCACGAAATCTGACTGCTTGAGAAGCTCTTCGAGAGGAGCATACGTAACTCCCAGCTCTTTTTCCGCCTGCTCATCCCTGTTGATATCATAGTAAAGAACCTTCATGTTGAATCCTTTGGCTCTCCTTGCCACGGCCTTTCCTATTCTCCCAAGTCCCACAATTCCCAACGTTTTACCGTAGACATCCGATCCCAGCATCAAACAGGGCGCCCATCCTTTCCACTGTCCAGACCGCAGGAAATTGTCGGCCTCCACAATTCTCCTAGCCACTGCCATCATGATGGCCCAAGTGAGATCCGCCGTAGTCTCCGTGAGGACACCCGGTGTGTTGGTGACGGCTATACCCCTCTTGGTCGCCTCTGCCACGTCTATGTTGTCGTACCCAACCGCATAGTTTGAAATGACTTTCAGGTTAGGGCCTGCGGCATCCATCACCTCTGCATCAATCTTGTCTGTGAGTAAACAGAGGAGGCCATCCTTTCCCTTCACGCCCTCCATCAGCTCCTTTTTGGTCAGGACACGGTCCTCTTGGTTTATTTCCACTTCACACTTTTGCTTAAGCACGTCCAAGGCGGGACCAGGTAAAACTCTGGTGACGAAAACTCTTTTCTTCATTCTACTCCTGCCATCTCCCAAGCCATCGTTAGAACTCTCTTCGCATTGGCTATAACAAGCTCGCTCGACTCACCCTTGGCGGGTTTTACCTCAATGGTTAGGGGCACGGGCTCCCGACCTATGTAACCGATTTGTTTTAGAGCCCTCAGATACTCCGCCACTTCTTTCACGTTCACGCATCCCCCCCTGATACCGAAACGTGGATGCTGGTCTCCATAAAATTCGCTTTCCTTGTCAAGGCAGCAGTTACCCAAGTGTGCATGGATTAAATATTCCTTTACCTCGCTCAGAGCCTCTAACGGAGTTTCATTCAGAAGAGGTAGGTGGGACAGGTCATGCATGAGCCCGAAGTTTCGCCTGTTGACGAGCTCTGCCACTTCTCTCGCTTCCCTGCTGGGACCTATCAGACATTTTTTGTCGATGTCTCGGTCGAAAATCTCTAGGATGATTTTGAAGTCGCNATNGCGGGAAGAGGCATAGTCGCATACTTGCTGGATGGAGTCGACCAGGAGTCTCTTGGCTTTCTCTCTTTCTCTAGGTCCCGGATCCTTGCCGCTCAAAAAGGCTAGTCTCTTTGACCCCATTTCAAGCGCATAATCTACGTTCTCCTTCAGAAGATTGATGGCTTCTTTTCTTCGCGTTTCATCGGCATCGTTGAGGTTCAATCTACGTTGCAGCAACAACGGTTGTACTCCCACCCCAACTTCTAGGCCAGAGGTCTGTAAGATTTCTCGTGCCTTTTTTCTCACTTCCGGGTCTCTTATCCAACCAATTTCCACCAAATCGAAAAAGGTATCCCTTGCGAGAGTTTCAAGTGTTTCAAGAATGGGTCCCTCCCCGCTGATTGTCTGAGGAAACGCCATGAAGTGAACGATTCCAACTTTGAGATACCTTTTCATGTTTGACATTAAAAATCAATTGACTTTCATTTAAAATGGCGACATTCAAGCCTCAGCCATTGCCACTTCCACCAGTAGCCTCAGGTCATGCAGATCTCGTCTGTGATCTCGTTTTGCGCGGTCACACAAAGCTGGCGGCTGATCATTTTCTTTGCCGTGAGCTCCCGCTTGAGGAAGTACTACCCCAGGTCATACGGAGGTTGAATCTTGAGGTGAGAAGGGCATCGTGTTACTGGGATGAGAGAGGAATCGCAGAGTGGTCACGTGCTTACGAGTTTCTTGTCCAGCTTTATTTTAATCTCATCGGCGTTGAGAGGAAGTGGGTTGGACTTCCCGAGGAAAAAGTAGTAAATTCGGTCAAGCTCGTACAAGAAGTCGTGAGAAGTTGGGAGGAGTGGGAGGCAAAAGTTGATTCAAGTTTACCGATTTCGAGGGAGGTTGTCGAGTCTCTACTTGCCGACATGAAAAAACCGATGTCTGTCTATTATCGTCCTCCCGGTGCCATGTTGTCGAAGATGGCCGAGAGGATTCAGAAGAGACTCGATGATCGCAGACTTCTTGAGAGCTTTCTGGAAGCCGGGAAGGAGGAGTTTCAATCCAACGTTTACTACAAGCTAAGTATNTCNGGTCTTGGAAGGTTTGGGAACGACTATGCTCTGGGGCTTCGATGGTTGAGGCACTTAGGTTTCGTACAGGTCTCCACCAATCCTGTCTTAGCGGCGTGCGCATATGACGACGAGCCTTCGCTTTGGGAGGGTTTTGCGGGAGAGAGTTTCTCTCCGGACTTCAGAAGCCTAGTAGCTGAGAAGAACAATAGAAATCCAGATGAGCTCACCATGCTTGCGACAGAAGTCTCGATTTTTCCCAACTTGGCCGTTTTCAGACCCATCTTCATAGGTTCTGGTTATGAGCATGGACTCGTCAGTTACCAACTTAATCCCTTTGTTGCGGACAGCGTGGAGGGTAGCGTTCGGGATGCTCTGAAGATATACTCTGATGCCACAAATTTCCTCCTCAAGTATGATTCATATCTTCTTTGGGGCTGTTCCCCCTCGCTGGAGAGAGGGAGACCGAATCTTGTGTTTAAGGTAGCCGGAAACAGTCCGGCCTCGATTAAAATCACCGCCGAACTTGAGAGTCTGGGCATAGGAACCAACAATACAGAAACCTATAGCGTTTCACAAGAGACCCACCTCATCCTAGCCAAAATGGAGGGAAGAGCACTTGCGGTCAGAAAGGGGATAAAGCCAACGACCGTATACGAAACCACCATGATTGGAAGACTTGATGATCATCTCAGGGAGGTGGAGGCTGAAATCCTCCTCCGAAAAGCGCTGGAAATCTTGGGGGACGGCGTGCTTGACGAACTTCTACGTGAGCTGGGGGTAAGGCTGAAAGGTGATGAGAGCCTCCAGAAGAAAATAGAGCTTGCCTGCGATAGAAAGTACCTAAGACCATTGAATCGGAAGCCCTTCGTCGAGCTGCTTGCTAAGGCAAGGATTCTCGGGAATTCGGTCCAAGAGGTGGGGGAGAAACTGAAGGTGATGGAGGATGACATAACTCATGCGGGGATAATTGTGACCAAGAGGGTCTATCATATCTTTTTCAGTCCCGAGAACCGACCAAAGTGGATTTCCTACCTTAAGAGGAAATATGGGCTCACCGAGGAACAGGCGGAGGAAGTCCTGAGGGGTATACATATGTTGCCAGCCTCCAAGAGAAAACCTCGAGAAACTCTCCTCACGCTCTCCAGCCAGCACGTCACGAACACCGAGTTTCCCAACTTCCAAGCACTCGTTTTTGAGGAAAGCCTCTCGCCAGGTTTCGATCCAATGCGTTTCAGGGAATCGATAAGCTGGGAAGTGGACGAACAAATCATCCGCAGGTTGGAGTCATATGAGGTGGGTGAAGAGTGCAAGAAGGTTTTGGAGCTCACCCCCGAACTTGTCGCAGTGTTGCAAGAGGCGGGAGTGGAAGTCAACTATGGCACGGCTGGACTTCCTCCAGTCGAGTGGCCGAGCTTCGGTGCCGTTCAAAAAACTAGGAAGGAGTTCAAGGAGGCTTACGAGCATCTCAAACAAAGGGTATTGCAGAAGGTAGGGTAGTGCGAACCTCCATAGTTCTTGCCATTGAGCCGGGGGTAGAGGCTCTGGGCCTTTCGGGGGATTTGGAGAAGAATCTGAAGTTTTTGTCCAAGCTCGGTTATGATGGTTTCGAGCTCTTTCTTTTGGAGCCATCTTCAATAAGGGCCGACTGGCTCAACAGGAAGAGGAAGGAGTATGGGCTAGAGGTTTCAGCAATTGGTACCGGCCTCCTTTACACACGTCTGGGTTTGAGTTTCAGCTCCCCAGAGCCAAAAGTGAGGGAGGAGGCTGTGAGAAAGTTTAAGGAGTACATTGAACTTTCGTCCAAACTTTCGGCACCAGTCATTGTGGGTTCCGTTAGGGGAAGAAATGAGAAAAAACAGGAGGGACTTGAGTATTTTAAAAAGTGTTTCGAGGAGTGCCAGGCTCACGCGGAGAAGTGCTCAACATTCCTCCTCTTGGAGCCCATGAATAGATACGAGACCAATCTGATCAACACCGTTGAGCAGGCTCTAAACTTCCTCCGCGACTTTCGAGGTTCAAAGATACTAGTGGACACCTTTCACGCCAACATCGAGGAGGCTTCCATTGGTCGCTCCCTGCTAGAGGCTGGTGACAGACTACATCACCTCCATCTTGCCGACAGCAACAGGTTGGCCCCAGGAAGGGGGCACTTAAACTTTCAGGAGGTTTTCTCCTCCCTCAGGACTCTAAAGTTTGGTGGATTTGTTTCCGCAGAAATCATCCCTTGGCCCGACCCGCAGACAGCGGCCATTGAGACCATCCAGTTTCTCCGAAATGAAAAGGCTACCAGATGAGCTTCGGCCGGTGCTAAGGCGACCTTGGGGCCCTCTGTTCAAGGGAGTGGAAGAGGCATTGAGAAGCATGGGTAAGCCCAAGCTTCTTGTTTCAGTTGGCGATGTCGTCACAAGTGAACTGGTAAAGAGAGGAGTCAAGCCAGACCTAGCAGTTGTGGACCACCATGTGATGAGACAGCCCATTCCAGAGGAGATGAAGGCCCTGCTGAACTGGCCTGTGCGCACAGTCAGGGTTAGAAATCCACGTGGTACCATAACGAACGAACTATTAGAGGCTTTGAAACTTCCCCCTCCGCTCAGGATTGAAGTAGAGGGTGAGGAAGACTTAGCGGTGCTGGCTTGCGGATTTCTTCTCCCAAACGACTCCCTCATTCTCTACGGCCAGCCAAACGAGGGGGTGGTTGCAGTTAGGGTGACCGAGGAGAAGAGAAAGGAATTTTTGAGGTTATTTGAGAAATTCCTTTGAATGGAGATAGAGGTCGTACAGGACAAGGAAAATCCCCTGCTTGAAAGAAGGGAAGTGGAGTTTAGGATTTCTCACCCCAATGCTCCCACGCCTAGAAGGGTCGAGGTGCTAGATGCTCTTTCAAAAAAGCTTGGAGTCGACCCGAACTTGGTGGTGATAAGGAGAATTTCCACTCTACACGGGAGGGCATATTCCTCGGGGCTTGCTCACATTTATCGAAAGCTCGAGACACTTCTGTCGATAGAACCAAAGTATCTTCTGGAGCGAGGGAAGCCCAAGGAGGAGAAAGGTAAGCAGGCGGAGGCAAAGGCGCAAGAAGAAAAGCCGAAGAAATGACTTAAAGATGGGCGAGGAGAAGAAGGAACAGGGGAGGGTTTCAAAACTCTACAAGGTTGAAGGGAAGAGGCTCATTCATCTTCGCCCCTTCTGCCCTAGATGCGGGATTGGGACCTTCATGGCCGAACACGAAAATAGATTTTCGTGTGGAAAGTGCGGTTACACTGAATATAAAGCGAAATGAATTCTAAATGAGCGAATTTTTCAGACAGAAGCTGAAGAACGCACAGATAGCTGTTACTTTTCAGGATGTCATGCTTCTTCCCGGCTTCTGCCAAGTTGAACCAAGTCAAATCGACATAACGACAAAAGTCAGCAAGAACTACAAGCTGAACGTTCCCTTCGTCTCTTCCCCCATGGACACGGTCACAGAAAGCGAGATGGCCATAGCACTCGCGAGGGAGGGAGGACTTGGTGTTTTGCATCGAAACTGTCCCATCGAGAAGCAAGTGGAGATGGCAAAGAAGGTGAAAAAGGCTGAGGCCACGGTGATAAGGGAGGTAATTACTGTGAGTCCTGGAACCACCGTGGGTGAGGCTTTGCGCATTATGAGAACCCACAACATATCTGGTCTCCCCGTGGTGGAGGGAGAGAAACTCGTGGGAATTCTCACAGGCAGAGATGTGAGGTTTGCGCGTGAGGATCAGAAGGTCAGTGAAGTTATGACAAAGGAGGTGATAACCGCGAGGGATGGAATAACCATAGAGGAGGCGATAAACATTCTGCACACTTACAGGATTGAAAAGCTTCCCTTGGTGGATGAACAGGGGAGACTCAAGGGCCTCATAACCTTCAAAGACATTTCCCTCAAGGGGAAATACCCGAACGCTGCAAGGGATGAAAAGGGGCAGTTGCTTTGTGCGGCGGCTATCTCACCAACAGATTTGGAGAGGGCAAAAAAGTTGGACCCATATGTGGACATCTTGGTTACAGACGTAGCTCATTTCCACAACCGAAACATGTTTGAAGCAACCAGAAGACTTTTGAAGGAGGTTCATGCTGATGTGATCGTGGGCAACATTGGAACTTTTGAGGCTGCAGAGGATATTCTTTCATCCCTTGATGGTGTTGCCGGTTTCAGGGTTGGTATTGGATCGGGTTCGATTTGTATAACATCTGATGTCCTCGCCGCCGGTGCCCCCACCCTTTTTGCAACTGCTCAAGTTGCAGATGCTCTCAGGAAGTACGGTTCTGATCTTCCGATAATCGCAGATGGGGGTATAAGGAATGCCGGTGATATAGCAGTCGCGCTTGCTGCAGGTGCCTCTGCAGTCATGATGGGAAACCTCTTCGCGAGGTGTAAAGAGGCTCCAGGAACCTTGATGGCCATAGGTGGCAGGTATTACAAGCAATACCGAGGGATGGGCTCACCCTCCGCCATGCAGGTAAGGTATGCATTGGATCGATATAGTGTGCCGGCGAAGGGCATCGCGGAAGGGGTGGAGGGATGGGTTCCATACAAAGGTGAGGTCTCTGCACTGGTTCACGAGCTGGCGTCAGGCCTGAGGGCGGCTATGGGCTATGCTGGGGCCAGAAACATCAGGGAGCTTTGGGAGAAAGCCAGGTTCGAATTCATCACACCTCTTGGGGCTCAAGAAACCAAACCCCATGACGTCCTGCTTCCAACGGAAACCCTCGGCGCATAACATTTTCTTTAAGGAAACGTAATTTTTGATGGCTGGAAAAATCAGGCGATTTGGGAAATTGAAGCCGGGAAGAATTCTAGGCAAGATTGTTGAAGCAAAGGAGGCACATGGCGGTTAGAATCAGAATTGAAATTGAAGCCGGAAAGAAAAAGGTTCAAACTGTTGGTTTGGTTAACACAGGTTTTGAAACGGACGAGCCGGAAATCTTGCTTCCCAGAAAGCTTGCCGAAAAGATGGGGCTGTTCCCGCCCGCCTCTGGATCCATGCTTCAAGAGTATGAGGTTGTGGGGGGTCACGTTCTCGTAATCAAAGGTTCAGGGCAGATTGGTGTCAGAATTCTTGCTGCTGACAGGCAAACAGCTTTTGTGGGAGCTTTTCCCGTCATCTCAGAGACAGAAAGGGAAGTCTTGATAAGCGACTCTCTAGCCTCTGAACTAAGGAACCAGCGAATAGCCACATCAAGCTGAAGGTGTCAGTGTCTGAAGTGCCTAGTTCCTGTGAAAACCATGGCTAGGCCAAACCTGTCCG
>JGI20130J15133_1000745_pt1 | contig 29427 bp, 29 predicted proteins | sample WasSprMetagenome_FD_15133 | JGI IMG/M metagenome (IMG submission 15133) | reverse complement strand
ATCCGCCGCAACTGGTCGGGGTCGCCGCCCAGGCCGCCGAAGCCGGTGATGAGCATCTCATAGTTGCCCTCCGTTGCCGCCGCGTCTATGGTGGCCTGGTCCATCGTCACCAACTCCACCTTCAGGCCGATGGCATCAAACCCGGCCTTGAGGATTTCCACCACCCGTGGCGAAGCCATAATCCAGTCGGGGGAGTAAGCCAGCTTGATGGGGCGGCCATCGTACCCGGCCTCTTTGAGCAGGGCCTTCGCCTTCTCCAGGTCATAGGGATAATCGGGGACGTTGGGATTGTACCAGGGGTTGGCGGGGGGCAGGAAGCCGGGGTTACCCTTGTCGCCGAAGCCCAGGAGCACCCGGTCCAGGAGCGCCTGCCGGTCTATGGCGTGGGCAATGGCCCGCCGTACCCGCACGTCCTTCAACGGGGTGTCCTTTTCCAGGTTGAAGTATAGGAACATACCCCACTCGCCGGGGGCCTGCTTGATCTGGAAGGGTGGCTTGCGGAATGGTGCCAGCATCTCCTCGGTCACGCCCCCAAATTTGTCAAAGGCGGCGATATCGCCTTTCAGGAGAGCCGTGGGTTCGTCGCTGACGGGCACAAATTCCAGTCGCCGAACATAGGGCTCACCCAAGAAGAAATCCGGGTTGGCTTCGTAAAGGTAAGTATTCTCTTCTTTGCTGAACTTCACCAGCCGGTAGGCGCCGGTGCCGATGAAAGCATCAGGCTGCATGTAGGACTTGGGATCGTCCACCTTCTCCCAGATGTGTTTGGGGATGATGAAGAGCGCCTCGGCGACGGTCTGCAGGAAGGGGGCGAAGGGGCGCTTCAGGTGGATGGCAACCTGGTAATCGTTGATTTTCTCCACCCGCTCTACCTCTCCAAGTTGGACCATAAACCATGTGGCCTCTGGGTGCGCCTTGGCATATTCAAAGGTGAAGACGACATCGTCGGCGGTGAAGGGTTGGCCGTCCTGCCAGCGCACCCCTTTACGCAAGTTGAAAGTCCAGGTTTTGCCGTCGTTGGAGACGGTCCAGTCAGTGGCCAGCCAGGGGATGGTTTTGCCGCTGGCATCCCGCCAGGCCAGGGTATCAAAAATGTAAGAGGCGCGCGTGTAGCCGGGGCCGCGGCTGAAGCCGAAGGGGGATGGATGGCCCCAGTACCCACCGGTTGGAAGGCGCAGTACCTCCACGTGAGCCGGCGCCGGTGTCGGGGAGGGCGGAGGGGCGGATGTGGGCAAGGGCTGGGTCGGCGGGGCCGCAGTGGGCGATGGCGCGGGCCTGGTAGGGGGAGTTTCGCAAGCCACCAGCACCAGGGAAAGGGTCAGGAGAATGGAGAACAACCAGATTTTGCGAGCCATTTTGCACCTCCTCAAAAGTTTTTTCACCCCAATCGGGGTGCAGCTTCCAAAAGCATACGGGTATGCTCGTGTTCGGGCCGGGTTACGATGCGACTTCCGGGCCCTTCTTCCACAATCTGTCCCCGATGCATCACCAGGATGCGGTCGGCGATTTTGCGCACCAGGGCCAGGTCGTGGGAGATAAGGAGCAGGGCCAGTCCCCGCTCCGTCTGAATCTCCTTAAGCAGGTTGATGACCCGCGCCTGCTCGCTGGGGTCCAGCATGGAGAAGGGCTCGTCGGCGACGATGAGTTTGGGTTCCAGGACGAGGGCGCGGGCCAGGACGACGCGCTGGAGTTGTCCTCCGCTCAGTTCATGGGCCCGGCGGGCCAGAAAGTCGGGGCTGGTGGGAAGGCCCACCGTCTGGAGGGCTTGGCGCACTTTCACTTCCCGCTCTTCCGGCGTGCCAATGCCTTGGATGTCCAGCGGTTCACGAACAATTTCAGCGGCCGTCAGGCGGGGGCTGACGGCATCAAAGGGGTCCTGGGGGATCAACTGGATGCGGGACATCATCGCCCGGCGCTCCTTCCCCTTGGCCGCCGTCAGTTCCCGGCCCTCCAGGACGACCCGGCCATCGTCCGGGGGGAGCAGGCCCACCAGTATCTGGGCCAGGGTGGTCTTGCCGCTACCGGTCTTCCCCACCAGAGCGACGACTTCCCCCTCCCGGATCTCCAGGGTAGCCTCCCGCACGGCCTCCACCCGCTCGCCGTCCACGGAGAAGGTCTTGCGCAACCCCTCGGCCCGCAAGAGGGTCTGGAGGCCGCCCAGGTGGCAGGCGATCCAGCGGCCGCCGATCTCCCTCAGCGGCGGCTTTTCGCGCCGGCAGCGGTCTATTGCCTGAGTGCAGCGAGGATGGAAGCGGCATCCCGGCGGCGGGTTGGCGGGGTCCGGGGGCGCGCCGCGGATGCCCCGCAGGTCACGCGCGGTGGACATATCCGGGTAGGCGCGGAGCAGCCCCCAGGTGTAGGGATGGCGCGGGTCCTGGAAGACCTCCGCCGTTGGCCCGACTTCCACCAGTTGGCCTGCGTAGAGGACGGCCACCCGCTCAGTCAAGCGGGCGACGGCGGCCAGGTCGTGGGAGATGACCAGCAGGCCCATTCCCCCTTCCCGGCACAATGCGTCCAGCAGGTCCAGCAGGCGGGCACGGGAGAGCATGTCCTGCCCGCTGGTCGGCTCGTCCAGCACCAGGATGTCCGGAGCACAACTGAGGGCCATCGCCAGGAGGGCCCGCTGTTTCTCCCCGCCGGAGAGTTGGTGGGGATAGGCCCGCAGGTGACGGGGTTCCAGCCCCACCCGGCGGGCCAGTTCCAGAGACCGCTCCCACGCCTCCGCCGGGGAAAACCCCAGGTGGTAGCGCAGCGGTTCGGCGATCTGGTCCCCGACCCGGTAGACCGGGTCCAGGGCCGTCCCCACCGACTGGGGGACCAAGGCGATGCGGCGCCAGCGGATGGCCCGCCACTCCTCTTCGGAGAGGCCCACCAGTTCCCGGCCGTCCAGGCGGATGGAGCCCTGGACGCACTCCGGAGGATGAAGCCCCAGCAGGGCCCGGGCGATAGTTGTTTTCCCCGCACCGGTCTCCCCGACGATCCCCAGGGACGTTCCCGGCGCCAATTCAAAGGAAACACCGTCCACTGCCCGAAGGCCCATCCTCCCGTCCAGCGGGAAGGTCACCCGAAGGTCCTGGACAATCAGCATCATCGCCACCTCCGGGCCAGACGGGGGTTCAGATTCTGCTCCAGCCCGATGCCTATGAGGGCCAGGGCCAGTATGAGCAGGGTGACGCAGAGGGCGGGGGGCAGGAGCCACCAGAGCCAGCGGTCGGTCAGGAAGATACCGGGGAGGTTGAGTGCGAAGCGCATCATCAGCCCCCAACTCTTGACCAGGGGGTCCCCCAACCCCAAGAAGGCCAGGCCGGCCTCCATCGCCACGGCGTGCCCGGCCGAGGTGACCAGGCCATAGGCGATGAGGGGGCCAATGGCGGGGAGGATGTGGCGCAGGAAGACGTAAGGGTGACTGGCGCCGAACTGCCGGGCCATTCGGACGTAGCCGCGCTGTCGGACGCTCTGGACCTGGGCGCGGACGACGCGGGCAGTGGTCGGCCAGAAAAGGAAGGAGATGACGGCGATAGTCTGGGGAAGACCCGAGCCCAGGAAGGTGGCGAACAGGATGAGGAGCGGCAGTCGGGGCAAACTCAGCATCCCGTCCACCAGCCGCATCAGGGCCTGGTCCAGCCACCCCCCGGCGTATCCGGCCATTCCCCCGACCAACAGTCCCAGGAGGACGGTGCCGGCGCCGGCCGCCAGCGCGACGGTGAGGGAGACGCGCGCGCCGTAGATTAACTCGCTGAGGATGTCCTGGCCGACGTCGTTGGTGCCCAGCGGGTGGGCGCGGCTGGGCCGCTCCAGCGGCTGGCCGCTGAAGGCGCGGGGGTCATAAGGGGCCAGCACGGGCGCCAGCACGGCTACCGCGCTGCAGAGGGCCAGAAGGATCAGACCGAACCACACTTCTCCGCCGAGCCGTCTCATCCTACAGCCCCTCCTTCCCGCAGGCGAGGGTCCAGACGCAGGTTGATCAGATCGGCCAGGAAGTTGGCCGTCAGCACCACAGCGGAGACGACCAGGAAAGCCCCCTGGATGACCGGGTAGTCCCGCGCAGTGACGGACTCAAAGATGAGGCGGCCCATCCCCGGGTAACTGAAGAGGGTCTCTATGAAGACCGCGCCGGTGACGGCCATTCCGGCGTGGGCGGCCAGGTGGGCGACGAAGGGGAGCAGGGCATTGCGCAGGGCATGCCCCCACTTCAGCCGTCCCTCGGGCAGTCCTTTGGCCCGGGCCACCAGCATAAAGTCCTCTCCCAGCACGTTCACCGTGGCGTTGCGCACCAGGAGGAACTTGGCCCCCAGCATCGCCAGCGTGAGGGTCAGCGCGGGCAGGATAAGATGACGGCCGATGTCCAGGGCCGCGGCCAGGGCCGATGGGTACCGGGCAAAGGGCGTCCGTCCTCCGGCCAGGGGGAGCCAGCGCAGTCGGGCCCCGAAGAGGAGCAGGAGCATCATCCCGGCAAAATAGACCGGGACGTTAGCCAGGAGGATGCTGGCCGAGACCAGCCCCCGGTCGGCCCAGGAACCCCGCCGCCAGGCCGACTCCGTACCCGTCAGGAGGGCCAGCGCCGATGAAAAAAGCAACGCTGTCCCCACCAGGAGCAAGGTCCAGGGGAGATGCCCCACGACCAGTTCGGCCACCGGGCGGTTGAGGCGGATGGAGCGGCCCAGATCGCCGGTCAGGATCCCCAGCAGGTAGCGCCCATATTGTTCCGGGAGGGGCCGGTCCAGGCCGTAGTAGGCCGCCAGGGCGGCGCGCACCTCCGGGTCATAGACGTAGTCGGAACTGGACGGGTCCAGAAGCGCCGCCAGCGGGTCTCCGGGCAGCAGGCGCGGCAGGAGAAAGTTGAGGGTCAGGATGACCCAGAAGGTGAGCAGATAAACAAAAGCCCTGCGTCCCACTCCCACCTACCTCTCCACAGCGATGCCGTTCCCGGTCAGCTGGTAGTACTCGTCCCCGGAGCAAGGGATGCAGACAGGACGGCCGTCTTTGATGCGGGCCCGCGTCTCCATCACACTCTCGCCGCAGACAGCGCACCGTACCGAGCCGAAGATGCGGGAACGGGGTGGCACCTGGACCTGAAGGCGCTGGACGGTGAAGACCTCCTCCTCCGGCAAGGCCAGTTGCTGAAACGCGGCCTCCGTCCAGAGTTCCATCAGGCGTGCCTGCTCCTGGGGAGTGGCCTCCTGGTGCTCCTGGACGATCTTCTGGAACAGTGCGCTGGCCTCCTCTGAGAGCCGGTTCCGGAAACCTTCCACGAAGTCGGCGCGCAGGGCCACCCGGACGGCGTCACCGCTCCGCCGGGCCAGGGTGAAAGCCGTCTTGCCCACATCCCGATAGATGAGGGCGTTGTTGCCGAAAGTGCAGCCGGTGACCATCTGGACACCGTCGCTGAAGCAGTTATTGCACTCCAGGATGGCGACCACGTCCTCCATGCCCGGGTTCTCCAGAATCCCCAGGGTCCGCATGGCGATCACCCCGGCCCGGACCCCCAGGGCCAGGAAGGGGCAGAAGTGGCCGTGGAGTTCTCCGGCCTTGAGGAGCAATGCTTCCAGGTTTCCCTCTCGGATCAGTGTTTCAATGGTAATCCTGGGTTTGGTCGGTAAGTTCATCGGTACCCTCCCATTCATATGGTTTCTCTGGTCAACATCTGGCTATTTGCCAGGGCATATATGGTTAGAAGAAGACCTTCGCCAGCCGGAGGAGTCCCTCCCTCCACCGCACACGGTGGGTTACGCCGGTGCGTTTCAGCTGGCTGGCGTGTTCCAGGTGCCACCGGTAGTTGCGTAAAAGTGCCTCCCGGTTGGAATACTTGGGCCTGAACCCCAATCGCTCTTCGGCTTTGGCGATTGAAACGACCGATTCTTTGCCCACTGTCTCGTAAATCCACGGGTAGAGCGGTGACAGCCCCAGCCGGTTCAGTATGCGCAGTATCACAATCGCCGGCTTTTCTGGCAGGGAAATGATCCGGCGACCGTGACCGGCATAGTCCAGAACTGCCTGAAAGTCTGAGCGCAATGTGCCGAACTCTTTGGCTCCAATAACGCAGTTTGGCCAGATCGTCGGGTGCAGCCTGGTCATGCTTGTGTATTTGCTCCATAGCTGGTTCTCCTCTCTAACAGAAAAGGGCCATCAAGTCCGCCCGGGTTCAACCCGGTCCCGCGGCCTTCTGGCCCTTTTCGCATCTTATTCAACTAGCTTTGGATGAGGTGGTAAAACAGCAGTTGGGATCAGCTTCCGGCAGCCGGCTCCTGCGGCCGACTCAGATGAACGGTGTGCCTCAGGAAATCCAACCGGCTGATGGTACCCCGCACCAGCTTCTGCTCGCCCAGCAGCGTTACCAGCAGCCAGGCGTCGCCCTCCGGCTGCATCAGCACTACGTCGCGTATGATCTCCTTTTCCTGATCACCGTCGCTCAAGTACACTTTTGCCTCGCACATGGTGTGCACATCCCGGTCTCAAAATAAAAGACCGCCTCGCCAGGTCTTCAGGCCTGCTCTCAAGGCGATCTTCATGATCGGTCTTTAGCAATACGCCGATTTCATATCGGCACCTGGAATATATTATATCACGAAGCCGGGGAAATGTCAAATTGCGGCAGCACTTTCCCGCTTTCCAATGCCTGACGAATAACCTCGATGGCTGCGCTGATCTGCTTGGTGAGCGCCTTCCACTCGATACCCACTATCTCGAAGTGGGGCTGGTTGATGGGCAGCAGGAGCTTGCGGCCCCGCGCGCTGGCCCGGGCCTCCATGCTTATCTTCTTGAGCATTGCGCGTGACCCCCATCGCTGCTTTCTGCCCCTTCTCCGTCAGCACCCAGGCCCTTCTCGGCCGGCCCACGATGCAGATCTTGGCCAGGGGACAGGCGGCGCATTGGCTGGCACAACCGGCCTCCAGCGGGGTGAGATACCCCATCCGCACCAGGTCTTCCAGCATCTGCTCCACCAGCCCCTCGCTCACCCCCAGCCGTCCCGCCAGTTCTATCTGGCTGTGGGCCTGGCCCTCTGCTATCGCCCTGATGAGTTCTTGCAACATCTCTGTCCCCTCCTCGCTCGAAACAACATTTGGGCCCCGCCCAAAAATTTCGCCAGCCCCTCAGAACCCCAGCAGCCGCCCGATCTGGTAAACGAGGGTGGAGACGATCCAGCCCAAGGCAGTCAGGTAGCCGGCGTTGAAGAGCGCCCATTTGGTGCCGAATTCGCTGCGGAAGGCGGCCATGGCCGCCATGCAGGGGATGTAGAGCAGCACAAAGACGTTGAAGGCCACCGCCTGCAGGGGTGTGAAGTGCTCTCGTAAGGCCTGGACCAGCTCCGGCGCCTCCTCTTCCTCCTCGCCCAGCAGGTTCACGCCGGGGATGATGCTGATGATGGACTTCACCGTGTCCACCGTGGCGTTGAAGAAGCTAACTACAATCCCCTTCAGGTCTTCCAGGAAGGTCGGGGGCGGCCCTACTTCTCCCTTCTCGGCACCTCCAACGTAGATCTGGCTCATAGTGGCGACCACCACCTCCTTGGCCACAAAGCCGGTCACCAGCGAGCCCGCTGCCTCCCAGTTGCCGAAGCCGGCTGGAGCCAGAACCGGGGCAATGGCTGCGCTGGCCTTCCCGAACAGGCTATCCCTCATGTTCTCCACCCCCCAGGGGATGTGCATCAGGAACCAGAGGATGACAGAGACAGCCAGGATGATGATCGCTGCCTTGCGCAGGAAGTAGCTGGTGCGCTCCCACATATGGATGAGGATACCCTTCAAGGTGGGCAGCCGGTAAGGGGGAAGCTCCATCACGAAGGGGGGTGTTGGCCCAGCGAAGAGAGTGCGCTTGAAGATCTGCCCCATCACGATGGCCATGATGATCCCGAACAGGTAGAGGCTAAAGATGAACCAGCCCGCTCGCTCGGCGAAGAAGGCGGCTCCGAAGACGGTGTAGACCGGAAGCCTTGCCCCACAGCTCATCAGGGAAAGCAATTGTGCCGTCAGGAGTCTATCCTTCTCCTCCCGCAGCGTCCGGGTGGCGTAAGTGGCCGGAACAGTGCAGCCAAAGCCGATGAGCATGGGCAGGAAGGACCTGCCATGCAGCCCCAAAGTGTGCATCAGCCTGTCCATCACGAAGGCGGCGCGAGCCATGTAGCCGGAGTCCTCCAGCAGCGCCAGGAAGAAATAGAGGAAGAGAAGCACCGGCACGAAGACCAGCACCCCACCTACCCCGGCGATGATGCCATCTACGAAGAGCGACTCCACCCATGTGCCACCCAGGCCGATGAGATTGAGAATGGCTACTACCCAACGGGTGATAGGCCCGCTGATGACGCCATCAATCCAATCAGAGTAAGGGCCGGAGGCTTTGGTCACCATCTGGAAGACGAGCCACATAGCAGCGAGGAAGATGGGGATGCCCAGCAGCCGGTTGGTGACGATCTTGTCAATCCTGTCGGAGGTGGTCAGCCTCTCTATAGCCGGCTTCCGCACCACCTCTTTCACCAGGCCGCTGATGAAGCCGTACCTGCGGTCGGCGATGACCGTCTCCACTTCGTCCCCGAAGATGGCCCGAAGGTGGGACAGACTGGACTCAGCCTGGCGGATAACCTCGGCGCCGCCAGGGATGGCTTCCACCTTCTTCCTCACCTCCTCGTCGTTCTCCAGGAGTTTTACCGCCAGCCAACGGGCGGGATAGCGGGCCTTCAGAGCCTCGACCGTGGAGATGAGTTTCTCTAGCTTAGAGATTTCCTCCTCGATCTCCCGCCCGTAGTCAACGATGGCTAAGCGCCTGGCGATTGTCTCTTGAGGCGTTAGAGAACGCCCACCCGATACGATGGCGGTCAGGAGTTCCTTTATGCCCTGGCCCTTGTTGGCCACCGTGGGGACGACGGGGACGCCCAGGAGCTCTGAAAGGGCCTTGACATCTATTTTGTGGTCGCGTGCCTCGGCCATATCCATCATGTTTAGGTCAATCACCAGGTTGGCCCCCAGTTCCAGGAGCTGCACCGTGAGGTAGAGGTTGCGCTCCAGGTTAGAGGCATCCACGATGTCCACCACCATGTCGGGCTTTCCCTCCAGGATAAAGTCCCGGGCGATGACCTCCTCCATCGAGTAGGCGGTCAGGCTGTAGGTTCCTGGGAGGTCAACCACGTGGATCTCAAAGTCCTCGTACGTGCAAACACCCTCCTTCTTCTCCACCGTCTTCCCCGGCCAGTTTCCCACGTGCTGGCGGGCGCCGGTGAGGGCGTTGAAGACGGTGCTCTTGCCGGAATTGGGGTTTCCGGCCAAGGCGATAGTGATCTTCTTGGCCATTTCCCCCTCCTTTCTCTATGAAATATGCAGCCCATGCTTGCGCTGAAGCGCTGGCTAAGGTTTCACCATGATTTTGTGCGCCATCCCGTGCCCCAGGGCCAGGCGGGTATCGCGCACGGCGATGATGAGGGGGCCGCCTCGGAAGTCGGACTGGATAACCCTTATCCGCACCCCCGGGTTCAGTCCCATCTCGGCCAGGCGGCGGCGTATCCCCCAGCCGCCCTGTACAGCCACCAGTTCCACCTCCTGCCCCGGGGGGACCATGCTGAGTGGCATAGGCATTCCTCCCTTCATCGTGTCACTCACCTCTAGCTCACCTCCACGTGGACGTTTCGGGCCTCCTCCTTGCGCAGCGAGAGGTGGTAGCCCAGCAGCTTGAACTCGACGGGGTCTCCTAAGGGCGCGACCCTTTCCACTTCGATTTCCGCCCCCGGCACAACCCCCATGTCCAGGATGCGCCGGTGGACGGCCCCGCTCCCGCTAACTTTGACCACCTTGCCTCTCTCGCCTGGCTTCAGTTCGCTCAGCAGCCTCACCTCACCCATTTGTTCACCTCCTTTTGCTATTGCAAAGCATTTGCAAATAAGAAAGACAAATTAAAAACGACGCAAGTCGCATGTCATCTTCCCTTCCTGTTACCCCCCCCCCCGGCACTCGGCGCAATAACCAGTCAACTCCAAGTGAACGTCCGTGATTTCAAAATCGTACTCCTCACCTAAATTGCGCAGTAACTCCTGGGTGAAAGGACACTCGAACTCGACAACCTTGCCGCAGCCCTGGCAGATGAAGTGGTGGTGGCCTTTTTCACCCCTCAACTCGTAGTGATGGTGCTCCTCGCCAAGGTGTAGTTCCTCGATCACCCCCGCCTCTTTGAGTACAGCGAGGGTACGATAGACGGTGGAGAGGTTCAGGCGAGGCCTCTTCTGCCTGGCTAAACGGTAGATCTCATCGGCGTCGAGGTGGCCGTCGGCCTCGCGCATCACCTCCAGGATAAGCCTCCGCTGAGGGGTGAGGCGCTTCCCTGCCCGCTGTAGCATCTCTTTGACTTTGCTCTGGTCTTCTCCTCTCATTGTTCTCGATTTTCTGCTAATGATTTGCAGTTGCAATTATACCACGAATCCTGCCGCTTGTCAAGTGCACGAATTGACTGGGTATGTACGGTAAGCTTGCGCCGGAGGCAGCAGTGGAGGAACTCGTGCCAGAAGCCATCCTGGACGGGGTGCTCCGGTTCGCAGCCGAATTCCGGGGCCGGCTGGTGACGGAAACCATGCTGGTGGCCGGCCTCAACGACGGGGAGGCTGAAGTTGAGGCGGTAGCCGAATTCCTGGCCCGGCTGCGCCCATCCACGGCTTACATCGCCATCCCGACCCGGCCCCCGGCGGAAGGATGGGTGCGCCCGCCGTCGGAGGAGGCCATCACCCGGGCCTACGCCATCTTCCGGGATGCTGGGGTGCAAGTTGAACTGCTGACCGGCTACGAAGGGGATGCCTTCGCCCTATCGCCTTAAGGAAGCTCCTGGCCCCTAAGAGGAACCAACGGGGCTGGCTCAGGAGCAAAGGGATAACGGCTTTCGCAAAATCGTCCCGAGGGTACGCAGCCAAAATCCTAAGGCTTCGGGCATTGAGCAGCTTAAGTAGCAAATTGTAATCCTCATCGGAAAAGGTGTCCAAGAGGCGACGGAGCCAGGCATGCAACCAAAGCTCCCGTTTCAAGGCCTGCCAGGCACCTCCTACTTTGACCCCTCCCGAGGAAATGGTGAGCGCAGAAGCCCCCCTCAATCCGGTTACTACCCCTCCCACCGTAGTGTTCTTCATGTGCCCAGCCGCATCCCCGACAAGGATTGCACTCCTTAGGCCCTTGCCAGCCACCATTCCGGTCCCGGGAAGGTAAAGGGGAACTATGGCTGACTGGAAGGAAGAAGGCTCCCAGGAATGGGAAGATAGGAAATCCTCCAAGCTCCGGCGCGCATCCTCTATGCCATCGGCCACGAGGCCGACTACCCCCGTAGTAGGGCTTTCTGGAATAAGCCAAACGAAAAAGCGGGTTCGGGTGCGGTCAAACCATACCTGCACTTTATCCGCAGGTATAGGCTTTGGGAAATTGACTTTGGCTTGAACTACGGCCACCAGAGGCAGAGCTCTACGACCCAAGAGGCGGCCCACAGTGCTCTTGGCCCCATCGGCCCCGATTACCGACGAAGACAAAACCACCTTATAGCCTTGGTCCGTCCGGAAGCGCAACAGGAGGCTTCCGCCTTCTTCCTCCAATCCCTCAAGGCGATAGCCCCAATGGATATCCACCCCTGCCTCTGAGGCCTGGCGCAGCAAGAGCTCAAAGAGCTTGCGTCGCTCCACAACCAAATCCGGCTCTTTGAGGGTGACGGTAGCCGATGCGCTGGCAGAGATAAGCTCAAACCGCCATACCCTATTGATGATGACCTCATCTGAAGGGAAATCCAGGANCCGTTGGAAGTATGGGGTGAGGATGAGGGTACGGGGGGCCGGGTTCAAATNGGNTTCGGCATCGTAAAGGTGGACCTCAAATCCCTTGCGGGCCAAGCGNTAAGCGGCATAAAGGCCGGCAGTAGAAGCTCCGATGACATGGGCCTCTCTTGCCATTTCGCTCCTTCTATGGAATGACGAACATAGTCCCGGTGGCCTCAGCCACGATGTTGCCATTGGGGTCGCGGGCTTCAGCCTTAGTCACGATGAACCTTCCGCCCTCGCGGGCTAACCAACCTTTAACCGAAAGGGTTTGGCCTACCTTGGCTGGCCTGCGGAAACGGACCTCCAGCTTACCGGTGACTGTCTTTTTCCCGTTGAAGATAGCAGCCCAGCCCATGGCTTCATCCAATATAGTGCTTAGTATTCCACCGTGCACTACTCCTGGCCAGCCCTGGTATTCGGGCCCTGGGGTAAACTCGCAGCTTGCCACCCCTCCCTCATCCCTGAACTTAAGCTTTAGGCCGATGGGGTTACCCTTCCCGCAGCCAAAGCACTTATCGTAATCAGGCGGAACATCAAAGCGCAAGGCTTCGGCTCCCATTGCTCCTCCTCGCAGATTAGCCACTGAATTTTAGCAAGGATTCCCCACAAGCGCAATTTCTGAAGGGCGTGTCCATGGGGCAGAGCCCCTGGCAAGGCGCATGGGGGATGTGCCCCGTTCCGACCTAACCCCCTGGCCTTTTTCCCTGCGAGGGAAGGGGGAAAATTTGGCGGGGTTCCGACCGGGGAGAGGTTAACACCCCAAAACCCTGGCAAACCCTCAGCCTACGGGGGTGGGCAAAGGGGGGTGGAGGGGGCGGAGCCCCCTCCCAGGGGGCATGGGGGATGTGCCCCCAAAATTTACAAAGAAGGGGCGAGCAGCTAACTCTTACCACTCCGCCACGAGTGGGGCCCAAAACGCCGGCAAACCCTAAGCCCACGAGGGTGGGCAAACGGGGGGTCCAGGGGGGCGAAGCCCCCATGGCGGGGGGNGTCCCCCCACAAAACCAAAAGAGGGGGCGAGTCGCCCACCTTAGCAACCCCACCACGCGTGGGACCCAAAACCCTGGCAAAACCTAAGCCCACGGGGGCGGGCAAAAATAAACACCTGGCCCATTGGCCTCGTCGGCAATTTTGTGGTATTATTGGATAAACTCTCACACCTTTGGGGGATAAACATGAGGGCAAGGCCTATCCTTAACTTCATCCTTAGATTGCTCTTCCGAATCTTCCTCCGTTGCAAGGTGGAAGGGTGGGAAAATTTCCCCAAAAAAGGCCGAGTCATCGTCATGATAAACCACATAAACTTCCTGGACCCAGTCTTAATTGGAGGACTTGCCCCAAGGGAAATAAACATGATGGCCAAAAGGGAAGTCCTCGGTTACCCCTTCCTGGGCTTCTTCATCCGCCTCTACGGCATAGTCCCAATCCGCAGGGGAGAAATTGACCGGGAAGCCCTCCGCCGCGCTCTGGAAGCTTTGGCCATGGAGCAACCCCTACTAATGGCCCCTGAAGGAACAAGAAGCCACCACGGCCGCCTCCAAAAAGCCAAAGACGGCATCGCCTACGTTGCCCTCAAGGCCGATTCTCCAATCCTGCCAGTGGCAATCTGGGGGCAAGAAAAATTCTTCCAGAACATAAAGAAACTGCGCCCAACCGAAGTCCACATCCGCATCGGTAAACCATTTAAATTCGTCCCCCCACCCAAGATTGAGAGGGGAGACCTCACTAAAATGACCACTGAAGCCATGTACATCCTTGCCTCCCTCCTCCCCCCTGAGTACCGCGGGGTCTATGCCAACCCCGAAAACGTCAATTTCCGTTACATCCAATTTTTGGACTGAAGGTGTGAACGATGATTGCCCCAGCAACTTCCGTCCTAAAAGGTGCGATTTCCAGAGTTGAATACGAAGTAGAGGGGGAAAGCCGCTGCCTCACCCTCCATGCCCCCGAAGGCGAAGACGATTTCATCCAAGCTAAGTGGCTCATCTCTTCAAACACCTTCACCACCCTGAAACTGGAAGTCACCAACAAAAGCTCAAAGCCCTTGGCCCTAAAGAAGATGGTGGTTTTGGAAGCAAGCGGAGAGGGATTGGGGTTAGAAGGGCCAATTTCCTCCTGGCGCTTCTACCAAAACGGATGGCAATCCTGGTCACCAGCCTTTGCCCGGCTGGTAAGCGATAGCCTCTACGTTGACCCTGCAACCGATTCCTACCGAAGGATGCATCAGCCTCACTTTGCCTCGGCCGGAGCTAAGAGGCTAAGCAGCGAATGGTTTACCGTAATCGCCCCACCCACAGGCCCTTCCCTCCTTCTGGGATTTGTAACCTCAGCCCGACAGCTTGGAGAGATAGCACTGGAGTTCACCGATCGCAAGGAAGTGCCCAAGCTTTCAGCTTGCACCTACACTGATGATTTCCCCCTCTACCCAGGAGAGAAGCTACTTTCAGAAGAACTCATCCTGGCTTATGGCGATGACCCCTGTGAACTTGCGGAAACCTATGCCTCCCTTTGGGGGGATAGTATGAAAGCCAGGCGCTCCCGACCTTTCACCGGCTGGTGCACTTGGTACTATTTCTACGGCGAAAACACCGAAAGGGACGTCTTGGAGTGCGTCCGCAAAGCCAAAGAGCTGGCCTTACCGCTGGAATACATCCTCGTGGACGATGGCTACCAACAAGCTATCGGCGATTGGCTTGAGGTAAACCGAGATAAGTTCCCTTCGGGGATGAAATCACTGGCGGAGAAGATAAAGGACGCAGGCTTCAAGCCTGGCCTTTGGATTGCCCCATTCGCCGCTGCCCAAGATTCCCACCTCTTAGCCGAGCACCCCGATTGGGTCCTCAGGGACAAAAATGGGGAACCAGTCCTGGCCTGGGAGCATTGGGGCGTCCCCTGCTACGGCTTAGACCTCTCCCACCCAGAAGTCCAGGACTGGCTCAAAGAGCTGTTTGCCATCCTCCACAGGGATTGGGGGTACGAATTCTTCAAGCTGGATTTCCTCTTCGCCGGAGCTATGCCTGGGCAGAGGCACAACCCTCGCCTAACCAGAGCCGAAGCCCTGAGGCTTGGCCTTGAAGTCATAAGGGAAAGCGTAGGGGACGAAATCTACATCTTGGGGTGTGGGGCACCTCTGGGCCCATCAATAGGCATCGTAGATGCCATGCGCATAGGGCCCGATGTCCACCCCGATTGGCACCCATTCTGGCGGGATTTAACCTCCCCTTCGGCCGAAAACTCCGCCCGCAACACCATGACCCGCTACTTCTTCCACCGCCGCCTCTGGGCCAATGACCCCGATTGCATCCTAATCCGAACCCGTGACGACCAATCAAACCTGGTCTTGAACGAAGTCCGGACCTTAGTGAGCATTTTGGGGCTAAGCGGTGGGGCAGTAGTGGATAGCGATAACCTCCTCTCCCTAAGGCGCGGTCGGCTCAAATACCTGCGCCGCATACTCCCACCTTGCCCGGAAAGCGCCCGGACCGTTGACCTTTTCCGGCGCGAGAGTCCCTCCATCATGGTCATGGAAATTGAAAGGCCTTGGGGCAAATGGTGGGTAGCTGGGGTATTGAACTGGGATGATAGGACCGTAACCACTACCCTGACCCTGGAAGAACTGGGGATAACACCGGGTCGGTACCATCTCTACAGTTACTGGCGTGGGCTCTACCTTGGAACGACCGAAGGGACCATTGTTCTGAGGAGGCACCAACCCCACGAGACTGTCCTCCTGGGCATAAGGCCATGCTTACCTGAGCCCCAGCTCCTTTCCTCCACCTTCCACATAACTCAGGGAGGGGTAGAGATAAAGCAAGTGGAGCGATTGGCGGTGGGCAAGGAATTGAGGATTTGGCTTCACCTTAAGAAACCCGGAATCCAATTCGGCAAGCTCATATTTGTGCTTCCGGAGGAATGGAGGGAAGGCGGAGCATGGGTGAACGGCCGCAGACAGGCCTTAATCCGGTTGGGGAGAAGGGTGGTGGCTTTGGGGTTCACTTTGGAAGAAGAAGCGGCAGTAGAAACTCAATTCATAGCTAAGGGAGGGTAAAATTGCGCATCCTCATAACTGGAGCTGCGGGTTTCATAGGTTCCCACCTCTGCGATAGGTTCATCAGAGAAGGCCACGAAGTCATCGGCTTAGACAACTTCATCACCGGCACGCCCGAAAATATAGCCCACCTTTTCGGGAACGACCGCTTTCTATTCATAAAGCACGATGTCACCAACTTCATCTACGTGCCTGGCCCGATTGATGCTGTGCTTCACTTTGCCTCTCCGGCCAGTCCTGTGGACTACATGAAATACCCAATCCAGACCCTGAAAGTGGGGGCGTTAGGGACACACAAAGCTTTGGGGCTGGCCAAGGCCAAAGGGGCCCGCTTCCTATTGGCCTCCACATCCGAAGTCTATGGCGACCCCCTGGTCAATCCCCAGCCTGAAAGCTACTGGGGCAACGTCAACCCCATAGGCCCTCGTGGCGTTTACGATGAAGCCAAGCGCTTCGCCGAAGCCCTAACCATGGCTTACCATCGTTACCATGGACTGGAAACCAGGATAGCCAGAATCTTCAATACCTATGGCCCACGGATGCGCCTTGACGATGGCAGAGTAATCCCCAACTTCATCGGCCAAGCCCTGAGGGGTGAACCGTTAACGGTTTATGGGGATGGGCAACAAACCCGTAGCTTCTGCTACATAGACGACATGGTAGAAGGCATATGCAGGCTCCTTTTCTCCGACGAAGTAGAGCCTGTCAACCTTGGCAATCCCAACGAGATGCGGATAATAGAGCTGGCCCAATTGATAAACGAGATGATTGGGAACAAAGCGGGGATAGTATTCAAGCCATCCCCTCCCGATGACCCCAAACTGCGCCGGCCGGACATAACCAAAGCCAAGAGGATTCTGGGCTGGGAGCCCAAGGTCTCCCTGGAAGAAGGCCTCCGGCTGACGATTGAATGGTTCAAAAGTAAAATTAGCCACGGTTAAGCAGAGCGAGCAGGCCGAATTTAGACATTAGGCCGCCTACAAAAACCAGCGCTGCCCCTCTTAGAGGTTTTTTCCCAAAAATCAGGAGTAAACCATTAACCTTTACACACCCGCCACGAGTAGGACCCAAAACTCTGGCAAACCTTAAGCCCACGGGGGTTGGCAAACGGGGGTCAAGGGGCGAAGCCCCCTGGCGGGGGTTGTGGGGTGTGCCCCGTTCACGCCGACTGAAGTCAGCCTCTTTGAAAGAGGTCGGCCTGCGCCGACCTTGATTAAAGCGGGGGTGGAGGGGGCGCAGCCCCCTCCCAAGGGGTCTGGAGGATGTGCCCCCAAGAACTTTAAAAGAGGGGGCGAGTTGCCGCATTAGCAACCCCGCCACGAGTGGGGCCCAATACGCTGGCAAACCCTGAGCCCACGAGGGTGGGCAAACGGGGGGGTCCAGGGGGCTCCGCCCCCTGGCGGAGGGTTTGGGGGGTGTCCCCCCAGACCTAACCCCCTGACCCGCAGGGCCAGTGAGAGATTAACCGCAAAAACACTGGCAAACCCTTAGCTAACGGGGGTGGGCAAACGGGGGGGTCCAGGGGGCTCCGCCCCCTGGCAGGGGGTCTGGGGGATGTGCCCCAAAAACCAAAAGAGGGGCGAGTAGCCCGCATTAGCAACCCCGCCACGAGTGGGGCCCAATACGCTGGCAAACCCTGAGCCCACGAGGGTGGACAAACGGGGGGTCCAGGGGGGCACAGCCCCCCTGGCGGGGGTTGTGGGGGGTGTCCCCCCCACAAAACTAAAATTAGGGGCGAGTTGCCCACATTAGCAACCCTGACACGAGTGGGACCCGAAACGCTGGCGAGCCCTCAGCTAACGAGGGTGGGTAAAAAGGACACATCCCCTTGAGAATTGCCTTTTAACCCCCAAAGAGCTATAATTTTATCCGGAAACCTTCCAACGGGAGGAGGGAATAAATGTCCGGTCACTCCAAATGGGCTAACATAAAATACCGAAAAGCGGTCCAGGACGCTAAGCGGGGCCAACTCTTCACCAAACTGGGTAAAGAAATTGAAATAGCAGCACGGGAAGGGGGCCCGGACCCTGAATCCAACTTCAAACTACGCCTGGCCATTGAAAGAGCTAAAAGGGCCAACATGCCTAAAGAGAACATTGAAAGGGCTATAAGGAGAGGGGCAGGCCTGGAGAAAGGCTACAACCTTGAAGAATTCTTCCTGGAAGGATATGGCCCCCAAGGCGTAGCCATGATGGTCCACGTCCTGACCGACAACCGCAACCGGGCCGTGGCCGAAGTCCGCAGAGTCTTCACCCGACACGGAGGAAGCCTCGGGGAAAGCGGTTGCGTTTCCTGGCTCTTTGAACCCAAAGGCTACATAACCATCTCCACCAACCAGATGGACCCCGAGGAAATAGCTATGATAGCCATAGACGCCGGCGCCGACGACGTCCAAATCGGGGATGAGCTTGTGGAAATTTACACCAAAGTTGAAGACTTCCAGTGGGTCAAAGAGGCTCTGGAGAAGCGAGGCCTAAAGATAGAGACGGCCCAAATCTCCATGCTACCCAAAAACAGGGTAAGCCTGGACGAAAAAGGCACATTCCAAAACATGCACCTCATAGAAGCGCTTGAGGACTTGGAAGACGTAACCCAGGTCTACACTAACCTTGAACTATCGGTGGAAATGGTGGACAAATTCGTGGCAGGGCAAGCAGCGTGAGAGTCCTTGGGATTGACCCAGGGTTAGCGTTAACAGGCTACGGCCTTGTGGAAGGAAACGGGCACCTCGTCCTGGTGGAGATGGGAAGCATAGTGACTTCCCCCTCTTTCTCCCTTCCCGAAAGGCTGAAAGCACTTTACCGGGACCTCTCGGCCCTCTTGGAGAGGCTTCGCCCTGATGCCGTAGCGATAGAGGAGCTCTTCTTCGGGAAGAACATGCGGACGGCTATCGCTGTAGGGCAAGCAAGAGGGGTGGCAATTCTGGCCGTGGCTCAGGCCGGAATCCCCCTGCACGAATACACCCCACTCCAGGTCAAAGAAGCCCTCACAGGCTACGGCCGAGCCGATAAGCAGCAAATCCAGAGGATGGTCTGCCTCCTCCTGGGCCTACCTTCCCCTCCTCAGCCCGATGATGTAGCCGATGCGGTAGCGGTGGCTATCTGCCATCTCCACCACCGTAAATTGGCAGCTCTGGTGTAAGGCGAGATGATTTCCTGCATCCGCGGGATTGTGGAAAAAATCGGGAAAGGCTACTTAGTAGTTAGGGTTGGGGATGTAAGCTTCAAGGTCATGGTCCCCACATACATCCTTGATGAAAGCCTCCAGCCCGGCGATTCCATCACCCTCTTCACTTACCTGTTCTTCAAAGAGGAAGAGTTGGCCCTTTACGGCTTCCCAGAGGAAGAGGAAAGGGATTTCTTTGAGCTTCTGATAACCACCCCAGGGGTCGGGCCGAAGGTGGCTTTAGCCCTCCTATCCCACCTTTCCCCGGCCGCCTTGAGGGAAGCTATAGCTTTGGAACAGGAAGGAATCTTGACCAGGGTGCCAGGAATCGGGCCTAAAACCGCAAAGAGCATTATCTTCCACCTCAAGGATAAAATCAAGGCCGAAATCCCAGTGCCGATGCCCTCGGCCATAACCAAAGCCGATGAGGAAGTAATCGCTGCCCTGACTTCCTTAGGCTATAGCCTCGTAGAAGCCCAGCGGGCAGTGCAATCGGTCCCGAAGGAGGTCACACAGGTGGAAGAACGCTTGAGGCTCGCCCTGGCCTACTTCGCTTCCAGAGGTTGAGGCGATGGCCTTTCTCTCTGCCCTCGTCGCCGTAACCAGCTGGCTTTCCTTGGTCCTTTTGGTCAACCTATACTGGCCTTCCCCCTTCTCCTTCCAGCTTTTCCTCTTCCTGCTTTTCATGGCCGTCTTTTCCACCATCACCCCTCTTTACTACCATTTAGGCTTGCGTTTTCCCTTCCTACAGAGGAGAAGGGGTCTTTGGCCGCCGGCAAGGCGAGGCTTCCTTACGGCCATCTTGGCCCTAACATTCGCTTTCCTTAGGGCCTTGGCCGCTTTGACTTTGGTAGTGGCAATGCTCTTGGCCGGAACGCTCTTTATCCTGGAGCTTTTCTTCTCAATCTTTGTGGACTAATCCCTTTGAGGAGGAAAAGCCATGAACATGGAGAAAATAGCCCAGATGATGGAGAAGGTGGGGATTCCCGGCCGCGATGCCTATGACCTCCCCACCAGCACCAAGAGGTTCCCCGATGGGGCATGGTACCGCATGGAGATATCGGGGGTTGAGAGGCCTCAAGTCTTAGAGGCTTTGATTGATGAAGCCCAGAAGCGCAATATCCCAATCCACAGGCTCATCTCCACGGTGATGGGCGCCACCCTCTTGGACAAGGAGGAACTGCGCACTTTTGCCCGCCTCGCCGCCGAAGCGAAGATGGAGGTAATCATAACCCCAGGCCCTCGCTCCGGCTGGGACGTAGGCCGGCAATTGGTCACCCCCGAAGGAGGGCTTTCGGGTCTCCGCTACAGGGGCTCCGACCAGCTCCGTTACGTCCTGGCCGATATCATGCGCTGCATTGAGATAGGCTTTAGAGGCTTTCTTGTGGTGGATGAGGGGCTGCTCTGGCTGCTCAACGAGCTCAAGAAGAACGGCGATATCCCCAAAGACGTGACCTTCAAGGTGAGCATCTTCGCCGGTCATGCCTCCGCTGCTGGTGGTAAGCTCCTGCAGATGTTGGGAGCTGGGACATTCAACCCCTTAGGGGACCTATCCTTACCCCAGTTGGCCTCCATCCGTAAGGCCATAGACATACCGATGGATTTGCACATCTACCTTTCTGATTCCTTCGGCGGATTCAACCGCTTCTACGATGGGCCGGAGATGGCGAGGGTCTGCGCCCCTTGTTACTTCAAGATTGAGCCTGGGACAACCCTTGCTGCTGGGCCTGGAGCCTGGTACAAGCCCTGGACGAGCACTGAATTCCTGGCCCAGATGGCCCGCGAGAAGGTAAAGTATGCCCAGATAATCCACGAGATAATCCAGGAGAACTTCCCCCAAGCCACCCTCTCCAGCTGGGGGCCCGAGGACTTAGCCATACCTAAGGTCTAACCTGTGTAAATGGCTCAGAGGGCAAAGCCCCGTGGTAGGGGGATGTGCCTTTCCGACCTAACCCCCTGCCCCGGAACGGGGGGTCCAGGGGGGCGGAGCCCCCGACCTAACCCCCTGGCCCCCTTCCCTGCGAGGGAGGGGGGAAATTTCCGGGACGGAAAGATGCTGGGGGATGTGCCCCTTCACACCGACTGAAGTCAGCCTCTTTGAAGAAAGGTCGGCCTTCGCCAAGTACGGGCGTAGCGTCGCTACGCCCCTACATTGAACCGGGGGTGGAGGGGGCAGAGCCCCCTCCCAGGGGGTCTGGGGGATGTGCCCCCAAGAACTTTAAAAGAAGGGGCGAGTTGCCCACATTACCAACCCCACCACGAGTGGGACCCAATACGCTGGCGAACCCTGAGCTTACGAGGGTGGGGAAACCCGGGGCGAAGCCCCCTGGCAGGGGGTCTGGGAGATATGCCCCCACAAAACCTACTGTTGGAAAGGAGGAGCAATGAAAGAGCTGGCAATGCGAGCTTTGGAAACGGCTAAAATCAAAGGCGCCTCCTACGCTGACATCCGCATCGTCCACCGAATTGAACAGAGCATAACAGTCAAAAACGGCGTAGTTGAAGCTATATCCCAGGAAGAGACATCAGGATTCGGGGTCAGAGTCATAGCTGACGGCGCTTGGGGATTCGCCAGCTCATCGGTCTTGACCCCGGAAGAGGTGGATAGAGTTGCAGCCCTGGCCGTGGCCATAGCTAAAGCCAGCGCCTTAACCAAACTTGAGGATGTGGACATCGGCCCGCCTGAAGTCCATGTCGGCCAATACAAAACACCAGTCAAAATTGACCCGTTCTCAATCCCTCTGGAAAAGAAGATAGAGCTACTCCTGGCCGCCGATGCCGAAATGCGCCGGACTAAGGAAGTCAAAGTGGCGCGGGGAAGCTTGGGGTTCATCAAAGAGTTCAAAATCTTCGCCAGTTCAGAAGGAAGCTACATAGAGCAAGAGATTGTGGAAAGCGGCGGAGGACTGGAAGCAACCGCCGTAAGCCCCGAAGACGTCCAGAAGCGCTCTTACCCCAACTCCTTCGGGCGCCACCAGGGGACGGCCGGCTGGGAATTCATTGAGGAGATGAAGCTTGTGGAGAATGCGGCCAGGACTGGGGAAGAGGCCGCCCAGCTACTATATGCCCCCCAATGCCCCTCCACGGTCACAACCGTTATCATCGGAGGAGCTCAGCTTGCCCTTCAGGTCCACGAATCCTGTGGCCACCCAAGCGAGCTGGACCGGGTCTTCGGGACCGAGGCTTCCTTTGCTGGGACGAGCTTCCTTACCCCGGAAAAGCTTGGCACCTTCCGCTACGGCTCGGAAATCGTCAACATCACGGCCGATGCCACCATCCCCGGCGCCCTCGGCACCTTCGGGTACGACGATGAGGGGATACCAGCCCAGCGCACTTACCTTGTGAAGGACGGAATATTCGTCGGTTACCTTATGAGCCGGGAGACTGCCCGCCGCCTCGGCCTTAGGTCAAACGGCTGCATGCGGGCCGATGGCTGGAATCGCATCCCCATCATAAGGATGACCAACATAAACCTGGAGCCAGGCGAATGGGAACTTGAAGACCTAATCGCCGACACCGATGAAGGGATTTACATGGAGACCAACAAGTCCTGGAGCATTGATGACCGGCGCCTCAACTTCCAGTTCGGTACGGAAATCGCTTACGAGATAAAGAAGGGCAAGCTGGGCAGGCTCCTCAAAAATGCCACCTACACCGGAATAACTCCTCAGTTCTGGCAGAGCTGCGATGCCATCTGCAATGCCAAGTATTGGAAAGTCTGGGGGACTCCAAACTGCGGCAAGGGTGAACCCCTGCAGATAGCTCACGTTGGGCATGGGACTGCACCCGCTCGCTTCCGCAACGTGAGGGTAGGGGTCATGAGGGAGTAAATCCATGCCGGCTACGGTGATTGTCGGTGCTCAGTGGGGCGACGAGGGCAAAGGCAAGATAACGGATATGCTGGCCCAAAGGGCCGACCTCGTCGCCCGCTACAATGGTGGGGATAATGCTGGTCATACCGTGGTCTTCAGGGGCCAGACCTTCCGCCTCCACCACATCCCATCGGGCATCCTCTACCCGAATGTTACATGCGTCTTAGGCAACGGTATGGTGATAAATCCGAAGCGCCTGTGCGAGGAGCTGGATGGGCTTGCCTCAAGCGGTGTGGATATCTCACCTTCCCGATTGAAGGTAAGCGGCCGGGCGCACCTCGTCCTCCCCATCCACATAGCCTTAGATAGGGCCGAAGAAGCAGCGCGAGGACGAGGAGCCATAGGCACCACTTACCGAGGGATAGGCCCGGCTTACTCCGACAAATTCGCCCGCCGAGGTCTCCGTGTCGCTGACCTTTTGGAAGAGGATTTCCCCGAACGAGTAAAAAAGGCTTTGGAAAGGGGCAATCGCCTCTTGGAGCTATACGGCTTTGAACCAATAGACGTAGCCTCAGCCGTCCAAGAGCAAGTGGAATGTGCGCGTCGCCTTGCCCCTTATGTTGAAGACACTTCTTGGCTCATAAACAAAGCTTTGAGCGAAGGCAAGGAAGTCCTTTGCGAAGGTGCACAAGGCACGTTTTTGGACATAGACCACGGCACATATCCCTACGTCACCAGCTCCTACCCTGTAGCTGGCGGGGCGCTTATAGGGCTGGGAATAGGGCCAAAGTGGGTTGAGAGGGTGATAGGGGTCACCAAAGCCTACACCACCAGGGTAGGGGGAGGCCCCTTCCCAACTGAGCTAACCGATGAAATTGGCGAGCGCCTGGCCGAGGTTGGCCGGGAGTACGGAACTACTACAGGGCGGCGTCGCCGCACAGGCTGGCTTGACATGGTCGCCTTACGCTATGCAATCATGGTCAACGGGATTACGGAGCTGGCCATAACCAAGCTTGACGTGCTTACGGGCATTGACCCCATAAAGGTCTGCGTGGCTTATAGGATAAGCGGGGAAGAAACGGAGCGCTTCCCCTTCTCCACCGAGGCCCTCTCCCGTTGCGAGCCAGTTTACATAGAAGTTCCGGGCTGGCAAGAAGACATCTCCGGGGCAAAGAGCTTCGGCGAGCTACCTGCCCCGGCTCAGAATTACATCCGCCTAATTGAGGAACTGGCCCAAGTGCCCGTAAAGATAATTTCCGTAGGGCCTGAACGGGAGCAGGTCATCACCCTTGAGGCGCTCAGGCGTACAGATTGTTGAAGTATTCCACCAGCAGGGCATCCGCCAGGGAGTCGGGGAGAAGGTCCAGAATCTCGTTGATTGAGGCCAGTTTGGTGGGGAGTTTTGTTCCCTCTATACCTACCGCCCCCATTAACTGCCGGAAAGCCTCCTGTGGGTCGGGGCTTTGTCCTGCGGCAAAATGTTGCCATACCTTGTCTTTCCCTCCCGTTTGGTGATATAATCCTCTGGGAGGCAAAATGAAGGTCACCCTCATAAGACCATCGTATTACTTGCCCGACGGGCGGGTCCATAAGATTAAAAGGCCATACTTCATAAGCGCCACTTTGCCCTATTTGGCTGCCCTCACCCCCGAGGATGTAGAAGTAGAACTGGTGGAGGAAAACGTCCAAGACGTCAACTTTGAAACTGACTCCGACCTCATCGGAATCACGGCCATGATTAACACTGCTCCCAGAGCCTACGATATAGCCGATGAGTTCCGCCGCCGAGGGAAGAAAGTTGTCCTGGGCGGAGTCCATTTCTCCTCTGTGCCGGAAGAGGCCATCCAGCACGCTGATGCCGTAGTCATAGGGGAAGCAGAAGATGTTTGGCCCCAGGTCTTAAGGGATTTTCAGCGGGGGGAACTGCGCCAATTCTATAGACGCGAAGGCTGGGCCGATCTCTCTCGTACTCCAACTCCAAGGTATGACCTCTTACCCTATAAGCGCTTCCCACTGACTTTCTATCCCGTCCAGACAAGCAGGGGCTGCCCCCATAATTGCGACTTTTGCGCCGTAACCACTTTCTTCGGCCATACCTACAGGCTTCGCCCAGTAGAGCTTGTGGTGAGGGATGTGCAAGCTACCGGCAGCCGCTACATCTTCTTCGTAGACGATAACTTTGCCGTGAACAAGAGGCGAACGATTGAGCTGTGCCAGGCTCTGAAGCCCTTGAAGATTACTTGGGTGACTCAGGTGGAAATCACCGCTGGGATTGACCCTGAAATCTGCCAAGCCATGGCCGAAAGCGGCTGCAAAGCCGTAGTCGTGGGGATGGAATCAATCAGCCCCGAGAGCTTAAAAGCAGTCGGCAAGAGACATAACTTATCCCTACTCCAAGATTATCCCCGGATTATCCGCAACTTTCAGGAAAACGGAATTGCCGTAGTGGCAAGCATTATCTTCGGAATGAACGGCGATACCCTGGAAAGCATAAGGCAGACTGTCCAATTCCTTATGGACAACAACGTGGCCGGGGCAATGTTCTACACTCTCTTACCGTACCCCGGAACGCCTCTGGCCCACCGCTTGGAAAGAGAAGGCCGAATCCTCACCAAGGATTGGAACCTCTACGATGCTCGGCATGCCGTGATAAAGCCGCTGAACATGGAACCTGAGGAACTGGAGGAGGCCTTGATGGAGGCCTATCGGCGGTTTTATGCCCTGGCCTCAATAGTCAAGAGGCTCTTCCTTCCCCCAAGGCCTTACATCTTCCCCATCATCTTCTACAACCTGGAATACAGGTGGGCGGCCCTGCGCGGAACCCTGGGCCTTTTAACCCAATAGGAGGGAAAATGGCTGGAAAGTTCGGCAATGCTCTAAGCCCAAGCACTGCCTCGCCAGAACGCAAAGTGTTCAATAACCTGCCAGGCCTCTATCCCACCGAAGACTGGGTAGCCTATTACTGGTCCGTAAGTGAAGATGGGAAGCTTGAAGAGCGAAGAGCAGTAGTTCAACTCCCCCTGGGCTTCTCCAAAGTTTGCCCAGAAATAGAAGTAGGCCAGAACGGGTGCATCCTGCACGTGCGCCGCTGGGGATTCGGATGCTACCCCTCGCTTTTGGAAGAAATGGGCTTTGATTTCACCCCCCTCCTCACCCACAACCGTTCCCTTTTCCCCGATGATGAACACGAGATAATGCACTTGGCCTTCAAGATAACCCACTTTGAACTTCCGGGCTTCTTCATAATCGCCAGCGACGAGCACCCCTTCCTCCTCTTTGACCCCGAAGGCACCCTCAAAGGTTCCTACACCCGCTGGTACACTTACCTCGGAGCCCTCGCCTACATCGTCTCCGGGGGGAAGGTGGGCTGCGGCTTCATAAAGCTGGAGAAGGAGATGAGAAGACTCTACCGAGAAGCAATCCTAATCCTCAAGGAAGCGATGGAGGAGGCGAAATGAGCGAGCTTGAGGCCTTGCAAAGAGAATGGGAAGAGAAAATACTCAAGCCGACCTTGGCCAAAGCCCCCGAGCGCAAGAAGCGGTTTGAAACCCACTCTGGCATAGAAGTCAAAAGGCTTTATACGCCGTTAGATACCCAAGAAATGGATTACGCCCGCGATTTAGGCTTCCCCGGCTCTTACCCCTTTACCCGGGGCGTATACCCGACTATGTATCGGGGGCGATTGTGGACTATGCGCCAATACGCCGGTTACGCCACAGCCGAAGAAACCAACGCCCGCTTCAAGTACCTCCTTGAACAGGGCCAGACAGGCCTATCCGTCGCTTTTGACCTCCCAACCCAAACAGGCTACGATGCCGACCATCCCATGGCCTTAGGCGAGGTGGGAAGAGTCGGCGTTTCCATAAGCTCCCTTGAGGATATGGAACGCCTCTTTGACGGCATACCCTTGGACAAAGTCTCAACTTCCATGACCATAAACGCTACTGCTCCGGTAATCTTGGCCATGTACATCGCCGTAGCCAAAAAGCAAGGGGTTGACCCCAAACTCCTGGATGGCACCGTCCAGAACGACATCCTTAAGGAATACGTTGCCCGCGGAACCTACATCTTCCCTCCCGACCCTTCCATGCGTCTCACTGTTGACATCATGGAATACTGCAGTCGGGAACTGCCTCGCTGGAACTCAATAAGCATAAGCGGTTACCACATCCGAGAAGCTGGGGCTACTGCGGTCCAGGAGCTCGCCTTCACTTTAGCCAATGGAATCGCTTACGTGGAAGCAGCCATCAAGCGAGGGCTTGATGTTGACTCATTTGCTCCACGCATTTCCTTCTTCTTCGGTGCCCACAATAACCTCTTTGAAGAAGTGGCCAAATTCAGAGCTGCCCGTCGCCTCTGGGCCAGAATAATGCGGGAGCGATTCGGGGCCAAAAACCCGGCCTCGTGGATGCTCAGGTTCCACACCCAAACGGCAGGGTGCACCCTCACCGCCCAGCAGCCACTTAACAACATAATCCGAGTTACAATCCAGGCCTTGGCTGCCGTCCTGGGCGGGACCCAATCCCTCCACACCAACTCCTACGACGAAGCCCTCGCCTTGCCCAGCGAAGAAGCCGTCCGAATAGCCCTCCGTACCCAGCAGATAATCGCCCATGAATCGGGAGTGACGGATACAGTTGACCCCCTGGCCGGAAGCTACTACGTGGAAAGCCTCACCAGGGAAATAGAGGAGAAGGCCGAAGACTACATAAAGCGCATAGATGCCATGGGTGGGGCCATCAGAGCCATAGAATCAGGCTACATCCAGCGCGAGATTATGGAAAGCGCTTACCGCTACCAGAAGGAAATTGAGGCCCGGGAACGCATCGTGGTGGGGGTCAATGAGTATGTGATTGAAGAAGAGAAGAGGGCTTTGAAACTTCTCAAAGTTGACCCTGCTGTTAGGGATAGGCAGATAGCGCGGCTTCAGGAAGTCCGGCGCCGCCGCGATAACGTTAAAGTTGGAGAGCTTTTAGCCAAGCTTGAGGAAGCAGCCAGAGGGTCCGATAACCTCATGCCGGTTATACTGGAGTGTGTGGAGGCCTACGCTACCCTGGGCGAAATCTGCGATGTCCTCAGGAAAGTCTTCGGGGAATACAGGGCGCCGGTGTTACTTTAGGTTGCTCTTTTTGGCCCTCCTCAGCCTTACAACCGTGGCTTTCGGCCCACCGGCCCTTAGGGAAAGGGACGCAGCCGGCCTGAAGTTTTACCCTTGCCAGCTAAGAGAATTAGCCGAAAGCCATCCCCCGTCCGTTGAAGCCAAGGCCTTCCTTTTGGCCGACTTCACCACTGGAACCGTCATTCTGGCCCAGAACGAGCACGAGAAGCTCCCGCCGGCAAGCTTGACTAAAATAATGACGGCCGTCTTAGCTCTGGAAAAATCCTCATTGAGCGATACCGTGGTGGTCGGTAAAGGGGTCACAGGGTTAGAACCGCCGAGTTTGGGCCTCTGGCCCGGGCAAAAGATATCCATGGAAAACCTACTCTACGGCCTCCTCCTCATTTCGGCGAACGATGCCGCCGCAGCCATTGCCGAGCACATAGCCGGAAGCCAGGAAGCTTTCGTAGAGATGATGAACCAGAAAGCAGCTGAGCTGGGGATGCAAGACACGCATTTTGTCAATCCTCAAGGCTTTGATGCCGAAGGGCACCTCTCCACCGCTTACGACCTCTGGCTCCTCACCCGCTACGCTTTGGCTAACCCGACCTTTGCGGCGATAGTTTCAACCCGTGAGCGAGGTGGGCTCTTCTCCTCTAACCGTTTCCTCAGCCTTTACCCTGGTGCTGATGGGATAAAGACTGGCACTACTCCCTTAGCTGGGGAATGCTTGGCCGCTTCAGCCACCAGGGGCAACCAAAAGGGTGTGGTCATCTTGCTGAACAGCCCTGACCGCTACGGCGAGGCAGCTTCCCTCCTGGATTTTTACTTCCGGAACTATGCGCTCGTTCCGTTATCTTATCCTGCTCTTGACTCAGTGAAAGGGCCTTCTGGGGAGGTCTCTGCCCTTAAAGTGGAAGGGGGGAATTACATTCTGGTGGAGAAATGGAAATTCCCTCTGCTCCGTTTCTACCGGAGCATTTCATCGGGCGAGCTTTTAGTTTACCTTGGGGATAAAGTTCTCCTTTCCCGGCCATTGAGGGTGGAAAAGCAATAAGCCTGACCCCTTCTACGTCATTGCGAGCGAAGGAATCTCCAATCCTCGGGAGGGGAATCAAGGTCAGTTTCCGTTTTGCCCACCCTCGTTAGCTTAGGTTTGCCAGGGTTTTGGGCCCCACTCGTGGCGGGGTTGCTAATGTGGGCAACTCGCCCTCTTTTAAGGTTCTTGGGGGCACATCCCCCAAGCCCCCTGCCAGGGGGCTGCGCCCCCTGGACCCCTCGTTTGCCCACCCCCGTTGGCTTAGGGTTCGCCAGGGTTTTGGGTCCCACTCGTGGCGGGGTTGCTAATGTGGGCAACTCGCTCCCTTTTTAAGGTTCTTGGGGGCACATCCCCCAACCCCCTGGGAGGGGCTGCGCCCCCTCCACCCCCTTTCCCACCCCCGTTGGCTGAGGGTTCGCCAGGGTTTTGGGTCCCACTCGTGGCCGGGTTTCCAGAGTGGGCTACTCGCCCCAATTTTGGTTTTGTGGGGGGACACCC
>JGI20130J15133_1000742_pt1 | contig 29472 bp, 32 predicted proteins | sample WasSprMetagenome_FD_15133 | JGI IMG/M metagenome (IMG submission 15133) | reverse complement strand
GAAAACCCACCCCCTCATAAAAAATTTAAACCCCAGAAGGTAAATTGTGTTTTGATAGGGCCGGTAGCTCAGCAAGGTAGAGCGGCGGTCTCTTAGAGAGGTCGAGGCTCCAGACCCGAAGGTCGGGGGTTCAAGTCCCTCCCGGCCCACCAGTTTTCGCTTATTTGTTGGATGCGTCTGGGTTTTAGAATCCCCTTGGAGTGTTTTGGCTGGTGTGCCGGGCGTGGGTTGCCGCTTTTCATTGCATGCTCTATGCGTCTCGAGCGGCGACCTTTTGGGCGCCCGGCATGTATTTATTTTGGTTTGGGTTTATGTTTTTGGTGGTTGCTGTGGAGAGGGATATTGAGCTGATTAAGCGTAGGATGTTGCTTGAGATGCAGAGGAAGATGCTTGCCAGGGAGGCTAAGAAGACTCCCGAGACTGTGGACTACTACTCGGTCTTCTTGGAGCACCTGACCGAGGATGGGCGCGAGATGTTTAACCGCGCCCTTGAGCAGTACGGGGAGGTCGCCAGGAAGGTTGCTGTGAAGATTGGACAGCTCTATCATCTTGGGCGCCTCAACGGGACCCTTGACGCTGGCGCTGTCTACTGGGTTTTCCAGGAGATAGGCCTGCCCATCAGGATAGAGACCAGGATTGTCTACAAGAAGGGGGGCGAGGTAAAGTCTATAAGTGACCTGTTGAAGGAGGAGGAAGAGGAGTAAGCCTCGGAGGGCATCTTTATATACTTGTTGACTGGTTTTCTGTTGCATTGGGTGCATGTATATGGGTAAAGCCGTGAAGCTGATATTCGTCGGGGCGCCCTGGGCTCCCTTTAACGATAAGCTGAAGCGCATATGCCAGGAGGTTGCTTCCGCGAGGAACGTGGGCTTTGAGGAGAGGAGCGAGGACTACGTTTTCTTGGCCAAGTATGGGGAGAAGGACGAGCTGGGCGGCGCGGACGTTCCGCAGGTGTTCGTCGAACTGGATGATGGCACCATAAGGCACGTGTTGACGAAGGTCCCCATTGTAGGCACGAGCCCAGACTTCGAGTTGGCGAGGAGGAGGCTTGAGGAAAGTTTAAGCTAGAAAAGCGTCTTGTTTCTTCCCCCGAGGAGGTCTTCAAAGTCGATTTCTAGGGCGTCGAGTATCTGCTGTAGTGTTGTCTTCATGATTTCGATGTACTTGTCTGGGTCTATCTCGTCCAGCCTTGCCACTTGGACTGCTTTTACACCCTCCTTGCCCTTTGTCTTGACGTAAGCGATTATTTCTCCGACCTCTATGCCCGCCCTTCCCCCGGAGCTCGCCGAGGCGAGACCCAGCTTCCTCCTGTACTCCAGTAGCTGTCTGGCTGCCTTGACGTGCTGTGGAGTGGTCTTTGTGTAGGCGTCTAGGGGCTTGGTCAGCGCCACTTTGAAGGCGAGCTGGTCTAGCGGCACCTCGTGCCTTCTCAGGAGTTGAAGTGCTAGGCGCACTTTATCCTCGATTTCCGAGACGCTCTTCTCGAAGGCGCTTATGTTGCCCGCCTTTGAGAGCTCAGTGATGATGTCGTTGAAGAGGGTCTTTACGTAGTCGGGGGTGTTTCTCTTCTTCCCGGTTAGCCCTTTAATGTCTATCTTGCCCTCCCTTAGAAGGCCGAGATAATTCTTCTTCCGCTTGCTGAAGACCACCCACGAGTACTCCTTATCTACGCTTAGGTCGATCTGCAGCTCGCTTAGGATTCCTTGAAGGAGGTTTTCAAGCCTCTCCGGGGAGGGGTTCCACAAGAACAGGCTGTCCGTGTCCCCGTAGAGGACGGGTATCCCCATCTCGACGGCTCTCTCCATGGTTTTCAGGATCGAGTACCTCCCGAGGGCTGTGGTGCTCTCAGCGACTGGCGGGCAGTAAAGGGAAAACGCGTCTGAGCCGAAGACCCCGTAGCTGGCGTTGAGGAAAACCTTAAGAGCAGACTGTATGACCTCGTACCGCGTTTTCTCCTCCTCGCTTTTACTCGTCTTGGCACCCTTCTTGTACACGTATACTCTTAGGTCCCTGAGGATGCCTATGATCTCCGCCATCAAGCCTCTCCTCTTTCTACATACCCAGTGGGGGGTTCCGGGGATCTTGTTGTCCCTGCATTCCTCGTGTGGGCACCGGACAGTCTCGTAGCTCAGGTTCCACTTCTTTATTAAGCTCGGGTACAGCGATGCAAAGTCCACCACTACTACATCGAAGTATACGCCTGGGAGGGGGTCTATGACTACGGCGCCCATGTACTTCTTCCCCTTGATTATCGCCCTCGTTGATGTTTGTCCCTTAACTCGTAGAATATCCTCAGAGTTGGGTATGAGCCAGCCCCTCTGCCTGTGCTCGTAGTACAGCATGTTCCTGATCCACGCGGAGATGTTGTGCCGCGTCAGGTCCTCTATCGGCAATTTTGAGATCCTCATCATCAGGATGATCAGCTTAATCACGAGGTCGTCGTTGAACGCTGTAAGCTTGTACGTGAGCTCGGCGTCGCGCATGCTGTACTCCGCAAGCTTTTCCGGGGGCATCTCACTTATTGCCTCCTCGTGCCTAACTTTACCTATCCCGAGTAGCGCCACGGAAACTTCGTCGAGGGTTCTTCCTTCGCGGTACTTGTTCCCGAACGCGTAAACACGCATGGACTTGTTTGTAAAGAACTTGTACAAGTCTATGTGGACTGCGTTTTTTAGCTCAGCGTACTCGGATCTCGGGTTCCACTCTATGGGGATATCCTCCTCCCTAAATCCGAGTTTTAAAGCTCTGTTGCGAAGGTAGGGCAGGTCGAAGTTGTCTCCATTGAAGGTTAAGACAACGGGGTAACTGTTAATGAGGTTGAAAACTGCGCTGACCAAGCTTTTCTCGTCCTCAAAAACAACCACCTTCACGTCCTTGTCTCCTACCTCTAAAGTTCCTTGCCCCCGCTTCAGCAGAAACACTTCTTTTAGCCCGTCTGACGAGTAGCAGGAGACGGATATTATGGGTTTTTCGGCTTTCTCGGGGCTCGGGATTATCCCGGGAGGGGACTCCACCTCTATGTCTACTGCTATCCTCTTGAGCCTCGGGATAGGCGCGTTTAGGATCTGGGCCCACGAGAGGTATTCACTCAACTCCAGCCTGTCCCTTGCCACCTCCTTTATGAGCTCCTCGATGTGCCCCGGGATCTCTGGCAGGACAAGCTTTGGCGCACCATTATCCAGGGTGTAGGGCATTCCCGGAATGAGGCTATTATCGTAGATATAGCAATGGTGGTACTTTATCTTTGCCTCCCAGACATGCCCCTTTAAAATCTCTCTGATACTCTTTGGCGAGCCGCCGATAGACAAGGGGTCGAGGGCCTCCACCTTTGTCATCAAGAACCACCGGTCGCTTAACGCGTCGTATTTTTCCACTATGTCCACTCTGTTGAATCCCTTGTGGTTTAAAACCTCCGGGTACCTCTCGCATATCTCCTCTGGCTTCAGATCTGTGAGGAGGTATGGGTGATGGCTATTGTGGTCTGGGATCACTACCAGAGAATGCTTTTCGTCATCGTAGAAGTACATTTCTGCCCTGGCATTTTTCCCATTATACCTCACGGAGAGCAAGTATAGCATTCCGTCACCTGGCGAATCTCTCTAGGCTCCAAACATTTTTGCGGTAAAACTTCTTGTACACTCGGTAATGCCTTCTACACAGGTACACTCTTCCCCTAGACTCCTCCTTCAACTCCAAGCCAGACTTACTCCTGTCAAAGTTTTCGCGCAAAATAGATCTAACTGCGGTCTCGTTGCAGTCCTTGACGGAGCAGACTACCCCCTTAGAAACCCGACCCATTAACCCACCATGAGTATAAGTTTTTCACTAAGATATAACCCTAACCTGCTAAAAACACGGCACGAAGGTCTTTACTTCCTGTAGCGCTTCGGTCTCAGATCCCTGCTGTGGCACCGCCTACACCTCTCAGCGTTCCAGGGGTTTCGCGCATTACACCTCCTGCATATTTTAACCCTAAAGTGGTGGTTTAGGGCTAGCTGAAGTTTCTCGGGATCTCTTATGGGCACGATTACTTCACCTTTCCTCAGTAAGGCATGCTTTGCTTTTTAAGTTTATCGATGGATCCTGCGACAGATGGGGCTGAATNTCTATTTAAACCCAGGTGGAAAATTTTTTAAAATAAGGTTTTTTAAAAATAAATTTTGAAGTGTTTACAGCAAGAGGTTTAAATAAATAGATTGCAGAGCCTCGCCCCGATTAAAATGGGCAGCAAAAGTGTATCTGTGAAAGGCTCTGCATTGAGAGCACTAGCGTTTCTAGTCATAGGTCTACTCGTAGGAGCGGCAGTGAGCTATGAATACCTCAGCCTATATCGGCAAACTGCACCTACACCTGGGTCCCAGCAAACAATTACCGTGCCTATAGGTGCTTTGGTGGAGCTTACTGGAGATCTCTCGTCGTACGGTAAAAGAGATCAGCTAGCAATGCAACTAGCAGTAGAAGATGTCAATAGCTTTGCTGAGAAAATAGGGTCACCCTACCGGTTCACTCTTCTGCCCGAAGACTCCGGGACCTCGCCTGAACAGGCGCTTGCAAGGATAAAGACGCTCGCAGCACAGGGAGTGCAGGCAGTCATCGGTTTGGAGGCAAGCAGCGAAGTTTCAGCTGTAAAGCCCTTTGCTGACTCTAACCACGTGGTAGTGATAAGCGTGGGGTCTACGGCTATGTCGCTCGCCCTTCCAGGTGACTACGTACTGAGAGTTGTCCCACCAGATAGCTTCCAAAGCAGAGCACTTGCACGAATCATCTACTCGCTGGGCTACCGCAACGTGGCGGTAATCTACAGGAATGATGCTTGGGGGGTTGGCCTCTACGAGGCTTTCTCATCCAGGTTTAAAGAGCTTGGCGGAAGTGTCGCGGGAGTAGCCTACGACCCGTCAGCAAAGGACCTAAGCGCTGAAGTCAAGAGGCTGTCAGACATAGCCTCCGGGATGGGCAGCAATACGGCTGTACTCTCAATAACCTTTGAGGACGACGGGATAATGATATTTAGGCTGGCCGCAAGGGATCCTGTTCTCTCGAAACTAAAATGGTTCGGGACAGACGGGGTAGCACAGTCAAGCAAACTCACAGCGGAGGCTGGAGGAGAAATCCTAGCCCTTGGAGGGTTGCCGTGCACCATCTTCCAGCCATCTGAAACTCGGAGGTTAGCAAGCTTCGTCCAGCGTTTCAGGGAGAGGAGCGGCGGCGAGTACCCGCATGCATATGCCATGGCCTCGTACGACGCTGTGTGGCTCGTAGCAATCGCAGTACTACTAACCAACTCGTATGCTGGAGATAAGCTCGTCACGACTATCCCCCTTATAGCTCAGAACTTTAACGGCATAACGGGCCCGCTAGTCCTCGACACCAACGGTGACAGGGCTACAGGCGACTATGCAATATGGCAAGTCGTGAAGACAAGCTCGGGATACGACTGGGAATTAGCAGGATGGTACGACTCAGCAACAGACACAGCAAAATTCGGCGGGTAGCACAATTTTAATTCTTGAGTTTTTCGGCTGTTCTGTGATGCTTAGGCCGGCCTAGCCATTAGGTAGGCGTCCTCCCCGTCCAGGTAATAGCCGGGTAAAACCCTCACCACGTTAAATCCCAGCTTCTTGTAAAGTCTAATAGCAGGCTCATTGCTCACCCTAACTTCCAGGTAGTACTCCTCGGCACCATAGTACTTCCTCATAGCCTCCATCGCGTTTACCATCAAGCTGTATCCTATCCCTCTGCCCCTCCACCCCTCCAAGACGGCTATCGAAATTACGTGCCCCCTCCTGCCGACCTTATTAGCTGTGAAGAGGTTATCATACTCAACTCTACACATGACGTAACCAACGATCCTTTCCTGGACCTGTGCCACGAGGAAAGCCTTGCCAAAATTCTTGTAATGGAGCTCGAAGTAGAAAGATGGGTAGTTCTCGGGCAGGGTTTTACGGTTAATTTCCCTTACCGCCTCCAACTCCTCCCTACGGACTTCACGGATGATGAAGTCCTGAGATGTCAAGCTCACCACTCTTTCGGCTTTAAAGCCAATTTCTCTACACTAAGCTTCCTCGAGGAGTATTCCCTGCTCTCTTAGTGTCCGGTGAATGTTGTCTACCGCCCTCTTTACCTCCTCCTCCTTTTTGGCGCCAGTGCACACGACTTTACCGCTACTAAAAATTAACAGAACAACTTTTGGATCCTGCATCCTGTATATTAGACCTGGAAACTGCTCAGGTTCATACATTGAATTTTCAAGCAGGAAGGCTGCTCGCTCCAGGTCGACAGTTCCCCTCAGGTTTGCACTAGCAACTATATTCTGCACCTCGATCACCGGCTCATTTTTAATGTCTATTCCATGAGCTTTAAGCAGCTTGACTATGCTTTTAACGGCTTTCTGCACCTCTGCCTCTGACTTGGCACCAGTGCACACCATTTTGCCACTGCTGAATATCAGAGTCGCTGTTTTAGGACGGGGGAGCCTCAGGACGAGCCCGGGGAACTCTCGGCTCCCGGGTCCGGAGACCCGGGAAGTTCCGGGCTATACTCCGCGTGCGGGATTCTCTCAGCGATTTTCTCTAAATCTAACCTCTGATTCAGCGTGACGGACGCTACAACGTTTTGAATCTCATACGTGGGTTGCTTCGCTATCTCCACCACCCCTTCCGTTAAGAATTAACAACAAAAGGCATATATATACTTAAGCCTAAAAAATCGCCTCCCCAGGAAGGGGCTTCACCCCTCACTTACCTAAGCCGCCCGGTAGCTTTCACAGCGATGCAACTCGCTTGGCGCTCGGCGTGCTTGCAGTTCTCGGTGTCTTTCGATAATTGCTTTAGCTTTGGCGGATTCACGTTCCCCGAAGAGAGCCCTTTGTACCCTGAACCTGCCCACTAAAGGCGGGTTTGCCTTAGCTACGTCAGCCTTTCGAGAAGATTAACTTGATACCACCGAGATATGGTATCACTACTTGAACCTTGCCTAAAACCATTTTACCTGTAGGCTGAACGGAGTCGGGGGTAGGGTTAGCGTCCCCCTTGACCACGAATCTCTCATCTGCTTTGGCAACGACTCTGTGAACAATTATGCCACGCCCTGAATCATAGATAACAATGTCGCCCACAGAATAGTCACGTTGCCCAGAGACAACAACAATATCTCCCACGTGTAGGACTGGATCCATGGACCAGCTAGAAACTACAGCCAGGGGTACAGGGGTTGAGAGGATACTGCCAAGCGAAAACAGGAACACTATCAAGGCTATTGTCACAACGGCATAGCTCAATACTTCTTTTTTCGATCCCCCCACTTGGAGAATGAATGAATCAAGCTTTATATAGATTGTGCTCTGTGCGCATCAGAATATCTCTGGCCCTAAGCATCATACTCCACAGTAAAGTTTTTATAGAAGCGATAATTTAAGACAATGCTGGTGAAGAAGATATGTCTCAACCTGCCGGTCAAATTCCCGTGTTAATCCTTAAAGAGGGGACTCAGAGAGCAACCGGACGTGACGCTAGGAGGTCTAACATATATGCCGCCAAGGTGATTGCGGAGGCAATGGCCAGCTCGCTCGGTCCTCGAGGAATGGATAAGCTGCTCGTCGACTCCTTCGGCAACGCAACCATAACGGGGGATGGAGCCGCCATCCTGAAGGAGATGGAGGTGCAGCACCCTGCTGCGAAGATGATGGTAGAGATAGCGAAAGCCCAAGACGATGAGGTGGGTGATGGAACAACAAGCGTAGTCGTCCTAGCTGGTCAGCTTCTGACGAATGCTGAAGAACTCTTAGACCAGGAAATTCATCCAACAACGATTGTTGAAGGCTTCGAGAAAGCGCTAGTTGAGGGTACGAGAATAATCGACGAAATAGCAGTAAAAGTGGATCCTCTTGACAGAGCAGTGCTGGAAGATGTTGCTAAAACCGCGCTTTCAAGCAAGGTTGTTGCAGATTTTAGAGACTTTCTCGCGAAATTAGTTGTTGAAGCAGCTCTCAATGTCGTTGAGAAGAAGGATGGAAAGTACGAGCTAAGCCTAGACGACGTGAAAGTCGAGAAGAAGAGGGGCGAGAGCATCACGGAGACCATGCTTGTGAAGGGCATTGTCCTTGATAAGGAGGTAGTTCACCCAGCCATGCCTAAGAGAGTTACAAAGGCAAAAATCGCCCTCCTAGATGCGCCGCTGGAAATTGAGAAGCCTGAGTGGACCGCAAAGATAAACGTCACTAACCCTGAGCAACTTAAAATGTTCCTGGACCAGGAAGCCGAGATATTGAAGAAGAAAGTGGAGAAGATTAAGGAGAGTGGTGCTAATGTTGTTTTCTGTCAGAAGGGTATTGATGATGTTGCTCAGTACTACTTGGCTAAGGCTGGTATTCTTGCTGTTAGGCGTGTGAAGAAGAGTGACATGGAGAAGCTTGCCCGCGCAACCGGGGCGAAGATCCTCACGAGGGTCGAGGACATCTCCCCAGAGGCGCTCGGGACAGCAGAGCTCGTGGAGGAGAGGAAGGTTGCAGACGAGAAAATGGTCTTCGTAGAGGGGTGCCCAAACCCCAAGAGCGTAACAATACTAGTGAGAGGCGGATTTGAACGAGCCGTCGATGAGGCAGAGAGATCCATTAAGGATGCACTAAACGCTGTGGCGGACGTCCTGAAACACCCGTACATATTGCCCGGCGGTGGGGCAATAGAGGCAGAGCTAGCGAAGGAGCTAAGGAAATTTGCACATGAAGTAGGGGGTAAAGAGCAATTAGCAATAGAAGCATTCGCGAATGCTACTGAAAGTATCCCCAGAATACTTGCCGAGAATGCGGGGCTTGACCCCATTGATACTATGGCTGACCTTAGAGCGGCTCACGAGGACCCACTTAAATGGGGTTACGGGGTCGACGTTATAAATGGAGGAGTTGCTGACATGGTCTCCCTTGGTGTTTTTGAACCACTGGTTGTGAAGGACCATGCATTGAAGGTTGCCACAGAGGCGGCATCAATGATTCTGAGGATTGACGACATAATTGCTGCCTCAAAGCTCGAGGAGAAGAAAGGAGAAAAGGAAAAGGAGAAGAAGGAGGAGGAAGAAAAATCCACCGAGTTTGACTAAAAATTCTCCTCCTTGCCTAGCCAACTAAATTATTTATTTCTTTCCTTGGCAATCATCGTTGAGTGATGCATGCCCGCCACCAGTGTGCAAGCAATCATAATGGTTACTGGACTCCCGGGAAGCGGAAAAACTGTTTTTTCAAAGGTCGCCGAATCGATGAATATTCCTGTTATAAGAATGGGCGATATTCTCAGGGAACATGCTTTAAAGCAGGGTGTAGAAGCTACGGATGAAAATCTAGGAAAGCTTTCAGTAGAGTTGCGAAGAAAGCATGGTCAGTCGGTGATTGCGGAAAGAACCTTTGAAAAATTACAGCAGATGAGGGGGGACGTGATTATAGTTGAGGGGCTGAGAAACTTGGAGGAGTTGTTTTTCTTCAAAGAGAGGGCAAAAAATGCTTATCTCATAGCTATACATGCATCTCCGCCAACAAGATTTATGAGACTAAGGGAGCGAAAGCGCAACGATGACCCGTCAACCTGGGAGGAATTTTTCACTAGGGATCAAAGAGAGTTAAACCTAGGCTTAGGCTCCGTCATAGCTTTAGCAGACATAGTTCTAATAAACGATGGGAAAACAATAGAAACTTTCATGGACGAATGCAGAATAACCTTAAAGAAGTTACTAGCTAAGATTGCAAGTGACTGGTAGCTATGAAAATCCTAGTTAGAGCGGTTCTAAACGCTACGGAGTCCTTCGAGAAGGTTCTCGAATCTATACTGAATATTTTTGACTTTGAGAAGCAAGAGTGCAGGGTGGTTGCAGAGCACGAGAAAGAGTACGTCGAATGTATAGCCCACTCCACCAGGCCACTTTTAAAATTCCGACATTTACTTAGACAGCAACGCATTCTCGATGCAGCCAGATCCTGCATTGAACGCGGATTAGAATCAGCTCACACGACTTTCCTATTAAATAAGCAAGCAGCATTTATGGGAAAAATAAGTTTTTGTAGCTATGAAACAGGTGAGAGTCCAATGGGCCCGATAACCGTAGCGATAGATTTGCAAACTTGCAATCCAGAGGTCTTCATGAATTGGCTATCTCCCAGAACAGTTAGCGGAAAGCCTGTCGACGAAATAGCAGAGCTTAACTGTTAATCTCGGAGCAGCGTGCGCCATCTGTTGCCCCGCCTTTTCGCAGGGTTGTGGGTTTTACTGTGCTGGGTGTGGCTAGGGAGCTGATTTGCCTCGGCGGCTTCGCCTATGCCCAGCGCCGCTAGCCTGCGCAGCGTGATGCCCAAGCCACTGTTCACATCGTTGTGCAGAGTGTGGTGCACGCCAGGAAGTTTACCTCGCTAGCAAGCATGCCAGTCAATCTTGAATACTCTTGGGTAACTAAAGAAAATGCTTACAGTGAGACCTCTTTCAGCAAAAATTACCCGTGGGAAAGAGGCTCTCCCTCTGCTTGCTAGTTTACTTAAGTCCCTATAGCGGGCGCTAAAGTGGAAAAGCACCAGCAATTTTACCTTAGCTTTTTTCGCAATAAACAATGCATCCTCCACACTGGAATGTGCAATGTAAGGTTTTTCATACCAATCGTCCCTCAAGAGCGTTGCTTCATGTATAAGAACGTCCGAGTTTAGAGCTTTAGCTGCGAATCTATGGCTTGGTAAAGTGTCACCGCTGTAAGAAATCTTCACCCCAGGTATCACCTGCTTAACAAAGTCCTTTAAATTATACTCGACGTCTCCCGAAATGACCTTTTTCTCTGACAGTAGCTTTCTTCGAAGCTTCTTAGGGACTCTAGCTTCATTCAACTTGTCCTCGTCGAGCTTTATTTTTTCCTTTGTCTTAAACACATACGAGAGTGCATGAAGTGAATGAGGGGCGGAAACGTACGTTACGGATAATGCGTTGTTCAAAAGACCTATTACACCTTCTCCGGAAAGGAGCTCTGTAATGTATACTGGAAAATCGAGCTTCTCAAAGCCGTGCGCTAAAACGTGTCTCAAACCTGATGGTCCGAGAATGTGGACAGGATTGTGTCTCCCGAGCAAGGAAAGAGATTCGAGAAGAGGCCTGAGACCATTGTAATGATCGCTGTGAAGATGAGAGATGAAAATGTAAAGAGGAGAGTTGCTGCCAAGCCTGAAGACTTCAAAGATTTTTTGGCAATGCTCACCGACGTCGAGCAAGAGGATTTTCTCATCAAGTTGTAAGGCAATGCAAGGTTGTTCAAGGGAGCCCTGAGCTATAGATCCTCCAGTCCCCCAAAAAATCAGTCTTATTGATGAAAACTCAGGCATTTTCCATCACATACAAGTGTCTTATCAGAGAACCATGTTCTAAGATGTCGCAAATTTTGGAAGCTGCACTGTTTCGCGGCTTGTTCCCATCGACTGCCAGGAATACAGCCTTGCCAGGTTTTTTTAAAGTGATCTTCACTGACTCAAGTGAAGTTCTTAAGAGAAGTGAAGGCGTCCTTTTATAAGTTGAGGCGAGCCTGCCGTAGGGGGGATCAAAAGCTACGGCAGCAAGCGAATCCTTTCTCAATGGTAGATGCGTAGAGTCTGAAATAACTAGGTCGACCAGTGGAAGCAGGTCAAGTTGATTTAAGTTTCTTTTAGCCCCTCTTATTTGCCTGTAGCTCAAATCAATTCCTACGCCGTAGACCCCCTGCAGGGCTGCCTCGATGAGAATGCTACCCGTACCTAGAAAAGGATCCAAGAGAACCTTGCGATACTCAAGTGATGAAGAAATGTCCGGTGAAGAATCGAAGGACACGTTAAAGAGTACGAGTGCATGGTATGGTGTGAGAGAGCTTGGTTGGGAGTAGGGTCTTTTCTCTGTCCACCGATACTGAAATCTATCCTTTCTAAATTTCTTCAGTACAACTGATAGAAGTACTTTACCCGGCTCAAGCAAAATTAACTTGAAATCAATGCTCGGGCTACTTCTAGAAACACGCAACTCTCGACTCCCCAGCAACTGTTTGACTTTTTTAATCAACTCTTCGCGAAGCTCTCTTTTTGTTTCGGGAGTTAATTTTCGGCCCAAATCTAGGAAATCAATGTTAAATGATGATCTGCCTAGAAGTAGGCTGGCAATAATGCTGGAAACCCTGTGTTGCATGTCTTTACTTGTTAAAAAATGCTCTAAATCCAGCTCATCAATAACTAGGTAAAGGTCCTCTGTGCAGGAAGTAGTGTAGAGTCTCTCAAGGAGGAGGTCGAATTTGCATGTTGAGAAAACGAGGAGACGCTTGAAGTGCACTTGAAGCTCATCGAGCCAAATAATACCCTCTAACTTGCGTAGGATTTCCTGCAGGTTGCACTCGGAAAGACAGAATCTAATGTATATTGCGTAGATGTCTTTCTTGGGGGGATGCTTTAGCATACTTCATTCATGCTCTCTTCTTTCAAGTGTAAGGACCATTATTGACACTATGACGCTGCCTAGCACGACAAAAGCCCAAGTAAGTACATTGCGTATATCTCCGCTTCTACTTAAAAATCGGCTTACTTCGAAAACAAGTTGCCTGGACAAAAGAATTGTTCCCACTATTAAGACGTCGCTATATCTATTCGGCTTTCCAATGATTGCATTGTCTATCAGCCCTCCAAAAAGAGGCAGCAAAAGCGCAAGTATGAAAAGATCAACTACAATGAGCTGCGCCCCCACAGGGGCTAGAAGGAAGTTTCCCAATGCGCAGAAGAGGTCCGGTGCAGCGGATCTGAGTATCGCATAAACACCCTGCATGAATGCCAGGAATGATATTGTTACTGCCAATAAGAAAGTAGCAAAGGTAACGGGTTTAGATCTGTATATCTTCAAAAAGTAGTCGCCAATGTTATAGCCTTTAATGAACATGAAGCCGCCGAGAGAGATAATAATTATCGGCCAAACGATTTGGGGGGCAAGAGAAGAAAGTATGCTATAAAACACCAGGAGGATGCCTGTCAAGCCTAGCGTATACCGCTTATACTTTTCCTCCGTTAATGCCTTTTTCGCATAATTCAAAAGCAGCACGAAAGTCTCTTCAACTCCCCTCTCTTGTTGGACGATAACTCTCCTGATTGAAAAAATTGGTAATCTAGACTGAATAAGGGGTGCAACAGCCTCGTCAGTGGGACCATCGGAGACAAGCACCACTCCGTCAAATCTTCTCCGACCCAATATTTCATCGAGTTCTCTCAAGAGTTTCATATCAGCTTCTACATCTTCTGATTCCAAACCCGCTATCAGAGCCACCTCCACGTCCCCACCATACTGCTTTCTCAGCTCCCGCAGGGTCTGTAGAGCAGCAAACATCGCATTGGAATCTGAATCCTCAGGTCTTACGAGAATGTACTCAGTTGCAACCCTAAGTAGCTCGCTTTCCCCAATAACTGGGGTTTTAAGATTCAGAGCCGCTCCTACATCGTTATCACGGTCAACACATAAAACCAGCAGCGAACTTCTGGAAGCGTTCACTTTGACCTCCAAAGCATTATTTATCTAAACTCATTTATTATACTTTCTTTCAGCGTGCGCCATCTGTTGCCCCGCCTTTTCGCAGGGTTGTGGGTTTTACTGTGCTGGGTGTGGCTAGGGAGCTGATTTGCCTCGGCGGCTTCGCCTATGCCCAGCGCCGCTAGCCTGCGCAGCGTGATGCCCAAGCCACTGTTCACATCGTTGTGCAGAGTGTGGCGTGTGGGCAAGTGACAAGTCCGCTAGCGCGCGGGAGGGGTTTGAAGGAGTTCGAGCTCGGCTTCCTGGAAGCGATCCTCATAGTGGAGAGGGGGAGCCGCTGCGACAGGTCACTGGATACGCAAAGTACTATAAATGCGGGAGGACTACTGCAGGAGGCTGCTGGAGAGCGCGAGCACGCTTGAGAGGCGCCCGGTTGAGCGCACACAAATGCGCTCAACTGCTAGTTCTAGAATCCTCCATCTTAAATAACACGTAACCGAGTCCAATTAATAAAATAGTAAAAGCTGCTAGTGTCGGTGAAATAGGTGTCTTGAGGGCATCAAGAACGTTGTAAGCAAAAGCAACAAGAAGGGAAGTGATCAGCGCGCGCTCAAAAGAACGACTCGCTTTATATTACCTGGATGGTCTTTAAAAACTCAAGAACGATGTCTTTTAGATCAGGCTTTGATACCTCCTTTAACTCGTACTTTACCCTTACTATAGGTTTATTGATCTTAAGGTACCTTGTTAAATTGCTCGGGGTTCCCAGAACAATCGTCTCGGCTGGAATGTTGTTAATTGTTGCTTCCAGGTCTTTAAGTTGCTGTGCACTGTACCCTAACGCTGGCAGCACAGGTCCAATATGAGGATATTTAACGTATGCCTCCTTTATTGATCCGACAGCGTAAGGTCTTGGGTCAACAATTTCCGCTGCCCCGTACTTCCTTGCAGCTTGGTAACCGGCAGCTGTACTTAACCCTCCATGAGTAACTGTAGGTCCGTCCTCTATTACAAGGACTCTTCTGCCGCTGATGAGATGAGGTGCGCTTGAAGTAATTTCCGAGCTGGCTCTAACAATAATAGCCCTGCTATTTATGGTTCTCACAGCTCTTTCGACTATTTCTACGCTGCTTGAGTCAACAATATTGACCTTGTTGATTACAATTACATCGGCAAGTTTTACGTTTACAAAGCCGGGGTATGACGAAGTAATATCTCTAGGTCTGGTTGGATCTACAACTGTAATGTAAAGGTCAGGCACATAGAAAGGCCAATCATTATTGCCGCCGTCCCAAACTACCACCTGTGATTCTTTCTCGGCTTGCCTAATTATTGCTTCATAGTCAACTCCAGCGTAAACAACATTCCCCTCCTCCAAGTGTTGTTCATATTCTTCCCTTTCCTCAATCGTGCAGTTATACTTATCCAGGTCTTCCAGCGAAGCAAACCTCTGAACAACGGCTTTTTTCAAGTCTCCATAGGGCATTGGGTGTCTAATCACGACAAACTTTACCCCTAGGCTCTTAAGAATGCCAGCAATTCTCCTGCTGACAGTGCTTTTGCCCGCGCCCGTCCGTGACGCAGTAACCGCTATTACGGGTCTCTGAGCTTTAATCATGGTTTCACGAACACTAGGTAACAAGAATTCAGCGCCAGCTGCTATGACCTTACCAGCTTTGTCTATAACTTCTTCAGCTGTTAAGTCGCTGTACGATAGTAATACCTTTCTTACCCCAAACTTTCTAATTAATTCTTCAAGTAACGACTCAGAAAATATAGGTATCCCGTTGGGATAAAGGGAGCCTGCCAACTCGGGTGGATATGTACGTTTATCCATAAAAGGAATCTGAGCAGCAGTGAAGGCGACAACCTCGTACCTTGGATCTTCACGAAAGAGCACATTAAAGTTGTGGAAATCGCGACCAGCCGCACCCATTATAATTACTCTCTCCCGAGCAGCTAAAGTCATAAGGCTTCAGAAAAGAATAGAAAGGCTACATAAATTAATTTTTATAAATATTGTTGAAGAAGAGGTAGTTATATTTGTAAATACTCGATTAGACAAAGTCCTGGTATGATTAATAATTATTTTTCTCTTCTCCTGCAACTAACTTTCTTTTAACGCGGATAACCATAGCGCGCTAATCCCTTTAGCCATTCACGATAGCAAGTGAAGCTTTAGCTGCCAAGTTGCGTGTTGCCCCTAATTCACAACATTCTTCCTCGGAAATGAGCCATGCACATTTAGCATTTAGTTTTCGCACAAGCCCATTGTACAATGACTAGCGGCAAAACGCATGTTCGGGAAAACTTCTGGTCACTCTCGCGCGCTAAGTATTCCTAAACTATAGGCAGCAAATGCGGAAAAATCGGAATGCGCGCGGCAGCGAGGCTGTAAATGGGGGAACGGGCGCAGTGAGACTGCCACAACGAGGCGGGGGTGAGGAAGCGCGTGCGCAAACCGTTGAGTCGCCTTTTTATATACATGGGTGAGCTAAATTTGTGAAACCCCCATGCAAGAAGGCTATAATAGATACAAGCATAATCCTATATTTTGCAGAACACAAGATAGATTTCTTAGAACTATTTCTCCAGGACGAGATATGTCTAGTAATTGTAACTACGCATGTGCTTAACGAGCTGAGATATCAAGCTGCAGCTGGTAAAGGAGCAAGAGCACGTAAAGCGAAACTTGCACTTGAACTGTTAAGGGAAAAAATCCTAGCCCATCCAACCCTGTTTGCACTAAAACATTATTCAGTAAGTAAGCCTACAGATGACCTTCTTATAGAAGTAGCACTAGCAGGGCGCTATACTTTGTTGACAGCCGATAAAGTCTTGAGAAACAAAGCTATGAGCAAAGGGGTGAATGTTCTTTTCTTACTTAAATCTCGGAGAAAACTGATATAACCTATCTTTGTATTAGGGGAAGCTGGAGAGAGTCCTGAGCGCGCGAACTTTATCACTTACGGCATATACACTGTTGTCTTCCTCGATAGCGCACCCTTGAGGGGCGCCCCTGGAGCCATCGAGGTGAACGTTGGGGGATCCGGGGTGAGAGGCATGGGAATGGGCGAGCCTCGGGTCTTGGGGGCGGGCGAGCGGGCGATGCTTGCTGAGCTGAGGTGGCGAGCGGAGAGAGCCTACAACTTGCTGGGCGAGCTGTTCAGCGAGCAAAAGAGTTACTTCCGCGAGAAGGCCGAGCTCCTCATACGGGAGCTGGACCTGCCATCCGCGAAGGCATTGATGTTGCTTGACTTCGCAGAGAAACTCGTAGACTGTCTCTACAGGGCGTACCCGCAGTCCGAGTCGAAGCTGCGGAGACTGCCGGCAGCCCTAGAGAGAGACCGGGTCAGAGTCAAGCGTAGCGGGAGAAAGACGCCGCACATCGTGCCGGAAGGCGAGGAGTGGCACGTCAGTGTATGTCGAAGAAGAAAGGGATGGATATTCCATCTGCCAATACACGGGATCTCTGCGAGGCGAACTTCCCAGACGTACTAAACCTGGACGGCGAGGCCCTCCATTATCTGCAGGCGGGTTGGAGGGCTAGCGACGAAGGAGACAAGGATGGCAAGCCAAGAATGGACACGACTAAGCCCTGGCAAGTATTGGCCTGGGCGGCTACGCGGTACGGCTCACTATACATCTACCTGGGCGGCTTGGAGATTAATAAGGGGAAACCCAGCATCGAGTGGCTAATTTCGCGAAGAGCTGGAGACAGCAGTGGTCTGGGAAAGAGGACAAGAGGCTCGCAAAGCAGGTAGCGGAGCAGCACCCGCTTGGCATGCTGGCGTGGTACCTCGGGACGGCGGGAGGCACGAACACAGCCTTGTATTTGCGGTCGGAAGCAGCGTTAAATGTGCACCAAAGGAACTAGTACAGGAAATGCTCAGGGCCGCGTACGATGCTAGCTATGGTGCATTGCTGGACCTGGTCGACAGCGATAAGTGGATTATACTGAAGAACTTCTAGCCAAAGCGGCACCCAGTCTACGCCACGTTCCTGGGCCACACCTTCTGGCTGGACTACCGCAAAGGGCAGACGAACCCTGGGGCACAGACCCTACTCAAGGATCCGGAGGAGGCGTCAGAGCTGTAAAAGCCCTAGCAACCGCGGGCGTAAAAGCGCGAATAAGCACCGACGAACGCTACTACTTCCTGCGACTCAGCGGGCGCAGCGTGCTGAAAATGGCAGAGCTCTGCCCAGAGTGGCGCAGAGCACTCGGAGGGCTGGCGCAAAAACGTAACATGCAGCCGAAAACACCAATGCTCCGCAGGCTACTCGAGCTCGCGGAAAACCCGCCCCGCGCGCTAACGAAACATTAAGGTCCAGCTACCATGCGCGCGCAAGAGGTTAAACGCTCGTAGGCAAAGCTCTTCTTTATAGAAACGAAAAACTTAAATATAAGCTGCACAAAAAGTAATTGGAAAGATTTAAATGGATTTCGGGCGTGAAAAAATGTCTAAGGGTAGCTTTAGGCAAGATAGTTTAAATAGTGGGGAAACGAAGGAGGGAGAGCTTCGCTGTCCTCAATGCGGAAGCACGAGGTTAATCTATGACTCTACACGCGGGGAAATAATCTGCGCTAACTGCGGCTATGTCATGAGTGAAAGGGAGGTCGATCAAGGAGCGGAATGGCGTGCATTCACACCCGAGGAAAGAGAGAAGCGAAGCAGAGTTGGTGCGCCAATTACCCGCTATGGATTTGAAAGCCCAGTAACAGATATTGACTGGGTTGGAAAAGATGCTGCAGGAAGAGAAATAAGTCTAAGAAAACGCTTAGAGATGCTTAGGTTGAGGAAATGGCAAGTAAGGGCTAGAGCTCAGAACTCAATGGAGAGGAATCTTGCCCAGGCAGTAATAGAGCTCGAACGGCTGGGAGCACAGCTAGGTCTACCAAAGGCTGTTCTAGACAGGGCACTCGAGATATACAGGAGCGCTTTGAATAGCAACCTTGTCAGGGGTAGATCAATCGAGTCAGTTATGGCGGCAGCGGTTTATGCTGCATGTAGGGAAATGCGCCTACCGAGAACACTCGACGAAATAGCTCTATACACGAGGGCTGGCAGGAAAGATGTTGCTAGATGCTACAGGTTGCTGCTGAGAGAAGCATCGATAAAAGTTCCCTTACCAAATGCCGCTGATTTCGTCCCTAGAATAGGTTCATTGCTACGTTTATCAGGAGCCACTATTAAAAGAGCAATGGAGATAATTGACCAGGCTAGGGGTGTTGGCTTAACTGCAGGGAAGGATCCAGCTGGTCTAGCAGCGGCAGCGATCTATATAGCGGCAATCCAGAACGGAGAGATGAGGACCCAAAAAGAGGTTGCTAGAGCTGCTAAAGTCACAGAGGTCACAGTGAGAAATAGATACAAGGAGCTGGTTAAGAGACTTGACATCAAACTGCCAATAACCAAGAAGTAACAGCTGCCTCAAGGTAAATTAGGAAATAGGTTTCCGGCACCTTTATGCTAGTCTTAGCTGGGATTGGGCTTTTCAACCTTCGAGATATTCCGTTAGGACTACTGAGCGAAGTAAGCGATGCCTCCGCTGTATTCGTAGAAACCTATACCAGCATAATTCCAAGTTTTTCCCTGGATAAGTTATCTAGGCTTCTCAATAGACAAATTATCCAGCTGACGAGGTCTGACATTGAGAACAGAGGCGCGAAGATCATTCTCGAGAGGGCCCGAAACGAAAAAGTAGTATTACTCGTGGTAGGAAATCCGCTCCTAGCAACAACGCATGCATCCTTGGTAATAGAAGCGCTTAAGCTAGGTATCGCGGTTAAAGTTATCCCGGCTGCATCAGTAATAGACGGCATAGTTGTCTCAACGGGGCTTCACGTATACAAGTTTGGAAAAATAGTTACACTTGTTTTTCCTGAAGATGAGGAGTTAAAAAGTTATCCTTATACTCCTTACGAGACGCTAAAGGATAATTTGTCCCGCGGTCTCCACACCATATTTTTGCTGGATATCCGGCAAGAAGAGCAAAGATATCTGACAGCGCCTCAGGCTGCCTTGCTTCTGCTTAGGATAGAAGAGAAATTTAAGGAAAATGTTTTAAACGAAGATACGCTGGCAATAGCCGTAGCCAGGGCGACGGCTGAAGATGAACAAATATTTGTTGGAAAACTTTCAGACCTAAAAAACAAAGATTTAGGTGGGCCTCCCCACTCCTTGATAATCCCAGGGCATTTGCATGACTCGGAGATAGAGTTTTTATACTATAGAACAGGCACGTCAATGGAGGTGCTCAAGGATTGGAACAGGCGGCTAAATGCGAGAAAAATGCAGAGAGATACATCTTAAACATCGAAGAGGCTCTCGGAACATTAAAGATTATTGCGCAGAACAGGAAGCTGGAGGAACTCATACGTCTTGCGAGAGACTACCTCAGTGACGCGAGATACTATCTTTCAAAGAAAGATTGCTTAACGTCTATCGCATGCTCATCTTACGCGGAAGGACTGCTTGACGCACTAAGACTATTAGGCAAGGTCGATTTTATGTGGCCCCAGCACGTATCCTCTACTAAAAGGGTGCTTGTTGGAGGTGTCTTTGACATCCTCCACCTAGGACATCTCTATTTCCTCAGAAAGGCGAGAGAGCTGGGTAGGGTTTACGTGGTTATAGCCAAGGATCAGACGGTTATGGAGACTAAGGGCAGGCTACCTGTTCTTTCAGAAAAAGAGAGAGCCGAAATCCTTAGCGAATTAAAAGCAGTGACGGAAGTCGTTATTGGAACGTATCCGCCCGATTTTAGGAAAATAGTACAAGAAGTAAAGCCCGATATAATCTTCCTGGGACCCGATCAGACTTCTCTTAAGCCGCTGATCGAAAGAGCACTAGAAGAAACAGGGATAAAAGCAGAAATCAGGCAGCTGGACAAGAGGCTGGAAAACTATTCTTCAACAAGGATAAAGGAAATACTCAAGAAGAACTAGTCTCTTTTGCGTGCCTTCACCGAGTACCTGTGCGCTTGTCTAAGCGGCTCAGGCTCTCTGAAACCACTTCTCGTGAATTCTCTCGTGATTTTCACGGCTTTTCTCAAAGTTATTTTATGTCCAACGCTTATGTAGATAGGCTTGGAAGAAAAAGAAGCTTTTAAAGCAACCCCTAGGGTCTCTCCTTGGTATACAACAGGGGCAGTGTCATTGCTCCACGCGCCTACCCGCCCTATCAAGAGAGACTTCGCCACTCCTATGGTTGGTTTATCTATTATTAGACCCAGATGGCATGCGAATCCCGCCTTCAGGGGGTGAAGTCTACCATTACCATCCACGAATAAGACGTCATACTCCTCTTTTAGACCCTTTAAAGCTTTATATGCAGGAAAAGCTTCTCGGAAAGCAAGCAACGTCGGTACATAGGGGAACTTCACCTCTGTTTTAACTATCGAGACATCTATTACAGAAAAAGTGGATTTTTCTACAACCACTGCTACGCCAAAGGCATAGTTACCTTTAAACGAAACATCCACACCAGCAGCATGCTGAACCTCGTTTTGGATCAAGTCTTCTTCAAGGATTAGCTCGGCTATTCTCCTCTGGGCGTATCTGGCCTTCTCAATGGAAAAACCTTGAGGAATTCTAGAATGATGATTCATCATAAAGTTCACTTTTTCGATGGAATTCAGAAATAAAAATGTTTCAGAGGCTGAGCCCTGTTGGGAGATGGTTTTTCCGCGAGCTCGAGCTGTCTGCGGAGCAGTGAAGTGCTCAGGAGCATGCTACTCTTTTGCGCCAGATCTCTTGTGACTTTCCTCTACTCCCAATAGCGCTTAGCTAGCTTTAACGCTTCATGCCTGCTGGGCTATAAGACCCTGTGTCTACCTTATGCGCGCGCTAAGGAGCATAATCAAAAATACTCCAATGCGCGTCTAGATTGTTCAATTTTCTCGATGAGTTCTTGGCTTCTTTCGAAAAACATTATATCATTTCTAGTGTTTTCAAGCAGGGCTCTTGCGACGTCCACCTTATGCCTTAGTCCCGGCGTTAGTGCCTCTGGATACGAAAACTTGCTTAGTTCCACGTACAATTCTTCCATAACGTTAAATACGTTCCAAGCCTCATTTATCAGACCTTTACGAAGCAAATCTAGGACATATCGTCTAAGCTCGCCAATGAAATCGCCCAAACCAGCTAAGTAAGCATACGGATCAACCCGTAGTTCTTCAAAGCTTAACGGCTCTGCGCCCTGGAGAATAGAGTAGAGCAGAACCGCCTCGATGTACTCTGCCTGTGCGCTGGAAACTGCCCCCGAGAAGTAGATTTGAGGGCACTCTGTTTTAAGCTTGTAGATCTCCCCGAGAAGCTCTTTAGCCTTTAGTAGTTCGTGCTCTGCAGCCGCGTAATCTTCCCTGTGAAGGGCAAATATTGCAGTGCGGCATCTACGTGACACTTCTCGGGTAAGCATGAGCATTCTCTCCCTGTCAGAGTCTAGCTTCTCAAGTAGTTTATAGATCGTAGAAAGTTCCCCCTTTATTCTCTGGATGAAGTTTCGCATAATATTTAATTTGCTTTGTGGTCATAATTATTTGTCTTTCTCATGCCGGAAGGAGCTGCACCTTCGGTGTTAGAGAAGTACAGGAGGGCAGGGGAAATTGCCTTGGAAGCTCATAGGCTAGCAATTAACATTGTGAACGAGGGTACACCACTTCTCGACATAGCAGAAAAAATCGAGGAATTTATTAGATCTAGAGGAGCTCTTCCAGCGTTCCCGGTAAACTTGTCAATAAATGAGGTCGCCGCTCACTACACTCCGTGCCCCGACGATGAAGCAGTTGTACCGAGAGGGGGCGTTGTAAAAATAGACATAGGAGTCCACGTAGATGGTTACATATCTGATAGTGCGATAACTGTAACTTTTAACCAAGCCTGGAAGAAGCTGGCCAGAGCTACATTTGAAGCTCTCATGACTATAAAAGAAGTTTTTAAGCCAAGAAAAAGTATTTACGATGTCTCTAAAGCTATTAGTGAAGCCATAACGAGGCATCACTTCAGACCCGTTGAAAACCTTACTGGACACAAAATTGAAAGGTACAATTTACACGCAGGAAAGAGCATCCCTAATATCCCGAGGTACGAATGCAAGCTAAGCTCGCTAGAAGCTGGTGAAGTTTACGCTGTAGAACCCTTCGCGACTAATGGCAGAGGACTCGTCGAGGATCTAGGGCGGAGTAACATTTACCGAGTTATATCAGTAAAAAGGATTTCTAGCGATGAAAGAATAAATGATATTTTGGAGGGGCTTTGGAGAGAGTTTAAGGGTTTACCCTTCGCTAAGCGATGGGCTTTACATAAGGGATTCTCTCAAAAGGACCTCGATCTCCTAGTAAGGTATAAACGGCTATACCATTATCCAAGGCTTGTCGAGGTTCGCAGAGGCATAGTAGCCCAGTTTGAGGACACATTCATCGTGACAGAAACAGGGGCAATTCCAGTGGTAAAAATAACTGACAATTTCCAGTTCTTAATAGAGTAGCTACATGTGCGTAAAATTTATTCCCAGGTGTCATAGCATAGATGTTGATGAGCAGCAATCTGAAGATAGAGGTTGTGGACATACCGGTACCTGAGAAAACTAACGTAATCATAGGGCAAACACACTTCATAAAAAGCGTGGAGGATATTGCTGAGGTGGTAATAACAAGTGTACCCACTGCGAAGTTTGGGCTTGCTTTTAACGAAGCTTCAGGGGATCGATTAATACGCTACGACGGAAACGACTATGAACTTACTCAACTTGCAATAGATGCAGCTAAACGCATAGCCGCGGGGCACGTCTTTGTCCTCTACTTGAGGGATGCATGGCCAATAAATATCTTGAACCAAGTTAAGAACATACAGGAAGTTACCCATGTATTCTGCGCAACATCTAATCCAGTACAAGTAATAGTGGCTGAGACGAATCAAGGCAGAGGCGTCTTAGGCGTGGTAGATGGATTTACGGTTACAGGAGTTGAAAGAGAAGACGATAAGAAGAGGAGAGTTGACTTTCTCCGCAAGATAGGTTACAAAAGGGCATAGCAAGACCATAAGCACTAGCTTTTTATGAGACACCACGGTGTTTATAGCATGGAGTCCCAAGAGCTAAAGCAGGCCATTATAATCAGGAAGGACTTGGAAATGGGAAAGGGGAAGATGGTTGCTCAGGGGTGCCATGCAGCTGTTGAAGCCGCGCTTGAAGCATTAAAAAAGGATAAGAGGTTGGTGGAAAGGTGGATTGAGCAGGGACAAAAGAAAATCGTGTTGAGAGTTGATAGCGAGGAGGAGCTCCTGGAGTTATACCGTAAAGCGCAAGAGCTCGGCGTAACGGCTGTCTTAGTCGTTGATAGAGGGTTGACTCAACTGGCACCTAACACAGTTACCGCCCTAGGGCTAGGCCCAGCTCCGGCTGCACTACTTGATAAATTGACCGGGAAATTAAAGCTTTTATAACTGTGCAGAAGCGCGAGCTATGAGTGCGTTCCCGCGTACGAATTCTCAACTCGACGAGTATCTGGGGATGGAGTACTACGTTCTGGCTTCTAGGGGTACAGGAGGGAGGCTTCGGAAGTTTCTAGAGGATTTTCAGGTTCAAGAAGTATCTATCGATGGGAGAGTTGCCTTCTCCAATTGCTGCGATAGTCAAGGCGAGGGGCAGTATACTTGGCTTGTGCTGGAGAAAAGAAAAATCGACACTCTAGCAGCTGTAAAAATAGTGGCAAAGCATTTTGGACTAGAGGTAAAAGACATAGGTCTGGCTGGTCTCAAGGATACAAATGCTGTAGCCTTCCAATTCATCTCTATGCCTATTTCGGTTACTTTAGAAGCGATAGAGGTTTTTAACATGCAACATTCCTCTTTAAAACTATATTGTCCCATTAGGAGGCCTTTCTCGCTACGACCTGGTCTGCTTCAAGGAAATTACTTCACTATAAGCGTGAGGGAGGCGGGTTGTCTTGAGTGCCTTACCAACTTAGTTGAGGAACTTGCTGAGAAAAAGGCGGTGCCGAATTACTACGGATACCAAAGATTTGGGTCGATACGGCCAGTCACCCACATCGTAGGTAAGAAGGTAATAAAGGGGGAGTTTAAGGAGGCAGTGGAGGAACTGGTTTTAAGAATTTTCCCCAACGAATCTCCTGCGGCTCAAAAAGCGAGAAGACTGTTAGCAGAAACTGGAGATTTTAAGCAAGCATTAGAGATGTTTCCCAGAACTCTTAGAAGTGAAAGAGCGGTAATCAAGTATTTAGCTAAGCATCCAGGCGACTACGTAGGCGCTTTGAGATCCATCTCGACATATATAAAGAGGTTATTTATCGGCGCCTACCAAGCCTACCTATTTAATAAACTGCTTAGCAAGCGCATCGAAAGCGGGCTATCCTATGCTTATCCGTCGATAGGCGATACTGTGGGTATTTTTAAGAGTGAAGCGTTACCAGTAATAACCGGGCTGCTGAGGGTTAATGATTCCAACATCGACAAAGTATCTCAGTGGATAGATAAGGGGCAGGCCGCCCTCGTTTTGCCAGTATTTGGCTACAAGAGTCAGCTCTCCCTTGGCATGGAGGGCGAATTAGAAAAAGAGCTCCTCAGAGAGGAAGAGATAGACATAGCACTATTCAGGCTGAAGACCATTCCCGAGGCATCTTCTGCGGGGACGTACAGAGTTGCTGCTTTGATGCCTCTGAGCTTTGAATATCGTTTTATCGAAGACGGGTACCAGGTAAGGTTTAAACTATTCAAAGGGATGTACGCGACCACCCTGCTGAGAGAATTTATTAAGCCTTCTAATCCAGCTTTGCAGGGGTTTTAGCATGCCACTGGTGCCCTTGGAGCACTTGGACGAGGTGCATGAAGAGCTTTCAAAGGCAGCGAAGAGTAGACATCGTAGACTGTTAGTAATCATGGGAGACGATGACTCTAGGTTGATGGCAACCTTACTGGACTTCGTCCACGAATTAAAAGAGTTAATTATCCCGGGGCAAGTTCTTTACGCGTACCATGCCTTTTACTCCGATGGATCATTAAGAAGAGAGGTTTTTGAAAAAGGAGCGCCTAGGGATCTCCCTGTAGAATACGTGTCATACCATAAACTCGACGCTGTTCTTGGGAGAACCTATAGTGCTTGCATCGCTGATCTGATAAATAACCTCGAACCCAACGATCTCGGCAAATTAATGGGAGTTGTGAGAGGTGGAGGCATCTACATTTTCTTGCTACCTTCGATTAATAGACTCATGGCAAATGTTACAAGGTTTCAAAGCAACCTCATTATTCCCGGCTTCAGCGACAGGGACTTAAAAAGGTACTTTGAAAAGCGCTTCCTCAGCAAGTTAGTTGAGCACCAAGGCATAGCCATATATGACGCAGATAACAGATACTGGGTTAAAAAGTTTGGACAAATAGCTTCAAGGCCCTATGAGAAGCATGAGTTAGTCTTCCCTCAAAAAAGTAAAATTCCGCTGAAGGTTTTTAAATTAGCCTTAACGCAGGACCAGGTTGAAGTCCTCAAGTTGCTCGAGAACTTTTACTCCAAGGTTGAAAAGGAAAAGTTAGTACTTGTGCTTACGGCTGACAGGGGGAGGGGGAAGTCTTCCGTAGTGGGCATTGGTGTGGGGTGGCTTGCCCATAGGCTACGTCGAGCCAAGGGCAGGTGCGGTATTGTGGTCACTGCTCCTTCACCTGCAAACATTCAGGAAGTTCTTAGATTCTCTGCGAAGGTTCTTGAAACGTTCAAGCACAAGGTAGATTGCTTGGAAGATGAGGAGGGCTTTATTCACAAGGTTGTAGCTAAGGGAATAGAGATAGAGTATGTGTCGCCATTCGACGCATTGAGAGCCAGAGGGGACCTACTAGTAGTTGACGAAGCAGCAAGTATTCCAGTCCCCCTTTTATTTAAATTTCTCAGCAGGTACGGCAAGGTGGTGTACTCGTCCACGGTTCATGGCTATGAGGGTTCCGGTAGAGGCTTTTCGATTAGGTTCCTGCACAGGCTAAGAAACGAGAAAGACGTTAGGCTTTACGAGTACGAAATGGATGAGCCCATCCGCTATGCAAAGGATGATCCAGTAGAGCGCTGGACTTTTGACACATTGCTTTTGGATGCCGAGCCAGAGGAATTAACTGAGGAGGACTTCAACTTAATAAAATCAGGGCGCGTTACATATGTTGCCCCTGATGAAGAGGAACTGTTCCTGAAGAGTGAAAGAGAGCTGCGGCAGTTCTTTGGCATCTACGTGACGGCCCACTACAGGAACAACCCCAACGACCTCGGCATAATGATGGATGCCCCACATCACTTTGTTAGAATGACCAAGCTTGATAGCGGAAAAATTGTTGTTTCAATGGAATTAGCTATTGAAGGGGGGTTAAACGAGGATCAGTGCAGGGAGTCAGCTAAAGGAGCGTGGGTCATGGGGAACATTATTCCTGATAGGATCATCAAGCACTATAAAATATTAGATTTCGGAAGGCTGAAGGGTGTCCGCGTCGTGAGAATTGCGACCCATGTGTCAGCGATGAATAAAGGTCTCGGTAGCTACTCTTTAAGGAGGCTTGAGGAAGAGGCTCGGCAAAGGGGTCTTGATTGGGTGGGGGCAGGTTTCGGCGTCACATATGAGCTCTTAAAGTTTTGGCTAAAGAATGGCTTTATACCTGTTCATTTGAGTCCAGAGCGTAATCCGGTAAGCGGAGAGTACAGTGTTATCGTGGTTAAGCCGCTTAGTGAAGAAGCTAGGAGAGTAGTGGAAGTTATAGCAAAAGAATTTAAATATAAGTTGCTGGGATCGCTTGCATCGCCTTACTTTGACCTTGAACCTGAGGTGGCACTTCTTCTGCTTGAATCGTTGCCAAATCCTGACCCGAAATTAAGCTTATCCAAACTGCAGTTAGCCAGGTTACTAACATATGCTTGGAGCGACATGACCATTGAAAACTGCATGGATGTTTTCAACTTGGTTTGCAAACACTACTTTCTATCCTCTAGCAAGCCTCAATTAACCGAGAAACAGAAACTGCTTCTTGTCTCAAAAGTTTTGCAGGCAAAAAGCTGGAGGACGTCTTGCGACGAGCTAAATTTGACACTTGTTGAGGCTACAAGTCTCATGAAGGAGACTGCTCAAATATTTTCGAGGCATTACCTGAAGATTGGAAGCCTCGAAGATGCTGAAAAATATTTCATGTTACATATAAGTGACCTTGAATGAGTGCGCGCTTTATTCCTCTGGGGCAAGTTCCTTAACGAGCCTTGCTGTCTCACATATTGATAAACACAAGCCGCATCCGTCACAATTACTATTTGCGGAAACAATTGTGCTGTGACTGCCTAAGGTGGGGCTTTCTATATCATAAGATTTGTAGGGACAAATCTCTCTACAGTATGGCTCTTTCTTAACGTCGATCGCTGGGACAAGACCTTGAGGTATGTTGGCCCACTTCAGGGGGAAAGGATTGATTTTACCTTTAAACGTGGGATCACTTTTTAGAATTAAAGCCACATCAAAAAGGAGGAGGTCATATGCGCCTTCGATGTCGTGCTCGTTTAAAGCACTAGGAGCCTTATCACTTATAAAAGCTGTTGAAACGTCTAAACCGGTGATAAGTCCAGCCCAAAGCATGGCATAAACAGTCGAGAGAAGAGGGCTGTGCATTCTGAACAGGAATTTTCCGATGGTATAAACCGGGTGAGGAGAGAAAATGATACCACTTATTCCCGTTTCGACTAGGAGTTCTAGAAAGTCTCTCGAAAGTGAGATGTTTGGAGAGACCTTTACCAGCACGGTTTTGGGGGAGAAAGATACAAATTCTTCTAGCATGTCGATAGCATATGCTTGAAAACTCCTGGAATACTGGTGTTTTATACACATTAATCCGAGATCAACTTCAAAGGCATCTACATCGTCTGAAAACCTTGAAGATAGAATCTTTAGTTCCGAGAGCTTTGAGGGGGCTAGCGAAGCGACAATTTTCATGCCTTGTGATTTTTTACGAAGCTGTTTGGCCATGCTAAGAATTTCCTCGGTACCAAAGGAAAAGGGTCTCGTTACTATTAAGTAATCATTCAGCGAGGAAAGTTTAACAACATAAATTCTTGTAGACGCACGGTCTTCGGCCTCTTTGGACGAGACTGTTGGAAGGAATATAATTGGCGGATTCTCGTCCTCCGTGCTGAACTTTGCAAATCTCCTGGCTAGTACTACGTCTTCACTGCTTACTCCCCACTTACCGGATACTTGTAATCCCGCGAACAGCATGTTTCTCTTCTCTAAGTTGCGGAGCAAATGCTCCACTGTACGTTTTTTGGTCTTTAATTCAAGGGTTATATCTCTTTTTAGTGACCTCACTAAATTAAACACAGGACCGGGCCCAAGAATACGAGCGGTAATCTGCTGCTAGCGCGCTATATGCACAAAAAACCCATATACCGCTTCTGGCAAAAGAAGAGTGAATGATGTGGGGTATCAAAGATGAGCATGTGCGATGATTTGAGAATTCTCGGCTGAGGAAACGGTTACCTATATAAGGAAATCATTATTTTTTCCTCCTTGATTGCTTTCGCGAAGAGCATGCTAACCAAGCATCCTTTTAAACTCCTCCGATATCCTCCTGTATCTCTCAGCATCTTCCTTTGTGACGCTCGGCTTCACGACTTGTAAGGCTTGTTCGAAGTGCCTCTTGGAAACTCCTACCGGTTTTCCAGCTTCGCGGAGGGCAGCCAAAGCCGCTTCTTTGCAAACCGCGGCCAGATCCGCTCCTGTGTATCCTTCTGTTTTTCTTGCGATTTCTGCTAGGTCTACGTCTTCTGCTAGTGGCATCTTCCTCGTGTGCACCTTTAGTATCTCCAGCCTAGCCCTCTCGTCCGGCGGCGGGACGTATATCAAGCGGTCAAACCTCCCAGGCCTCAGCAACGCCGGGTCAATAATGTCAGGCCTATTAGTAGCAGCAATAACAACAACACCCTCAAGCCTCTCCAAACCATCCATCTCAGTAAGCAACTGG
>JGI20130J15133_1000740_pt1 | contig 29522 bp, 34 predicted proteins | sample WasSprMetagenome_FD_15133 | JGI IMG/M metagenome (IMG submission 15133) | reverse complement strand
CACAATTGTAGACCCACCACCGCCACCAGCAGTACCACCAGCACCTATCGTCACTGTCAACGTCTCTCCCGGAATTACAACAGCAGGATAATAAATAGCTGCTTCACCAGCACCACCACCACCACCACCAACATTAGTACTAATACCACCATTACCACCACCACCACCAGCACCAGTACCACTTATATATATCACNGTAACTCCATNCGGAACCTTCCAAGTCCCAGATGANTTAAACTTTACAATCTTAGCTTGCTTACTACCNGAGACTACTTCAACAGACATCATTCCTACAGTTTTAATAGGCATAATTTCACCTCCTACAACTTATATTATATCTCTCTACCATATACAAACACATTTACAACATCACTCGTCTCTACTCTAACCACATCACCACTGTTTAATATCAGCGACAATGATAGAAAATTCGTCGCCCCAGTCCAATACGTATAAAACGTCGTCCCATCCCCTATCTGTACATTAAAACTAACAGAATTCCCATCGTTGCTTGCTACATCTACATACACATACGCAGTCTTCCCTGATGGGCACGTATAAACATTTGTTGTAGCATTATTTATTTGTAACCTTGCTAGCATATCTTACCCCCCGAAGAATATACTAAAAAGCATTAAATCCAAACCATGCATTCCATCTACCATATCACTATCAAGCCCGCTCCCAGCACCTTGCGGGCTTATAGTACCAGGCGGCTGAGTTCCAGTATGATTTGCTCGGTTTAAATAATATACACCATCGTATCCATCCAATTTATCACTATCTAATCCACTCCCACTCCCCTGCGGAGCTATCGTCTCAGGCGGCTGAGTTCCAGTATGATTTGCTCGATTCAAATAATATACACCATCGTATCCATCCAATTTATCACTATCTAATCCACTCCCACTCCCTTGAGGACTAATAGCTGTAGGCGGACTTTCTCCAATGTGATTTGCTCGGTTTAAATAATATAAACCATCATGCCCGTTCAGCTTATCTGCATTCTCAGCATGCACTACATCCCATATAATGATAGGAACATTATTCAAATAAAAACTCAACGACCCCTTTACCACTTGCAAATCGAAACGCTGCCCATATTCATACTCAGTACTCTCCAGCCAAAATAATACCACTCCATCTTCCCTAGACGTCACTTGAGGCGCAACGCTCACGCCCTGAGTAGCATTCTCAGCTAGATACACCGTAACAGGAATATTCGTCCCAGCTTTATACACATAAACATCTGCATCACTAACCACATTGCCTTGCAAATCCTGAATTACAACATAATACCTATACCTCATCCTCTCTCACCTCCTTTTCTATCTCAGTACCTCTCTCCTTCCATAATTCCCATCTACTACACCCTCCCTGCAGCGGATGCACTTCCATCATCACCCGCCCACGCTGCTCCTTTAAACATACCCATATTCCACCACCTATATACTTTACCCACTTACATTTCCTACACACCCGCTCCATCCATATCTCCCTTACTATTATAAATATAAAACTTTTCAATTAACTTTTTAACCAACAATTCTAGCCTCTCTACCATCTCTTCTAGCCTCTCAAACTTCCTCTCAAGCCTCACAAGTCTATAACCTATGTTATCCTCCAGCTCCCGCTCAGTATATTTTATAATCACTGCGCCAGTGCTTACATCTCTCTCTAACTGCGGCATTTTACTATCCTCCCCAGAAAATCATTCCTATATACTTCCTCACTCCATCACCACCCGCCCCACTTTAATATACTAACACCCGCAAGCTCCTCAACTTCGGTGACAGCCATCTTGTTGATTGATTGCTTGCAAGATCAATCTTAATAATAAACCTCCATGCTCCCTGCACTACATTATTTGTTATGCTACTCAAACTTCCACCTAGCTCTTTCTCCACCCATCCATCCTTCATGACAAAACTATTTACCANAGGCAAGCTATACCACGTCCCTCCACTGTCAAAACTCACTTCATAATTCACCATCCCACCATTCGCAAACTCACCTATCCATACTTTGATTGTATTAAACTCCTGACCAATATACACATCCTTAGTATAATACACAGCACTATCACTATAAGTCCATGCCTGTATAAACCCAAAATCTTTCTTTACAATCGGAGATACATTCGGATCCTGAGTTTTCAACAATAACCTTACCTTCAGACTTTTAACATCCCCATCTAACTGAACTATATCCCACCTCTCGCTACTCCTCTCTACATCAAAATCTACCATCCCAAACCCAGTCCACCCTCTACCTGCATCATACTCAGACCGCACAGACACTCCTAGCGGAGTCTCTACATCTATCCCAAACTGAAATTCATGCACCGGATAATTCAGCCCAGAAACAGTAAACTCTATCTGACCCTCAACACTCGTATCAAACTGCGCTTTATTCAACCTAAACATCAGATCCCTCTCCATATCTATTTCCCAGCTCAGGAAATTATAACTCTTAAACAACATTCCATTGTGCAACTGTCTATCAAGCAACTGATTTATCTTACTCCAATTCGGATTCGCCAAATTGCCTATTACTCTCTCTCTCCCTTTCGCTGTAAACAAATAATACCCATTTCCTTGGCTACCTACATATAAACAATAATATCCCGGCGTCAGATAAATCGGCTCATCAAAATCTANCTTCACNGCATTATACATCGAAGGCACAGTCACAGTCTGCGAAGGATCAGTTATCTGCATCATCTCCATGATCTTCGCTTTCGAAATGCTCCCCCNGCCATANACTAACTGACCAGGAAACCCAGCTTCAGTCATATTTCTTATCCCTACCTCCAATCCNTAGTCGCTCCCTGCCGGTGGCACCTTATGAACCCATATCCATACAGATGTTAATACCACAGGTTCCTCTACTACAAAACTTTGCGCTATAGGATCAATATACCTTGTTGGAGGTGGAGGTGGATTATGGATAATTCTTAACAAATGCGTAACTTGCCCTACACCATAATATACTGCCCTTCCATACACTACTCCATCCGGAGAATAAACTTCAAATACCCTTTCCCCAGCCGGAACCCCCTCAGGTATCGTAAACTTTGCTATAACTTCACCATCTGCATCCGCTTTCACCGACCCCATATGAATACCTGCGCTCCCTCTCGGTGCAACATTATTCAACCCTGCTAAATTTATATCATCCTGGGTGGCAACACTTAATGCTACATCCCTTCCATCAAACCTAGCCCTAATATCATCTTGATTAGGTAAGCAATTCTTTATCCATACCACTACTACCCTCCGCCTGAGGTAAGGATCAAAATCCACACGATCAACTGCTACATACGTCCCTGCTACATTTGCATTTATATTTCCGAACGGATTACCACCAGCCTGCCAACTCCAATCATATAACAACATCCTCCTCGCAGCACCACCTACATCTGCCACAATCCACCCTGGATTCCGAATATTTATAGTAGATACTGTTATAGCCCCATCCTCTACTGTCCCCATCCAGAAATCATTCTGCGGATATAATGATACACTCACACATAAGGACTAAATACTGCGTAAGGATTTACTTCAACACCATAGTTCTCTGTCCACACTAACTGCTGATCAAATACAACCTCAGAATAAGGTAGCGTAAAAGCACTTATACACTGCTTAACATTACTTAACATCGTAACAGATAAATTGCCAATTTGTCTCGCCTTCTTTAAACTACACTCGCCCCTCTCTCCATCAATACTCACAGTGCTCTTTGTATCATCTAAAATTTCGGCATTTGTAAAAGTATCTACCAGCAAGCCCTTCTTAGGTGCATAAACCTCTTTTGATAACAACTCTAACTCAGTCTCCATCAGCATTATACCATACTCTAACTTACTAATTCTATCACTCATCGCATTTACATCATACACTTTCTTCACTCTATACTTAGACTCTGCCGACAACAACAAATCCTGGGATGCTGCTGGAAAATACACTAAATACAATGGAAGTCCTTCATCAGGCCGAGTCGGTTTTGACGGTATCGTAGCGCTAGCTCCATACGCAAACTCAAATTCTCCATCCTCCTTCAGCATCAACCATCCCCACTTACCCAAGTACGCTCTATACTGAACAAGAATGTCAGACTTTTCTAGCGCAGGATCTACCCCACTTGCCCTAAAATCTATCGCATTTGGATACTCTATATCGTCATAAACATAACTACTCAAATCTTGCACATAACTATCAACTGAAACATAATCACCTTCTACTATATGATCCCAGTAGTAATACTTCACCCTGAACTTAGCCCCATTCTGAAGTGCATTTATCCAAGTCACTTTCGCATGACCAATTACAGTATTACTCCTCCCTAAATTTACCGTATAATCCACCCCTTCAACATACTGATTCCCAGTCTCTGGATTTACAACAACAACAGGAGTCTTATCATTCTTTATCACATCAATCTTGCTTAACTGATACTCATTTACACCATCCTGATACGTAAACTCATCTTCATAATAAGCCTTCTGCCTTACACCTTTCGTTACAGTCATATACCTCAAATACTCAATATAATAAGTATTTCCTACGCTAAACGTAGACGGATTTAGTGCAAAACCAGTTCCACTCAGCACTACATCAGTATTTCTATTTGCGCACCCTAGATCGTTATTACTGAAAGTTAAACTCGTTGTTTTACTACTATCAGTCCATACTCCTAATATACTATCCAAACTAACCCCCGTATCGTCATAATACCACCCACAAGCATCTACAACATTAGATACACTCCTCGTCTCAGCTACTTTCTTCCTTACTACTACCTGCTCTACACTCGCAACAGGAATTACATCAGGTATGTAAAGCTTTCCACTATAAGCAGAAACTTCTTCCATAATCAGCTCTGACTTGTCCTGCGCTATATCAACAACAAAAGACGTATGCGGCTTCTCTACCTCCATCCCATTTACATACGCCTTACCCGCACTAACATCAAATATTACTTTATCCCTCCTATCACTATGCTTAAACACCTTAGTGTCATATCCATACACCAAAACATTGCCATATAAATCATACAACTTTCTCCCTATCACCTTTTCAACCTTTGTCATCCCTTCCACAGGCTTTATCAACGTAGGAACTCTATCCACTACCTTCCATATCACTACATCAACATTATCTTTGATATCTGAATATACCCACTCAAATTCAACCACTTCTCTAATCGCACCCGCTGTAGCATAACCAGGATATGTCTGAGCAGGATCTTTTAAAATTGGATCATCTTGCTCATCAACGTAACTCCGCACCACATTCACACCAACATAAACAGTCCCATTCGGAAGTGTTAACTCCCCACCCTTTACATACCTTACCGCACCTTCAATATATATCAACCCCTCTGTTATTTTCGCATCACCTGTATTCTTATCTATTGTTAAAGAACACCCACGTATAATATCACCATCACTAAATACTGCATCACCTACACTCTTCAACTTAGCATTCAATATCGACTGAACCTCATTCATCTCCGCACTCTGAGCAAACCTCCCGGGTAGAAATACCAACTTATTCCAATTCATCCTTCCAGTCTTATTCTCGGCAGGAGGTCCCTTCGTTAAGTCCGGAACTAAAACCCCATAATCAACAAATTTCGGCGGATCCACATCAAAAGCATCTATCTCAGTCAACAACCCCATATATCCTGCTAATCTTCCATATATCCTATAACCTTTCGCCCTGTTTACATGATCCCATGTCAAAGTTATATACTGCGTGGCATTCAATACGTCAGGAGCATTATTTATTATCAATAAATCCCCATCAGTTTCACCTGTNTCATTAAACGCAGTAACTACATACTGATATGTTGTCAATCCATGCCCTGAAACACTATAATTTACANAAGGCTTCTTTAATGGCTCACCATACCTATCATACGCAGTTTTCAATAGCTTCTTATCCACCTCTTAACTCCCCTCCTCTTACATTATAGGAGTCACCTTAGGTCCGAACTCAATCACAATCTCCATCAAATTCTTACTACCAGCATTCCTAATAATCGGAGGAATATTTACATACCCTATCAGTTTTCCATAACTTAACACTTCACTAGGTAACAATATCTTTTTAGTCTCATTCCCTGCTGTCGGAACAACTCCTACATAAATCCCATACTGTCTAAACGTAACCAACGGAAATTCATCAAACCTTAATACCGTAGAACAATACAAATATCTACAATCATAATCATAAGCAAACTCATCAGGAACCAACGTAAACTTTGCACCTCTAAACTCCACAGAACCATTCGGGTCAGGATAACATAACGACACCGTCTCAGCCTTCTGTAACCCCCCTACCTCATCCAACATAGTCGTATTTATATTCTCAACAGGTGGATCAGTTTCACAATCCCAAGGAGTCTGCGTCCTCCCTACTGCAAACCAAAACGTTTCTTGGTTCTTCCATTGCAATAATACTCTTATCATTCCTATTTTTACCGTTGCAGGCATTCTATTACCTCCCACCATTACATACTCATTCGGTACTATACCTAGACTAACACAAAAACTACTAACTGGCAACATATATTCATTACCAACCATAACTGAAGACAAGGAACCTGAAACTGCAGGTTGCATCTGAACAATGACACATTCATTGGGAACTATACTATATCCAGGATCACTAGCTGGAAGCACTAATTCATTTGCAACACCCCATATAATAACAACATTAGAAAGCCCATATGGTTTGAAAACTGCTACGCACGCCTCTCCAACACCATAACATTCTACCTCACTACATTCAACTTCCTCAACAAAAGACTCCCCAGCATCAGCCACCGCTCTATCTATATCAACATCTATCTCTAATAACTGCAGCCCCGTAATTATCTTATACCATACATATACTCCTGCATGAACAAACCTCTCTAGCTCCTTCATCTGATAATACTGAGAAATCGGAATCGTTACCTCAACACTAGCATCCCTGAAATACTTCGCATCCTCCCAAGCACTACAATCCCACCTCCTCCCCCAGCTATATATAAGAACACTCTTCGATAAATCTTCTATTACAGCAGTTATCTCAAATAGTTCTAACAGCCTCTCGAAAAACTCCTCTGACCCCTTCCACTCTATAAAGCCATACTGGTTATCTAACAACTGTAAATTCTTCTCTAAACTCTGATAAACTATATCCCCAAACCCGAAATTATTAGCAAGATGAACTATAAACTCCTTCGCCTTTTCTAAATCATACAAATCTCTCAAATCATCTACATTTGCACACACCTCATTCACAGACTGCTCTATAACCTCTAAAAACTGCTTCCAAGAATCATACTGCAATAACCAATCCGGAATGAGTAAATCCAGCTTCGCCTGCATTTATCACACTCCTACATAAACATCAGCCCTCACACTTCTCAAATGCACCATCTGCCCTTTTCTTAATTCTAAATCTACACCAGGAAGAATTACCTCACACGTCCTTATACCATCAACCGATAATACTGTCCTTCTTATCTTATCTATATTCACCCACTCCTGTATCTCCAAATCACTATACAAATCCTTTATCGCATTTATAATATTTACCTTCGCCCTCTCAGTTGAATGAACCCTTCCCACAAAAGCTTTTACAAATACATCTACCTCTACTAACTGCACAGGCCTTAAATCATACATAACCCCTACACTACCAACCTTGTCTAAAACCCACCTCACCCTCTCTACTACCTCTTCAGAAGGCGCCCCTCCTCCAGGATCAGTTATATATATCTCTACCTCCCTGAACGGCGCATTAAAATTATCCTTCACATCTACTACCTGAACCTTCCCAACACCATCAACACCCTTCACTATATGCCAAAAATCCTCTTTCGTCGCCGCCCTCTGACCTACTCCAAACCATCCTTCCAACCTCAACCTAAAACTTTCTACATCCTCCCAATACTCCCCCCTGCTAAAAGAATTTAAAATCGGAACTACCTCAAATCTATCATCTCTAGGCATGCTCCAAACGCTATTAACAGGAGGATAATAATCACTTGCTACTTCGCAATATCTTATAGTTACCGTACTACCAAAACTCGGCACCCCAAATCCCCTTAGAAACGTTACATTCAGTGCCTTATCAGGACTAGTCCACACTTTCGCTTGCAACTTATCCAAAGTCTGCCCAAAATATTCAACTACTGCATAAGCAGTATCGTTTACATATACTTCCACTCCCACGTCACTTACATTCTCAAGTGCTATTTTATAATCCTGCCGCACCTGATTCCCATTCGATGTAAAAACTCTTTCCGACCACGCACCTTGGCTTACATTTACCACCTTCTCAGTTTCCCCTGGATTAAATACTACATCACTTACAGTATAAAACAACACACTATCACATAACACAGGCGTCTTCGCCGAAACTATAACTACCTGATCACTTGCTTTCTTCAATCTCAACTTCACCTGACCACTCGCCCCTACAGGCCTCTTTACATGAGCTTCGAACATATTAGCAAGCCTACATAAACTCTCCCAATACTGCGCACTGTCAATAAACATCTCTTCATAACTGCGCTTCAAATAATACAAAAGAAGCTGAGCAACATAAGCATAAAGCTCAATCAGTGTCCTACCAGTCGACTGAAGATTGGCATCCTTCCAAGCACTCTTTGTCTTGAGAATGTATATTAGCTGACTTACTAAATCTTCAAAACCTATCTTAGTTAAATCAAACATCTACCTACCTCCACTACTGCCTTTTATCACTCTAAATATAAAACTACAACTACTTCCCTCTAAATGCAAACCACTCCCATACATCTTCGAATGCAGGCACCTTAAAAAACGCCCCAGTCAATTCTGGATCAAACAAATCCATCACATCATTACTCAACGGCACCGCCCACCACAAGTACACATCCCCATATATATTATCCCCTACTAAATCCCACCTTCCCACGAATGCGTCAGTCATTGTCCACAACCCATGCTCCCTCTTCACCGCTTTTTTAAAACTCACCAAATTCTTCGCCCATATATTCACTTCACCCTTCTTTTTATTAACAGGAAATATACTCCAAACCTCTTGCATCCGCTTCATCACCTCCTATACTAATATCACTTTCTCAACTATATACGGCATATTCAACTCCTTAACTACTGCACTAATTCTTACATGATACCCACCAAGTTCCTGATCAGCCACAACCTCCACCCTATCCACTTTTATTCTCGATTCCTGCTTAGACAATACATCTAATATCTCCAATCCAATTTTATGCGCAGTTGACTTATTAATAGGCTCCATCAAAAAATATTCTAACATCGATCCAAAATTAGGACGCATCACCCTCTCACCTTTTCTCGTCAAAAGAATATTCTCTATCGCATCCTCTAACACCTCTAAATTTACATGCTTTATCACATCCCCAGTCTTACCAAGCATTAACTTATTATTAACATCACTCCATATTTCTTGATAAACTCTTTCCATACTCACCCCCAACTATTCATACTATTTACCAAAATCATACACGCTTACTACTTATTACAACACACACACTTGCCCTTTACAGGTATAATCCACCCATCCTTCCTCAATAGTACACCAGCACCAGTACCAGATAATAATACATTTCCATTAGCATAAAAAACAAGCATTGACCCCATCGGTAACCGCCACACCACCGACCCAGGATATTCCGCCCCTACCTCCTCAAACATTTTCCCCGCATCCATAGCACCCTTCCCAAACTCCTCCCACACACCACCTTGATACCTTACACCATTGAACGGCAAACTCCACGCAAACCACACCGGCTTCTCAGGATCTCCTTTTTCAAAAAATAACCACACCCACGTATTCCTCGGTGGAATATATAAAATTCCTGAGCCCCAAGCAGGCTCCGCCCACGGACAATCCTCATCCTTTACCTCATCAAACCACGGCGATACCTTCACACGTATCCTACCCAATTTCAACGGATCTTCATTATCTACAACCTTGCCCCTATGAAACCCATCCAGCGAATATCCCTTCCGCACAAAGTCCATTATACCACCTCCTCTACTTCTTTATTATAACTACTAACAAAATACCCAACTTCAATACTACGCATCCTTATCTTCACTCTTCCACCTATCTGAAACTAACACCACCTTCTTCATATAATTCTGACCAGGAAAAGAATATAGGTGCACTATCTCTCCAACAATCCAGTCACCAGACAGCGATTCAGTCATTTCATTAAAACCTGAAGGAAATATTACTCTCACTTTATCACCAACTTCCACCTCCTCCACACCCGGTATCGCTACCGCCCACTTTCTCAACATTCTACACTTCTGCATCAACCCAACATCAGGCACCGTCCTCGTCGGCGCATCAATACTACCCACCGTCACAACCTCAGTCAGCATATCTTTATCTTTTACTAAAGCAGAAGCTAAAATGTTACTCTTCACCTTCTTCTCCCCACCAACCAGCTCTGGAGCAATATCTATTACAGTTTTCTTCACTTTTAAATCATTTAAATCATAATCATACCTAGCAAACCTCGCCTTCGCTGTATCCCTAGTCTGATTCTTATTTATCAACCCATACCACAAAAACGGGATCACTTTCTTCTCCTCACCACCCTCTTCCTGATACGTCATATACCCACAATCATCCCAAATCTTCTCCCACTTCGTAGGATCAGTCACGTACTCAAAATAATACTGAAAATCCTGCTTTTTCATCTCTTCAAAACTTCTAAAATGTAACTTCCATTGTATATACTCATCTTCTTTATCCTTCACCATTGAAAGCCATAAAAAATAATCCTGATTCCCACTCTTACTCTTCGCACAATCCCTTAAATACCCTAAAAAACTAAACCCACTCCTCCCACTTTGGAGATAATACTTCTTATCAAAACTCTCATCATATATATANTCCCACGTCCATAAATCATCATCACAATACTTACCATAATTCTTCAAAACTACATCCTCAATAAACTTATCTGCAACTTCNGTAGCACTCTTATGCCCATACCCCTTAAATCCCTTCTGAAGTAACCACAGCCCAGGAGTAGCATATCCCAAAATATTCATACTAACCGAAGTCGGACGTGTCGTATGCTCAAGCGTAGAATCACTATTCATCGCTACCGCCATATCAAACATCATTACTTCACTACCCTCTTTCAATCCCATCCTAATCACCACATTCCCCAGATGTCTATATGATAAATAATTCATCCCAAAATCAGTTATCCTCACTTTACACGCAGGAACTAAATACCACATCCCTTCCCACACTACTATCTCTTCTACCCATTCGTCAGGAACCTTCCTGTCATCATCAAGCTGATACCCCTCCTCTATTACATTCAGTAACCATACATCAACAGTAGAAAAAGTATACGTATTTAAATCCATACACTATTCCTCCAATATTTCACTCATAAAAAACAAACTACTGATTATCTCTACTCTCCTCAGCTATAATAATTTGCCTACCAGGAACAGAAATCATCTTCCTATCGACAACATATTTCGTGGTAAAACTAATAGATAACTCAACATACAACGGCACCTGATTTACACTCATTTTTGAAAACCTATGATCTATATCAGTAACAAAAGCATCTTTGAAAATTAACCAACCCCCAACATCTATCATCACGTCCATTTGCGGCACTTGTCCAACATAAGTAGAAATCGGAGGAATTGTTATATCATACAAATCATTTAACGCCATAAATATCTCATCTTCACTATCAAAATTTATTAACACACAATCCAAATTAAAATCAATATACTCAGGAACACCACCAAACTTCCTAGTCCACGCAACACCTTGGGCAAAAGGAGCCGAAATTTGCTGACTGAGATTTTCATGAATACTATTAAGAAATTTATCTGATATTACAGAAACACTCGCTAGCAATTGATTTAACTTGTTCCTTATATTTATTACATCCTCAAAAATTGTCTGATACTGAACCCCCATCCTGATCTTCACCTCGTTCTGTATATACGCCTGAAACACCTTCCCCTTGCCAGGATTATTCCCAGTCGGTTTTATAGTCAAAAGATTATACGCAGGGTCTAGCTGCCTCATTCTACTCCCCCTTAAATTAACCCTAACTGCATCATAAGAATACCAAGATCATCTACATACAGCGGAACATTCTTAAACGCTTCACCACCACTCATTGCAACCTTTTCACTACCACCAGGACCTCGAATCTTCGCCGACCCAATGCCACCTGCAACAGCCTCCCCTATCGCCTCAACACCCATCGCACCTCTTCGAACATCTGTGTCTATAGCCCGCCGTTGAACTCCCTCTTGTATACCCACTAATCCATTATCCATTATCCCTACTCTCTGCCCCTCTAAAACACTACCCGTCAAATTAGATATTCCAGTCATTATATTCGATACACCTCTTGTCATACCACTCATTGTATTACTAATCTGGTTTATAGGCGCCATTATACTTCCAACCATTCTATCAAGTGCACCTATATTACCACCTACCATTTTCTGAAAATTGCTCATCAATCCTAATCTACTCTTACCACCAGTTACACTGCTTACTACTTGATCAACTCCACCTACGACACGACTTATATCATTAGTCACATTTCTTATTGGCATAGTTATACCACTCACCATTCCTCTTACACTTCCCATTATATTACCTAATCGGAAACTACTAACACTCCTAAAACTATCATATGTCGTTCCGGGAACTTCAACCCAACCACTCATTGATCCGCCAGGACTTACCTCCCGCCACTTGCCTGGAGTCAATTTAGATAGTGCAACTTGTCTTACATAATCATTACCACTTGAAGACATTATACCCGCTTCCTCAGGACTTACCTCCCGCCACTTGCCTGGAGTCAATTTAGATAGTGCAACTTGTCTTACATAATCATCACTAACATCATCAATTCCTAGCCTCTGCACCTCTTGCGACGCCTGCTGCTGTTTCACTTCACTAGTATCTCTTACCGATAACGCTAAATTCTCAGTCTCTTTTGCAACCTTCTCTTGAAATTCATTCTGCTGCTCTACTGAAGACTTCAGCTTCTGCGCTTCCTGCGATACCTGCTGCTGAATCTCTCCATGCTCTTTTATAGACATAGCTAGATTTTCTGTCTCTTTCGTAACATTCTTTTGCGCCGCAACTTGCTGATCAGCCTCACTTTTCTTTTCCCTCTCCGCAGCCGCCATCGCTTTCAGCTCTTCTTTCTCTCGTAACATCCGCTTTCTAACACTTTCTCTCACAGCAGGAGAACTACTCTTAAAATATTTATCAACATTATCAGCAATATGACTATATACTCTATCAATAATCTCTTCCTCACTCATCGACTTTATCTGCTCAGGACTCATTCCTTTTAGCGCATTCTGCAACACACGACCAAACCCACCTACACCATGCTGAACAGATCGAGCAAATACCATCTCTTGCAACGCCCTAGACTTAGTTACATCAACACCATACCGCTTCGCTACATCCGCTCCAGGAACTAAATACTTCTCTACACCAAATTCCTGCTGAGCCTTCGCAAACTTTTCATCCCTCTGAGCTAACTCCTTCCACTTCTGAGCAAACTCTTTCGTCCCAAACTTAATCCCTTCAAACTCTTTCTCATAACCATACTTTTTTATAAGCTCCTGCGCAGACTGCTTCGTAAACTGATACATCCCAAGCGACATGCCGCCAGGATCGCCTTTCGTCAGCCCTACAACCCCTGCAGCTTTTGTTAAATCAGACGACCCAGTCTCAGCCTTCCTTGCTATTGCACCAACATCACCTTCTATAGCTTTCTTCGCCCATTCTACTAAACTACTACTCTTTTCCTTTATCCACTTCTTCCCCGCCTCCAGCTTCTCACCAGCCCACTCGACAGCCTTCTTTCCCTTCTCTTTACCCCATTCGACAGCTTTCTCACCTTTCTCTTTTACCCACCCAAGACCTTCCTTCATCTTATCCCATAACCCACTCAAAAAAGACCCAAGCTTCGATATAGCATCAGAAAATCCAGTCTTTAAACTATTTACCCACTCCTTATCCTTCACCAGCTTCTTCATTCCATTATAAACAGCATCCATCATATCTTCACCGCTAATACCACCAACTACCGAACCCAACAGACCACCTATAGCAGTCCCCACTCCAGGAGCAATCGCCGTCCCAATCGCTGCGCCTATTTTCCCGCCCGCTAGCGCACCACCCAAAAACCCACCAGCTCGAAATAGACCCTTCAGAAAACCACCTTCCTGTATCCCACTAAACAATGATATCGCAGCGCCAGCAATAGGACCAATTCGACCCAGCAGACGAGGCGCAACCGCACCTAACTGCCCAAGCTTTCCAATACCCCTACCAAGCTTCCCTAATAACTTACCACCTACCATTACTTCAAAAGCAGTCTCCGCTAATCCTCCACCTCCTTCACCCCCAGACACACTCTTCGCCTGAATATGAACCTTATCAGCATGAATCTTCGCATTTCTTTCTTGCACTAACTCCGCATCTTTTAACTCTACTACCTTCGACTTTCTTAATAACTCATTAGGTGAAGGCATTAACTTAATAGATAAAGGTGTTAATTCACTATGTAATGGTAATTCATGCTTTACAAATTCACCCTCTTCAGTTATTCCTCGACGATGTAAAGGAAATGGAATCACTCTGCCACCACCAGCACCCTCCAGCTTAACATCCTCGGATCCCTTCCGCCTCTGCCGTAATAACACTCTTCCAACTTCTACATCTTTACCAAAGTAACCCTGAGCCTCTCCCTCGCCAATCTCCTCCCCACGATACGCACCTATCCCTAAACTACGCTTTAACCCACCAATAACTCTTCTCTTTGTCCTCCGAAACTTAATGCCTAACTTTTCCTTCAACTTTGCCGCCTTCTCCGACTCCAAAATACGCCTCATCACATCTTCTGCGAAAGGCGACAAAGGTCCAAAAATACTCGCTAACACAACATCTTTTATATCCCCTTTAACTTCAGATAAATGCCCACCAACATACCTCCCCAACCGACCCCCATCACTACTCCACCACTTATCCTCTTTTTTCTTGCTAAACCACATACTACCATAAATATCAAAAAGATCCTGCCGCTCTTTCTTCCTCCCTCCAAATATTACACCGCCACGCCCAAACCCTCCACCAAGTAACTTAGACTCTACAGAAAGCTTCCTCTTAATCTGCTTGCTCTCCGTGTCATACTGCTTAAGTCTTTTAACTAACCCACTCTGGATCTGTTTGACTTCAGTATCTAAACCTTTTGTTACTTTTCTTACGCTTAAAGCAAGATTTCCTACAACATCTCTAATACTACTTGCCACACCTTCCGATTCACTAGCTAAATCATCTACATCAGATATCAACCCACCAAAATCTTTTTTCAAACTTACAGAAAGCTTCTTAAATTCGAGTGATAAATCTCGACTTATTTGCCTAAAATCTTTATTAAATACTGAAAAGGCATCTGATACATCTACAATATTCTTCCTCAACCCCTCAACTACTTCACTAAGTTCACGCACTTCATTCTTCAGCTCTTTCAGAATATTCCCTTGTTCTTCTATCTTCTCCTCAATTTTCTTTGTACGACTTGGAAGTCTTACACCTCTCGCACCAGGAGTCAGAAATATCCTACCACCCTCTTCAACACCACTTTTCTCACTAATACCTTCTTCATAAATATCTTCTAATTCAGATTGAGCTTCTTCTAGCTCAGGCTGAGCATCTTCCAACTCTGGCCACCGAGATCTATTTATATCATCAGCCATCTTTCTGCCCTACCCCCTCCACTAATACTTACCTTCTGCTCTTATAATACTTCTTCATCATCTCCTCCTCCATGCGCTTCACATTCTCCAACTCCCTCATATACCTAAACCACAAATACACATATTCATCTTCTGATAACACTACATGACATACATACATCATAGTAAATTTTATACTAATCAACGCTTCCCACAAACTACCAGACGCTAAGAAGAAGAAAAAACGGTATTCCTATCTTTATCTTCTTTCCACAATACTTGCACGGAACCTCAATCTCTGTCTGAACCCCATAACTCATCTCCCACTTCCTCACAAATTCCAACGCACCCCTTGCTTCACTCAATAATAAATCATCTACATCCTTCCCTATCACAACACTCGCTAAAACATCATAATCATTCACTTCGTCAAAACTCTTCTTCCCCTCAGGTAAATAACCCCAAACCCTAGGAAACCTTACTTGAATACCACCTATATCTACTGGCTCTTCATAATTATCATCTATCATCTTCTCATCTAAATTCATTAGATCAAAAGGAACCACCTGCAAATCATTCCTACATGAACACCTGAAACTTAGCTCTACCGTCTTGCCAATACTATTTACCCTGTGCGCAATTAATATCTTCCTGAAATCAGGCATTGTCATCTCTCTTATTTCAACACCACTATCTAATACCGTCCCCTGAACTACTTCAACAAGCCTTCGCACATAAGGTATCTCCTCATTTATAGGATCCTCAACTAACGCTTTCACATCCTTCACCTTTAACGGCCTCAAATGCACCGTCTCAGGATAACCATGCTTACCTTTCGACGATAATGTCACAGAAATTACTTGCTCATCTACACTCTTTAACTTGTCCGACTGCTGCTTAATCTTCTTCGCTTCCTCTACCGTAACCATCCTTGCCATAACTCTACCCCCTTTCTACACTATCCCAGTGATACACTATGAAATACTAACGTTACAGACACAGTTAACACTTCATTATTATCATACCCGAACCTCAACACATCAACCTTTGTCGGGTAACATAAACTAAATTTATAAATACCAACAGGAACACCACCCGATCCTATCACATCTATATACACATCCTTCATCCACTTGGACGGAACAGCTTTCAATTCCCTAAACGGCTCTGCTTCGAACGGATCATTAATTATTCTACTCCTCCACATATCGAAATACAACTGAACAGAAAAATCCTTGTTCTCCCAAAACTCAATCTGCAACTCTCCATGTGACTCTATCTCGCTAGGTAATACATAATATCCCTGACCCCTCCATCGTAACTCCTCAGTATCTATACCCAACCAAACAGGAAACTGCACCGATCTCACTTGTAGTGCTACTACATCTGCATTACCAAAATCACGAGGTAACTTCACACGAAACGCATACGCTCTAATCGGATCTTTTACCCTTCCAACAACATCCGGTAATCCAACTTTACTACTCATTACTAACTCCTCTTATTCATTCTACCCTACATTTAAAATATAAAACAGAAAATTGCACTTTTTCAACTACTCTCTTACCTATCCTACCTTCAAAAATAAATAAGGGGCTTCATGCCCCTTACTACTAACTTTTTATCACTCTGTTCCGCAAAACTAAAGCTTAACGCCTTTACTTCAAACTTACTAACACCTATCCATACTAAGTCTCCTCAAAATAATCATACCAAAACCTTGCAGTAAACGTTACTACCTCATTCGCATCATACCTAACATCACTCGCCTCTACAGACAAAATAAATGCATTATACAAGGTTATTGTCCTAACCACATTCCCAAGTCCATCTAACAACTTTAAAGTAATATCACCCGTTATATCTTGTCTATCCCTTTGCGTCCCGTCCTGCCACCTGCCAACTAGTTCCAACCACGACATAAAAACATCTCGAACTTCCATATTTGTCGTTTCCCAAAACTCAAGTTCAATCTCTTTATCTGAAGTTTCTCTGCCATGTACAGACCACGTCATCCACAGATAATTCAACTCAATACGCTCAAACGACCTGCCAGGTATCCTCGTCGAAGTTGCCTTCAAATTAAAATTCTGAGGAACACTTACCCCTCCAGGAGTGCGCAAAAAGTACACCTCCCACAAATATCTTCGAAGCGGTTCCGCAACTCCTGCTACTTGATTTATTGCTATTGCCATATCCTATCCCTCCCTCATTTTCTTTACAACCACTTAAACAAATCTAACTTATCTACCACTTCACTACACTTCCATAAAATCTCCCAACTACTTCCACCTTCCAACCTTCCACTACAAACAACACCACAATCCCAAACATAATAACTAAACAAACTGTAAATAAGCTAATTCTTTTCACTTAAATCTAATATCTCAACTTTAGGTAATTTCCTAAAATTAACTCCCCCACCTATTACTCCCCTCCTACACGCAAACCTATCTCTTCAAACACCCCTAACTCCTTAATAAAATCAATCAACTGTTCCCTCGACTTGATTAAATAACATTCACCTTTTCTGCTACCCTTTATCACTATCGCACTAGCATGATCTTTTTCAATCTCTTCAAATACTACCGCAGACAATATATCAAGAAACTCACTCATATTAGAATCATCCACACGATCTATACCACCCTCCCTCTTTGCTACTCTTATAGATCGATCAATCAAAAATATAAAATCATCTTCATCCATCACAACAGCAAGCTTATATCCTGTCCAGCCCATCCTATATCCTCCTTTTAACTATATCTAATGACCAACCGTCTCCGTAATCTGATATCCAAACCTCGTCACTACAGCTTTCAACCAGATACCTCTGATGGCTCTAACAGGTAGATAATATAACTCTACAGTCAACATACCATTATCAATCATCTCAGGCGGATTGTTACCAGTCCCAAGCGGATCGCTTATTACCGCATACCTCATTATCCCTAATCTCCGTTGAATAGCATCCATAAACTCTCTCAATGTAGCAACCATCCTTTCACGAGTAAAGTCAGTTAAAGGTTCAAACAAGAATGCATCCAGAAACTTGCACACATTCTTCTTTATATAATTCGTTAGTCTCCTTACTTCAATAAAACCAAAATAACTCTCAAACGACTGCAGCGTTCTGTTGTTCCACAACGCTATAACCCCTGGCTTTCTAACAAAACAATTTACCTGCACAGAATCTAGCTCATCTCTATCCGCTAAACTATAATACGCTCTCAAACCTAATACATTTACCTTGCCACGATTCAATCCAGCAGGAACCCACCATGGATCATACTCTCTATCCATCTTCGCCATCATTCCCGCTACAACACCACTCGGCGGAACATATACCTGAATACCATTATCAAAATCATAAGTCTTTAACCACGGAGCTATTGCAATACCATAACTACTACTTACACTTAATCCCGAATTTCTCCACTCTTTTATATCTTCTACTGTATAAATATCCACCGGAACATCAAGTATCGCTACCGAATCCCCTCTTTTCTCCGCTATATCAATTAAAGATGCCTGAACTGCTGTATCACCAATTCCACCTTGAATAAATAAATCAATATCCCATACTTCCCTATTTCTAAATTGACCATAAGCATGTTCAATGTCAGAANTTGATGGATCAGCATCTACACCACCAGCAAGATTCACCGCAGTAGAAACTACATGAGGTAATAAATTATGCGCATTCGGATTCACTACAGCTCCTATATACTCATTTTTATCTAATACATTTGACACAAAAAGACTATTTCCATATCCATCTTTCAAAGTAGGATCCAAGCTTACTACTCCATCATACCTAATTTGAATAGAACCATCAGGTAATTTCTCAGTTACCGATAAGTTAAACGTTTTGCTAGCAGTATTAACAGTCTTTATCATTATAGCTATATTATTACCAACTTCCCCAGGACTCTTACAATAAATTAACATAGCCGCATCATCCCCTAAAGACGACCACACAGGAACCACAGGTCCTGATCTATCTGATGCCACATCCAGCCCCACAGTAGGAACTACTACAGCATCAGTCGCATTGCTATTATTTACTACTATATACGCATACTTCGCCCCACTTCCAACCGCTCTAACCACCCATAGTCCAGAATAGCCAACCTCTAAAAACGCTACTGCAGAATACTGCTCAGCATAGTTACTTTCAACACCTCTCTGCGCTAACGTATACATCTCTTTAAACTGTCTCGTTGTAGAAATAAATCTCGGAACAACCTGCCCCCTCTTAGCTCTAATAACTTGAACACCAGTACTCGTCGGTACATTAGTTACATACTGACTTATATCAACCTCTGTTACTACCACATTCGGTGATCTGAAAGTTGCCATATATCTTACCTCCTATCTTCACATAGCCCTTACCAGGGCTTCTTATCTTTCACTAATTCCATACCAAACCTTCTCAACTAAAATATAAAACTTATCACCAAAATACCACCAACTTTTACACATTCAACACACACGGCAACACTTCATCAATCATATTACCATCCTCATCCCACAAACTCCACCCCAGCTTAAACCGCAACTTTATACCCTTAATCGGCTTATACGTTACTACTCCAGTAGCTCCTAATCCATAATCACCCGTTCCCATTCTCTTTACACCCATCTGTAACATATACCCTAATACCTGCAAATCCCCTTCAATCTTATAAAGCTTTACCCCCTTTTCCCTTAACACCATCTCTACAGCAGGTGGATTCACTTTCTCAAGTAATAAACTTACAGGTAAATCTACTGAAATCTCTCCATCCGAAGATACAGCTTTAATAACTGAAGCTCTTCGTAACTCCTCTAACATCACACCTACTAGATCCATCCCTACCCTGCCAAACGCACTATATACCACTAATCTATACCTCGCCTCTACTGTCAATAACTTAAAACCTAGAAAACCACCTACATCTTTTACATATGTCAATGCCGAATATGCTCTATGATACCCAGCCATCCCTCTTGCATAATCTACATCATCCAACCTCACAAACACCAAAGGCCTGTCCGGAACTTTTACCTCAAGATTGTTAAAATCTATCTGCGCCTTCCTCTTCGCTATATTTAAAAACTCCTCGCTCTCATGCTGAACAAAATATAAATCCGAATCCTGAAGTCCTAATGCGTCTCTTACTTCAGCCAGAACTGTTCGATTTAACGCATCTAACACATTACACCTCGCCTACACTCTTTATTAACCTACCACCAGTCTCCTCCAAAACTAAAACCAGACTTCTTTACACCCTTCCCCCTCTTCTTAAACTCAATCTCAGCTACATCGTCAGGCGCATACCCCCGCTTCAAATACTTCACTACCTTCCGAGGCGTAACACCTAGCACTATCCATTTTACAATATCTTCCACATCCTTTACCCCAGCCTTCCTCCACTTTATATAATCTTGAGGCGTAACACCATAATCCGCTAACAAAAATGCTTCTTCTGGATTCTTCACCGTCACCTTTACCCACAACATAGCTTCATCAGGCTCAAAATCCCAATCGTCCCACTCAGCAGCCTTCCCAGGCTTAAACCCAGCCCTCTTCCACCTCGCAGCTTCATCATAATCAAAACCCCACTCTATCCAATCAATAGCCTCCTTAACAGAGAACCCCTCCTCCCACCAATCCTTCGCCTCATCACGAGAAAAACCATACTTCTCCCATTTCCTGAATTCACTGTCAGGAATATCAATCTCCTCTTTCAACACCCTTCCCACTTTATCACTCACCCCCTCCTTCTCCTTCTCTCCCTAGCAGCTTTCGCACGCCATCCCGGAAACAATACATCAGCTGCTGAAGCACAAAAAGCCTCAGGATTATCAATTTCTGGATACACACTACTTATCTTTTTTATGCACTTCCTCACTCCACCTTCACCCGCAGGAGTCTCATCAGTCAACGTATCCCAAAAGCTCTTCAAACTTTCTCTATCCCAACCTTTCGGCAACGACTCCCACTTACGCTCTGCTAGTTTCTTCACTGCCAGGCGCTTGGCTCTTTCATACAACTTTCGCATCACCCTCCCTCCTTACCCACTCCGTCACATGACCAAAGCTTCCTGTCTGAAGACAGGACTACTATCCCGAGTCCCCGCCCTACTTTGCAGGAGCTCGGGATTACTTTTGTAAATCAACTAACCCACCTACTCACACTTGACATACATGAATACTTATTTAATCGAAAATAAAATCAATTTCGCCACACTTACTACTTATCGCATTAATAATATCACCATAATCTCTAACTAACCGCCTAAGAATCTTTCTCCTATCCTTCAGGGAAAAGATTTCACTAAATTCAACCATCCCATCTATCGTCACCTCGATAATGCCCATAGGCTCCACAGAACCCTCTTCATCTTCCTCGTCCTCTGCCACATAATACACTCCATCAAACAACTCAAACTCTAACTCATCACCCGTCTCACGATCTATCAATAAAGCCCAATAAACATCACCCTCTGTCTCACCATTCCAGGGAACATTCTTAGACCTACATTCAACAACTTTCCAAGCCATGATCTTACCCCCTTTTATTGCTTTTATTCGCCATATTTGGTTAAGATTTCCTGCCTCATAGCAAGATTACTATCTATTATTCTTACTCCAACAAACAGATACTTAGGATCACTCCCATAAATCAAACATCTCCTACATTATACTTCCATCTTCTTGTCATTTTTCATTCCCAGCTATCTCCTCAAGAAACTCCTCCATCTCTTCTAATAACTCTACCAGCACATCCATCACCGCAATCAACACCGAAATAACTATCCGCAACAAAGGACTACCATAATTCGATGAACTGAATCTTTCCAATACATTATACAAATTATCCAAAAACATACTAACAACTTTTATATCCCTCTCCAAATCAGCTATCCTACCCTCATACGCACTCCCTAAATCTTTTAATAAACCATTCAACACTATTTTCTCTAACCCGCTTAAAACACGTTCATACAAAGATACAATCTTTCTTACAGCCATTTTTACTCCCTCCTCTACCAACTCCCTTCTCAGGGCTAAGACTTACACTTACTATCCCCTACCCATACTCTAATCAGCAAAAATTCAGAATTATACTTGCAAATCAACTCTCACTTAATATCTTTACAACACAATACAAATACTAACGATTTTATATCCTACACAAATCTTACAAAAATAGGCTCGGCAAGTTAAAACTCGCTCCTTGCCAAGCCCATCCACTTCTACTTCTTCGATCTGCGCAACAGCCTTTTTGCTTCTTTTATAATTTCCTCTACCTCGTCATAAATATCCCCCAATATTTTAGCCGCTTGATCTTCCTTAGGAAGTCCACTTAAAAAATTTCGATCATCTATAACAAAACCCATATCATTCAGTGTAATCTCAACTTGACCTATCTGATAAAGAATATCATTTAGCCTATTAATCGCATCTCTACCAAGAAACACTACATACTCAAGTTCCTCATCTGTAAGATGATCCAGTCTAACCTTTGCCATTGTAGTACCTCCTCTTTAATTAATTTAAACTTTTAAACTTACCTCCTTACAGAGACTACTCACCTCTAATCTTCCTCCGGCAAATTACTTAACAATATTTCTGCTTCCTCCAAAACATCCCACAACCTGTCTGAAAATTTCTCTACCGCCTTAAGCGCCTCCTCATTCAATAACTTTGACTTTCTTCCCGATTCTTCCAACAAAAAGTAATCATCACCCAAAATATCTATTATATCATCTAAAATAGGTCTAGATTGGGCTATCAAATAAACAGCCTTATCTACATTCTTAAGTGCTTTTCTACAATGCTTTATCAACTCTTTAAGTTCTTCATGATAAAGATAATCTGGAACCCATTTAATCATTGTAACACCTCCACATCTGTTCCCTTTATATATAGGGCTAAGGTTCTACGCCTCACTGCGTATCTCACTATTCTCTACTCCTATGAACAATGACCCAAGATTACTTTCATAAATCAAATCAAACAGCTTAATCCCTACCTTCACTACCACATCCATCCCCATCCTATACAGCAAGCCTGAAAACTACATCCGCATCCGACACACGCATACGCCATTCCAGAGTGTTATTATACTGCAACACAAACACCGACGGCTTTATATCCTGCACAAACCTCACAAAAACAGGCTCAGTAAATTGATCAAAACTTTTTAACTGAGCAATCTTATCAAATACTCCAGCACTCGCTACAACATCACCCACCCGAAGACTTACACCCTCTTGCCTCAGCAACACATCAGCAACACACATCTCAAATCCAGTAGTCAAAATCAACCCCAAAGTATCCTGCTCCGTCTCTGCCTCCGGCGCTAACAACCTTACATACAGCGTCTTCCTAGGCAACACTTTAAAAAAGTTTACTACCTTGTCCACATATCCATCATAATCTTTCAACTCACCTACCATCACCCTCTGATCTTCATCTAACATGTAATAGTCCACCGGGTACCAATACAACTGCGAATATTCCAGGAGCCACTTTTCAGCAGTCTTAAACTTTGAAATTAGATTTCGAAAATACACCTACTTCCCTTCCTTCCTCTTTTTATTCTTAAAAAATTCCACCTGTCTTAATCGCTTCTCTGCATCTTCTCTCGACTTATAACGCCCCAATAACCTATCCAATTTCTCACTATATACACACCACACATCATCCGATGACCTTTTATCTTTCTCTTTACACCTTCTTATCATGCCCTACCTCCCTTATCATGCCCTACCTCCCCTTCACCTACACATTTTCACTACCACCTTTCTTTACTTACACATTAATAGCCGTAAGATCAGCTAACTGAACAAGCCGCTCCCTTGCTTCCCTCACAAGCTCCTCCCCCTCAGCCACTAAATCTGTATCAAACTCCATATTCGTATCCCCTATCCTTACCATTCTCCTGCTCCTTCCTAACGCCGCCATTACGTAACCAGCACATAAATCAACTAATATATCTACAGTCTCAGGATCCACTTCAGCTTCACCAGTTACATCATCATACTCTAACTTCCACGATACCCTCACTTCTACCTGACCCTGATACCCTACATACAACGCAGGCTTCCTATAATCCCATGCCACCGTAAACCTCGACAGAGGCTTGGTCGATAAATACGATGTATGAGTCAAAAACCTAAAATTTATAAGCTCCCCTAAATAGAGCCCATATATACTTACCGGAATCACAGCATTCACAATGTCAGGTGCAGGATCCGAAAATATATACGGCGTAGCATACGTCACATAAATATTCCTCTTGTCTGTCTTATATACATACTTCTGATACAGTGGATAAATCTGATGAGTGAACAATACCTTGAACTTATCAAGCGGAAACTCACTATTCAACAACGCATCTTCTACAAGATGCTGCCCCGCTCTCACCAACACAGCTCTATACAAATCACTAATATTCATTTTCTGAATATACGATTTATACATTCACACACCCCACTACCAAACTTACTCCACTAATACAGCTTCATCCGAATTTTTCTGCTGAGACTTTTTACTCCCTCTCTGGCTCTCCTGGCCTTCCTTACCTTGAGCTATACTAGTACTTGCTTCTTTTACCTCAACAATCCAACCAAGCTTCAGCATAGTCGCAATCTGAGATTCAACATCGGGATCTGCTATATTAACTTCAACAGGATGATCACTCGTTATATACACAAAACTTCCGCCTGATTTTATTCTCACCATCACACCCTTCCTTGCTGCAACTAGCTTCATTCTACTCCTCCTTCCACTACCATTTCTAACTCGCCCCTATCTGGCTAGGGACTCTTATGCAAATCAAATCAAGTAACTTATGCCTTACCACATCCAACATCAACCCACAGAGTTTAACCCTACCTCAACACACCATCAGCTTCAACAATCATCTTAGCTAAATCATCCCAATCTATTACACTACACACCATCATTAACAAATCGTAAATCAAAAATCCCCAGTACATATCAGGATGTCTTATCTCAACCAACTTTCCAATTATATAATATTCCAAACGCCTCCCTCCTTCCTTCGCAGCCTCCTCAATCCCTCTCACTAACTCATCAGAACCTTCCACCTTGCTCCTTTTCAGATATAGAAATATTTCAAACAGCCTTTCCCCTACTCGCTCCATTATTTTTCCACCACCACATCTACAAAAGTTTCAAAAATCTTATCCCAATCTACTCCCTCCAGAAATCTATTAATTGCAAAACCTATCAACGCCTTTACATACTTATCCNCTTTCGGATTTATTTCCCTCTTCAATAAATCTGAAAAATGCTTCGAGATCTCACTATTACTAATATCCTCNTCTTTCATCAGCTCAAACAACTCATCCCACAGGTAATCCGAATTTACTACAGCATCTAACATCACCTTAGTTTGCTTGTTCATCGCATACTCCCGTCCTACTGTCAAAATAGGCAGAGAGCTTCACACCCCCTGCCTATTTACCAACTAATTATTCACCCCATGGATACGTTCCAGTAATCTGTCCACCAACAAGGAATCTATTTACAAGACATTCCACAGCTGCCCAGCATGCAGCAGCTCTTTGTGTCACAAGCGGATGAGTCGTTGGAAGAACTGTAGTTACTGTAATTGGCATATATGGACAAAACACTGCAGGAGTTTCAAATTCACTGCTTCCTTTGTATCCAAAAATAAGCGAATCGTCAGGCAATACATTAGAATCAGTTACTCGAATGACAGGAATACCATCATATTCACCATACAAATGCGCCGTAAACATTCCCTTCCCATCGAACAACTGCTTCCATCCGAACTGAGACCTAATCACTGCACATGCTTTCGTCCCCGCAATAATAAACGAAATAACACCACGCTTTGCCTGAGATACTAACTTTCTTTCAGCACCAGATACAAAATACTTAAATGTTTGATAATGCAAGAAGTAATCAGTTCCAGTCGAAGGCGTTACATCCCAAGTGACCGTCGAAGGAAGCGACAATCTCATCTTTCCAATTAGATCACCTAATATTTCAGAGTTTATAGCATTTACAAGATCAGCCGCAAGCTCCTCCTCAGCAGACATACCAAAGCGCTTCTGAAGTTGCCAGCTCTTAAACAATCCCATGAGCCCTTTCACTGCATAAATCTTAGCTCGCACCTGCTTCGTATCCAACTCATAATTCAATTCCGCTACACCCAAACTCAAATCTTCAACATTGCCCCAGTAAACCACCGCAATAGAAGTACCACTCGGTGGAGCTGTAGCAAATGTCACCGAAATAGCACCAGTGCTATAATCAATAGTTCCTGAAACCCCATTTCCTAAAATATTTCCGTCATAATTGAAATCTTGTCCCGTAATGCTTCCAGCTTGCACTACAACCGTTCCAGGTCTGACAGGTTTATAGCTCAATACAGCACTAAACGTTGTATTATTGCCATCACCAGTCCCAACCGCTTCAGTAACTTCCGCATTAGTATAACCACGGGGCGTCAAATAATCACCATACACACTCACAAGAACAGAATTAGCACCTACATTCCCCCTCCCAGAAATAGCCCGAACTCTCTTATAGTAAATCAACCCAATTTCTTCATCAATCGGCTGAACACTAGCAATCAGTGGAAGCGGGCTAACACCATACATAATAGTCACAACATCTCGAGCAATACGTGGAAGCACTCCAAGATCAGCTACCGATCCATTTGCTTCACACATTCTTACCAGATCATCAGTAGACTCAAGCATATTACCTAAAGCTTTATAATCCCAAGCGCTAATCGGTTTGTATCTCTTCCAATGACAAACACTTTCCATCAATTGCATGTATGGACGATACTTTTTGTAGTATCTTTCTGCTTCTCGTTCTACTTGACTAATAATATAACTTTCATCAATCCTATCAAACTTTTTCAAGCTCATCCTTCCTCTTAACCTCCTACTTTGCTTAATTACTACTTCTACTTAGCCTATCTAGTGCAAGGCCTAAAATTTTACCACTACTCCCGCCTCTCAAGTGCGAGGCTAACTCTTTATAGCATGCTTACAAAATATCATTTCTTGCTAAATACCACCTCTGTCATCTCTTTCAAACTGCCTATACCAGGGATCTCACCCACTCTTGCCAATCTCTCAGCAAGTCTCTTCGCTATAACAGGAGAATCACCTTCATCCTCTTTTACCAGTCCACTTACAGGAACAACTTCAGGTTTATTATCCTTCACTTTCTTAACACCCTTCTTCAATACTTCTTTCGCTTCCTTCAACCCTAACTTTCTCAAAATCTTAGCAGCTTCCTCTTTCTTAACCCCAGTCTCAGCTGAGAGCTTATCAACCGCTTCCTTGAACATCTTAGAACCAGTCTTCACAATAGTATCATACGCAAGTTTCAAAGACTCTTCTATCTTATCAATTCCACCTAGCTCCTCAACCCTCTTAATAACTTTATAAGCATCCTTCAACATAGCTTTACGATACTCAGATTCTTCTTTTAATCTCCGAAGCGCCCTCTTATAAAACTCTAAATCCTTACCACTAATACCTTCACCTATACGATTAGACTTAGCAGATTTTAATAGCATATCAATCCTATCTAAAATATCTTCAACCTCTTCTTCATCAAAACCNNCATCAGACAAATTCATCATCCGAGAATTCCCTATAAAACTGCTACCTTCACTCAACACTCTCCTCGATCTCACCCGTTCCCGTATCCTTTCAATAATACCGCCATCTCTGCGCTCTCTCAACTTCGCTAACCGCTCTCTCAATCTCCTTCTTAACCCCTCAGAAATGCCAACACTTCTATTCATCCGCTCTTCAATCCTTCTGCGGATACGTTCAATATACTTTCTATCATAACTACACTCTGCCCTTCCTTCACCCAACCTACGAGCCCTCATCCGACTCCGTATCCTTTCAATAACACTACCTTCACTACGCTCCTCACTAATATCTCCCATTCTCCTCCTAATCCGCTCTCTTAACTTCTCCCGCAATTCTTCCAAAACACCACTGCGCTTCNGCATCCTCTCCTCCAGCTTTCTGCGAATACGTCTAATAAATTCTCTATCATAACCACCACTACCCCTCGCTTCATCCATTCTAGCNCTCAATCTCTCACGAATGCGCTCGATAACCTCTTTCTTATTATCACTACCCGCACCACTTTCCTCTAGCCTTTTCTTTAACTTCATTTTAATACTTTCAGGTATCATCCTTGCCATCATCTACCCTCCCATAACCTTAAACTCTATAAACTAACACTTTAATATAAAACTTTCTAATCAACTAGTTATAATAGCCGATACTAGATACACCTTTCCACCACCTAACTTCTTCCCAGCCATATAAACCTTCCCACCAGAAAATTTACCAGCAATATATACTTCTTCACCCTCTTCCCAAAAATCACAATCCTCTGCACGCACCTTTTTCCTCAAAGCTCTGCCTACAATATCAGAAACTACATCATCAATATCTTCACTATCAACTTCTAAATCAATAGGAAATTCTACTACATCTTCTTCACAACCATCCTCCCATACTTCCTCTTCCTCTCTATAATCATCTTCTTCATACTCTCTATGCTCAACTCCTACATCCTCCACTTCTTTTTCACTTGCTAAACTAATATCTAACGATTCAATCACTCTTCTGATATTCCTAACCACACCTAACACCGAATCTGATACTATCCTCTTTTCATCTACACCAAA
>JGI20130J15133_1000729_pt1 | contig 29869 bp, 28 predicted proteins | sample WasSprMetagenome_FD_15133 | JGI IMG/M metagenome (IMG submission 15133) | reverse complement strand
TTGAAGACCTTCATGTCGCCATTTTTTACCGAAGGGTTTTGCCTTTGGACATTGAGGCAGAATTTGAGAGGCAAAGGGAGCGTGTCCGACAGTTCATCGACGACTTGGAAACAACAAGCAAAAGACCGTGACCGGAGGTTGTAGGATATGCTTTCGCTACTGGATTTGGAGTTGGGCGTTTGGGTTAAGTTGCGGAACGGGGAACATGTGCTCATCAGNAAGTTTCGCCGAACGGACGGTGATGCCCTTTACGAGTTCTTCACCAAGGGGCTGTCACCAACGAGCCGAAAACTTTACTCCGCTCAGCCTTTGGACAGGAATTTGGTGGACATCGTTGTGAGCGAGGTTGATGCTCCCGATGTCTTGAGGTTGGTCGCTTTTCATGGGGAGCGGATTGTCGGCTACGCCTACTGGAGGCAGCAACTTTTCAACCCAAAAGTCCCTTTGCTGAGCATAGCCATCGCTGATTCCCATCAAGGTCTGGGATTGGGGCAAGCGATGATGGAGTTGCTCATTGAAGGTGCAAGACTGAAGGGAATGGAAGGGATTGAATTGCATGTCCTCAAGCACAACCAGCGAGCCATCCGGCTCTACCGAAAACTTGGCTTCAAGGTCGTCGGCGACACCGATAACGGAAGGCAGTGGATAATGGTGCTGCGCTTTAGCGATGACGAGCGATAAAATTTGAATGCCTTCCAAATCCCTTTGTGGAGGTGAATGTTTGTGGCAAAGTGCCGTTTGCGTGAAAAAGAGTTGCGAAGGCGACGACACCGCTATTGGAAGCGCAGGAAACAGCGGATCAAGCAAGCGATATTGGAAGCAAGGTTGCGGAAATTGGAAATGAAGCAGCAACAGGCTGCCGCAAGCGAATCAAGCGGGGAAATTAGCGCCGAAGCAATTTCGCAGTGACGGTTAAGTTGCAGCGAAAGTGGGCGCAACTCTCTGGCAGTGCAGGTCGGTAAAAACCCGAAAAGAGGGTGGGGCTCATGCGAGTAACTTGCCAAGCGCCGGTTCGGGTTGACTTAGCGGGGGCATGGACGGATGTCGCGTTTTTCTATGAGCCTTTTGGCGGTGCAACGCTCAATGCCGCCATCGCCCACTATGTTTACGGCGAACTTTTGGTCGGCAAGGACGCACCGTCTGGGGAAGGTGTTCACATCCGATACTACACCGAAGTCCCGACGGGTTCGGGCTTGGGGACTTCGGCGGCGATGAATGTAGTTTGGCTGGCTCTTGTCAAGGCTGAGCCAGTGACGACCCAAGAAGCGCGCCAATCCATTGCTGAAGGAGCGTATCAAGCCGAGAAGATTTTGGGCATCATCGGCGGGAAGCAAGACCAATACGCTGCCGCTTTTGGTGGCATCAACCTTTTTGAGTTCCGAAACGATGGAGTGACTGTCAACCCGGTCAGGATACCGCCGGAAAAACTTTCCGAACTGGAGAAACTTTTCGTGCTTTGCTACACTGGTGCGTCCCGCCTTTCGTCCCGAATCCACGAAAATGTCTGGGGTCGTTTCGGTCGCGGCAATCGCGAGGTCATTGACGCTTTGCTCACGATGAGGGACAGCGCTTACGAGTGCAAGGCAGCGTTAGAGAAAGGCGATTGGAAGCGGGTGGGCGAAATTTTGTCGCTCCAGTTTGAGTGCAGCAAAAGGTTGGACGCTTCCACAAGCAATGAGACCATTGAGCGCCTGTTTGATTTGGTCAAAGACGAAATTTTGGGAGGCAAACCTTGCGGTGCCGGCGGGGGAGGTTGTGTTTTGTTTTTGTGCAAGGACGAAGCGGCTAAGTGGCGTGTTGAGCAGAGACTGTTAGAGGCGAAAATGACTTTGTTGCCTTTCCGCTTTGACTTCAATGGGTTGACGGTCAAAATCGAGCCGTAGGAGGGAAAGCCATGGCGAAATACATCGGCATCTTTGCCACCGCCTGTTTGACCCGCAGGCAACTTCAAGACTTGGTCTCTCATTTGAGCCAGCGGGGTGAGGTTTACTGCGAGAAAGCCTTCGCTGGGCTAATAGACGGCGTTTTGGTTTGCTTGTTCAACGCACCAAACCGTGAAGCCCTTGATGCTTTCTGTCACCGGCACGGGATGGTGGCGGAACACATCTGGAGAATTGACTTGGAAAGCAGGGACGGCGAACTTGTTTCCGTGTGAGCGGGAAAAAGGGCTTGACAAAAAGTGAAAACCGAAAAACTGGAGGCAAAAAACCGCTATTTTGCCCCTTGCGTTTCCTTCGCCTTCGCTTCACACTTTTGCCCAACGCTTTCGGTTGTCGTTGCCGCACGCGGCACCGAACCTTGAAAGAAGGGGACGGAAGCCGCTGCCGAAGACGAGCCGGGGCGAAATCAAAACTTTCAAGGAGGTTCGGTGCTGCTATGGCAAAGCACCGTGGGACGGTCAAATGGTTCAACGACTCGAAAGGCTTCGGTTTCATCGCTTGCGATGACGGGACGGAGGCTTTCGTCCACTACTCCGCCATTGAAGGTCAAGGTGGTTTCCGCACCTTGAAGCAAGGCGACCGAGTGGAGTTGGAAGTCGCTCAGTCCCCGAAGGGTCCGCGAGCACAAAAAGTCCGCGTCCTAAAGGGCGACGATTGGCTCTAAAGTGAACTGAAGCCTCAGACAGAAAAGCGCCCCAAACCGACACGAAGTGCCAAATCGGTGCAAAGTCGGTTGGGGCGTTTTTTCTTTTTGCGCCGAGGTGCTGCACTTTTTGTCCGAGTGTGCTATGCTTTTGGGCTTAGAACTTGCGCCTTGATGGTTGTCAAAAACTAATGACACCGCACCGAAACGGTTCGTCAGAAACCGAAAAGCCGACTAAATCTGGACGACTAAGGGGGTATGGTGGACGATGTCGGAACTCGGATTAAGGGAATGGCGAGACCTTGCTCCGCCCAATCGGATTTTGATGGGACCTGGACCAAGCAATGTTGACCCGAGAGTTTTGAGGGCTATGGTGCACCAGCCCATCGGGCACTTAGACCCAGAATTTTTGGCAATCATGGACGAAGTGCGAGAAGGACTCCGCAGGCTCTTCCGGACGCGTAACGGATTGACCTTCCCAATCTCAGGGACTGGTTCGGCGGGAATGGAGGCGTGCCTTGCGAACTTGATTGAGGACGGTGACAAAGTGCTCGTCTTCGTGAAAGGTTACTTTGGCAACCGCATGGCTCAAATGGCAGAAAGGCTTGGGGCTGAAGTCATAGTCGTTGAACAGGAATGGGGCAAAGCCTTTGACCCTGACGATGCGTGCGAGGCTATACGAAAGCACAACCCCAAAATTGTCGCTATCGTTCACGCCGAGACATCAACGGGCGTTCTTCAACCCGTTAAGGAAATCGCAAAATGCGCCCGCGATCACGATGCCATAATCGTCTTAGACACAGTGACTTCGTTGGGCGGTGTCCCGGTTTTGATTGACGAGTGGGGAATTGATGTCAGTCATTCAGCGACCCAAAAGTGCATAGGCGCTCCACCGGGTCTGGCGCCTGTGACTTTTAACGACCGGGCGATAAAAATCCTGAAATCCCGCAAGCGACCATGTCGAAGTTGGTATTTTGATGCCTTGCTCGTCAAGACCTACTGGGGCGAGGATAGGGCTTACCATCACACCGCTCCCATCAACATGGTCTTTGCACTTCGCGAAGCCCTCAGGCTCATTGAAGAGGAAGGCTTGGAGAACCGTTGGGAACGCCATCGCATTAACGGGCTGGCTTTGGCTAAGGGTTTGGAAGCGATGGGATTGACTTTGCTTGTCACCGAGCCCGAGCATCGGCTTCCGGTCTTGACGACAGTGCTCGTTCCCGACGGAGTTGACGATGCTCGTGTTCGGATAAGGCTTCTCAATGAGTTTCACTTGGAAATTGGCGCAGGTTTGGGACCACTTAAGGGACGCATTTGGAGGTTCGGGTTGATGGGATACTCGTCCCAAAAGCGGAATGTCTTTCTGGCGATTTCGGCTCTGGGTGCAATTCTCAGGGACGAAGGTTTCCCTTGCGATGTGGAAAGTGGCTTGGCGGCGGCTCAGGAAGTTTACCGAAGCCACGCCGCTGTCGCTGTTGAAGTTTGAAGCGGCGAGACCGAGATGGTGAAAAAGCGCTTCAGGTTACTACCGTCGCACTTAGTCATCTTGAGTTTTGCTGTCATCATCGGTGTAGGGGCATTGCTTTTGGCAGCACCCTTTTCCGCCGAAATGCAGCCTCTTGACTGGGTGGATGCTCTCTTTCTGTCCACCAGCGCTGTCTGCGTGACAGGTCTGTCGCCAGTAGACCCCGGCAGCACCCTTTCGCTTCTCGGACAAATTATCCTGCTGGCTCTCATTCAGGTTGGCGGGTTAGGCTACATGACCATTTCTGCTTTTGCGGCGATGTTGCTTCGCCGCCGACTTTCGGTCTCTCAAAGGCTCAGCGTTGAAATCATGCTGGGCGAGTTAGTTGAAGCGTGGCGTTTGCTCCGATACACCATAGCCTTTACCTTCGCAACTGAACTTGCGGGGGCAATTTTGCTCTTTCTCGCATTCGGGCGATACGAACTTCCCTTTGGTGCGCGGTTGTGGTTTGCCATATTTCACAGCGTTTCTGCCTTCTGCAATGCGGGGCTTGATGTTTTCGGGTTGGTCGGCAAGGAGAAGGGATGGGAGGGAAGTCTCCAACCTTTCGCCCACGACCCTTTAGTTGTCTTGACTATTGCGCTCTTGCTCATGCTCGGCGGCATAGGCTTCCCCGTGATTGTGGAAATTTCGGACAGACTCAGGGGAAGGAGGTTTCGTTGGTCAGTTCACGCCCGAACGGTTTTCATCGTCAACCTGCTCCTATGGTTTGGCGGTGCTTTGCTGATTTGGCTCTTTGAGCACAGCAACCCCTCAACGCTCGGTAATCAACCTTTGCCAATTCAGGCTATGTCCGCTTTCTTCCAATCGGCGACCGCTCGGACGGCAGGTTTCTCAACCGTCCCGATAGGTTCTTTGACCGCAGCATCCCTTTGGCTGTTGTGCCTTCTGATGTTCATAGGTGCGTCTCCCGGTGGAACGGGGGGGGGCGTGAAAACCACAACCATAGCGGTCTTGGCAGCGGCAACTTGGTCAAGCGTGAGGATGAAAGAGCAAGTTGTGATTTTCCACCGCTCGGTTCATCCGGAGCGCCTCTCAAAGGCTGTCGCCTTTACTCTGTTGGCGATAAACACCATCGGAGCAGCCACTTTGCTTTTGTGTGTCACAGAAGGAGCATTGCTTGCTAAAGGTGTTCCGCATGGACCACTTTGCCTGTTCTTTGAAGCCGTTTCAGCGTTCGGCACTGTTGGCTTGTCCACAGGCGTTACCCCGTTCCTCAGCGCCGGCGGCAAACTAATTTTGGTGGCGACAATGTTTGCTGGCAGAGTCGGTTTGCTCACATTGCTCATAGCCATCGCTGGTCGGAGCATTGAACCTGTGCGCTATCCTTTTGGAGAAATTCTCGTCGGTTGACAGGAGATGATAAGCCATGAAGCGATGCTGCATCTTGGTCATCGGCTTGGGTTACTTTGGTCAAGCCGTAGTTCGCGAATTGGTTCGGATGGGGCACGAAGTTGTCGTGGTGGAGAAAAATCCTGAACTGGTGGAAGACTTCCGCGACATCGTTGAGGATTTGCGGTGCGCCGATGCCACTGACGAAAATGTCCTTCGCAACTTAGGTGTTCAGCACTTCGATGCCTGCGTCGTGGCAACGGGCACGGACTTGGGCAATAGCGTCTTAATCACGGCTACGCTGAAGGAACTGGGAGCCCGTTACATCGCTGCTAAGGCTATGACGGAGCGGCAAGCGCACATCCTTGAGAAAATCGGAGCCAACTTGATTGTCTTTCCCGAGAGGGAAGCGGGCGAAAGGTTGGCTCACCAACTCCTTTCGCCAGGGCGAATCGCTGCCTATTTGGAACTTGACCCAGACTGGAGTCTGGAAGAACTTGAAGCGCCGAAATGGATGGTGGGCAAAAAACTCAAAGACCTTGACTTGAGGCGCAAGTATGGCGTGACCGTAATCGCCATCAAGCGCAACGGGAAAATGATTCCAAAACCCAGGCGGCGAAGACGCCATCTTGGAGAAAGACCACCTGCTCATCTTCGGGAAAAACGAGGACTTGGAACGCATCCTTAGCATGTGAAGTTGGAGGCAAATCAACAAGGAGGGTTGAAGGATGACTTTGGAAGAGGTGCAGAGGTTGGCGCAGGAAGCATTGACACCCAACTATTCGCGGTTGCCCGTTGCCTTCGTGAGGGGTTACGGGACGAGGCTCTGGGACACGGAGGGGAAGGAGTATTTGGACTTTTTGACTGGCATCGCCGTTTGTGGACTCGGGCATTGCCACCCAAAACTCACCGCAGCAATCCAGCACCAAGCGTCAATGTTGTGGCACACCAGCAACTTGTTCCATAACCCACTGCAAGCGAAATTGGCTAAACGGCTCAGCGATTTGAGCGGCGGTTACAAGTGCTTTTTCTGTAACAGCGGCGCTGAAGCCAACGAGGCAGCGTTGAAACTTGCGAGGAAAATCGGCAACGAGAAACTCGGCGGCAAGTGGGAGATAATCGCCGCCATTGACAGTTTCCACGGGCGAACTTACGGTGCCCTATCGGTCACCGGTCAACCCAAATACCATCGCGGCTTTGAGCCTTTGCTGCCGGGCGTAAAGTTCGTCCCTTTCGGGGACGCTGAGGCTGTTGAGGAAGCGATTACAGACAAAACTTGCGCCGTTATCCTTGAACCAATCCAAGGCGAAAGCGGCGTCCGTGTCCCGCCCGATGACTATTTGCCGAGGGTGGCGGAAATTTGTCGGGAGAAAGGGGTCTTGCTAATCCTTGATGAAGTCCAAACGGGGATGGGGCGGACGGGCAAATTGTTTGCCTTCCAACACTACGGCATCCAACCTGACATATTCACTCTCGCAAAAAGCATCGCTGGTGGCTTTCCGATGGGGGCGATGCTCGCTAAGCCTGAATGGGCTGAGGTTTTGCAACCGGGCACTCACGCATCAACTTTCGGAGGCAATTACTTGGCGTGCGCTGCGGCATTGGCTTTTCTGGATGTCCTGGAGGAAGAGAAGGTGTTGGAAAATGTCCAGCAGATGGGCAGTTACCTTATGGCGAAGTTGAAGCAGTTGGACGCTCCCATCAAGGAAGTCAGGGGCAAAGGGTTGATGGTTGCGGTGGAATTCACTGAGCCCATAGCACCTAAGGTCCGAGACGCATGCCTTAAGGCGGAGCCGATAGGTTTGGTCGTCAATGCCATCGGCGATTACATCCTTCGGTTTCTCCCGCCCTTGACAGTGACAGCCGAAGAAATTGACCAAGCGATTGAGATTTTGCAGCGAGCAATTGCTGCGGTCTGAAAATTTTTGAGCCGCTGGCTTCAGCCGCTCCGATGGTGCAAAAGCAACCCATGCTACGGACTTTAGTCCATAGTCGGTGACGCAACTAAAGCCATTCATGCTACGGGTTTCAACCCGTAGTTGATGACGCAGAACCTGAGCGCCGACTTTAGTTGGCAAAAACTATGCACGCTTGCACGCCTATACGCTTGCACCCATATCGGCTAAAGCCAACGGCGTGGATGTTTAGAACACGCTCGCTGGACATTGACAATTGCAGTGCAGCGGGGGCAAGATCCTTTGCGGTCGTGTCGCTTTCCTGAACAGTGGTGACGGCAAGTGTTAACGAAGCGACAGAAAAGGTCTTTGGCTCGGTTGAAATGGACTGGGCGAAATTGGTGACCTGCAAGCAATCCCAGCCTTAATCCCCTTTCTCGGAGAACGGGAAGCCGACAAGGCGCTACGCAAACTCGGTCAAGGCGATTTCGTTGACGCCTTCCACAAAGTGCTCGACTCAAGGGATGAAGGTGCCATCAAGAAGTTGCGGGAGTGGGGTTATCGGCGGGAAGTTGCGTCTGCTTTCATCCGTGTGCTTGACTCGCCGTTGGTTGCAGAGTTGCTCAATTTCAGGACGCTGAAAGTGGAAGAAGGCTCTTCTTCCGAAAGCGACCGAAATAGCGGGTTGCTCAAGGTTTGGCAGCAGACTTTGAGGCACGCCTTAAATTCCATCTGGGCATTAGCGCGACTGAGGGCGATAGAGGCGATACCGCTGCTGGAAAGGATTGGGCGAAGGCGATTGGCTTTAGTTCCCAAAGACTCATGGCAAGACGACCCAATTGTCGCTGAGTGCATTCAAGCTTTCAAAATCCTCAAGTTCTTTGCAACCTTGTCTCGTCCCGCTTCTTTCGTCCCTGAAGACACCTCAACCCTCCCTCGCCCCGCCCCTGCGCCCGAAGCGCCGTCAACCGCTAACCTGCCAGCAATCCCCGAAAGCGAACCGAAGGGCATCGCCCATTGAAACTGCCATGCTGCAGCACATCGGGTCCATCTTTCCTTAGCAGTAGCCGAGTTGGAAAGCGGCAAGGTTTTCATTGATGCAACTTTCTCGCCACATCTTTTGCGAAGTAGGTGATGAGTAGGTCGGCGCCCGCTCGTTTGATGGCGGTCAGGATTTCCCAGACGATGCGGTCTTCGTCCAGCCAACCCATCTTTGCAGCAGCCTTCACCATCGCATACTCGCCGCTGACATTGTAAGCGGCAATGGGGACATCAAATCGTTCCCTTGCGGCGGCGATTATGTCCAAGTAAGCCAGTGCGGGTTTGACCATAACGATGTCGGCGCCCTCTTCCAGGTCCAAAGCGATTTCCCTGAGCGCTTCCCGCTTGTTGGCGAAATCCATCTGATAGCCCCTTCGGTCACCGAACTGTGGCGCACTTTCCGCCGCTTCTCGGAACGGACCGTAAAAGGCAGAAGCCATCTTGGCAGCGTAACTCATGATAGGCACATGAGCGAACCCGTTTTCGTCCAACGCTTCCCTGATGGCTTTCACCCGCCCATCCATCATGTCGGATGGAGCAACTATGTCAGCGCCGGCAGCAGCGTGGGATACAGCCGTCCTCGCCAGAGTTTCCAGCGTCGCATCGTTGTCAACCTCAAAACCGCCGGGCACTTCCCGAACGATGCCGCAGTGACCGTGCGAAGTGTATTCGCACAAGCAAACATCGGTGATGACAACGAGTTCGGGCACCGCTCGCTTCAACGCTCGGACTGCTCGTTGGATGATGCCGTCTTCGGCGTATGCTTCGCTTCCGAACTCGTCTTTGTGCTCTGGGATGCCGAAAAGCAAAACCGCTGGGATTCCCAATTTCGCCACTTCTTCCGCTTCCTTGACCAATTCATCAACGCTCAGGCGAAAGACGCCGGGCATTGATGGGACTTCCTGCCTTTGCTTTTCGCCCGGCACGACGAACATCGGGTAGATGAAATCGTTGACAGTCAAAGTCGTCTCCCTCACCATTCGCCTCAGCGTCTCCGTCCGCCTCAACCTTCGCATCCGAACAATCGGAAACACTGGCATAAACCTATCACCTCGCTTACATGGGGTTGCAAATTGAGCGTTGTGCTTTCGGGCAGTGAATTTGAACGCTCAACTCACAACCTTGAACCTGTGACTCAGAAAATTCGCCGACTAAAGTCGGCGCTCAGGTTCTTCGTCACCGACTACGGGCTAAAGTCCGTAGCATGGTTTGCTTTGGGTTGCGTCATCAACTGCGGACTTAAATCCATCTTGCCTTCAAGTGTGCATGCAAGCAAGCGTGACCTTTTTCTACGACTTGCCGAAACTTTCCATTCGCTACTCGCCATTCGCTGCTGTTTTGGTCTTGCCATGTCGCTTCAGGAAATCTTCCAATTCAGAGCAAAGTCGCTTAACAACTTCTGGCAATCGTTCTGCCAACGGTTTCATTCGCCCGTAGCCCAGTGGTTTTCCCTCCGCTTTCTCGGCAATTTCAGTAGGTATTGGCTGCTAAACAATCCTCGTGACCTGAACGACATCGGTTAGGCGTTGGATGCTTTCAATGACGCTTTGTAGGGTTTTGGCGTCGGGGACGATGATGCCCAAGTCAAAGTAAGCCAAGCCGTCTTTGGTGATGGAGCGGTTTGAAATGATGCTCACTCCCTTGCTGCTGATGGCATTTGACACATCGCTCAGGAGACCGATGCGGTCATAAGCGACAACCCTGAGCCGAGCCGTAACAGGTTCGGAAAGGGGGAAGCCCCAATCCAAGGCCACAATCCGCTCAGGCTCTGCCTCTTGCAACCGAAGGATGTTGCGGCAATCAGTTCGGTGGACGATGATGCCNCGNCCNCGGCTGATGTAGCCAACGATAGGGTCATTGGGGACAGGGGTGCAACACTTTGCCAGTCGGTANAGCAGCGTCCCTTTTCGGGCAGGCAAAGTCACCGCTTCTGTCGGGTTGACCACAGTGACCCTCGGCTTCGGGGCGGGTGGCTTGAGTTTGTTGACGACTGATTGAACCGAAACCGATCCCCAACCGATGGCAGCCAGCAAGTCGTTTGCGTTTTGCAACTGATATGCTTTCGCCAGTTCGTCCAACTTGCCGGACTCCAAGACTTCTCCCAAAGATAGCCCCGCTTTCTCCAGCGCTTCCGCTAACAGTTCCCGACCACGCTGCAAGTTTTCGGCGTAAGATTGCTCCTTAAGGTAGCGTTTGATTCGGTTTCGGGCGAGGGATGTTTTGACGAACCTGAGCCAGTCAGGGCTTGGACCTTTAGGGTGCTTGCTGGTTATGATTTCAACGACATCGCCCGTTTGGAGTTGATAGTCCAGCGGGACGAGTTTGCCGTTGACTTTCGCACCGATGCACCTGTGACCGATCTCGGTGTGAATTCGGTAGGCGAAGTCAATGGGGGTTGAGCCCTTGGGCAAATCAATGACATCGCCTTTAGGCGTGAAGACGAAAACTTGGTCTCGGAACAAATCGCCGATAACGGAGCGGGTGAACTCAGAGGCATCCCGTATGTCTCGGTTCATTTCCATCAACTCACGCAACCAAGCGAGGGCTTGGTCCAAGGCGTCAGGTTTACGCTGCGGTTCGTCGCCAACTTCTTTGTAACGCCAATGGGCTGCAATTCCATACTCGGCGTTTCGGTGCATCTCCCAAGTTCGGATTTGGACTTCCATGATTTCTCCGTCAGGTCCGACAACCTTCGTGTGGAGGGACTGATAACCGTTGGGCTTCGGTTTTGCGATGTAGTCGGTGAACATCCCGGGCAAAGGAGCCCAAAGTTTGTGGACGACTCCCAACGCCAAGTAACATTCCGCTTCCGTGTTCACGATGACTCTCAAAGCGATGAGGTCGTAAATGCGGTCAATGTCAACTCCTTCTCGCTGCATTTTCTGGTAGATGCTCCAAAGGTGCTTTGGGCGACCTTGCACGGTCGCTTCCAAGCCCGCTTCAGCGAGGGCACGCTGCAATTGCTGGATGGCTTTCTCTATCAAGTGCACTCGCTCTGAGCGTTTCTTTTCCACCTTACGGGCAAGTTCACGGTAGGCAACGGGGTCTAAGTGCTTAAAGGCTAAATCTTCCAACTCCCACTTAATCCGCCATATGCCCAACCTGTGGGCAATCGGGGCGTAGATTTGGAGCGTTTCCAGAGCCGTCGCCTTGCGCTTCTCTTCGGGGAGCGGGTCAAGGGTTCGCAAGTTGTGCAGCCTGTCAGCCAACTTGATTAGGATGACTCGGACATCCTGAGCCATCGCCACCAAAACTTTCCGCAGGTTTTCAACTTGCTCCTGCCTGAAGGTGTGGAACTGCAATCGCCTCAATTTCGTTACTCCTTCAACCAACCGAGCCACTTCTTCACCGAACTCTTGGACAATCGTCGCCATCTCAACTTCGGTGTCCTCAACGACATCGTGAAGGAGCGCCGCAGCGATGCTGGGGTCATCAAGCCCCATGTCAGCGACAATGAGGGCGACATTCCAAGGGTGGGTGATGTATGGTTCGCCTGAAAGGCGTGTTTGTCCCGAGTGAGCCCAATCGGCAAAGTGGTAAGCGTGTTCAATGAGTTCGAGATCGGCAGTCGGGCGGATTCTTTTAACCCGTTCAAGCAGAATGGTCAAGGGGTCACCGTCTTCAGTGACAATGCCCAGCCTTTCAGCCTGCCGAGCCAACAACGCCGTTGCAGTCTCCATGTTTGCTCACCGTCCACCTGTCATTATGGCGCACTTCATCGGAACTTGTGTTTGTCGCCCAACACGAACTTGGACTTTCGACTGCCGCAAAATTGTTGTAGCCGCCTTAGACGGAGACTGTGGGAGGTGACTTGGATGCCACTTTACGAGTTCAGGTGCAACAAATGTGGCAAAGTGTTCACTTTCCTTGTCGGCGTCGTGGCTAACAACACAGACCCTTACTGCCCCAAATGCGGGAGCACCGACTTGACCAAACTCATCTCACGAATTCGGGCACACTTGAGCGAGGAGACGAGGCTTGAGAGCCTCGCAAGTTCCTTTGAGAACATTGACATCTCCGACAACCCAACGCCGAGGGAAGTCCGATCGCTGATGCGCAAACTGACAAGCGCTTTGGGCGACGAGGTTGACCGAGAAGTCATTGACGAAATGGAAGCAGCGATGGAAGAGGAGTTGAAGGGCGAAGGCAAAGAGGGCGGAAGCGAGCGGGATGAGACGATTTACTGACGCCATCACAAGCCGCAACTTAGGAGGTGCCGAGATTGGGAGATTGGCTGGTGGTCAATGGCTTAACCGTGCTGAGCAAAGTCGGTTGCTTGCCCGTTGAGCAGTCTGTCCCGCAGCCCATCGAGGTTGACATCGCTTTGGAGATGGATTTGCGTGAGGTGGCAAAAACCGACGACATAAAAAGGGGCGTGGACTACCGAAAGGTTTGCGACTTGGTTCGGCAAATCTTAGAGCAAAACAGTTTCAGGTTGCTTGAAACCGCCGCATATGCGATAGCCGTCAACTTGCTGGAGCAGTTTCCGAAAGTGGAACGAGTCAAAGTTGAGGTCCGAAAGCCTCATCCGCCTATTCCCGTCCCGCTTCAATCAGCGAGCGTGAGGATGGAGTTGAGCAGGGATGAAATCTGAACCGCTAAGAGAGCGGAGGGTTTTCATCGGGTTGGGCAGCAACCTCGGCGATAGGGTGGGAAATTTGCGGCAGGCAATTTGCTTGATGCAAGTTCACGGTTTGAAGGTTTTGAGGGTCTCAAGCCTTTACGAGACCGAACCCGTTGAAACTTGCGAACCTCAACCCAACTACATCAACGCAGTCGCCGAAGTCGTCACCGACTTGCCGCTGCCTAAGTTGCTTGAGGTTTTGGAGCAAATTGAGCGGAAGTTGGGGCGTGAAAGCAAAGGCGACAAAAAGCCGCGAACCGTTGACTTGGACATACTTTGGGCTGAAGGCGAGCGAATCGATTCCGAACGGCTCAAAGTTCCCCACCCGAGACTTTGGGAGAGAGCCTTCGTCTTGATGCCGCTTTCGGAACTCGTTGACGAACTTGACGGCAAACCCGTCGCCGAAGTTGCGAAGTCTTTGAGCGATAGGCAAAAAATTCGCAAAATTGCCGAAGGTCAACTTCTCATTGAGGAAAGGGAGTGCAGGGTGCTATAATTGCGGCAGAGCAAGGCGCATCAAAAAGAAAGTCCCGCTCAAGCATTGCCGAGGTGAGGAAAATGCCTGTGCTTCAACATAAGCGGCTGAAGGTCAAAGAAGCGCAACAAATGCCCATCGCCAAAGTTCTCCGGGAGTTTGTCCGAGAGGGCGAATTGTATCGACGAATTGAGGACGATAAATCGCAGGTGGCGAAGGAAGCGGGTGTGCCTGAAGAGTTGTTTGCTAACCGAGTTGAGTGTTTCGCCTGCGGGCACAGGTGCATCATTTTTGATGGCTTGCCGGGCGTTTGCCGAGTCAGGTTCAACGAAGGCGGCAAGTTGTATGTCCCTTGGGGCTATGTCGGTGCACTCAATGTTGACCCCATTGAGAAGAAGCCTTTCTTCCACGCTTACCCCGGAGCGAGGACTTTGAGTTTCGGCATGCTCGGTTGCGACCTTCGTTGCCCCTTCTGCCAAAACTGGCAAATCAGCCAAGTGATGAAAGACGCAGTTTCAACGGTGCTCGCAGATTTCACACCTATCACCCCTGAGGAGTTTGTCAAGATGGCGCTTCGTTACAAAGCGAAAGTTATGACGAGCACCTACAACGAGCCGCTCATCACCAGCGAATGGGCGGTGGCGCTTTTCCGTGAAGGCAAAAAATTCGGCTTGGTCGGAAGTTATGTCTCCAACGGCAACGCAACGCCCGAAGTCTTGGACTACATCCGCCCGGTTGTTGACCTGTTCAAAATTGACCTGAAGTCCATGCGGGAGAAAAATTACCGTGAGTTGGGCGGGAAACTTCAACCCGTCCTTGACACAATCCGCTGGGCTTGGGAACGAGGCTTTTGGGTTGAAGTTGTGACTTTGGTTGTTCCGAAGTTCAACGACAGCGAGGAAGAGTTGCGGGATGCGGCGAGATACATCGCTTCTGTCTCGCCTGACATCCCTTGGCATGTGACGGCGTTTCACCCCGATTACCTGATGACCGACCGAGAGGCAACGCCCGTCAAAACTCTCATCCGAGCCGCAGAAATCGGTTATGAGGAAGGCTTGAAGTTCGTCTATGCGGGCAATTTGCCCGGCATGGTCGGACCTTACGAGAACACTTACTGCCCCAAGTGCCACGCCTTACTCATTGAACGCTATGGCTTCCAAGTTCGGCGCTACCGCATTGTTGATGGCAAATGTCCTGACTGTAGCGAACCTATTCCCGGCGTTTGGTGGAAGGAGGAAGAAGTGCCGCATCATTTGAGGCGGTGAGATGGAACTTTTGCGCCGAGGTGAGCGACGATGAAGTTCGTCATTGCTGTGGATTGTGAGGGGTTGGCTTGCGTTGTTGGGGCGCCGGGGAGCACTTTGAACGAAACGCGGAACTTTGCTTTCGCTTGCGCTGAGGCTGTCAGGGAAGTCAATGCCGCTGCAAGGGCTCTCTTCGATGCTGGAGCGGAAAGGGTCATCGTTTGGGACAACCACGGCGGGAGTTTGAATTTGGACTACGAAGCCCTTGACGAACGAGTTGACATCGCCCTTGGTGTCGGGTTTCCCCACCGGTTTCCGGGCATGGACGAAACTTTCTCTGGAGTTTTGCTCATCGGTTACCACCCGAGGGACAACACGGAAGATGGCGTCATAGCCCACACCTTCAGTTCGCGGGCGTATCAGTGGATTAAGGTTAACGGCGTTGAGATGGGAGAAATCGGCTTGGACGCTGCTGTTGCAGGTGAACTTGGCGTCCCAGTCATTTTTGTCGCCAGCGACGATAAAGGCGTTGCGGAAGCGAAACAAATCATGCCTTGGGTTGAAACGGTGACGACGAAATGGGGTTTGGGTTGGAACGCTGCGATCAGCAAGCATCCAAAGCGGGTCGAAAGGGAGATTTACGAGTCGGTGCGAAAGGCTGTTGAACGGCTCCACGAGATGAAACCGTTCAAGCTGGAAAGCCCAATTCATGTCCAAATCCGCTACAAGCGCCTTGAGGATGCTGAAAGGGCAACCCGTGGGGCAACGGTTTGGAAGCGAATTGACCCTTACACCGTTGAAGCGACCTTTGAGCGCATCACCGATTGGCTCTGACTCTAAGCCACTTCAAAATGGGCACTTGCTCAAACTTCTCCTCGTCAAGCCATTCCCAAAGGATGCCGGCAGGCTTTGTGAAAGCCCGTTCGGTTGCGATGACGCCCTCGGGAGTGACGATGAAGTCAACGGGAATATCGTGCGGGAGCATGGGAATTTCGTCGTCAACGATTTGAAGTGGGTGAACGGTGGTGACAACGGGCGTCGTTTCAGCCACGATGTTAAGTTGGCGGGCGATAGCGAACTCAAGGTCGGAGTAACCTCCCCCTTTGCCCACTCTCGCTCCTTTCAAGTTCACGGCAACAGAACCGATAAGCACAAAATCAATAGTCGGCATCTCGGATGGGTGGACGAGTTTTCCGACTTTGAAAGCGCCCTTGATAGTTGACGCCCAATGAGCCCGTCCCCGCAAAATTTCACCGTCCAGACGAACGAAGCATCGTTCCTGTCTCAAGCGCGGAACCGCCATGAACAGCGTTTTGCCGTCTCGCAAAGCGAACTCCCTTGCGGGCGCTTGAGGGCTATCCGGGTTGGCTTTCATCGTCTTGGCTTTTTGCCATTCCTGCAAAGTTGTCAAAAAGCGAGCTGCTTCCAGAGCACCGCGAAAGTTCGGGATGCGACCGAACGCGCCCGGAAACAAGGCAACCCCTTTCGCTTCCATCGTCCGCCAAACTCGTTCCCTCAAAGCCTGCTTGACTTTTTTGATTTCGGCGACGCTCATTTCCCCTCTCCTTCCCTTGCCGAGCCAAATCGTTTCTGCCAAAATGACTTTGGCACAAAAATTCAACGCAAGGAGGTGGCTGCAATGCCTTTGGTTGACCTGCGCGGTCAAAAGACGAGGAGGTCACCTGAGGAGTTGGTGAAGCACTTGCAGTCCTTTGAACTGGAGTTGAAATTCAGCGCCGGCATTTGGTATTTCTCGCCAGCAGCATCCCGCTTCCACGACTACTACAAGCCCATCCTGAACATTGAGCAGCGTTTGGAGATTGCCGCCAAGTTGAAGGACTACGGTTTGTCCGCCCTCGAAGCCCACTATCCCACCGAAATCAACGAAGACAACCTTGACCTTTGGAAATCCTTCGTTCGGGACACAGGGATTAGGTTGTTGACTGTGGTTCCCGGGCTGTTTTACGATGCCGACTTTGAATTCGGTTCGCTCAGTTCGCCCATCCCGTCTGTCCGGCAAAAAGCCATTGAACGAACCATCATCACTTTGCGGTTGTGCAAGGAGTTTGATTGCGACTTCGCTATCGTTTGGCCGGGCATTGACGGCTACGAAAACAACTTCGGTGTGGACTTTTATGGCATGTGGGATCGCTTTGAGGAAGGCTTGGCTCAAGCGATGGACGAAGTGCCTGGTGTCCGAATCGCCATTGAGCCCAAACCTTACGAGCCGCGAGGCAACAACATCTACCGAATGACCGCAGATGGAATTCTAGCAGCGAAAGACATTGAGGCTCGGTTGACCAACCCTGAAAACAAAAAGTTGCTGGAAGAAGGTCACGCATTGGTCTGCCTCAACCCTGAAATCGGGCATGTCTTGATGGGCACAGAAGATGTCCCCTATTGCCTCGCACGAATCATGCGCGAAGGGCGACTCGCTCACACTCACTGGAACAGCCAACCGCTGGGCAACTACGACCAAGACCTCAATGTCGGCGTCGTTGGTCCTGAAATCACCGAGGCAGCGTTGTTCGTCCTGAAGATGTATGGCTACACTGGCTATTTCGGCATTGACATCAACCCCGAGCGCCAGCCCGTTGATGTTGCACTGAAGATTTGCATGGACGCATTGAGAGCCGCTGCCGACCGAATCAATAGCCTTGACTACGAGAAAGTCGTTTGGGCAATGATGCACCCTGACAAGGCTCGCGGATGGTTGGAAGCCTATCTTATCCGCATGAGGGCGCTGCACCCAGAAAAACTTCCGCCTCTTTGGGAATTGCCGATGGATTAGCAGAGGAAGGGGGCAACCCACTCGAGGTTGCCCCCGTTCTTTGAGAGGTGACAGTAATGGCAGTGAACTACGAAGTTGCGACGGAACTCGTGGAAGTTGAAGAGGTGCCAGAGAAAATGCCTGAGAGCCTTTGGCACAGCGATTGTGTGGATGAGTTAAAAGGCTTACTGAAAATGCATCTTGCCGATAAGCCAGAAGCCCTCGTCATGCGTGACATTTACCTTCAGCACAAAGGTAGCCGCTACGCTCCCGACCTTTCCATCGTCCTTCACAGCAAACTGTCCAAAGAGCAAATTGGGTCAACTTATCGCGTTCCCGAAGACGGTCCACCACCCGATGTCGTCATAGAAGTTGCCGTCAGCCCTAAGTCTCTGGGTGAAGCCATCAGTGAGAAAGCCGATTTCTATGCCGAGTTGCAGGTGAAGGAATATATCGTCATTGAAGCCTTTCCCCAGAAACCTGCACGCCTTTGGTTCGCGAGACCCGTGCTGGGCGAGCGTCCCTCCCCCGTTGTGGAAGCGAGGCTGGATACTGTGGGTATAGTCGTGCGAACCGAGCACCAAAAAATCCGCCTGTTTGATTTTGAAGGCAACGAAATCCTTTCGCCATCCGAAGCACTTGAGCGCGAACGAGCAAAGCGACAGGAACTGGAACGAAAAGTCGCTGAATTGGAACGGTTGTTGGCTCAAAGAAGCGAAACCCAAACGACGAGCAAATGACGGCAAGGTGGGGCGACAAAGATGCTAATGGGAGAGCAACGAAGTTTTCCTTTCGCTCCGTTCAAGCAATCACAACGAGCCAAGCATTTTCAGCGCCGCGAGAAAGTTTTCGGACAGTTCTTCACGCCCGCCAATTTAGCAGCGTGGATGGTGGAAGTTGTCGCAACCCTTCTCCCCAACCATAATGCCGCATTGGACCCAGCCTGTGGCGATGGAGCATTTTTGCTGCCGCTTTTGCGGAAGGGCTTCANCGAGGTTTGGGGCATTGACCTTGATACCGACCTTCTGAGTGAATGTCGGCAAAGGTGCTCGGATGGGAGGCTAATCTTGAGGCACGGAAACGCTTTGAAAATGCTTTTTGAGTTGCAAGGGAAATTTGATGCCGTTGTCACGAACCCGCCTTTCTCCGCCAAGTATGGAAGGGTGACCGACCCATTGTTGCTTCACTCATTTGAGTTAGGGAGAGGGCGAAGCAGTGAGGCTCTTGAAGTCCTGTTTTTGGAACTTTGCGTGCGGGCATTGCGGGACGAAGGTATTTTGGCTATCATCCTGCCCGAGGGGATATTCGCCAATTTGCCAATGCGGCGGGTTCGGACATGGATTTGTCGCCACACTACACCCATTGCGGTCATTAGCCTTTCGCGAAACTTCTTTGCTGCCAAAAGTTGCATTCTGATAGCGAGAAAGTCACCGTCAACGGCAAACGCTCAAGTTTTGCTTGCCCATGCTGAAACGGACGACGATTTGCGAACCATTGCCCAAGATTTGTTGCGCGGCAAGGGCGTTCGGAGACCCGTTTTTGAGTTGTTAGACAACATGGCACCGCTTCACCACTTAAACTCTTTGTCCCAACCTTGCGCTTTCCCGCTCCGTCCTTTGGAGGACTTCCTAAAGGAGATGAGGTGCGGAAGCACTCTTTACGGTGACCAGCGAAAATTTGCTCGGTCTGGCATTCCCTTCATCTCAGCAAAGACGGTGACTCCCTTTGGCATTGACTTGAAGCGGGACGGGAGATTCGTTGAAGAAGGGAGCCCGATGGATAAACCGCAAGCACGAACTTGCGTCGGTGATGTTTTGTTCGTTCGAGTGGGAGTTGGATGTATTGGGCGAGTCGCTGTGGTGCTACGCGATGATGAAACGGGTGTCGCCGATGACTACATCTACATCTTGAGGTTCAAGCCCGATATGTTGCCCGAATTTTTCGCACTTTACGCTCAAACGCATTTCTTCCGCCAGCAGTTGGAGAAGTTCAAACGCGGAACTGGAACGGTAACCGTGCCGCAAAAGGCGTTGCGCCAGATTCTCGTGCCTGTCGTGCCACTGATTGTTCAACAAAGGTTTGCCCAAGCATACCGCGATTTGCACGACCGCTTTCGTCAAGGACAAATCCCTGACAACGAACTCCGCAACTTGGTCGCACAATTAGAGCGGTTGTTGGAGGGGTCAGAGTGAGCAAGCGGGAGTTCGTGGAAGTCCTATGGGATGGTGAAAGGATTGTTTGCCGTTTGCCTTTAACTTCGCCAACAGGTAGAGTGCGAGTCAAGCGGAATGAGCATCCTATACCAACTCGGCAAACAGAACTTAGGGCTGAAGATGTGATTGAGTGGCAAATAGCCTATCGGGACGAGGAAGGATGCCCTGTGGAGTTAGGGCTAATTTTGCGGTTGGCAAAGGAGCACGGTGTTCTCAGTCTCAACGATGTGATTGCGCTCGAAGATTTTGTCAGCGCACAAAGCAGTTTTTGCGATGAGCAGTTTACTATCGCGACCGGAGCAAGTGGGCAAGAATTCTTTGGCTTCAAATTGCATTGGCGCAAACATCCGCTCCTAAGGCGTGAAATTGGCGATGGGACAGTTGTTGAAATTGAGTTGCGGCACCGACAGCGCGCTGTCGGTTTTCAGGCGATGGTTTTCCTGCTCATCCCAATCAGCCAATGTGAACCCGCAGACATCGTTGGGCGAAAGGCAAAACCGAAGGAGAAAGTCGCTTGGACGCCTTCGCGGAATGTTTTGGAGACTTTGGCGAAAGCGTTTGCAATCGCATCAAGGTCGCATAGGGACGATATGCTGAAACTGCTAAAAGCGTTGAAGGATTTGGCACAAGTGTCTGGAAATTTGGGAAACGAATCTCCCGGTGGGTCTGATCTTTTTGATTAGTTCGTCAGGAATCTCGCCATCCTATGATTTCGCCAACCGAAGTCAGCGCTCAGTGAAGTTGCCATCGAGTTAAAACCCATAGCATGAACGGCGTTAGTCGCGCCACTAGGTGGCGATGAAGCAACGCCTTAGCGTGAATCCACAAACAGGCTTTTAGAACACTTAGGCAATTGTTTGACAGGAAGCATTGTGTGCCTCGCCAACTTTCGTGGGGCGCTTCCAACCCTCACCTCGCCTCAGCAGCGATTTCAAAGGCGAAGGCGGTTCTGGGGCGGAAAAGGATTGTTTTGCGGAAACTGAGCGGAAGCAGTTCCTCTGCACCTCGCCCCTTTTCGCTCACTTCTGTCAGCCTCAGCCTCTTTCCCTGAAAGCCGTAACTTTTGCCATCAAACTCCAGCGTTGCCGTGACAGGTTGGTCGCTGACATTGACGAACAACAGGGCAAGTTTACCTTCCTGCGGCAATCGCCATGCGCCCGTCAAAACTGCGTCGGTTTCAACCCACCACTCACCTGCCCATTGCCAATCTGCCCGCACTTTCGGGATGTCGCCCGAAAGTTTCGGCGGTCGCGCCATTTCGCCCATCCAAAAGTAGTGCCTAAGTTGCCAGCGCAACCAAACGACTTGCCTTAAAAACTCGGCATTCTCTTTCTCGCGGACGATGTTCGGGTCAATCCAGCCAATCTGCTCGCCGAAGACGAGTTGCTGTCCTGCCTTCATCCGCAGCGCCAAATCTTTCGTCGGTCCGCCACGATAGGCGCGCCCGAACATTTGAATTGCACCGCCGTAAACGGCAGGGAATGCAGGCACTTGCCCATCGTGTTGCCAGTGCCAAGTCAAGTAGCCGTCAAACCACTTCACGAACGGTTCAGCGTTGCATTCGGTTGTGAGCATTCGGTCTTTCGGCATCGTTTTTCTGATGGTGTCCAACATTTGCCAATAGCCTTCATTCCACCACGAACCGCCGCCAAGGGGATGCCCGTGCGTTTTGTCAAAGCACAAAACTGGTGGCGCTGCAGCAACTTGGTCAATGTAAACGGCATTGACTCCGAACTCATTGAACAGCCTGAACACGATTTCGCGCACTTTGTCTTGCCAAAGTTTCGTCGTCGGACACATGGGCGCTAACTTGACATCGCTGCCATCCACTTCCTTGCTGCCGTAACTTTCCGTGTATGGAGTTCCGTCTTCCCGTTTCGTCGCTGCGGGCAGTGCCACTTTGTTAAATTGCCAATCCTCAGTGCCCTTGTCCCGCGTGTCCCAAAGCCGCCCGTTGATGTAAGGCATCACGAAGACACCACTTTTCTGCAACTCCCGAACCCCTTCGGCAAAGCCCTCTTTCGTCGGGAAATAGTGCGGGTAGTCGTTGTCAAAGGGGATTTGATGCCATTGATACCAGTGGAAGCCGACGGGCACGCCCATGAACTTAGCGAACTCTTTGACGATTGGCACGCACTCTTTCGGCGCACCGCCACCGACAGCCCAAACGCAAAGTTCCCGCATCCACAAAGGCGTGTCAACCCGTGTCCCTTGTCCCGTGCCTCTCGTTCCCTTTGGAAACCACCTCGCTTCCTTCCGAACCCAATCTCGGTAAATCATCGCCGCATCAAACCAATCGCCATGCAGAAGTTGCCAGACGACTTTGCCCGCCAACGCAAACTTGTTGCCACCGATGCCCATGTTCGGGACGGGATGTTCAAATGCCAAAATCACTCGCTTCATTTGCGGCTCACTTCTCACCACGATGTCCTTCGCACTCCCATTTGGGTCGTGGACACCGACATAAATGCCTGTCCCTTGCCCCTTCTCCCATGTCCCACTGTATGCAGCGACAAACTGCATCGTTGCCCAACCGTTGGGATAAAAACTGCGATAGTTGAACGAACGATGCCACAAGTTCCGCTGAACTTCGCCCGGACCGCGTGGGAAGAAGACTTCAGCACCTTCGCCCAAGTCGGCGATGGCGAGTTGCGGGAAAGTGACCCGCAGGATGCTCCAATCGGCAGGCAAGTTAGCGATGCTTATTTGCCAACCGATTGAGTTAGCGCCCAAACTCGCTCGCAAATTCACAACGGCATCTTTGCCGATTTCTTTCGGCTGTCGCCATTGGAGCGTGATGGTGTTACCTTTGAGTTGCCAATCAACTTGCTTCCAACCTGCATCAGCGGTCAATTGAACTTCCCGCTTCGTCGGCAAATGGCGTAGCGAAACTTGGAACAAAGGTAGCGATGGAGTTGCTAAGAGTTCTCGGTTCGTTTTGCGGTCAAACAAACTTTGCAGTCGGATGCCATCATCGGTTCGTTCCAACGCCAACCCTAAGTCACCTGCCATTGCAAGCAGCCAATTCTTTGGCACTTTGCCTGCAGAGATTTGAACCGCTTCGTCAAATCGCCCAACCGCTTCAAGCCTTTCGGCAAGGAAGCGATGCCATCCCTTCGCTTTTGCAATGGCGTCCCGAACTTCAGGGAGCGTCACAATGACTTGCGCATCGGTTGGCAGTTGGCTGAGAAAGGAACGGACCGCAGCGACTGGTTCGTTGAAAGCGCCGACGAGTAGCCACGCCGAAAATTGCGTCTCGGTTGTTTGCCATCCCTGCCACGCAGCGTCGCCGTGAGCGTGCAAATAAGTGCCGTAACCGCCGCGCCCGTCGTGGAACAGCGCTTGACCGCTTCGCAAAAACGCAATCGCATTGCGCCCGTCAATCAACGCACCCCAGTCAGGGAAGCCGAAACTTTTCTGCGATGCCTCAAACTTGCCTTGTCGCAACGGTTCGCCTCCAGCCCACTCACCGAAACTTGTGTCGGGAAAGTTCAGCTCCAGAAAATGCAACTCGTGCCATGCAAACGCCTCACGCTGCTTTGCCACGACTGTCACGAAAACGAGCGGCAAGTCGTGGAAGTAAACCCAGTCGTAAACCGCTTCAGGTTGGGGAGGCGGTTGTTTGCCGTCGGGTTGACAATAACGCCCTCTCACTCGCACGACTGTTGCAATTTCGCCTTGAGACGCAATTTGCACTTTCGGGTTTGAGTCGTTGCGCAAGTGGAAACTGCCTAAGTCGCGATGATGCACTCGGTCGTTCCAAACGAAGGTGTCAAAAGTTTTGCCTGTCTCGGCGAACACGATGCGGGAAGGCAACCCGCCCATCCGTTTCACATCGTGGACGACGGTGAAATGCTTCGTGCGAACCGTGCCATTTCTTTCTCCCTGTCCCTCGTCCCTTGCCCCTTGTCCCACCCGCAACCACACTGTCCAATTTCCTCCTTTCGGCAATTTCAAAAGCAGCCAGCCTTTAGCGGGTTCGTTTTCGCTCTCTGGCACGAATTGGATTGGAAGTTTGCGACCGTCGGGCAATTGCGCTTGCAAACTTGCGGGTGAGAACGGTTTCGCTCCCAAGCGCTTTAAGATTTGGCTCAAATCAACTTTCGCCATCGCAATCCCGTGAGCGGGAGCGTTGCGGACGATGACGATTATCTCATTTGTCTGTGCTTTTACCATCGTCGCAAAAGCGATTACAAAGCCGGCGAACAGCGAAGCCACAATTGTTTTCCTCAAGTCGCTTCACCTCCTTGTGGGTGTTCAATCAACGGACTTCAATGACCACGACTTCGGGCGAGTTAAACCATCGTGGCACTTTGTTACCTGCAGTCACGCCACTTGTAATGTAAATCAAAGTTGTCCCGATGTCATGCAAGCCATGCGGGTAGTGCCATCCATACTCAGTTCCGGGCACAAGTCTCAATCCCATCAAGCTACTTAACAAGCGGTTAAGTGGCATCCAGACATGTCCTGCGTGGGTGTGTCCCGACAAAATCAGCTTGACTGGTTGGCGCTGTAAGAATGCCCCATAGCGTTGCAAGTCAGCCGAGGATATAGCGGTGTGCTTCGTCATGAACTTCCTTCGTTCATGCTCCCTCATCCAAAAGAGAGCCACATCTGGGTTGTGCGAGAGCAAGACGATCGGCACATCCTCGGGGACTTTTGAAAACGCCTTCTTCCAATCGGGCTTGCCCGACCATAAGTCATCAACGCCGACAAGCGCGATGGTTGTTTTGTCCCTCTCCAAGGTGATGCCTTCGTTGACCAGCACTCTAACGCCGACATCTTGCAGTGNGGTGATAATCTCGTTAGCGCCAGCCCAGTGATCATGGTTGCCCAAGACTGCATAAACTCCTAATGGCGCTTGAATTCCTTGTAGCGCTGACTTCACAAACGGTATCGCCAGTCTGCTCGTGACGAAGTCACCAAGTAGCAAGATGGCATCTGGGTGTTGCTCTATTGCGGTGCGAACAAACTTTTGAGCCTTTCTCACACCGCGACCATTAGCGCCGATGTGAATGTCGCTCAGTATGACGAAGCGAATTGGTGTAGTTATGCTGAGTTGGATTTGCAGGCGTGTCACTCTGATTCGCTGTGCGAAAAGAAAGCCGAGAATAAACATCACGACAAGTGCGCAAAGCACCAGCATGCTCATTCTGGCTATCACTCCACACACCTCATTTGCGAACCTACCAACATGTTTTCGTTGAGCCAGCTTACGCAAATGCATTCTCATAGTGCCGACAATCTTTATTTTGTGTCTTGTTCGTTTTGTAGCGCCTGAGCGATTGTCATGAGTGTCATGTTGGTGGCACAATCTCACTGGTGCTTCAAACTCAATTAAGTGCTTTGAGTGCAATTTGGAGGTGAGCATGAGATGGAACGCACGAGGAGGCAATTTCTGCGTGAGGCTGTAGCGCTCACTTCAACGATGTTCCTCGGCAAATCCGTTTTCGGTGCGAACGAAAAGATCGGTGTTGGAGTAATTGGCTGTGGTGGCATGGGAGGCGCCCACATGAGCACGATACGGAGGTTGAAAGAAAGCGGTGAAGCTGTCGAGCTTGTTGCTGTGTGCGATGTTTGGCAGAAGCGCCTTGATGCTGCAGCGAAGACGACCGGAGCAAAGCCTTATAGGGACTACCGCAAACTCATCGAGGACAAATCCGTTGATGCAGTCTGCATAGCTACTCCAGACCACTGGCACGCCAAGATAGCCATTGATGCTATGGAAGCTGGCAAAGATGTCTACTGCGAGAAGCCAATGACATATTGGAAGTCGCTTGATGAGCCAAAGAAGATAGTTGAGACGCTACAAAGGCAGAAGCGAGTCCTTCAAGTTGGCACTCAAGGCATGTCCGATAGCATATGGGAGCAAGTTGCCGAACTTATAAGCGCAGGTGAAGTGGGCACTTTGATACACGCTCAAGCTGCTGATATGAGGACTGGGCATTGGAGTGTCCTTTGTGGCTGTGAGAAGGACATAGACCCAGATGCCAAGCCCGGTGAAAACCTTGATTGGGACATGTGGCTCGGTTGGCAATTTGGGCTTGCTCCAAGACGCCCATTTGAACCGAGCCGTTTCTTCGCCTTCAGGATCTTCTGGGATTACTCTGGTGGTCTGGCGACTGACTGGTTTCCGCACATACTCACACCGCTTATCAGGACGATGGGGCTTAAGTTCCCAAAGCGCGTGACAGCATCTGGCGGTTTGTATGTCCCAGAGCACAAGCTCAGGTGGGAAGTCCCCGACATCTTCCAGATGCTCGTTGAGTATCCAGATGGACCTTCTGTTTTGCTCGTCGCTTGCTTGGGAAACAACTTTGGCATCCCGATGATAATCAGGGGCAGTAAGGCAACCGTCACATTTGAAGGACCTGGAGCAATCATTCATCCACAGCGTGAAGTCGTTGGCGAACAGCCAAGGAAGGAGATCCAGCGAAAGCGTGGTGCATCGCTTGAGGAGCATTGGCGTGACTTCCTGAACTGCATACGCTCGCGTCAACAGCCAAGGAGTAATGCCTTCTTGGGTTACTATGTCATGACCGCAATTCACATGGGCATCCGTTCTTACCTTGAGGGGCGCACAATGGAGTTTGACGAGAAGACGGAAACAGTAAAACCAGTTTGAAGTTAGCTTTGTTGCATGTGCCATAGTTCGCTCATTGCGCATATAGTGCAGTTGCGTGGTGGTGGCTGTATGGCGAAGGTTTCCATCAGCGGCTCAATAGTTCAAGTTGAGACGGACAAGTATTGTGCAGCGGTTCAAACAGAGGGCTATGTGACGGGCGTTATGGGTGGGAGCTTCTTCGACAAAGCGACTGGCGCAAGGGATGCTGGCTTCGGTCTCATGATCGTTGACTTCCTTCTTGAGCCGGGCGCTGATACTGACGAAACCCCGAATGAGTTGCGTTACCACTGGGGCGATAAAATTCACGGCAACATACCAAAGCGTTATGTTGAGTTGCCCCAGATATGCACCCAAGCAAAGAAGCTACCGTTTGAAGTCATTGAAGGAAACGGCTTTGTTGCAGTCCATCAGTGGTTCAAATGGCACATTTCGCGCCCCCCATACAGGAGTGGTTCTCGTTGGGAGCAATGGCTTGTTTTCCAAGACGGCGTCCGTTGGTTTGTGGCTTATGATAAAGTGACGAGCGCAAACGATGTTGATTGCCTGTTGCTGCGCATGGACATGCCAGGGCACATAAGGCATAACAGAGGCGATACATTCAACCAAGTCTACCTCAGCTATTACGGCTTCATACCAGCTGAGGCTTTCTTTGAAGACTTCCCGCCAGATGAGCGTTACCTCTACAGGCGCGAGGATGGCAAAGTGCCAAAGCGCTTCATAAGAGGTTACCAGCTGAGAAATGGTGTTTGGCTGTTAGGAATGTGCCTTCATCCATCAATCGTTTATGAGGCGTGGTGCCATCAGCGTGGCTATGTGTGCATGATTCAAGAGATTGGTGGGCTTAAGGTTAGAGTTGGCGATAGCTTCGGCTCGACCCATGTAATCGGCTTCTTCGAGGACATAGAGGAGGCTAAAGAGTTGTTTGATTCACACGAGGGTGCAACCGCTGTTAATGTGAGCAAGCAAGGTTGGTTGTTTGAGCGCTAAACAGATGTGGGAGCGTGGTGATGTTCGTGGCTGAGCTACCCGAATACATAATCAGCGTCATGGCGCGTGACAGACCCGGGATAATCGCTGGCATCGGTAAGGCAATCTACGAGCTTGGTGGAAACATCGAAGAGCTGAGCCAGACCGTCGTTAGAGGTTACTTTACGATCATCGTTTGCGCCACATTCCCAAGCCCGCAACCCCCGCTTGAGCTCGTCGTAAAGGCTATTGAGGAAACTGGTGCGCCGGGCGAATTGCATGTCATGGCATGCATACGCCATCCAAGCGAACCTATGAGTGCAACGCCAGAGTCTTATGACAGGTTTATCCTCACCGTCTACGGCACGGATCAACCTGGCATAATCTATCGTATGGCATCGTATCTTGCATCGCGTGGCATCAACATAACAGACCTATACGGGAGGGCAAGTGGTGGCGGTTTCACGATGGTGCTTGAGCTCTCAGTCCCACCAGAGCTTGACCCGAGGGAATTGAAGCAAGACCTTGAGGAGTTGGGACGCTCAATCGGGCTGTCAGCTCACTTCCAACACGAGAACCTGTTCAAAGCGACTCACGATTTGCGTTCGCTTTCAACTCCCACGCTTTAGCGTTGCAGGCTGGATTGAAAATGCTCAAACGCCATCTTCAAGGCGCTCAGTTTCTGAGGCTTGTTAGCGGTGCTGGGATGCGCCCACCATGCCTTACAAACTCTTTGCTACAACCTGCGTTACGAATTTCCATGACCACCGTCTCACCGAAGAGCCCACCGAAGCTCACCCTCTCGCCAGCCCTTTTACCCTTGACTGGTATGACTCTGACGGCTGTCGTCTTGTGATTAACCACACCTATGGCGAGTTCGTCGGCTATCAAAGCTGCTATGGTTTCCGCATCCACATCGCCCGGTATGGCTATCATGTCTAAGCCTACGGAGCTCACGCTCGTCATCGCCTCGAGTTTCTCAATCGTTAGTGAACCTGTAGCTACTGCCTGCGATAAACAGCTGTCTTCAGCTACAGGTATGAAAGCCCCAGATAGCCCTCCAACAGCCGATGACGCAAACAGCCCTCCCTTCTTCACCGCATCCGTTAATAGTGCCAATGCTGCAGTTGATCCGGGTGCGCCAACCCTTTCTATACCCATCGCTTGAAGTATCTCGCCAACGCTATCTCCGACCTTCGGGGTTGGGGCGAGCGATAAATCAACTATGCCGAAGTTGGCTCCAACTGCCTGCGCTATTTCCCTCCCGATGAGCTCGCCTATGCGTGTCAGCCTGAACGCCGTTGTCTTTATCACCTCAGCTATGTCGTTGAGTGTTAGCTTCGGCTTCATCTCCTTTGCCCTCTCAATTGCGCCCTTAACCACTCCAGGTCCGCTAACGCCAACATTGATGACGCATTCAGCCTCACCAACACCGTTGAATGCGCCAGCCATGAACGGGTTATCTTCTGGAGCATTCGCAAATATGACGAACTTGGCGCACCCAAAGCCGTTTCTATCCGCTGTCCTCTCGGCAACCTTGAGGAGCATCTCGCTGACAAGCAAGACAGCATCCATGTTTATTCCAGAGGCAGTTGAAGCTGCATTGACTGACGCACAAAGTCTTTCTGTCTCGCTGAGCGCATCAGGCAATGAGCGTATGAGTGTTTCATCGTCTCTCGTCATGCCCTTATGCACGAGTGCCGTATAGCCACCGATGAGGTCAACTCCTAACTCACGAGCCACTTCATCAAGCGTATGTGCCACACTGACAAAACCATCGTGCCTATGCCCCGCAGCAACAATGCTTATCGGTGTGACTGCGATACGACGGTGAACAATCGGCACCCCATATTTGACTTCAAGCGCCTCACATGCCGACTGCAGTTTCTGTGCTCTTTCGTAAATCCTCGAGCGTATGCGCTCGCAAAGCTTTTTCACATTATCACTTGAACAGCCGAGAAGGCTTATGCCCATTGTGACAGTGCGCACATCGAAGTTCTCCTCGTGGATCATTCGTATCGTGCTGAGTATGTCTTCAGTGCGAACCATAGAACCACCCCCAACATGGCACATGGAATGACGCTCTTTAGTATTATACTACTGCCTGCCAAGCCAACTGTGATGATGCCAAGAGATATGACGCTTCTTGGCTTGAGTAAAATTCAGCCCAGCGCCTTGGCGAAAACAAAAGCACTCACAAGGCTCGTGGCTAAAGCCAGTAGCTTGAACAGGTTAGGACTCATTCCAACAAGGTTGACAGTTGACTTTTTTTTTGCGCTACACTCAATTGTGGGAATGGGTGCAAGCTAAGTTGAGAGGGAGGTGATGTAAAAGGGGAGGTGTTAGTTAGGCGAGTTGAGAAGTAGCAAGCCAAGTGCGAAGAACAAAACCCGCATGAAGGGGTGATGTGAGACGAAAGCGATAAAGGGAAAGAGAGGTGGCTTCACGCTGATAGAGCTGCTGGTGGTGATTGCCATAATCGCCATCTTGGCGGCGATTCTGTTCCCTGTGTTCAGTCAGGCTCGTGAGAAAGCCCGCCAGACCCAGTGTCTCAGCAACTCCCGCAACATCGGTTT
>JGI20130J15133_1000728_pt1 | contig 29910 bp, 18 predicted proteins | sample WasSprMetagenome_FD_15133 | JGI IMG/M metagenome (IMG submission 15133) | reverse complement strand
TCTTTATAGCCGGCAGCAGAAATCTTCAGCGTTATATCAACGCCAACAGGCAGGTTAAGCTCCCACTTCCCATCTTTATCGCTCTTTGTCGTCCCAAGTAACTCATCCTGTAAACTGCGAGCTTCAATCGTAGCTCCACTTATGGGTTTCCCAGCTTGATCACGCACGGTGCCAGTCAACTTCACAAGTTTTTGCCCCGGGACCCCCCCTTCTCACCCCCACCGCAAGATGCGAGGAAGGAAGAGACACAAAAAGCCCACATTACATAAGCACAACCATACAACAGCGATATGAGCATGCAGTGCTTCTTCATTTCTCGCACCCCCTGTTTTGAGATTATGAGTGCAAACGGCACAACCTTACAACGGCTGTAGCTCGAAATTCACATCTGCAATCACGATGCCCCCATACGGAAGTGTGACATCCCTCTCCTGTGGCTTGTAGCCACTAAGTTTGACACTCACTTTGTATTCCCCCGGCAGGACGAAGAAACCATATCGTCCATTCGCATCTGTGTAAGTTATGCCAACAGTGAGGTTTGTCTTGGCATCAATAAGTTCAACGGTTGCGTTTCTTGCAGGTTGACCTCCAGCAACGGTAACTATGCCACCGATAGTGAACGGCAAAGATGGTAGCGCACCTTTAGGCGTGATGTAAAAGGTTAACTCTTCGCCCTTTATCATCACTTTCCCTTCAAACGGCTCGTAGCTCGGATGTGAAATGGTGATGCTTTGCATGCCAGATGGGACTCCGCTAAGCTCAAACTTGCCTTCAAAGTTTGTCGTAGCCTCTTTGTTGGCGATGCTTACTTTAGCTCCACTTACAGGCGAACAGCTCTCGGCATCAAGCACATAACCAACAACTGAGATTGGTTGACCAATTCTCAAAAGCACAACATCCCCTATAGAGATCTCCCGATCAACGGTGATTGGTGTAGACAACACTTTTTTGATGAAGTCCGTATGCTCAACCTCCACTTTGGCTTCCCCGGGGCTTATGCCACTGAGGACGAACTCGCCATCGTTATCTGTCCACCCGTAAACGGATGTGTAGTCGATGGTCACCGTCACTCTCGCGTTCACAATGCCTTTGTTGGTATCACCTGCGATCACCTTCCCTTTAATCGTTCCAGAGCCTTCATATCGCGATAACTCAAATGGGCTTTCAAACTTATAAGGGCTAACGAATTGTTGTGGCACACGCCACCTTTGCGCTAATGTCCTATAGCCATGCTTTGAGATTGTGATTGGCAGTTCGCTCACACCAACGGGAATGGCGACATCAAGCTCAAACACACCTTCCTTGCTTGAATCCGTCTTAACACCATTGATGACCACGCGAGCTCCCACAACAGGTTTTTTTGTCTCTTCATCAACGACCTTACCGACGAAGCGCACCATATTAAAACGCCCTGATATACCACCTCCACCGCACCCGAAGGGCATGCAGAAGAGCAAAATAACCACGCCAACGGAAATACACATTTTGGAGCTGTATCCTTTGATCAGGGCTTCTCACCTCCCATTCAGCGACCGAACCCTATGCTTCATCTGCCAACAGACTTGGCTTGCACTGGCGGTATGATCAGCCACACACCAACTGGCTGTAACGAACGCACCCAGAAGCCACCCCAAGGCTCAATTGTTGTTGCCCTTTGATATCCCTCTTCCTGTGTCCAAACCCAAACATTTGGATCAATGTAGCCCATCTGGCTCGCCATCTGTAAGCTCAACGGCTCTCCATCTTTGTATACGACCATGAAGTCGTCAACGCTGATCTTGAACGGGAACGGATTCGCTAACTGGTTAAACCCACCAAGCAGGGGTATTTCAAAAGGCTCATCTGTTGGAGTTGGTGTTCCTTGGACAGTTATCGTGCGATCGCTGTCGAGCAACAGCCAATACCCAACCCCCGGATGCATCGGAGTTGAGATGCTCGGATAAATTTCATACCTGCTTGCCCCAACCAAGTTTGGTTGCCANTGAGCCAACAGTAGNTTCTCCTTGGGTATGCCGAGTATGTCGGCTTCATCCGTCTTAATCGGAATGACTGGGACGCCAAACAAGTGCCAACCCCGTTTGAAAAACCTTTCAACAGTTACAACCGATGTCCTACCGTTGAGCATAAGCACATAGAACCCAAAACACATATTCCTGCGCTCGGTCATTGTGATCCCGTCAGATGGCGTGTGCTCAATCGTGAACTTGCGCAACCCGCTTAACTCAACCCCGCTTGTCACAGCGAAGACCCCACGAGAGACGCTCACGCTTTCGCTGATGCCATCCCCTTTGATGACGACTTGCCCACCGCCTGCGCCTATGAGCCCCCCGAATATCGGGTTCTCTTTGTTTGTCTCACCCCTCACATCGTATGGGAAGTAAACTGTTGTGCGTATGCCTTCAACGGCTATGTCTATCCTGATCAAGTTCGGACCACCTATGTTGAAGAACTGCGGAGCGATGAAGCCCTCACCAGAGACTATATCAGCCTCGTTGCCCTCTTCAGCATACAGGTCATCGCTCATGTCATTGCTGTATCTGAGCTGTGCGAGTGCGCTCAGCGGTATCTCGTTTCCATCTGGCGTTGTGCGGTAATAGCATATGGCGATGAGGACACCTATCTCAAGTGGCACATTGAAGACATAGAGCTTAAAGCCACTGCGCACGCTCGTATCTAAAACCCATTGCCGACGATACCAGTCATAGAAGTCCATGCCCTCAACCTGCTTGACTATTTGGCTTGCGATGTATTTCAAAGCTGGCACATCCCCAGAGAGCGGAATGCTCGCTCGCTCATCATATTTGCTGTAGTAGATCTCGTTGAATTTCTTGAAGAAGCTCTCATCCTCAGCAGCCACTTTGAGCCAAGTTGCAGCGCTCATGCCGTAGCGCCAAATGGACATCGTCTGGTAGCCCGATGGCGGGATGAAAACTGAGTTGCCAAGTGGTGGTTGGTTAAGCAAGTCATAAAGTGGCATGAGGAAAAGCGGGTCGCCATCCGTTGGGTCGCTTGGGTCAAACTTCGGTATGAGTTTCCTTGTGGCTATTGTGGCTGCTGCCCTCGCCATCCCCTCCTCCCATGCAGGATAGGAGATGATGAGCGGTCCACGGAAGGCATGCAAAACTTGGTGGACGAGGTTGAAGTAGTCAAAGTTTCTCCCCTCAAATGCGCTGATGCGTATTTCATCAGTCGATGGCGAATAGACGCCCCCGTCAAGCGCATCAAGGGTGGTATCGAGAATGATCTTGACTTTCCTTGTTGATCCCGGAGGCGTTGAAACTGGGCTTCCGTAAACTTCAATCAATGTAGGCATTGCGGAGTTGAGCCAGTTGCGAAGCGCTTCCGCTACTTCCTTTCGGAAGCCTACAAACTCAAACTCAAGCTTCCCAGCACCATATGCCCTCCTCGCTTTTGTGGGAGCGCTAAGCGATGATGCGGTGAGCATGCGTTTACCCTTCGGCTCAACTGCAACAGCGAGCATGTCAATGCCTAAACGCTTGCTACGCCAAAAGCCGTATCGGCGAAGGAAATGGATGACCTGTGGGCGAGTCCTCCTCAAGCGCCATTCGGCATCTCTTATCGCATATTGAGTGCGCCACCGAAGCTGATTCGCATTGCGCACACCACTGCTATCAACCGCTATAACGCCTGCTACGCCTCTTATGCGTGTCTCAAAAGGCGTGTTATCCAGAACTTCGTATGTGCCTTGAGCAAGCGCAACGCTACAAAGCGAGACATAGGCTAACGCAACTACAGCTAACGCAACCACACTTCGTAGCTTCAAAGCTGAGCTCATATCCGTTGCCCCCTCTCTCGTCACTGCACAATGAACTGCCTCAGCTCACTGTAGCTAAACGCAGTCGCTTTTTTAGGTTCGTCAGAATTTGAAGCGATCACCATCCAGTAGTAAGTTTTGCCCCGCAACAACTGTGGACCATCGTAAGCAACATTCGTCACCTTAAGCGGGCTCGTCGTCTCCCACTGTGGATCAACAGCACCTGTTGGGAACTCGCTGAAGAGTTGCACCCAATACGCAGTGGCACCCTCTACAGGATGCCACTCAAACGAGATTCGCTCCCCTTCACTAACTTTGATGATGGCTTGGTTGGGTGGCGACTTCAAGCGCGCTTCACCGATTGGTTCAAGCCTTATGGGGTCACTCATGTCGCTTTCATTGTTCAGCGCCGATAGCAAGGTGATAGCGTAGCGCACCGGCTTAAGTGGCGTGTGCTCATCAGAGAGATCAACAAACATTGGGAGCGCCGTCCCGTAAATCGTTGTCACCCGTTTGAAACCACCGCTCTCAGCGAAGCTACGATAGACAACATAGCCCAAGACATCTTCCCTGCTGATGATTTTCCACCACAAGTCTGCCTCGATGAAGAACCCCCTCGCTGGCATGCGCTTGTGCTTACTTTGTGGGTGCGGTGCCGTTAACACTTTGATCAAGTTATCCACGCGATGAAGCCTCAGGAAAGAGATGAAGGCGTTTTTGCTCCCATCGTTCAAGCCCCTGCTAACGGTTGCTGGATATGTTAACATCGTTCCAGATGGTGGCTCTGGCTTCGGCAAGGGCGCAAGCACTTTTTGAGCTTCATCAAGGACGAAGTCCAATTGAGCTGTTTTCCCCTTCTCAACATAGACCTGTTGGCGTGAGCGCAAGTAACCGAGCGCCAGCGCCTCAACAATCCATGATCCTTCAGGGACATTGGTTAAGCGATATCGCCCAGAGGAATCCGTCACATCTGATGAAGCTGAGAGCAAACCGATGAGTGTGAAGACATGCGCACCTTCAATTGGCTTCCCCGCTTTATTTGTCACTCTGCCTTGGATGCCACCAACGATGCCTTCCGGGAATACCGTCACATCTGCGTTGAATGTCCTTCTACCGCTAACAACGATGATGTTGCTACGCTCGCCGAAGAGCGTCCCAGATGGTGTCTCAGCAGTTGCACGAATTGTATACCTTCCAGGAGCGATGTTGCGGAAGAGGAATGTCCCAAACAGTGTTGTCCTTGATGTCGCCACAACCTGCTCACCGAGCATGAGCTTGACATCGGCATCAAGCATCGTATCGCCGTTGACATTATACACAACGCCAGATATTGAGCCTTTCGTTGGCTCATCAAAAACTGCGTGCAACTCAACAGCCCCATCTGGCTTCACATCCACGAAGTCAAAAAGCTCCATATCTCGAAGCCGAAGCTTGATTGCGTGCCTCGTCGGTGAAAGACCACTCAACTCTGCGGGTGTCTTCATGTTGGTTGGATTGCCATCAAGAAACACCTCCGCTCCCTCTGGCTCGGATGTGATGATGAGCTTGCCAGTAGTTTGAGCTTGAGAACTGCTCACGAGCTTCGCATCAACACGGACGATCGAATCCGGCATCAACATCACAAACATGTTCCAGTCGTAGTAGCCCTCCAATTTGAGAGTCACCAAGTGGACACTGCCTTCTGGCGTGACATGCTCAATCGATACATTCGTTGGAGCGTTACCCGAGGCAAATGAGTAAGCACCGCTATCTTTGCCATCTATGAATATCCTTGCGCCGCCGGGGCTCGATGTAACTGCTATTATTGGTGTTGGCTTGCTCACCGTATTGTTACCGAGTGTCGTCTTGCCAGCACCACATCCGAAAAGGTGGAAGGAAACGAGTGCGGGCAAAGCGAGGGCAAGCGCATCAGAAGCTACCACGAAGCTGGAAGCTGAGGATTGTCGCCTTGTAATCGCTGTTAGTGCCTGCCAAATCCTTCCTATCAATGCGTTCAATGTTGAGGTCGAGCCAGAGTTGCTCAAATATGCGATAGCCAACTGCGACGCGAAAAGAATTCTGTCCATAGCCACCCATTCCTTTGTTTCGAGCGTGCACGAATGTGCCTGACAGATCGAGCCTTTCTCCAAGCCTGTAGCCCACATTAAGAGTTGCGCTCGAGAACTTGTTTTTGAACTCGCCCTCGCTTGAGAGTTGTTGCGATGTCACACTGCTCAATGTATCCAGCGAGAGCGACATGTTAAGTCTTTTGCCTGCATACTGCATACCCAACCCATAGATGCTCGTAAACGCATCGCTGTTTGGGTTGAAGAACGAGTTCTTCTGGCGCGACAGGTGCCCCATGAGCGTCACCTTGGAACTGAGTTGATATGTGAGTTGAGCACCGTAGTCCGTGTTCTTGTAGTCAGCTATGAAACTTGAGCCACGGGTGAATTGATACGACCATTGGCATGCGAGGCTCAATCGGCTACTCGGTTGCCAATCAAGTGATGCAGTGGTTATGATAGACCTGTTGTTTGTGTTTGTGTTGGTGTTGCTTGTTGCGCCTGTCATGTTAGATCCAACTTGTCGGGAGCGCCACACCTCATTGCCCCATGACGAATTCATTGAAGGTGAGCTGTAGCCAATTGGTGCTGTCCCGCCAAGCCCAGCCACTGGGCGCTGTGATGCCGTGAGCGTCCCATAACCGCCGAGGCTAATCGGGGTTGTGTAGCCACCATACCCAAACCCGTATGGGTTGGTGATGTATGGCAAACCGCTGTATGTGCCTGATGCGCCACCAGTTATGAACGAGCCGAGACCTGTGCCACTTGAACCTACGAGTATGTTATGCGTTAGGGAAAGTTGCATTGAGCGCCACGGTTGAAAACGCACCCCAAACAACAAGTTAGAGACACTGCTTGACTGGCTCACGCCTGACGATCTGTTTGATGAGTAATCAACGCTCAAAGAGAGCTTCTCGGACGGCTCAAAGGAGCTCGTAAACCTGAAAGCCCTTGTCCGCACACGAGCTGTGTTGAGCAACCCAGCAACAGATTGCGAGTTGTCTTCGTATGCTGTATCAACCCCCCAGCGTCCCCTTCGGTATGATATGAGTGCGGAAGCGCTGGCATAGTCGCTCTTACTGCTCCCACCGAAACCGAAGCGCTGATATGCAAGGCGTATCACAGGCACATTCGGCTTCTCATACGAAAGTGTGGCGTAAAACCGATTGCTACTTGTAGATGACTGCGCGTTGCTGTAAGCGCCCCTAAGATACGAGCTACTTGCGTTCACCCATTGCGATGTCAAGGACAAGTGCTCAGTGAAGCGGTGCGTAAGGTTCACTTCAACCCCGGATTCGTTCTGGTAGAAGTCGGCGTTCTCAATCCTTGAAAAGCCGGGTGTGACTTTAAGCAAGCGCAACGAAAGTTGAGTCCTTGCCACACCACTCAATGTGTAAGTGCTTCCCCCACCATAACCAATGCCAGACCATGAAGGCTCACCTAACGACCTTCTAAGGGAAGCCGACGGCGTTCGTGGTGTGGGTAACCTCAATGCCTCACCTTGCTGTGCACTTGCTCCCCATCGCTCGCCTTGATCCACCCTTGTGGTGATTTCTTTCAAGCCCTCATCTTCTGGAGATTGCGTTGGTGTGCCAGCTACATCCGACACCTCGTTACCCCTTTGTTTAGCCTCCTCCCTTTTTCCTCTCGTCTTGCCCTGCTCAAGCCTCCCAAACGAGAGCTGTGATGATATTTCGATTGCTGTGCCACTCCTCGTCGGTCCGTTGCTGAATGCCCATTGCAGATTAGCGCTCCCGATGCTTCCGAGTTTTATGTCAGCATCAATTCCCATGACGCTGAGCTGTCCGATGACAGCGCCATGCGATACACGCTGTTCGTATTCAACAGCGATGATAGCACCTGCTGGAACTGGTCTCACAAATGTTATCAAGCCACTGATGTAGTTGATGATGTAATCTTTATCCCTCACCTGCGGTATGCCATTGACCGACACTGTCTCGCTTCCTTCAACTATTGGGCGTTGGCTCAGCTGGAACGGTCCGACAGTATTTGCGCCAACGAACTCTTCTCTCAGCTTGCGTGATGCATCTCCAGCCTGTCTTTGTGCAGCACCTTGCGTTAAGAACGAGACGCCGATGCGCATGCTATTGCCACTGCGCCAATTCAGCCTTGCACCCCAAAACCGCCCGATGCCCTCTCCCGGCTGCGCCGCTTCGTATGTGACCACGATCGTTGAAGTTGATGGGATGATGGTTGCGCCGAGGAATGTGATAGTCCCGACATCGTAATCAATCTGGTAATCCTCACCGCGCTTCATGAGGCGCATATCAACGAACACTTGTTCGCTACCCTCAACTACTGGACTGCTACTTAAGAAGAACGGTCCAGAGGTGTTGTTGCCCTGTATGACATCTCGTTTGACCTGCGATTTGCCCTCCGCAGTGACTATGATGAGTTCGTTGCCAGAGGTTGAGCCTTGCCCGATGCCATAAACCTTTTCGGCATTGCCATCGAGCGAGTAGCGGAGTTCGATGCCCCTCGTCCATCGGCTAAGAGATGCGAAGCGGTTGCCCGAGAAAGAAAGTGTCAAATCACCGTAGCGCAAAAGGAAGTTTCCCATCGGGTATTCGAGAACGAATGTGTTTGACCTCGGATTATACGATGGCGTATTGAACTGCGCCCTGACACGCAACTTCCCGATGAGCTGTCCCTCGGCGATGACAGAGGTGTAATGGTAAAGCGACTTCGCCGAGCCATAGTTCTCTTGAACGAACGCAGCCCTCCCAGAACTGCTCTTCGCTTCAACATCTTGAATGTTGTATGAGAGGAGAGCAGTGCCACGAATTTGCAACCTCTGTAAGACACCGAGTGTGGTCTTCGTTTGCTTGTTCTTTTGTTCGCCTGTTCCGTCAGCCTCCCAATGGTTCGGTGGAACCACAACACGAGTGCTTGTCAGTTGCCCATCTTTTATCGTTGGCAACGGTTGCGATTTGATTATCCTACTTGGTTGGCTTTCGATTGTTTTCATTCTGCTGAGCTTCACTGCTCCATCATCCATCGGTGCGCTTTCAACCTGAGCCTCATCATCCCGACGCTCATCGCCCAAACACAGCACACCATTTGCCCACAAAAGCAATGCAACGAAAAGGAGTGCAACAGACCACCGAAACCTCTTCGTGAAGTCGTCCATCACGCTAATGCACCGCCATTGAGACGGCAGATTTGTTCCACAAACACAACCACATTGCTACCAATGCCTACTTCCCCGTCACCACGAGAAACCTTGGCGACCAAGATGCTGCTATTGTCTTTTTCCCCTCTTTCGTCATGAGCAAAGCACGCGCCTTTATCGCCGACATCTCAGCAGTCGGAACACACTCAAGCTCAACCTCAATTTCTTGCGCCTGCTGTTTCCCACCAGTTAAAGCTATCTCCTTTTCAGCGAGCGGGAGAGTGTATCTTCCGAGGCGAGTGCTCCCTATCAATTCGACCTTGAGCAGGGCGCTATCAACCGACTCAATTGAGCAACGCAACTTTAACTTCACTTTCGTCCTCTCGCCAGCGATCAGCTCAGCGCCAAATTGTGGTTCTGCGTCAACGAATGTGACCTCGTCCCTGATGACACCTACCGAGTAAATGACGGTGTCGGCAGCGGATGCGGAAGTCTCATGCCCAGCGAACAAGGCAGCGACGAGCCATATTCTTTCACCCACACCCTGTGGTATGACAACCTGCCTCCCAAACGGAACAACATGCTCGCCAGCCATCGCCGATATCCTGCTGATAGTCCCCTCCACCAACCTTTTACCAGCCTCGTCAACGAGGAAGATATAGATTGTGCCCCACCTTGAGTTTCGTAGCGCATACTCAATGCTCCCTCTTATGAAGATCGGCTTGCCATACTCAATCCTTGAGCCTTCTGGTGGCGATACCTCAACGAAGCGTATCGTATCTGGCTCATACTTTGGGTCTCGCACAAGCGTTAAGTCAACGCCTCTTGTGACTTTGCCATCGCTAACTGAGACATTCGTGCGCACGGCTTTCCGATAACCTTGCGACGATGCTACCACCGTGTAAGTTCCGCTCGGCAATTTCGTAAGCTCATAATATCCCTTCTCGTTCGTCAATGAAGCACGCCATAGCCCTTCAACATAAACCAAAGCTCCAGCGATGGGAGTTCCGTCCTCATCAACCACAGTGCCACATATTTGCCCCGTGCCGATGATCAAAGCCGTCGCCTTTTGCTTTTTCTCCTTGCACCCGAATGCCGATAGCACAGCCACAGCGAAAACGATTATCAAAACCACTCTTAGCCCATATGACCTCACAAGACGCACCCCTCCATTAAACATCAAAAACGACCTGTGCTCTCCAACCCTCTTCCCTCTTCTCGACTTGGAGTCCATGATATGTGACGGCTTTTATGTAGCCATGTAACTCGGCTTCCGTCTCGTGAATCGGTTCACCAAACGCCTTCGCCTTCAGCCACACATTCTTCAAACCATGTTCATCGGTGGACTCACCTAACGCCTCAACTTCCAAGTTGCCGAACACAATCCCTTGCGCATCGTGCTTAAACAGGAGCTCGCGCAGTAAAGCTACAAGTAGCGTTTCATAGTCACTCGCATTAACTTCAACCGCCACTGATAGCTTCGGCTTGACCTTTTCAACATCGGCTAAGATGCTGAACATGCCGAGCGCTGCGTTCTCGAGCAACTCCTTTAACGAATCACCATACGCAACTATGCCACTATCAGCGGTATGCTCAAGCAACTCAAACTTTTTCTTCCCCGCCATCGCTATCGCCCTCATGAGTGTGTGAATTGTTACTGCTAACGACGAGAGCCGTAGTTGCAACCCTATCGTCGGCGTCCAAACGCATTAGTCTTATGCCCTGAGCAGCTCTACCGCTGATCGGTATTGATTTCACCCGTTGCCTTATCAACACCCCTTTCGATGTTATGAGGAGCACTTCGTCATCATCTCGCACTATGTGGAGCGACACGAGCCTGCCATTCCTCTCGCTCACCTTTATGCCGATCACACCTTTACCGCCCCTGCCAATCCTTTTAACCTGCTGTAGCTTCGTTCGCTTCCCGAAACCTTTCTCGGTGACAAGGAGCATATCGTTTGCATCCTCATCAACTATGTCCATCGCCACAACGAAATCGTTTGGGCGCAGTTTAATGCCTCTTACACCTCCAGCCTGTCTTCCCATCGGGCGCACTTCCTCTTCGGAGAAGCGAATGATCATGCCACCTGCAGTTGCAAGTATGATCTCACGAGAACCGTCAGTCCAGCGCACCCAACAGAGTTCGTCGCCCTCATCAAGCTTTATAGCTTGAACACCCCTTGATAACCTCGTCTGGAATTGCTCAAGTGGTGTTTTCTTGACCAAGCCCATCTTCGTGCACATGAACAGGTAGCCACCTACCTCAAACTTCGCTATAGGGACTGTCGCCACTACCCTCTCGTCATCGTCAAGCTGTATCAAGTTGACTATAGGCGTCCCGCGAGCCTGTCTTGAAGCCACTGGGACTTCATGCGCCTTCAACTGGTAGCATTTGCCCTTGTTCGTGAAGAAGAGGATTGTGTGATGAGTTGTCGCAACGAATATGTGGGAGACAGTGTCTTCCTCTTTCTTAGTCAGTGCCAGCACCCCTTTACCGCCACGCTTTTGGACCTTGTATGTGCTTAGGGGCACACGCTTTATGTATCCATCCCTCGTTATCGTGATGACGAGGTCTTGAAGTTCAATCAGGTCTTCAATCGAAGCCTCGCTCGGTTCCTCTGGGATAAGCATGGTCCTCCTCGGGTCTTTGAATGTGTTCTTCACGCTCTTGAGCTCTTCCTTTATGACCTCCATCAACTGTCTCGGGTGACGAAGCAAGCCACGCAAGTATTCAATCTGCTTGATCAGTTCACGATACTCATCCTTCAACGCCTGCTGATCAAGCCTCGTCAAGCGCCCGAGTGGCATATCAAGGACTGCATTCGCCTGCTGTTCGCTCAGCTTGAACTGCCTCATCAGCCTTTGGCGCGCATCATCCCTATCTTCGGACTTCCGGATCAACCTTATAGCCTCATCAATGTTTTGCGCCACCACCCTCAAACCTTCAACTATGTGAGCCCTTGCCTCCGCCCTCCTGAGTTCGAACTCCGTGCGCCTCCTGACAACTTGCTTCCTGTGCTCAAGGAAGTGAAGGAGCATCTCCTTCAATGTGAGTATCTTCGGTTGGTTGTCAACGAGGGCAAGCATTATTATCCCGTAGCTCGTCCTTAAGCTCGTGTGTTTGTAGAGCTTGTTTAGTATGACCTTGGCATTGGCATCCCTGCGCAACTCAATGACTATCCGCATGCCAGTCTTGTCAGTTTCGTCGTTCACATTCACTACGCCCTCGAGCTTTTTGTCCCTGACGAGGTTAGCTATTTGGACGATCAACGCCTCTTTGCTCACCTGATACGGTAGCTCTGTTATGACTATGCCCGTTCTTCCACCTTCAAGTGCCTCAATTGACGCTCGTCCCTGGATCGTGATCATCCCTTTTCCAGTGGCATAGGCTTCCTTCAAGCCCTTCGCACCAAGCACTATACCACCAGTGGGGAAGTCTGGACCTGGAAGAACATTCATTATCTCCTCAAGCGATGCATCTGGGTTGTCTATGAGCAAAATGAGCGCATCAATAACTTCTCCGAGGTTGTGAGGCGGGATGTTCGTAGCCATCGCAACTGCTATCCCTGTCGCACCGTTGATGAGCAAGTTCGGTATCTTTGACGGTAGCACCACTGGCTCAAGATATTTCTCATCGTAGTTTGGTCGTAGGTCAACAGTGTCCTTGTCTATGTCCTCGAGCATCGCCATCGCTATGGGTGAGAGCCTACATTCGGTGTATCTCATCGCAGCTGGCGGGTCACCGTCTATGCTCCCGAAGTTGCCATGCCCATCGATCAGCGGGTAGCGCGTGTTGAAATCCTGTGCCATGCGAACAAGCGCATCGTAGATTGGAGCATCACCATGCGGGTGATATTTCTTCATCACCTCCCCGACAACGGCTGCGCATTTCTCCCTCGGTCTGTCTGGGAACATGCGCTGTTCATACATCGCATAAAGTATGCGCCTCTGAACCGGCTTCAAGCCGTCCCTAACATCGGGCAGGGCTCGACTGACTATAACGCTCATAGCATAGCGAATGTAGGATGTGCGCATCTCATCAACTATGCTTACTGGGATAACCTCACGAGCTATTGACGCCGACAAAGGTATTCACCCCCTCCGAAAGTGGCTGGCATGACAACCCATCTGAGGGTTGCGCTCACTCGCTTTGTGCCTACAGCATTTCACTTGCGCTGTCCGAAAACACCTTTGAGCTTCTCGAAGAACGACTTATCTGCGCCCTTCGGGTGAACATTCATACTTGAAGCCAACTCAAGGAGCAACTTGCGTTGCTGTTGCGTCAGATGCTTCGGGACTTCAACTTTGACACTCACATAAAGGTCGCCTTTACCTTTCCCACTCAAACTCGGCATACCTTTCTGTGGAATGCGAAACACTTCCCCAGGTTGTGTCCCGGGCGGTATGATCAGCTCAACATCGCCATCAAGCGTTTGGATGTTAATGACATCGCCCAAGGCAGCTTGAGGGAATGTGATTTTCACATCCGTGTAGAGGTCTTTGCCCTTCCTCGTGAAGCGCTCGTGTGGCAACAGGCGTATGCGAATGTATAAATCACCATGAGAGCCTCCATACTTCCCTGCATTGCCTCTCCCCGGCAGACGCAGTTCGCTCCCTTCATCAACCCCCGGCGGTATCTCAACGGTGATTTTTTGGACCTCCTCCCTCCTACCGGCACCGCCACAGTGCTTGCAAATGTCTTCAACAATTCTACCAGTGCCACCACATGTTGGACATGGTATAGTCGTTATTGACCTCACGAAGCCACCGAAGCTCGTTTGCGAATATGTGACCCTACCGCTCCCACCGCATTCCCTACATGTGCGCATGCTTCCCCTCGTTGCGCCTGTGCCACCACAATAAGCGCATGTCACAAGCAAAGGCACTTCTATCTCCTTCACGGTGCCATGATACGCTTCCTCAAGTGTCACCGCAAGCTCGATTGAGACATCCTCGCCTCTTTCTGTCCTGCGTTCATACCTTGTCCTCCTCGTGCCGACACCGAAGAAGGCATCAAAGATATCAAACAGCTCGCTAAATGGGTCGTATGCACCAAAGTCACTCCAAGACGGAACGCTCGTTTGCACATCCACACGCCCATACAGGTCGTATATTCGGCGCTTCTCTGGGTCGCTCAACACTTGGTATGCTTCAGCTATCTCTTTGAAGCGTTCTTCCGCCTCCTTACGCCTGTGCGGGTTGAGGTCGGGATGCCACTCCTTCGCCAAACGCTTGAAAGCACGCTTTATTTCATCTTGAGTAGCATTGCGTGGAACGCCAAGTATCGCATAGTAGTCCTTGTAATCCGAAGATGGCATCTTCGCTCAACCCCCGTAAATGTCTTGCAAGCTCTTATTCAACCGCCCCCTCAAAGTTTTCATTCTCACCTTCGTGCCGTTGTTCATCCGTCCCGTGCTCAACGCGTATTGGCGAAACCGCTACCTTAACCCTCGCTGGGCGCAACACAATGTCGTCCATCACATAGCCACGCTGAACCTCCTCAATGATTGTCCCATCCTCAACCTCCTCCGTCTCAACCCTCTCAACAGCTTCGTGGAGGTTCGGATCAAAACGCTCATTCAAGCTCGGTATCGCTTTCACGCCCAACTTTTGAAGAGCGCTCACAAACTGCCTATGCACAAGCTCTATTCCTTCCCTGATTGCATCCAAGTTTAAAGCCTCGCCCTCCCTCATAGCTTCGATTGAGCGCTCAAGGTCATCAAGCACCGATAGAAGCTCAACGAGCGTTTGCCTCTTACCCTCCCGGAAGGCGAAAGCCCTCTCGGACATCACCCTGCGACGCAGGTTTTGGTATTCGGCGACTGCACGCAACCACTTATCGCGTAACTCCTCGTTCTCGCGCTTTAGCTCCTCAATGTGCTTTTGCAATGTCTCAACTTCTGCCTGCGCCTCAGAAACTTCAGCCTCGCTCACCTCAGCCCCCATATCGTAAGCTTCTTTGTCAGCAACCTTCGCTGGCTCATCCGCATGTTGCTCAGCTTCTTTGGCTACTTCGTCATTAGGCGATCGCTCAAAAATTTCTTCCAGCTCGTTTTTCGTTCCGTTATCACTCATCGCTATGACCCTCCCGCTCAAATTATGTCATCATAGGGAGAGTGAATGGGTAAGGAGAGCGGAGCGAAACCCTTACCAAATTACATTGTAGCAACACCCACTGAAAGGGGATGGAAAAAATGAGCCGTCAAATCGCCCTCAAAAGCCTGTCGGTTGCTTTAACGCTTTCCCTGCTCGGGCTCGCGCAGGCATTGAAGGTGCACGGAAGCGTTTATGAGGATGTCAACAGGAACGGCTTAAGGGATAATGGCGAACCCGCTATAGCAGGCGTCCTTGTTACGGATGGCAGGCAAGTGAGCACCACCGACGCCGAAGGAATGTATGAACTCAATCTCTCGGGAGAAGGGAAATTCGTCTACATCACACAGCCAAGCGGCTACAAGGCAGTTGGTAGCTGGTTCAGGAGGGTGAAAGGGACGAAGGATGACGAAACCATCCAAATCGACTTCCCACTCGTAAGGGACGAACAAAAGCTACCATTCCTGTTTGCTCACATAACGGATGTGCATCTCCCAAGCCCAGCAATTGCCACAACGCTCTCGCGGATCGCAAGGCAGATTGACGAGGCGAAGCTGAAGTTGTCCTTCATCGCTGTAACTGGTGATCTCGTGGCTTCAGGGGACAGCGTTCCAGAGAGCGTGGCGAAACAGTGGTTTGAACTCTACAAGGGCGCATGGGACGGCATCAAATTACCCGTTTACCACATCATCGGAAACCACGACATGGTTTCAGTCAACTTCAAGGGCGATGTCAACACATTCTCCGAAGGATATGCGAAGGGCATGTTCGAAACATTCCTCAACCCCACATACTTCGGTTTTGAATATGCTGGCATCCATTTCATCGCCCTTGACTTCCATCAACTCAAGGACAGGAGCTTAGCCATAGGGCTTGGACAGACGGAGATGGAATGGCTTAGGCATTATGCAAGCCATCTGAGGGCTGGAACGAAGATCGTCTTCTTAACGCATGAACCGTTGACTCAACTGCCAACAGCACAAGCTTTATGGTTGCTCACCATGTTCATGCACTGCCGATTGCTCGCCGTTCTATCTGGACATGAGCATCGCAACTATTGCATCAACTTCGGTGCTTGGAAGCAGTTTGTAGGTGGCGCTCTTTCGGGAAGTTGGTGGACAGGTCCAAACCCTGACGGGTATCCTCAAGGGTTCTCAATAGTCAGAGTTGATGGGGATGATGTGAACTCATACTACACTCAAGCCCTCCTTAAGCTTTCTCCAATCCCGATTGACCCGCCAGTGACCATAGCTTACGGCGACTTCTCTTTGGTTCCGACTTACTCTGGAGTCCAGAGGTTGCTCGTCCAAACCACCAGATTGCACGCTGACGCAAAGTCCGTTTTAGCGAGGCTCGGAACAAGCGGATGGGTTGAACTGAGAAAGTTAAGGGATGAAGATTGTGCATCGTTTTGGGGAGGCGAGATAGACACCACACAGGTTTCGGACGGGATGAAAATACTTTCGCTCAAGGCAACTTGTGAGGGTCTGGAGGAGCAAGCCAACTACCGTGTTTTTGTCTACAACCAAAAGACGCCATACAAGGCAACCGAGGATGCGGAGTTGCGACTTGAGCTCTCTGAGCTTGATGCACCCGTGAGAATTTTCGTCAACGAGAAGGAAGTATCACAGATCGCTCCAGAGCCTAATAAGAGAACGATAGCCATATCGCTACGCATCCCGAAGGACATGCTGGTGTGGAAAGTCATCAAAGTGCGTATAGAGCCAAAAAGCATTGACAGAACACAAGTTGATGACTTCGTCGTTCGCTCAGCATCGCTTAATTACGGTGGCGTTAAGCTGACAGACGAACGCATACACGGCACGCTCGTTGCTGGGGATGATGTTGCAGGCAGGGAGAAAGAGGCATTGCTCATGTTTGAATTGCCATGAGCACTGCGCCATGATTGTCTTAGGGCAAACTAAATCGGTTTCAAAAAACCAGTCCACCGCCGACAGTGATGGAAAGATGGAATTGATAGACAGACTGAAATTGCTTTCGGTTGAGGCGTGCGTTGAAGTTGCCGACCCGTTGGAAGAACCGCAAACGCTGACGAAGGCTTCAGCTGTCTCAAACGAGCGGATTGTGAAGAGGCTCGTTGAGTCAGTCTATGTTGCGAAAGCACCGTCAATGAGAGGGACTAAACAAGTCCCACTGCTCAAAACATTGCTAACTAACGCCTGCAAAAACGATTGTCGCTATTGTGGCACGAGTTGCCTCGTTGATAAGAGGGTGGTCAGCCTTGAACCAGAAGAGCTTGCGTCGGCTTTTGTTGAGATGGCAAAGAGGGGCATCGTCAAAGGGTTGTTCCTAAGCTCGGCTGTCCGTGAGAACGCCGATGCCACGATGGAGAAGTTGATAGAGACTGCATACATACTGCGCAAGAGGTTCGGCTACAATGGCTACCTGCACCTTAAAGTGATGCCCGGAGCAAGCGAAGAAGCAATAAAGCAAGCTGCAAAACTTGCCGACAGGCTCTCGTGCAACCTTGAGGCGCCAAACGAAGGCAGGCTTAAAGAGATAGCGCCAAGTAAAAACTTCAACGAGATCTGGGAGACGATAAGACGCATCGGGGAGTGCGCTAAGGAAGGGTTGCTCAAGTGTGGTTATACAACTCAACTCGTGGTTGGCGCAGCTGGCGAATCGGACAGGGAGATACTCAGCGCAACTTGGGAGCTGTACAGAAAGCACAACTTGCATCGCGCTTACTACAATGCTTTCGTGCCAATAGCTGGCACACCAATGGAGGGCTGTAAACCAGCTCCGAGCGAGAGACAAATTCGGCTATACCAAGCCGATTGGCTATTGCGCTTCTACGGGTTTGAGCTTGACGAGCTTATCTTTGACAGCGATGGCAATTTGCCATCTGGCATCAACCCAAAGGTAGCATGGGCAATATCACACCCTGAGTTCTTCCCGGTTGAGATAAACACAGCGCCGATGGAAGTGTTGCTCAGGGTTCCGGGAATAGGACCGATCACCGCTCAACGAATCGTGAAAGCACGCGCCACATGCAAGCTCACATCAATTGAGCAACTCAAAAAACTCGGCGTGGCAGTGAGGAGTTGCGCTCCATTCATACTGCTCAACGGGAGACGCCCAACGCAATTTGTGCCTTCACTACCGTTTGATCAGGAACGGTGAAGCTCGCTTAAAAACAACTCCAAGTTGAGTTTGGATAGCTCCCTTGATGTGTGCGCAAAACTCAGTGCGCTATCCCTGAGTTCATACCACCTATCGATGCACTCCGCCAGTCGTTCTTTTACGGCTTCTGATGAGACTCCCTCCCATGGGATGCAAAATCGGCTTGCCCAGCCCCTCATGAATGCCTCAACCTTCGGATCGTAACTTATGGCAATGGATGGTATGCCGAGCATGCATGCCAGTATGAGCGAATGCAACCTTGAGCCGATGAGCAAGTGGACACACTCCATCGCTTCCCACAGCTCTTCAATTGATCTTGGCGTGATCACTTCCACTTCCATTTGCTTCAAAAGCGAGGAGAGCCTCTCGCTGACTTCCACATCATCCCTTGAGAAGCTTATGCAACGCACGGCGCTTATGCGATTTTTGAGCTTGAGTATTCCATCAACCACGCATTCTAAAACCTCATCCACGCCCCTCCAAGGGCGCATCGCAATAGCGAGCAACACATTCTCCTGCGGTGGTTTCGCCCCATGCGGCGGCGTTAGGATGAACGCAAGGTCGGCAGTCAAATAAGCCTTATCGTGAACCGCACATAATGTTTTAGCGAGCTCCAATGAGACCTCATCACGGAATGTGATGAGAGAACAACAGCGCAATGCTAACCCCGCCAAGCGCTTGCTCACGCGCCTTCTAAGCGGACCGAGACCTTGAGCGAGCAAAACTGGTGCAACACCGAGAGACCTTGAGAGGACGATCAAGCCGACATAATATGCCAGCGAGCGGAAACTCGTCGCGTCTTGGAGCAAGCTCCCACCACACCCAACAACTACATCGGCTTTGCGCATGCGATCAACTATGCCCAAGATGTCGAACTTGCCGATGGCTGTGATTGAGTGCATCCGCTCCGTCTCATCTGGCGAACCGCTAATAGCACAGGCTGAGAAATTCACCCTCTCACGCAACCCTTGCAAGAACGCACGAAGCATCATCTCGTCTCCCAAGTTGCCATGCCCAAAATAGCCAACGAGCAACATGCGCAGATGTCTATCAGTGGCTTTCATGCTCAGGCAGTTTCCCATCTCGCCTTTATCCTCGTCAGGATGAAGCTGATCAGCGAGAGCGCAACGATACCAATAAGCCACCCGATCCAAAGACCATGCGCAGTCCTAAGGAGCGATATTTGAAGCGGTGTGTGGATGTGCGTGAATGTGTTGAACATCGATAGCTGTCCTATGAAGCCAACGAGCACCAAAGGCAAACTGAAGCGCCTCTCTTTCATCGCCATCAACCAAAGCCCGATGAGCAACGCTGGATGACCTAAGAAGGCTTCCTTGAACCTTGGGCGGGCTACCAAAAACCTTTCGAGCAACTCGCGCAACTTCAACTCCCATGTTGGGACAGCCTCTGGCGCTACGTTTCCAGTGCGTATCACCCAGTATGCGCAAAAGGCGAGGATGAAAAGCGTGGCAACCGCATGCCACCAAAGCACGGGTGAGGAGAAGATACCGCAAAGCCTCCTCACNGAGCACTTGAAGCGCTCACGAACCTCAGCGCAACTTGAGCCACCCAACTCCATCCAACCGCTGATAAGGAGCAACGCAAAGATGAGCATCGGAAGAAGCTGTGAAAGCTTCACGCCGCGAAACTGCATTGCGCCAACCATGAAACGCCTCTCGCAAAGGAAACCAACTATGAGCATAGCGCCGATGAATGTGATGGCGGAACATATGGCAAATGATGCCGTAGCGGAGAAAGCGCAACTTGCAAAGCTTTTCCCTTCCTCACCTTCCTCATGAGCATGGTAAATGCCTTGCACAGCCGTGCATATCGCAAGCGTTGGGAAGGTTAACGCAGTCAGCAAGGAACACGCGAGAGCTCCAAGAACATCGTTGAGAGCGATCATAGCGCTCGATAAGATGGCGACGAGCAGGAAAACAACCACGCTCATTGAGACGCTCACTCGCAAGATGGTGAGGAGGAACAGAGAGAGAGCTGAAGCCGTTGCAAGCGATGAGGCGATTCGGACGAGGTTGCGCATCTTCCTGCTTGCCAGCGGTTGCTCAAAATGCTGTGGGATGCCCACTTCAAAACCATATCTTCTAATGGCTTGCTTTAACTTGCTGACAAGTTTTTCTGCGCCTTCCGATGGGCTGTCAAAGGCATATGTTGGGATGCGCAAGTAGCATATGCGCACATTCCTCTCCCTGACAGCCCTTACAAACCTTGAGATGATTTCCTCAGGCGAGCGCATGGCGAGTTCTTGCTTTGCGACGCTGTGCGCCCTTATGACAGCCCCATCAAGCGCGTTTGCAAGTTCCTGTTCGCCACGCTGTTTCGCAAACTCAATGATGCCCGCTGTCAAGCCAAGCCTCTTCATAGCTCCCGCAACATCGCGTATCCTTTCCCTATAGCCAAGCACCTCCTCACCATCAAATAGCAAAACCCGCGCCCCATATGAGAGCGATTGCATCAGAGCATAGTTGAGCCATGAATTGGTCAGCGACTGCGTGTTTGAAAGGCGAGCGATCACATTAAGACCTGCGCTTTTCACAGCGGAGGCAAGCTTCGGGTTAAGCCCAAAACCTTCATAACCAGCGTGAAGCAGGCTCTCATCAACGACGATGAGAAACATCCCCTCCCATACGAACACTCTCGCCTCCTTGCCAGTCTTAGCCTCAAGCGCGTTTTGGAAAGCCCTGAGGAACGCATAGTCATTTGAAGCGATGGCGAAGCCACGATCAGATTTCAAATGCTTGCCCAAGTAAGCTTTCGGCAGGATGAAGAGATCACCGTTTGCGATTGCATCGCTAATCCGCATCTCCGATATGGCAACTGCGCTCGCGCCAGCACGCTTAAGTGAACGGAGTAGCGCATCAAACCTCACTCCAGATAGCGCTGAAAGGCGCAACAACTCCTCGCAGTCAAGCACTATGGCAACATTTCGGTTTGACGCTTCAACAGCGTATCGCCTCACACAAGCAAACAACGAAGCGACGACGCCAACTGATACAACGCCCCACAGGAATGCGCTTACAGCTTTTCTCGCTTTGCTATCATTCATCGTCCTCCCCACCATGAGCTGATAATTCACTCCCCGCTGTGCACATCAACGCTGATCACAGCGCCCTTCAACTCAAGCTCAAGCACCCCTTTAGAATTTGCTACAATGACGCCTTTGATTGACTTCTCCATCCTTTCAGGAGGTGCGCTTGGGTCAAAGAGTGTCAAAGCGACGGCATGACGCGAGTTTGGCTTTATCTCGTATTCGCCAGAGAAGATCGAGAGGCGAAAGTAGTTTGCCCTCCTCGCGCTTACAACGAACCTGCCATCTTCATAGCCTACAGTGGCATCGTTCCCATAGAGCCTCAAGGCTATGCCCTTATCATCATACCTGCTGACGAGCGCAATGAACCTCTCATTGCAACTCACCAGTATGGGAAGGCTTTTCACAAAAGCCAACTCAAGTGGCTGTATGAACTTGTGGATGATGATGCTTTGCGACCTGCTCCCGTGAGGATACTCAACACATGCGTTCGGGAGCGAGCTCCCGTTGATGGCGTCGGCTTCAACCCTCACGACAGCATGCTTCGTCCTATCGGAAAGGTTCAAGATGGCGATGCCTCTGTCAAAGAGGGCTACCTTCATCTCGTCATCGAGCAAGCCATGCGCTGAAAGCAACTCAACCTCAGAGTGCGCCGAGAACAAATCACCGTGGAACAAAGCGAAGTCTTTCGAATACGGTCGCCAGTTAGCCCAGAGAAGCGTTGGCGCATAAACTGCAAACCCTTTCCCAAAGCTGTTTATGCACATCGCCACAGCCTCGCTTGAAAGCCTCCTTGTGCGCCTCGGGTGACGCATCATCAGCGCATACGGTTTTGCGCCGACGAAATGGAGAACAGCAGCTATGGTGCGAAACGGCAATTCATCACCACCGAGCAAGTAGCCTTCATAGAGCGATGGGAAGAGCGGGTGGCGATAGAGCACACTCATGCTTAAAGCGACCTCTGGTGCGACGATAAGCGTTCTCGCACCGACGACACCGAAGAGTTTCGCAAAGTCGGCTGGCATGAGCCTGAAGATGTGACCGGCTGGTGAGAGGCTAACGCCGATGTCGGAGAGGAGCACACCACCGTTTGCGACGAAACTCATGAGCCAGCTCGAGAAGAGGGCGAACGGATCATCCTTTGAACCAGATTGCGTAAGCGACCTTGGTTGTCTCGGCATACCAAAGTCGTATAGCTCTTCACCAAACTCACCAACGACATGTGGCGAGAGCAGAATAGGCGCTGGTGTGAGTATGCATGAATAGCTTTGTGGGGCGATTTTTGTGAGCGCATCCAATGTGAGGCAATCGACGAGACCGTATCTTGTGCCGAGTTTGAAGGCGCTAAAGAGGGAGTTTGGCTCGCCGAGGATGAGACGATAAGGCTTACCAAAAGCCTCCCCGTTGGGAGTTGCGAAACCATAAAGTGGGACACCATCACGAACATAGCCCTCCACAAACGGCATGTAAAGGATAGCCGTATGCGTTATCGGCGTTGCACACAGTATCCCACAATCGTTCATCTGCTTGAGCAGTTCCGAAACAGAGCCACGCAACTCAGGGTCGTTTTTAAACGGCTCCCAAGAGGTGAAGCCGATACCACAAGCACCATTGAAAACAGCCGCCTGAACCCAGTTGACGAGTTGCTTCAATGAGACCTTCTTCCCGCCAATGCTTGATGTGATAACTGACAGGACGAGCTTTGCATTGCCCATCCTGCCAATCGCAACTGCGTGTGCATTGTGCAGATCCAAATCTGGCTCACACACAGACGGCAGTGGCGCAACTGTGACACCGTCATAGACTGCTGGGACGCTCGCTATGCTACGATAGGTTGAAAGCAAGCCAGTGATTATCGGGCGAGTCCCGTCGCTCTGTCGTATGACTTCATACCACAACTGCATAAGCCAACGGAGCGAACACCACCTGTAGATGGAAGCCGAAAGAGATGAATGCCCGTAAAGCGTCGGCGATTGAAGGTCATCAATGTTCATCACAAGCTGTTGTGTCAGTTGGCTTGGGTTGGTTATCGGGACGCCAAACGCACGCGAAAGCGTTTCAACATCTCCATAGGTATCCAACAGGTATCTTCTGAAGCCTTCATCATCGTAGCCGTTGTTTGATACAGCCATCTCGTCTGGGAAGCTCGTTGTCGCCCACGCAACTATATTGCGATGTTTTCCAAGCCTCCCGATGACTGATGGGATCCAAGAGCGGACAAGCGAGACATAACGCTCATCGTATACTGACATGCGGATGCCAGTTGGCGGGACTGCGTTTATGCAAACGATTGCAAAGAGCCCTTTTGCGTGAGCAGCTTTGAGCAAGCCTTCAACTCTCTCCACCTGCTCATCTACATCTTCGCCCCAACGCACATCAATCCAGACTGTGTTGAAGCCAGCCTCAGCATATTCTTCCAAATCCTCATGCGAAGTGAGCCCGCACGAAAAGAAAAGAGGCGTTGGCTTGCCATCAATCGTAATCATCGGCTTGCCCTTATGTTCCAAACCCACCTGTATGCCAAACGCAACATCGGCACAAAGCATCGTAGCCAAAACCACATGCACAACGAGAAAGCACACCACACAGCAAGGGGAAACCAACCGCCGAACGAAAACGATTAACCTACCCATCGAAAACTTGCCTCCGAGCATCGCTGACATGGTATCGCTTCCCTTTGAGTGCTTTCAACCCGAGCAACCCTTCAAGGAGCGCGACTGCACCACGCTTGTCTAAAGGTTGGTTGTTGCTTCCGCAGGATGGCGATTGAACACATGAAGGGCATCCATCCCTGCACTGACAACTCTTTATCATCTCCGCAGTCCTTGTGATGAACTCCTTAAGCTGGTCAAATGCAGTCTCGCTAAACCCTGCGCCACCTGGATAACCATCGTAAATGAATATGGTAGCCTGACGAGTTTGAGCATTGTGCAGATACGAAACGCCCCCTATGTCCCTTCGGTCACAAGGCGTAACCAACGGCATAATGGCTATCAGGGCGTGCTCGGCTGCATGTAGCGAACCAGCTAAGTCAAAGCCTCTTTCGTTAAGCTCCGCAAGCAATCGTCCATCCAGAGTGATCCACAAAGCTACTGTCTCGTATTTCGTTTCTGGCAAGTCAAGCCTTCTAACTTCAAGCACCTGCTCTGTATGCATCTTTAAGCGCTTGTATCCCAAGACCCTCTGCGATATGGTGACCTCGCCAAGATAAGCCCTCATCAACTCCCTCCTTCTCTCCTTGAGGTGCTTAACTATGCTCACATCAGCTTGCTCCAAAGTGACAGTGTATTCATCGCCGTCAAACGGAACTGCGAGAGCGACGCGATTCCTTATGTCAAGCGAGATAATTCGGTAAGCGTCGCCAGCGTGCAAATAAATTGCGCCCTCATAGATCGTTGTGAACGCTCTAACCTCATCAACAATTCCTATGAGCGAATAGCCTTTGGTCACATCTCGTATCTCATAGTTGGACCCTGTGATTGACCTTATGCTGATGGAGTCGTGTGGGCGCTCCTTGCCAGCCCAAAGATACCAAAAGCTTCTTCTCCCCTCGATCACACCTTCAGCCTTCTGCAGATGCCTCTCACGCTCTAAGAGTATTTCGAGGAGAGCATAACCTTTCGCACCGAAATGCCTGCTATCGCTCTCACTCAATGGGTGCTCATAAGCAGCGCACAACAGATGCGAAGCGAGTATGTATGGGTTAGTGGCGCTGATAAGCACATCCTCAGCGCCCTTGCTGAAGAGGTATTCTGGGTGGTTGACGATGTATTGATCGACTGGGTTTCCGGTCGCAACGAAGAATGCGATGCCTTCTTCAATTCTGCCTGCCCTGCCAGCCTGTTGCATCGTGCTCGCTATGCTACCTGGGTAACCGAGGATTATGGCTGCGCTCAAGTGACCGATATCAATGCCGAGCTCAAGCGCGGTTGTAGCTATAACTGCCATGAGCTCACCATCAAACAGCTTCCGCTCAATAGCCCTCCTTTCATGTGGCAGGTAGCCAGCTCGATAGGAGATGACTTTGCCACACAAGCTCGGATTGTGCTTTGCCAACTCCTCCCTCACATGGCGCAGGAGAAGCTCCGCTGTAGCCCTTGATTGGACGAACACTATCGTTCTAATGCCTCTCTCCATCATGAAGATGAGGAGGCGCACAGCTTCAACGCTTGCCCTCACTCTGACACCGCTTGGAAGCAACGGCGGTTCCCACAGGACGAATGTCTTTCCTGGGAACGGAGCTGTGTCATCTGAGATGACGGTGCACTCAACGCCGAGCAAGTTGCGCGAAAACTCATGTGGGTTGCCTATTGTGGCTGAGGTGCATATGAACTGCGGCTCAGAGCCATAGAGCTCACATAGCCTCTTTAAGCGCCTTATGATCGATGCCATGTGCATCCCGAAGATGCCACTGTAGACATGTAGCTCATCAAGGACGACGAACTTGAGGTTGCTGATAAATTTGCGCCACAGGTAATGGTTCGGCAACACAGCGCAGTGAAGCATATCAGGGTTCGTGAAAACGAGCCTGCAGTTCTCCCTTATGTGCCTTCGGTGGCTGAGTGGCGTGTCACCGTCGTAAGTTTGAGCTGAGATGAGGAAGCCGAGCTTCAGCTCGTAGAGTTTCCTCAACTGATCTTGTGCGAGTGCCTTCGTGGGGAAGATGTAAAGAGCAGTTGCGTTCCTGTTTGATAGGAGCTTGCTTAGGACGGGTATGTTGTAGCAAAGTGTCTTCCCAGAGGCTGTTGTGGTTGCGATAAGCACATGCTTGCCCATGTTGATTGCATCAATAGCATGAGCCTGATGGCGATACAGCTTCTCAATGCCTATCTGCTTCAGCGCTTCGGTGACACTCGGATGAATTGGTGAGGAAGGTTCGGCGTATTGCGCTTCCCTCCTTCGAAGCACCTCAACATGCTTTATTTGGTTGCGATACCACCTTTGCTGACGGATCTCTTTTAGCAGGTGTTCCCATGAAGATGCATCCATCAGCGCTCCACCCAGAAAACAAGGATGATGCTGAGGATGTAGAGGAACAGGATCGGCAAAGCGAGTAGGAGCATGTTGAGTGGGTCTATCGTCGGTGTGACTATCGCGCTCACAGCTAAGATTGCGATGACGGCGTGGCGCCACTTGCTTATCAATGTCCTTGATGTGACCAAACCCATCTTGGCGAGCATCATGAAGACAAGTGGCATTTGAAATACGAAGCCCATCGCAAGCGCTATCTTAGCGACAGACCAAACATATAGCCTGACGAAGTTGAGCACCTGCGCATCCTTGGGGAGGAAACGGAGCATGAACAGCGCAGCGATCGGTATGAGGACATAAGCCGTCACTATGCCTCCGATGAAAAGCAATATTGAGAACGGCATCAAGACCCTCGCAAAGCGCTTCTCATGCGGTAAAAGCCCAGGCCATATGAAAGCGACAATCTCATATAGTATCAAGGGCGCCATAATGGCGACCCCAGCCACGATAGAAAGTTGAAGCCTGAAGAGCAACGGCTCAAAGATAGATGTGAAAACAAGCGGCATGGAATACTTCTCCATCGCTGGCTTTATCGGCTTGATTATTATCTCCCAGATGCGCTCATACTGATACCACCCTATGATGCACCCAATAGCTGCGTAGATGAAACAGCGTATGAGGCGCGCCCTCAACTCCGCCAAATGCTCAATGAATGTCATCTCCTTCATCGGGTTAGGTGGCGGGCGACGCCTGCGACGCTTCTTAGTTTTCGTTTGCTCCAACTGCGTGTTTGGGTCAGCAACATCAACAGATCCGTTATGCACCTTACGATCTGTTACCTCAAACGCAGTATCGCTACCACCGCTTGAACTGCTTTGGCTATCAAACCTCTCCTCAAAAGCATCCTTGCAATCCATCCCTACCACCTGTAGCGAGATATGTCACAGCTACAAAAGCGAAGCTAACCTTAAGGAGTTATACAGTTGAGTTAGCACCATGCATCATGATAGCGCACAAACGAAAGCCATTCAAGAGGAGGTGAAGCACATGAACCTACGAAGGTCTATGGCATTGAACCATCCAATCCTACAACTTGAGTTTAGCTCCAAGCTGAAGCGAAGTGATGTGATGCTAAGGTGGCATTTGAGAGTGAGCTTGCCCATCCCATTTGTGCCCTCAACCTAAGCCCCAACGCCAACTCAACCCTCACCGCCCTCGCCACCTTGGAATGTCTATGACATAAACACCATCCAAACAAGCTGCAAAGAGTTTGTCGCCAACAACAACTACCGAAGTGCACGCCGTTGGGCTTAACTTCAACACCCGAACCAACTTCTTTCGAGCGATGTCTATCGCCGCTACCCTTCCTTTTTCCTCACCCTCACTAAGCGCCAAGTAAATTTCTTTCTCATCTGAAGATAGCGCTATAGATACTAACTCCGTCGGAAAACCAAAGTTGATCGGCATTTCGGAAGTATCTTCCCATGCCTCAAATTGGTCGCTTGTGGTGTCAATAACCAATATCCCCCTGCCATACACGCAGCAGAACAACCGACTCCCGTCTCTTGTGAACTTCATATCCCAAATAGGTCCGTCACTTTCGTAAGGGAGCGTCTTTATCAACTGCAAAGTCGTGGTGGAAAAGATTCGGATTTCCCGAGTCTCTTCGCTAATTACTGCGACATAAAGTTTTTCTCGGTTAGGGTGAAGTGCTGTGGCGCCCACATAAGGCGCTTCCAAGAATTTTTTCTGCTGGCGTGTTTGCACATCTACGACATGAACCCCCGTGTAGCGCTCTTCACCCCATTCATCCCATCGGACAGGTTTAAGGGCATAAGCGATGTTGGACTGGCTATCAAACACCCAATAATCGTAGTCTTGAGCAAGCCATGAATCTGGACGCTGCTCTCTTTCTGCTGAAATAGCCACTGCCATAAATTGCCTTGTAGTGAATTCTTCCACCACTTGCTCAGTGTCGGGATTGATGCGAGCCACATAAAAAGGCGGTGTGGGATCAAGGTCAATCTTGCCCGTTATGTCAACTTTGTTGCCATACACATCCACAATAAAGAGCCGATTTTGATACACATCTACAAACCACCAATATCGCCCAGTAGGGAGACCACCGATTTTGCGGACGAAAGAAGCTTTTTGCTTCATGGTTTGAAGGGTAACCCAACTTGCTGCTGCCATTATCGTAAGCAATAGACCAAGCAATCTAATCCAACTTCGCATGTTTTATTCACCTCACCAGTTGAAAGGTCCTGCTACCTTGTCTTTAAACGGCCATCGTCTTACCACAACTTTCCAAAATTGAGATGAAGTATAGACGATCCCTAAGGCTTTGTTCCTTAGATTCGCTTCCAACCAAGCATCAAGGACACGGTCTTTAGTGCGACTCGGTGGTTGTTTAGAGGTTAAAAAGGCTGTGAAATCTTGGGCTATCCAAACTGAAGCCCCTCTCTTGTCACTGGGTGCTCGTCCATGATACCCACACAACCCCTTTAAGATGCCTTGCTTCAAGGTAGCGTTNCGCCCATGCAAAACCGTTCGTTGAATCGGGCTTTAGCACCGAACACCCTGCAATGATGAAATAGTCCAAATCTTCCTTCCAGTTCGCNGAAGGGTTTATGTCAGAGACCAAGACAGAATGTTTGTCTAAGCAAGATGTCAATCCCCCAGTCGCACTGCTCCCATGCCCACTGTAATACAAAATGTCCGCCTGATTCTTCACGGGCAAAACATGCCCCACATTGGGATTGGAGGGGTCAAAAACTTCTATCTTCTCTACCCCTGCCGCTTGAAGGAATCGGAGCATCGTCGGCAAAGTGGGTGTCTTCATCCCCCAAAAAATCTTGTCCTCTCTTGCCCTTCCTCGCTTTTGATGCTGGCTTAACCCCACCTCTATTGCCCCAAAATCCAAATAGTTGCCGGTTTCGGGGAGTGGGGGAGGGGCAGAAATGTGATCATAAGTCGTTACTTCTGCCACTCCATCAGGGCTTTTATGAATCTGGATTTGCTTGTCATCTATACTGGGGTTAGGAGGGTCAACTATCAAAATCTCCTTGCAGAAATGGTATTTGTTGGATATTTAGGGCATTTTTCCCTGTAATGCAGTATCACTTTAATTCCTTTTGTGTCACTCACCGATGTCCTCAACCTCACTTCTACTTTCGCATTTCGAGGTAATGGAGCTGGTGAGTCAACATGGGCAAGTATGTGGAGGCGATCGCCTGGTGGTTCCTGTCTCAGGATAGAGAATTCACCAGGTTTAGGATGTTCTGGATCTTCACCATCCCATTTGAGCTTCTCATCGTCCTCATAGTTTCCATCCCTGTCTAAATCATAGTAAAAACCTACATCGCTGATTTTATATCCTTCATACTTCGCATTCACCTCCAAAGCAGGTTTGGGTTCATGGTCTTTATAGCTGTCACCATAGTCATCATAAAAGTGCAAGACGAACCTGTATGTCCCAACTTTCTCCATCACTTTGATTGGAACTGGAATGATGACTCCATGCCTCTCGCCACTTGGACTCGCTGTCAATCCTTTGCACCCTTCATGCTCAACACATCGAAGCGCAGAAACTTCCCACTTCAAAACCATATCCAACTCAGGACCATAAAGCCATATCTCACCACGGCTTGAGTTGCGATAACTACGCAATGTGTAAACTCGCAAGAAGTAAAGGTAATTGTCA
>JGI20130J15133_1000711_pt1 | contig 30361 bp, 27 predicted proteins | sample WasSprMetagenome_FD_15133 | JGI IMG/M metagenome (IMG submission 15133) | reverse complement strand
CCTTCTCCTTTACCAGTAAAGACTTTTCCTTTTATTTTCATCACCCTTGTTCTTATTTTATTCATAAGCTCTTGTGTAGAAAGAAATCCAATACTCTCAACTATGAACTCAAATCCTTCTTTTGTAATCTTTATTTTTTCTTCACGCTTTCCAACTTCTCTTTCTATTAGTCCTTCTCTTTCAAGTTCCTTTAAGATTAGAGAAACTGATTGTTGAGAAAGGCCTAAAAAGTTTTTTAATTTATTAGTACTAGTAACAATGTAATCTTCCCTACCAGAGATCTTCATTAAGTTGATTAGAAACAGCAAATACCTTGCCTTCTTACTAAAGCTTCTCACTTGGAATCACCTTTAGAATGTACACTTTTGTACTGAGTCTCATAGGTTGTTCATTTTTAAATATTTTTAACTTTAATGAAATTGACTCAAAGCAATTTTCAAAAAATCCTCTCTTTTCTCTTTATTGCTTTCTTGTAACATCTTAAGGCAAATACTAATCTTATGGAGGCTTAATGATATACTGAAGTCTATTGTACCCTAAACCTTCTGTACTGAGTTTAACCAGTATGTGTTCCCTTAACAGGCCAGACGCTTATATTTCCTTTACTTACGTCTTCTTGAAAGAAGAGGTTTTATGTCTCCCCTAAACTCTTCAGAATCCTAACCTTTGTCATCTTTAAGCCGTGAATGCCTATCAAGCGTTAATACCATGTCCATAAGCTGTCGTCAACAGTTTCAAAATAGATAGACCTTAATTAAATAGTCATAGAGAGAGTTGCATACGTCACAATAGAGGCTCTACAAAAGGTGCTCCAGATGAGCAACGGCATAGTATCCTCTCTATGCCGTTTAGTAAGGCTTGCTATGTGAAAGTTTTGGTCTATAAACTAAATAATTTAGTAGAAATGAAGACAAGCTGTTCTAAACTCTAAGACAGAGAAAATATTTTAAAAATTAAAAAAAAGATATAAACTAGTTAATGAACAATATACTGAGGTGAAAAAGGAGTTGAGAAGCCAAAGTTCTAATTCTGAAAGAGGTTCATTGCGTGCAGCAGATCCCTTTGCATGTGAGTTGTTTAACTCTAATGTTCTTAAATATGTTAAGGGTGAATGAATGAAAACTTTTTCTGTATTGAGAAGTTTCTTCCGTCTTGAGCCATCATTATTGTTTATAAGTTTCTCTAACTTTCTCATATGGCTTTCTGTTTACATTAGTTATTTGTATAACTCACCTTTTCTCGTTAAGCTTGGTGCTTCGCCAACTCTTCTTGGTATTATATACTTGGTACAGAATTTTACTTCTTTGCTTGCCTACTTCTTAGGTGGATGGACGGCTGATTTTTGGGACAAAAGAAAACTTATATTTTTAGGTTGGAGCATTTATGTACTTTCCTTCTTTTTATTATTTATTTCTTGGAACGTTAATGTTGCTCTTATTGCAATAATATTAATTCCCTTTAGTCATATAGCTTCTCCGGCACTTTTTTCTTTTATAGCTAATGTAGCTTCTGAGAACAATAGGGGAACTGCTTTTGGTTTTCTGAATGCGATAAATTACAGCGCTGCTGCTTTTGGACCAATAATAGCAACATTTATAGTAAGTGAAGAAGTCACAGTTGAAAGAGTAAGACTTCTTTACGTTTGTTCGTTTATCATAAGCTTACTATCTTTACTCATGCTCACTATATTTATAGCTATGTCCCCTTCACCAAAAATAGATTCAAAACCAAGTAGTAGCTATAGAAAAAGCTTCGAAGCTTTTAGTAAGCTTTTAAGCAAAAAAGTGGTTCTGTACTACCTTATTACGTATTTTATACTTTCGCAAATGTCAATGGTGGCGCCATTCACGACAGTTTATATGCTTAATGTTATAAAGTCTCCAGCGTATGTGATCAATCTTTCATTTTCTATTACAACTCTTCTAGGAATTCCAACGACCATGCTTTTCGGAAAACTTTCAGATAAACTTGGAAGAAAGATATTGATTGTTGTAGCACATACAGCAAATGCTTTTCTCACATTGTGGTTCACATATATTAACAATGCGTACTTTCTATTAGTTTACGCAATCTTAAAAGCTTTTACCGATTATTCTTCACCACTCTTAGCTTTTGAAGCTGAACTTGTTAATCCGGATGAAAGAGGAAAACTTCGTGGGCTTTTATACATTTTTAAGTCTATCTTTTCTATACCTGCACCACTCGTAGGTGGTTTTCTTTGGAGTGATATATCGCCAAAAGCTCCATACTATGCTGTATCTTTCTTGGAAGTTCTTTACGTTCTAATTTTTACTTTCTTAGTTCGAGTATAATGCTAAAGTAACTTAGCTTAAAACCAACAACGATGCTAATTTAAATATAGCACATATTAACGATTGTTAGAGTTTAACTAAACGTCTTCGTTTCTTTTTCTTAGTGCCAATCTTCCAAAAGTTAGTCCAATTAAAAGAATTAATAAGCTTACAATCGACAGCATCGGATCTCTGTTTCTTAGTCCTTCTAGTGTTGCCTTATAATAAATTGTCGTGGGTTCATATCCAAAAAATTTAAAGTATACTGGCTCAGACTTGTAAGTAAAGTTAGATTTTTGCATCGCATTTATTTGGTATTTTTGTGTAAAGTTTTCCACCGTAATTATTGCTGTTACTTCCTTTTCTGAAACAATGGTGATCGTAAAATTTTTACTTAAGCTTAAAAGTCCACTTGAAATTGTAAAGTTGTTTCCTTCAACAACAAGTTCTACACTTCTCGAGTTGTTAAAGTTTAAAATTCCGCTTTTCTCTTCACTAACTTTATACGGTATAGTGTCAAAGAGTGCTAAGCTCCAACTTATTACAAAAAGTAATAGGGCTAAAATAAGTAGTATTTTACTTTTCATTTTTTTCTCTTCCTTATGAAAAATAATGTTAGTACAAGTAATGCAAAAATTAGTAAAAATGGTACAACTAATGTTAATGTTCCCTCGGGTTTTTCTTCTAAGTAAGAAAATAGCGCGTATGTACCACTACTTTTAGCTTTTACTGTAACTACCTCTATGTTTTCAAAAAAGCTTATCGTATCTGGTTTTTCCCAGTTGCTTCCGTCAGTAGTGTACAAAATCGCTATCTTTTCGTATGGTTTGTTGGCATAGCTAAAATTAATGTAAGCAAAGGCTCCTTGAGTTATGTTAACAAAAATGCACTCATTTAGATAAATGTAACCCTTTGGAAAGTTGTTAACAGTTGTACTTTTTATTGCAACTTTTCCTGAAAAAGAAAAGTTGAGTTTTTCTGAATCAAACATTAGATTTTCTACGTAGTTGTAGTGTTCTGATTGGCTTCTTATATACCATTCTTTAGCTTCTTTTATAGCTATGTTTTCAATAGAGTTAAAATCAGAATTGTAAATGTATACTCCAATATAAGTGTTGTTTAATTTGTTTTTAGTAATAGTATTAGAGCTTGAGCTATCAAGAACAATTCCGTTTTTAGCAAAGTTAACAATATTTTCTAAAATTTTTGCTCCAGTAGTTTTATATGTCGTTATAGCGTGAGCCGAAATGTTCGAAAATGTATTTTCTTTAATTGTATCGTTGTAGGCATTGTCAATTTCAATTCCTATCATGCACTCAGTAACAGTATTATTTAAGACTGTGTTGTTTATTGTACTATATAGTTGTACGCCTATCGTTTCGTTTCTTATAAAATTACTTAAAATATTGTTATGCCTACAATTTTGTAAGTATACACCATACGTAGAGCTCTCAACTTCATTCCTCGAAACTTCATTAAAATGAGATGTATCAACAAAAATACCATATTGGGAATTTATTGCGCTATTATTTTTTACAATTACGTTACTTGAAAAACTAGTTAAATAGATTCCGTAAAAGTTGTTAAGTAGGTAGTTATTAAAAACATAATCGCTCTGAGAATTAAAAAGGTATATGCCATATTGATTGTTTATTATATTGTTATCTTGTATAATGTTTTTCCTATCTCCGCTAAGTACTACTCCATACTTGTTGTTCTCTATTTTATTTTGCTTTATCTCTGTTTCAGACGTATAGTTCAACATTATTCCAAAAGTGTTCTTTATTATGCTGTTGCTAACTATTTCATTTCCAAAGGTTTCATCTGAGTAAATTCCAAAGTAAGCGTTCGTTAGCGTATTGTTGTAAATTCTGCCTAATCCGTAACCTTTAGCTATGTAAATAGCTATACTGAAAAAACCATTAGTAGTTATGTTGAACCCTTCTATCTGAACTCCGTTTGTTGCTATCTTAACTACTGGTTCTTCTGCCTTAGCACCAATCAGCGTAACTTTTCCAATTGCAATCAGGGAAATTCTTTTGTTTATAACTAGGTTTTCTTCGTATATGCCCTCATGCACCATTATGATGTCTCCATCGTTTGCATTTTTTATTGCTTCCTCTATTCCGCTGAAGTAAAAACTTTTTCCAACTTCTATTGTTTTGCTTGTAGCCTTCACTCCAAAAAAGCTAAGAGAAAGACTATAAACAACAATAACAAAGAGTAGTTCTTTCTTCAAGAATTTCTGCAGTAAACGCATCATCAGCTTAAAGCTTAGTTTTTTGATTTAATAAACTTTAAAAATTTTTACTTTTTCAAAAAGCTTTCCGCAAAGTGACATGCAACAAAATGGTTTGGTAAAATTTCTCTTGTCGGAGGTTCTTCTTTTCTGCATATCTCCATAGCATATGGGCACCTTGGGTGGAATCTACATCCAGAAGGAGGAGAAACTAAGTCTGGTGGTTCTCCTGGTGGAACCTCTTTTATAATCTTTCTGTTTTCTGGATCTGGTTCCGGAATTGCCTTAAGTAAAGCTTGAGTGTATGGATGGAGTGGTCGCTCTATAATCTCATCGGACGATGCTTCTTCAACAATCTTACCTGCATACATTATTGCAATTCTCTCTGAGAAATATTTCGTAGTTGCAAGGTCATGCGTTATATAAATGAAAGATATTCCATACTTGTTTTGCAGTTCTCTTAATAAGAAAAGTATTTCAATTCTTACAGAAGCATCCAACATACTTACAGGTTCGTCCGCAACTATAAAACTTGGTTTAAGAATTAGAGCTCTTGCTATGGCTACTCTTTGTCTTTGCCCCCCACTGAGCATATGAGGGTACTTGGAAGCCATTAGCTCTACGGGGGTTAGCCTAACATTTTTCAAAGCTTCGAAGATCATTTCTCTTCTTTCTTTTTCACTTCCTATCTTATGAATTAGTAGAGGCTCCTCAAGTATCCTATAAATTGAAAAGAAAGGCGGCAGACTACTAAACGGATCTTGATAGATTATTTGTGCATGTCTTCTGTACCACAGTAACTCCTTCCCTTCTAAATTAGTTATGTCTTTTCCATCAAATATTATCTTTCCTCCCGTTGGTTTGTATAACCTAACTAAAGTCTTTCCAAGGCTTGTTTTTCCACTTCCAGACTCTCCTACAATTGCAATTGCCTCGCCCTTCCTTAATTTTAAGCTAACATCGTCAACCGCTCTTATGTGATATGACTTAGAGAAGATACCTCTTCTAACTTCAAACCACGTTTTTAATCTTTCAGCGTTAACTAAGTAGCTCATCTTTTTCTCACCTAGTACAACCAGCAGGAAATAGTTGTGTTTCCTTCTATCTCTTTATTCTTCGGTTCTTCTTTTCTGCATATTTCCATAGCATATGGGCACCTTGGGTGGAATCTACATCCAGAAGGAGGAGAAACTAAGTCTGGTGGTTCTCCTGGAATAAAGTTAATCTTCTTCTTTTGTTTTAGAGCTGGTACGCTTTCTAATAGTCCCTTAGAATACGGGTGTCTCGGATTTCTGTAAAATACTTCAGATGGAGAAGTCTCAACAACCTTGCCCGCATACATTACGGCAACAGTATCTGCTAGTTCACTTGTAAGGGCAAGGTCATGCGTTATAAATATGTAACTAAGTTTTAATTCTTTCTTTAATCTCTTAAGTAAGTTTATTATGTTTGCTTGAGTAATAACGTCAAGTGCTGATGTGGGCTCATCTAAAATCACTACCTGCGGTGATAGCACTAATGCCATTGCTATTACAACTCTTTGCTTCATTCCTCCGCTCAGCTGATGAGGATACCTATTGATATAAGATGGGTGTATTCCCACTGTCTTTAATGCTTCAGCTGCTTTCTTGAGCGCTTCATCTTTTTGCATACCTTGGTGAATTATTAGCGGTTCCGCAATTTGAAATCCTATGCTCAATACTGGATTTAAAGAGTTCATGGCACCCTGAAAGACCATTGATATTCTTTTCCACCTTACTTTCTTTCTGTACTCTTCTTCGTCATACTTCATTATATCAACTCCATCTAATAACACTTCTCCTTCGTACTTTTCAACATTCCTCGGCAAGATTCTATAAACTGCGTTTGCAAAAGAACTTTTTCCACTTCCAGACTCTCCTACAATAGCTAAGGTTTCTCCCCGTCTTAACTTAAATGATATTTGGTCTACTGCTTTCACTATTCCTCTTCTTGTTCTGTAGTAGAGAGTAAGGTTTTTTCCACTTAAAATTTCTTCAGAAGTTATTTGCATCATTCTTCTCTCAGCCTTGGGTTTAAAATCTTCTCAAGGGAATACCCAATTGTTGCAAAGGCAATCGCAATTCCAAATATCAAAGCAATAGGTAGAAGTATCCACCACCAGTAACCCTGGTAAACTGCCCCTAGACTATATGCATCGTTCAACATTTTTCCCCATGTTGGTAGAGTTGGGTCTCCAAGCCCTAAAAATGCTAACCCTGCCTCTAAGAATATGTAACCTGGAACTGCTCCAATTAGCCCTGGGATTATAGTTGGTAAAATCCTAGGCCAAAGATAAAAAAGTACTATTCTAAGGTCATTAGCTCCATAAGAAGTAGCAGCTTCTATGTAAGTTTCCTCTTTCACTTGCATTATTAAACTTCTCGTCCCCTTCATTCCTCCTCCAAATATGCTTAATACAACAACAGCAATAAGAAGCGTCCAGATTGAAAGTTTGTAAAACATCGAAATTATTATCAGTATGTTAAGGAATGGAACTACCATGTAAATTTCAACTATTCTTTGTACAATTGAGTCTGTAAGGCCTCCCTTCCACGTAGCAGCTATTGCTATAAACGTTTGAATGATTGTTATTAGTAAAGAAGCTGTTAGACCAAAAGAAATTGCGACAGGATCTCCCCATAAAAGTCCTATCATTAAATCTCTTCTGAAGTTGTCTGTTCCAGCTAGTCCATAAACCTTACCATAAACTATGAACTTAGCATCAGCTGTGCCATTTGGATCCTGCATTAATATGTTTACTCTTAACCCATATACTCCCTTTAAGACTTTGGCTGTCCTGTAAGATTCCATCCCTTTTTTTGCTTCCGCGAATAAAGCAACTTGAGGCTCAGTATAGTTTACTTCTAGTACGTTAGTTGATGCTTTCACGAAGTCTGTTATCGCATTTATAATCTTAGGATCTTGAGAAATATAGTAGGTTGTCTTAGGTGAAGTTATAGTTGAACTTACTAGCTGAATTTCTTTTCCATCTGGTCTCATAAAGTATACGCTTACAAAAGGAAATCCTCCAGAAAAGTTAGAGAAAACAATAAGCGTGATTTCACTAGGAAAATCGTCGTATCCATAAGTAAAGCTCTCAACAATATTAATTTCTTTAAATCCAAAACCTCCCAGTATATTTTCTTGCTTGTATACTCTTTTATCCTGCGTGTTTCTACTGTCGATTATGATTGTTTCTGGTAAGTTCTTTCCGATGAAGTAATTTACCCAAACTGGTTGTGCTAATCTTGGATTGTCCTGCCAGTGTGTTGGGTCGTTCCAATATTTCGTTACGTAACTGTACGGATAAACTATTGGAGCTAGTATCATCAAGAAGATATAGAAAGTAAGCAAAATTATTCCTATTCGCGAAGACTTTCCTCTCCACAGTTCATCAATTATTCCCTTTGCCTTGTTCCAACTGCTCATTGTTCCTTTACACCCTAATTCTTGGATCTAAGTAACTGTATAACACATCTAGAACTAAAACAGTAGCTGCCAATAGATAAGCATATATTATTGTAGTTGCTATAATGACAGGAGCGTCCATTGCAGAAATTGCTTCATAGGTTAATCTGCCAAGTCCAGGCCAAGAAAAAACTGTTTCAGTTATAATCGCGCCCCCCCAGGATCCTATTAGTCCTAAAGCAAGTCCTGTTATAATTGGTGGTAATGTTGGTCTAAAGATATACCTATATAATAAATCCTTTTCTGATATTCCTTTAGCCTTTCCCATAGTAACATAATCTTCAGAAGAGAACAACAAAAAGAATGTTCTATTTCCATATATGCCCATGAAAAATCCTGCAACTATCCAAGAAAGCATTGGTAAGATCATGTGCTTTAAAACACTTAGGGCATATGCAAATGGATTTTCTGGAGGTGGTACGTCCACCATACCTCCATAAGGTAGTATTCTTAAGTATGAGGCAAAGATGAGAATTAATACTATTCCATAAAGCCATCCTGGGATAACAGAGGTTGGTGCTAGAGAAACTACAATTTTATCAAATAGGCTCCCTCTTCTCCTTGAAAGGTAAAGCCCAAATGCAGTATGAATAATAAAATTTACTATCGTAAGGGTAGTAAAGAGAAGAACTGTGGCGGGTAAACGTTCAAGGATTATGAGCTTTACATCATGTGAGCCTGTGTTGCTTGTAATATACAATGATTTTCCAAAATCAAGTGTTATGGCCCCTTTTAAATAAATTAAGCTTTTAATTAAAAAAGGCTGATCTAAGCCTTGACGTTTTACTTCTAGTTCGTACATTTGTTTTATTATTTTGTCTTGTTCTTCCGGAGTTAGCATCCTATACTTTGGATCTCTTTTTACCATTTGATTCAATTCATCATAAAGTTGCGATTTCTTTATCTCATCGATGTAACCTCCTATATTTACTATGACAATTGTTAAGTAAGTTGCTATAACTACAGTTAAAAATAGTGCTAAAGCACGCTTAGTTAAGTAACTAAGAGCTCCCATTTTACTGTCTTGTTTTTGCGCATCACTTTATAAGTTTTTTGGCATACAAGCATAAAGCTTATATACTTAAGTTGCAACATCTTTCTAGGTGAAAAAGGATGAAAAAAGAAAACATTTTTGCAAGTACAGTACTGGTCTTCGCTTACTCCTGTCAAGTATGGCTCCTGCGTTACTTTTCAAATCCTCTCCTGAAGTTCCAAATGGTCCTTGGGTTGATGAAATTGCATTTTTTGAAGAGCCGGATCCAAACAAAGCCGTTGACATGCTATCGACGGGAGCTGCAGACATTTACTTATACGGTATAAGTGATCCCGCAGTCTTTAGCAAAATAAAGAGCAATCCAAACTTAAAGTATGGTGTTTGCTATGGTATGTTTAATGAAATAACTTTTAATCCAGCAGAATTTAATACAGGTGACCTCAACCCATTTGCAGACCCTGCTATAAGAGAAGCGATGAATTATATTGTCGATAGGAACTACATAGCAAATGACATCTTCGGTGGACTTGCAGTTCCAAAATGGGTTTCTCACGTTTCAGCGTTTCCTGATTACGGAAAACTTGCAGACGTAATTAAGCCACTTGAATTTAAATATAGGTACGACTTTGAAAAAGGCAAGACAATAGTTTATGAGGAGATGGCAAAGCTTGGGGCAACTTTAGAAGGAGGAAAATGGTATTACAAAGGCAAACCCGTTGTTATAAAATTGGTGATTAGAATCGAAGACCAGAGAAAGCAAATAGGTGACTACTTTGCATCTCAGCTTGAAAAACTAGGCTTTAAGGTAGATAAAATCTACAAATCTTCAAGAGAAGCTTCTCCAATAGTTTTCAAAGGTGACCCAACTTTGGGTCAGTGGAATGCCTACACCGCAGGTTGGATCACAGGAGGAATAAGCCTAGATGATAGCGGTGATTTAGGATACTTCTATACTCCACTAGGCTATGGTACCTACATGCAATATTCGAAACCTGATCCTATACTTTACGAGATCGCACAAAAGCTGTGGATTGGACAATACAAGAACGATGCTGAAAGGGTCGCACTGATGGCAAAAGGTCTTCCATTAGCTCTTAAAGATTCGTTAAGAATTTGGTTGGTGGATCAAATTTCTGTCTTCCCCTATAGATCAAACATACAAGTAGCAGTAGACTTTGGAGCTGGATTCAACAATCCAATTTGGACAAGAACAATACAATTTGTAGGGCAAACTGGAGGTACGGTAAAAGCAGCAAGTCTTAAAGTTTTCGTTGACCCTTGGAATCCCGTTGCTGGGACCAATTGGTTATACGATGGATTAATTCAGCATGGAATAAACGACTATGCCTTTATCATGAACCCATATACTGGAAAGTACATGATGAACAGAGTAGCCAACTATACTGTTCAAGTTGACGACAACGGAATTGAAGTTCCAACTAATGTCATATACGGTTGGGATACTAAGAACAATACTTACGTGTTTGTTAAACCACATACTTACGCCACTACAAAAGTAGTAGCTGTTTACGACGTAAATTTAGGAAAGTATCACGATGGAACCCCAGTTTCTGTTGAGGACTTCATAGGTTTGCCTGCTTTAGGCTTTGAAAGAGTTGATCCAAGTAGTCCTCTTTATGATCCAAGTGCAGAACCTGGATTTGAGAGTTGGAGGTCTTGGTTTATAGGCAGTAGAATCGTTAGTCTAAACCCATTAACAATTGAATACTACGGCAACTACTCTAATCCAATAGATCCAAGCTTAACAGCAGCCAACTATATAGGTTGGCCAAACATGCCATGGCATCTCATGGCAATAACTAGATTGGCTGAACTACATGGTGAACTTGCTTATTCTGAATACAAATCAACGAAAAATGGTGTTGAATGGATGAACTTAGTAGGTGGACCAAGCTTAAATATTTTAGAAAAATGGTTGGACTGGGCTATTCAGAACAAGTATGTTCCTGAAGACCTTAAGAAAGAAGCTGCACTCTATGGTATACAAATAACTCCTGAAGAAGCCGTTGCTAGGTATCAAGCACTTAAGAACTTCTATCAAACTTATGGGCACTTTTATGTTGCTTCTGGTCCCTTCTTCTTATACAAGGCGGACTTTGCTGCTCACCAAGCAGTAATTAAAGCATTTAGAGATTATTCATACAAGGCAGACAAGTTTGCTTTCTTAGCAACCCCGCCAATACCTGAATTAAGCACTTTCGTTCCCTCGCAAGTTGTTCCTGGACTTCAAACAAGGATAAACATTACTTTAAGCTACAAAGGTCAACCATACCCAAGTAATAAGGTTCAATTTGTAAAGTACATCGTGACAGATCCTTTTGGTAACACAGTAGCTAAAGGCGACGCAAGCTTTGTATCCGAAGGAAACTACGCAATTACATTAGACCCACAAACAACTGGAGCTTTCACTCCTGGAACCTACAGCGTACTAGTGATTGCTACAAGTACAGAAGTTGCAATTCCAGCAACTCTTACAACTCCGTTCACAGTAATTCCAGCAATCGCTTACTTCCAAACTCTAGTTAATTCAATGCAGGCTACACTGTCAGGAAGGTTGTCTGGCATAGAATCATCAGTAGCAAGCTTATCTTCCAGCGTTGATAGTGTAAAGTCTTCGTTAACATTAGCATATGGAATTTCGATACTCTCGCTTTTAGTAGCTATAGTTGCAGTTGTATTAGCACTAAGAAAACCAAAGACCTAACTCTTTTCTTCCTTTTTGTTTTTTATTTTTAAATTTTATTTTTATAAAAAGAGCTTTTCGTATTGTTGTTTGCTTATTACTCGGTAATTAAGTTATAGAAAAGTTTCAAAAGTTATTAAAGTTTTCGTTGAAAGCTTATAACTTATAAGAAAGACTTATATAATTCATTTCTAGCCTTGGCCCTCTTTGAAGTAAAATGAAAAAAGAGTATTTGCTTGGAATAATAGTCGCCGTTGCAGTAATTGCAGTCGCCGCATACTTCCTCTGGCCAAAACCAAACTTTCAAGTTTCTGGCCTAAGTTTAAATGCTACTACAGTACATCCTGGTGATTTAGTTGCTCTAAATGTAACTGTTACAAACAGCGGAACTGGTTCTGGTACATACAAAGTTGATGTAAGCTTAGATGGTTCTGTTGTTTTTTCGAAAGAAGTTACTCTTAATTCTGGTGCTTCTCAAGTTGTCTCTTTTAACTTAACAACAACAAGCTTAAGTTCTGGTGTTCACAAAGTTTCAGTGGGAAGTTTAAGTCAAAGCTTCTGGGTAATAAAGGCAATTTTTGCTGATAAACGAGTTAGAGAAGCATTTGCATATGCTTTCGATTACGAAACTTACATAAAGGAAGTTCTTAAGGGTGGTGCTATTCAACCAAATGGCCCAATCCCTCAAGGAATGTTTGGTTATGATCCAACGATACCAAAGTACACTTACAATCTTACAAAGGCAAAAGAGCTACTACAAGCAGTAGCAAAAGATTATGGCTTTAGTCCAGATAACCCTATAACGATTAAACTTTACTATAACACAGGTAATGCTGCTAGAGAAAAAGCTTGCTTGCTCTTAGCAAGTGCAATAAATAACTTAAATATTGGAATAAAATTAGAAGTCGTTTCATTGGCTTGGCCACAGTACTTAGCTATGTTGGAAGCTAAAAAGCTTCCAATATTCTTCCTTGGGTGGGCTCCTGACTACATAGACCCTGACGACTACCTTGTTCCGTTTTTACATAGTAAAAAGGGAACTTTTCCAGTAGAGACCGGGTATAAGAATCCAGAAGTTGATAGACTCGTTGACCTTCAGTCTCAGGAGTTTAATGAAACAAAAAGGTTTCAAATAATTTCTCAGATTCAACAATTAGTTTATGATGATGTACCCTATATATGGACTGATCAGCCAGTTGGAATTCAATTCCAAAGAACATGGCTAAGTGGATGGTACTATAATCCGGCATTCGCAGGAAACTATTATGCCACAATTTCTAAGTCAAAGAACGCGACAAATCCAGATGTAATATACGTTGAAACTATTGGAGAGCCTCAGTATGTTGATCCTGCTGTAGATTATGAAACTTCTGGAGGTGAAGTTCTTCAGAATGTTTATGAAACTTTATTCTGGTTCAATGGTAGTAGCGCAACTTCGGTTGTTCCATGGCTTGCAGAAAATTACTCAGTTTCGAGCGATGGTCTAAGTTATACAATTCATTTAAGAAAGGGAATATACTTCCAAGATGGTACTCCATTCAACGCTACAGCAGTTCAATACTCATTAGAAAGAGCAATAATAATAGCAGATCCAAACGGCCCAGCGTGGATGCTTGGTCCGATAAAAGGTGCTGAAGCTTTAATGGAGAAAATCTGGGCAGGAAATGCTACTCAAGCTGATGTCGACGCATGGAAGGCTCAAAAACCAATAGAAGTTCTTGATACTTACACTGTTAGAATAAATCTCGATAGACCTTACGCACCTCTTCCAAAAGTATTGGCATTTACTGTTGCTTCTATTGTTTCTCCTTCCTACGTGGAAGCCCATGGTGGAGTGCAAATAGGAAAGCATAACGACTGGATGGATAGGCACGCCGAAGCTGGGACTGGTCCATATATTCTTGAAAGTTGGACTCCTGGAGTAGTAACCTTAAGAAGAAATCCAAACTACTGGGGAGGACCAAACGGAAATATACATCCTCAAGTAGAAAGAGTTATCATAAAAGAAGTTGACGACCCTAATACTCGACTTACTGACCTTCTTTCAGGACAAGCAGACATGGCTTACATAATAAGAGATATGTGGCCTCAGCTTATCGACATAAACAAATGGTATGCAAATCAAACAGTAGTTGTTTTAGATCAGTACAAGAATGACATAAGAGCAATAGGGCCATTGCCAACTTTTGACATTGATTTCCTTGGCTTCAACTTCAACTACTAAGTGTTACAAAGGGTCTTTACAAATTTATTTCTTATTTTTTTTATTTTTGAGATTGTTAAATTTTAGGAAAGATTTATAAATAAGCTAGATTTTTTGACTCGAAAAGAATGAAGCTATACGAGTATGCCATACGAAGACTCTTCATGTTAGTGCCTGTCGTACTAGGAGTAACTATTCTGACTTTTTACCTCTCGAGAGTTGTGCTTGATCCCTTAGCAGCATACGTAACAGAGAGAACTCCCGCTTATTTAATTCCTGTAATTAAGCATCAACTTGGTTTAGATAAGCCTTTTTACATTCAATACCTTTATTACTTAAGAGATTTAATAACATTAAACTGGGGCTGGTCTAGAGCTGGACATATGTCAGTGGCAGATGCAATTGCCACATTCTTCCCTGCAACAGTTGAACTTACAATCGTAAGTATTATCATAACATTGCTAATTGGAATTCCTCTTGGAATAGTTAGTGCACTAAAAAACAACAAGATTGAAGACCATGCATCAAGACTTTTTTCTTTAGTTGGTATCTCTATGCCCGTTTTTTGGCTTGGGTTAAGTCTACAGTATTTATTCACATACTGGACAAGAGTTCAAGGTTGGTTTGCTCTTCCTAGCACTGGAAGATACGACCCAATCCTTTTTGCTTCGCATCCTGTTCAAAGAATAACTGGTCTTCTGATACTTGATTCCTTAATTCAAGGCAATTTTGTTATGGCATTGGATGCTTTTTCNCACATTATTTTACCCGCGATTACTCTAGCTTTTTTAAACATAGGTGTTGTAACGAGACTAACAAGGTCCTCTATGTTGGAAGTTTTAAGACAAGATTACATCACTTTTGCTAAATCATATGGTTTGCCTCAAAGAATTGTTATCTACAAGTATGCTTTAAAAAATGCGATGATTCCAGTTGTAACCTCAACTGGGTTAATGATAGGTGGCCTCTTAGGAGGTGCTATTATGACAGAGTCAATATTTGCATTCCCGGGAATGGGCTGGTTGAGTTATAGGGCAATAATCTTTAATGACTCGAATACTATTATGGCTTATGTTGTTCTTTCAGCTTTCATATTTGTTTTGGTTAACTTAATAGTAGACTTAATTTACGCTTGGCTTGATCCAAGAATAAAATACTAGGAGCAAAAAGGTGAAGTAAAATGAAAAAAGTTAATGAATGGGAACTAAAGAAAAAGGAAATAAGTTATGCCCTATGGCTTTTCTCAAAGAACAAATTAGTCGTCTTCGGGTCTTTGATTGTAGTGTTTTATACAATTCTTGCAATAATAGGCCCTCTTATAGTTGACCCTAGAATCTCTGAACAAGTAAATTTGAGTAATGCTTTAAAGCCTCCAAGTTCGCAGCACATATTTGGTACGGATGATTTAGGAAGAGATATTCTCCAGCTTATAGTCCTTGGTGCAAGGTTTGATATGTCTATTTCCTTAGTTGTAGTTTTAACTGCAACACTAATAGGAGTGGCAATAGGATCAATTTCTGGGTACATCGGTGGAAAAATAGATGAAATAATAATGAGATTTACAGACATACTTCTCGCTTTTCCTGGGTTAATTTTTGCAATGGGTCTAACGATGGCTCTTGGTAGGTCAACAGTAAATCTCTTTTTAGCATTAACTTTAGTCTGGTGGACTGGTTACGCTAGAATTATGAGAGGGCAAGTATTATCTGAAAAAGAGAAGCTTTATGTTCAAGCGGCAAAAAGCTTAGGAATTCCAGATTTTCTTATACTGTTTAAGCACGTTTTTCCAAATGCAATTTATCCAATACTTGTTCTAGCTACTATGGACATTGGCGGTGTTATGTTAAGTGCTGCAGGGTTAAGCTTCATTGGTCTCGGTCCATCTCCGTTTGAGCCTGAATGGGGGCAACTCATAAATAGAGGTGCAAGCTACTTATTTATGGCTCCTTGGATAATGTTCTTTCCGGGACTTGCAGTATTAACTGCTAGCTTAGGGTTTAACCTCATAGGCGATGGATTAAGAGATGTGCTTGATCCTAGGCTAAGAAGGTGAAATTAAAAAGGAATGAGCGAAAAGGTACTTGAAGTCAAGAACCTAAGAGTTGAATTTTATACATACCGTGGAATTGTAAAAGCGTTAAATGGTGTAAACCTAGACCTAAATAAAGGCGAAATCTTAGGCTTAGCTGGAGAAACTGGCTCAGGTAAGTCTGTAACAGGTCTTTCCATTCTAAGACTTCTTCCTCAAAATGCAAGAGTTGTAGAAGGTGAAATAATCTTTAAGGGAAGGGACTTACTAAAAATTCCTGAAAAAGAATACAACCTATTAAGGGGAAAAGAAATCAATGCTATATTTCAAGATCCACATACGTACCTTAATCCAGTGTTTACAATCAGAGAACAATTTAGGGATATCCTTCTTTCGAAGAAGGATAGTATAAAGAATTCTTCAAAAGTTGACGATAAAAAAATAGAAGAAATAATGGTTTCTGCTCTTAAAGATGTTAAGATGCCTGCAGTAGATCGAGTTCTTAAGATGTATCCTCATGAGCTTAGCGGTGGAATGAAGCAGAGAGTTATGTTAGCAATTGCATTCTCGCTACAACCTTCCCTAATAATTGCTGATGAACCTACGACAGCTTTAGACGTGACAATTCAAGCCCAAGTTCTAGAAATAATGAAAGAGCTGCAAAGAAAGTATAATACGTCAATTATTCTTATAACTCATGATTTAGGAGTAATCGCTGAGACATGTCAAAAGGTTGCCGTAATGTATGCAGGAAGGATCGTTGAGTACGGTAAAGTTTCTGATGTTTTTAAGAATCCATTACATCCTATACGAAAGGTTTAATGGAAGCTTTACCACGCGCTGATATTGATGTTAAAGTAAAAAGTATTCCAGGGACTGTTCCAGACCTGGTCTCTCCTCCTTCAGGTTGTGCATTTCATCCAAGGTGTCCATATGCTATGGAAATTTGTAAGAGGCAAGCCCCAAAACCTTCCTATGTGAAGGAACGGGTAGTTGAATGCCACTTGTATTCTTAAGGTGATGGCTATGGAAAAAAATGATGTCTTAGTAAAAGTTGAAAACTTAAAGAAATATTTCCCAATCTATGGCGGAATACTTCAAAAAGTTGTTGGCTATATTTATGCAGTCGAGGATGCTTCCTTTTATATTAGGAAAGGGGAAACCTTAGGCTTAGTTGGAGAAAGTGGCAGTGGAAAAACAACCGTTGGAAGAATTTTAGTTAAGTTAGAGGAACCAACTGGAGGCAAAATTTTTTACAATGGCTCGGACGTAACTAATATAAAAGGAAGCGAGCTTAAAAAGTATAGAAGAAAAGCTCAGATTATTTTTCAGGATCCTTATGCATCTCTAAATCCAAGGATGACCATAAAAGATAGCATAATCGAAGTAATGCGTGTTCATCACTTACACAAAGGCGAGGAGTACGATAATGCTCTTAGACTAATGGAAAAAGTTGGTCTAAGCGAAGAACATCTGTATAGGTTTCCTCATGAGCTTAGCGGTGGCCAAAGGCAAAGAGCGGTAATAGCAAGAGCATTAGCAGTTGAACCTGAGTTTCTTATCTTAGACGAGCCCACAGCTTCCTTAGATGTTTCTGTTCAGGCTCAAGTTTTAGACTTGTTAAAGGAATTACAAGAAAAATATAACTATACTTATCTTCTAATTACTCATAACTTAGCTATTGTAAGGTATGTTAGCGAAAGGACTGTCATAATGTATAGAGGGATGTGGGTTGAGACAAGTCGTACTAAGGAATTATTTAATAAAGCAGAACATCCTTATACTCAGGCCCTTTTGAAAAGTGTTCCAATTCCTGACCCCGAAGTGAAAAAGGATAAGTTCTTAATAAGTGGAGAGCCTCCTAACCCAACTACACCAGTAAAAGGATGTCCTTTTGCTGATAGATGTCCTTATGTTATGGATGTCTGCAAGAATGAAATGCCACCCATTGAAAACGTTGGAGACGAACACAAAGTGAGATGTTGGCTGGTGACAAGAAAATAAACATTAAAGACTTTCTTGCATTGTTTATAGCTTTCTTAGAAACAATATTTTTGCCTTTAATCGTATTTATCTTAGTTGCAATTATTATTTCATTCTTGTTAACTTTGTTTGTTAAGTCTACTTTGTAATAAAAACAAGATTAAGCTTTTAATCTAAGTTCTTTTGGTAGCCAACTTGTTAATTTTTAGTTTTCTTTGTTTAGAGAATAAGGATTTTTAGTTAGTTACTCCCTAACTTTCTCTCAACCATTTTAGCAACTTCTTCTAAGAAGTTCTTATCTTCTTCAGTGAAAGCACTTAGGTAATCGCTATCCACATCAATTTCACCTATTACTTTTCCATTTTTAACTATCGGTACTACAATCTCAGATTTCGTTGAGGGAAAACAAGAAATGTATCTATTGTCTTTACTAACGTCTTGAACCACTACGGTTTTTCCAACTTCTGCAGCTAATCCGCAAATTCCCCTTCCTACGGGAATTATCTTGTGCTCTGTTTCTCTTGGTCCAGAGAAAGTTTTTAAGATTAATTCATTGCCTTCAACGAGATAAATTCCAACCCAACTATAATGATGAACTTCATTAAGTTTTTTCACAACATAATTTAAAAAATCATCTTTCTTCATGTTTTTCATTTTTGTTTCTAAGTCTTCAACTACGCCAGACTGGAAGTTCATCTCTTTTTATTAGGCTTTTAAAAAGTCTTAAAAATATTTTCTTTAAAAAATTCATTGGAGTGAGCTCCTTTCTGTTTAACTTGCTTGAGGTTAGAACTTGTAGCAAAGTCTTAAAAAATCAAGATAAAAAATAACTAAGAGCAGAAAAATCTTTCTTAAAACATAAAGGATAAATCTATAAACCTTCCTTAGCCATTACTGATTTTAATGAGGATTGTGGTTGGCATAACCGGTAGTAGTGGTTCTATCTATGGTGTTACCGCACTTGAGCTTCTCAAAGAGGCTAAAGTCGAGACTTATTTAATTGTAACAAAAAACGGGTGGAAAGTTATTCGCGATGAAACAGAGCTTACCGAAGATTATGTCAGATCGCTTGCCTTTAAGTACTACGATGAATCAGATTTTGATTCTCCCTTAGCAAGTGGATCCTTTGAGTATGATGGGCTCTTAATTTCTCCTTGCTCAATGTCTACTGTTGCAAAAATTGCAAACGGCATTTCAGACAACCTTCTTACAAGAGTTGCAGACGTTTGTATTAAAGAAAAAAGAAAAGTTGTCCTCATGCCAAGAGAAACTCCATTAAGTTCAATTCATTTGAAAAATTTGCTTAGGTTATCAACAAACAACAATGTTGTAATAATGCCTCCTATGCCTCCCTTTTATTTAAAACCAAAATCAATTGAAGATCTGGTTAACTATACTACAGCAAGAGCTCTATCTTACTTTGGTATTAGAACAAGATACTTAAGGAGCTGGAAATAGTTCCTCAGCAAAATTCATTCTTGGTTTTGTTATCTTCTTTGCAAGCTCTTCGTAGCCTTCTCCCTTCAAGAAACTTAAGACTTCATTTAGGTTCGGGATTGCGCTTAGTCCTCCAGGTCTAGAAATTTTAAGAGCTGCAACAGCATTTGAAAATACCGCTGTTTCTTCTATGCTTAGTCCTCTAATTGCTCCAAAAATCACGCCCGCAGAGAAACAATCTCCAGCACCTGTATCATCTACAACTTTAACTTTGAATGCTTTAGCACTATAGGCTTTTTCACCGTAGTAGGATAAGCATCCTTTTGAACCTCTTTTTATAAAGAAAACCTTTTCATCCATCTTTAACATTTTTCTTAAAATGTCAGAAAGACTATTTGACTCAAATATTACTTTAGCTTCTTTCTCATTCATAGTAATTACTTTAGAAACTTCTATTGCCTTCCTCGAAGCGTTGATAGCATCTTTCTTCGACTTCCATAAGTCCAGCCTTAGGTTTGAATCATAAACTACAACTAACTTTTCCCTTAATTTGTTTACGAAGTCTATTACTTCTTTAAGTCTCTCCTCTTTTCTTATTGTAGCTTCTGTAAAGTGAAAAACTCTTGCGCTTTGAACTTCACCTGCAAGTTTATCATCAAGCACCATATAATTTTCTGGGTCTGAGTAGCCAGGAAACCTATAAAAATAGTAAACTTTCTTTTTTCCTTTATATTCATAGAAGCTGATGCCTGTTCTTATTCCTTGAACTTTTCTTATTTTTCTTGTAATTACCTTGTAACTTCTAAGGTCGTTTAGTACTTTTTTTCCTACTTCATCGTCTCCAATACAGCTTAGTAGCCCAACTTTTAAGCCAAGCTTTGAAGCTGCAACAGCAGTATTCGTTGCAGATCCTCCAGCATTACAAAGAAATTCATTACTCTCCTTTATTCTCTTGCTTAAGAACTTTGGATAAAGTTCTAAAAATGCCGAACCTAAAACGTAAGCGTCCATTTCTTATCTACTTTAGGACAAAAAAGAAGGTATAAAAATTTTAAAAAAAATAAAAATGTATAAAAGCCTTATTCTATTTTCACTTCTTTGTCTTTTTCAGCAGAAGCATAGATTGCGTCTATTATCTTCATAACAGTTAGTCCCTCTTCTGGTGCTGTAAGTGGTGCTTCTTTTCCTCTTATGACATTAACGAAATGTTCAATTTCTTTCTTATAAGGATCAACTTGTTGGCAGATGAGGTTTTTTTCTATAACATTCCCACCCTCAACCTCCGTAATTATTTTTGGCGGATGGTATGAAGCTCCGGCTTTGTTTCCAAATATGTTTACGTTGAAAGTTTCATCAGTATAAGTTGCCCAGCTAACTTGAACGTACAAAGTTATTCCTCTTTCAAATTCCACTAAGCCAACTGCTAGGTCTTCAACATCAAACGGTCCTCCTGGCTCCGGTATTCCCCAGCCTCCGAGTCCTTTGTTTTGTACTCCTATCTTAGAAAAGGTGTATCCTTTTGCAGATTTAGGTTTTGGAAATCCGATTAGCCATGTTGTCAAGTCAATCATGTGTGGTCCTAAGTCTATAAGTGGCCCTCCCCCGGAATATTTCTTTGTAGTAAACCAGCTACCCATGCCTGGAATACCAAGCCTTCTAAGTAGATCCGCTTTAGCGAAGTATATCTCTCCAAGTTCCCCTTGTTCTATGAGCTTCTTTAGCATTTGAGCCTCGCAAGTAAACCTCTGCGTCATCCCAAGCATGAGCGTCTTCTTGTATTTCTTGTAAGCTTCTACCATTTTCTCAGCTTCTTTAGAGTTTATAGCCATTGGTTTTTCACATAAAACATTTGCTCCCTTTGATAACGCATAAACTGTAACGCTAGAATGCAAATAGTTTGGAACCGCTACAACAACTCCATCAGGTTGTTCTTTATCTATCATTTCTTCATAGTTTGTGTAGATTTTGTTTACCTTCATTTCTTCACTTAAGCTTTTTGCCCTTTCTTCTTTTATGTCGCAAATTGCTGCTAGCTCAGCATCTTTAGTTGTTTTTATGTTTCTTGCGTGAATTCTTCCTATGCTTCCTGCACCAACTAAAGCTATCCTTACTTTCTCCATTTTGTTCTCACTCTTACATACGTTACTGTTGTAGTATTTAACTTTTTATTTTGATAACCTAGGCCTTACTCTTACAGCAACATCAAACCCAGAGTACCACTTCTTAATTTCTTCTTCCCCATATTTTTCTTTAAACTTTGCTATAACATGATCTATATCTTCTTTTTTAGTTAAAATTTCGCATTCCCCTGAGATTTTTATACTATCTAATTCTATGTCTATTTTAGGAGTTACTACTATGTTTCTTAGCCAGTTTGTTTTGCTTCCAGAAACGGGCAACAGTAAAATGCTGTTGTTTTCAAATACGTACCAAACAGGTGTTGAAATCTTCTTTTTACTTTTCCTTCCTACGAAAGTAATTTTTATCTCTTCGTTTTTCTTTAAAGCTTCCTCTGCATTTTTCCAAGACATGAGAAACATTATTTAATTAAACTATTTAAGTCTTTGTTGTTAGATGTCCTTATCAATTCTGTTTGTTGCTTCCTGCCAATCTTTTATATCTAAACCAAATTTAAGAAATTTTACATTACCAATTCTTTCTCTTATTTCACTTAGATGAATATCTCTATCATCAATATATAGGATTTCATCTGGAGAAATGTCTATTCCTATCTTACTTAGGTTACTTATTATTTTCTGTATCATTTGATATTTATTTGGGTGGGGTTCTGCTACGGGGAAAACAAAGTACTTATCTATTCCAAACAGAGATAGGAGCTCAAAAACATTTTTTGGTTCGTTCCAGCTAGCTAACGATACAAGAATTCTCTTTTTTCTAGCAAACTCTAGAAAGTCTATTAGTTTGTCATTTAACCTTACCTTTACTCCGTTCGTGTCTTCAGCTACATCTTTTGATACAAGCTTAAATGGACCTCTAAGTTCAGTAACGTTATGATGGTCCCATATTGTTCCATCAGCGTCAAGAACGATAAGCCTTATCATTTTTCGCTTATCTTACAAGCTTTTTTGCTTCATTAAATGTTATCAGCATTGCTCCTTTTTGCCTCATTTCTTCTATAGCAAGCTCACTGTCTTTAGGGTTAACGTTAACTCCTTTTATAGCATCGGCTAATAAGTAAGTTTTAAAGCCAAACTTTAGAGCATCTAATACTGTATTCTTAACGCAGTAGTCTGTAGCTAAGCCTCCAACAAAAACTTTTTCAACTTTGAGTTCTTTTAAAAGCTCTCGCAGCCCAGTGTTCTCAAACCCAGAATAAGCTTCTTTATCTCTTTCACTTGCCTTGGATACAACGATTGCTATGCTTGGAAAATTTAGTTTAGGGTGAAACTTTGCCCCTTCAGTGTTTTTTACACAATGAGGTGGCCAAGGCCCCCCTCTTTCCTTGAATGAAATATGGTCTGGCGGATGCCAATCTCTCGTGAAAACTACAATATTCTTTGTTGCTTCAAAAACTTCTATATATTTATTCAGAGGCTCTACAACTTCGTCTCCTTCTGGTACTTCTAATGCCCCACCCTTACAAAAGTCCTTTTGAACATCCACAACTATTAAGGCATTTTTCATTTTTCTGTACTAGTTTATTTTATAAAAAAGTATATTTAACTTTTTCTTTTAAGGTAACGTCGATAAGTCAAAAACAAAAATAGAGGAAAAGATTAATAATCAACTAAATTCACTTAAATCAACACGGTTAAAAGTGTTGCAACCAAGTAAAGATAGGGAAAACGAGCAAATTCCAGTATTCTTAGGAGCAGAAAACATAAATGACTTTATTAAAATGATCTCGAAAGAAGCAACCTTCAGAAGATTACCTGCCTCAAATGAATTCGAACTTCTAAGAGGTATTGTGGATAACTCTCTTATCATCGTTTACGAAACTGGGAAACTTGTTTACCAGAAAAATGAAAAAGTCAGAAAACTTCTTGAATCCTTATTTTATAAAAAGTTAAAAGATGAAAATACTACAGTTGGCTCAGATGAAGCTGGTAAGGGTGAAATTGTTGGCCCATTAGTAACAGCTGCAGTTGCTTTAACGCCAAAACAGGCTGCATACTTAAGTTCTATCGGCGTTACAGATAGCAAACTGATTCCAGATAGCAGAATTGAAAGATTAGCAAGAGAAATAAGTCGTAACTGTCAAGCAAGTTCCACGCTGTCTATTTCTCCATTGAAGTTTAACATCTTACTTAAAAAGTATTCTTCAAAAGGACTTGGATTAAACGACATCTTAGCTTTAGCCCACTCTATAGTTATAAGAAGGGTGATCTCAAAGCTAAGAGAAAAAAGCTATAGTATAGTCATAGATGAATTCGATAGCTCAAAAAGCAAGGAGAAAATAAAATGGATCACAAATAAGTTAAGGGAACCAAACGTTCATTCGTTTACAAAGGCAGAGTCGGTACCTGCTGTGGCTTCAGCAAGTATTCTTGCCAGGCACAAGTACCTAAAATGGGTGGAAAAAAATCTAAGTAAAGAAGAAGTTGAAGAGTTAAGAAAAGATCCCTTAAGTTATGCAAATAAAGTCAATTACAGTCCATCTTTGTTCAAGCTGGCTTATTTTCATTCTTCTTTAAGGCATTAGTTCTAGCTTTCTCTAAATTCAAAACTTAGTAACGACGTACCAACTCTTCTGTCTTTAAAAATACGTTTATTATTTTTCTTTTCCTTATTTTTAGCTCTTTTTAGTGAAATATCTCATTTTTTTGATTAAAAACTAAACAACTCAATTTTTTTAGTAATTTATGCCTTCTTACCATTGCTTTTACAACTAATTAAGAAATTACTTGTATTTTCAACTTTATTCTAAATTGTCATAAAAAAATTCAAAATAGGCGATTTTTAGGCAAAAAAAGAGAAACATTTAAATTTATATTCAATATTTAATGGAATTGGAGGAAATGATGGGGTACCTTGGAAAACAGATAATCGCTGAACTGTTTAAGTGCAAAACTGAGCGTTTAAATAGCTTTAGTACTGTAAAGAAGGCAATGCTTGAGGCGGCAAGAGCCTCAAACTCTACAGTCGTAAGAAGTGTTTTTCATAAGTTTAGTCCCCAAGGAATTTCTGGAGTTGTTGTGGTTGCAGAATCACACTTGGCTATTCATACTTGGCCCGAGTATGGGTATGCTGCTGTAGACATTTTTACTTGTGGCGAGCATACAAAACCAGAAGAAGGCCTAAAAGTTTTAGCTAAACTTTTAGGTGCAAAGAGAGTTAAGTTCAAAAAGATAAAAAGAGGTCTATTAAGTGAAATAGAGGATGATAGCAGGAAGTTACTACTTAACGCCAACAAGTGACAATTTTTTTCAACTCATTCCTCTTAAGAAAATTTTGTATTCAAAGGAAAGTAAGTACCAAAAGATTGAAGTAGTGGAAACAAATAAAGGAATAGCTCTTATACTAGATGGGTTAGTTCAGATTCACGAGGATGACGAGTATATTTATCACGAATCTCTAATTCATCCAACTTTAGTTAGCGTTGACCATCCAAGAAGTGCACTTATAGTTGGAGGTGGTGATGGGTGCGCTGCAAGAGAGCTTTTAAAAGATGTTGACATAAAGGAAATCACGTTGGTTGATCTTGACAAAGATGTGATAGAAGTCAGCAAAAAATTTTTGAAAAAAATAAATGATGGCTCATTAGAGAACAAAAAAGTAAAAGTAGTAGTTGGCGATGGAAGGAAATTTTTAGAGAAAACTAGGAATAAATACGACATCATTGTTATAGATGCTACCGACCCTATACCCTCTGGGCCTTCTTTGCTTCTTTACTCAAGGCAATTTTACGAAATAGTTAAAAGTAAGCTAGAAGATGGCGGCGCCTTTGTAACGCAGGCAACAGTTTTTGGATCTAATCAGTATACACGAATTTATTCAACTGTAAAGAAAGTTTTTGGTAGCGCCATTTGTTCTCACTCTTTTGTGAAGTCTTTTGGTGATGACTGGGGATTCGTAATGGCTACAAAGAGTGGGAAAATTGAAACAAGAGAAAAAGATGAGGTTGAGCTATGGATTAAAAGCAAGCTAAGAAAAACCCCTAAGTACCTGAACGGCGAAACATATGCCGCAAACTTTTCTATTCCAAATGAAGTAAGGAAAAAGATTGAGAAGGGCTCAAAAATCATAGAGGATTCTGAAGCGCTACGTGCTAAAACTTCTGAAGCCTCAGGTGTTTGGGCATTTGAGAAATAAGCAAATACGCAAGTTTTTTCTTTAGCTAAGAAATTTTTGCATTATTTTTAAAGCCACTTACTTAAGGAAAGCTTTTCCAATGAGTTGTAGAACAACGAGAGGCGATCTATTATGAGCTCTATTTTTTCTTCTGAAAATGATCTGCTATGAAGAAATCTTCTAAGCTCCTCAAAGTTTGGTTTAGAGAAAGTTATAGTGTAATCTGTTACAACTTTTGGCTTCATAAATATCTCCCTAACTCTTTCTAGGTTTTCAATATTTTTGTTAAGTACTCTCGTGGGAATTTTTTCTACACGTTCGTACTTCTTTATTAATCTATAAGCTTTTATTGGGCCTATTTTTGGTATACCCTCGTTAAAGTCAGTTCCAGAAAGAATTGCAACATCGATGAGTTGTTCTCTTGAAATTCCGAGACGTTCGAGTGTACTTTTTAATTCTATGATCTCAGGAACAAGCGGCTTCATCCTGAGCTTTGAGGGCAAGAAATCCTTTCCACTTATTGTTATGTATCTTACAATTCGTGGAGCTCCATATAAAAGGGAATCATAATCCTGAGAAGCAATAGCCCATACATCTTCCTTCATACACATGTACGATGCTTGTGCTTCAGCATCTTCAGGAGCGTTGATTACTGGAATTCCCATAAGTCTAAACATTTCTCTTGCATCATTAGCTAGGTCTTTTGTTAATGTTGCTGAAACTACTGCCTTTGAGAAAGCTTTTGCTACTCTACCTTGCTCTATGTTTTTCTTCCACTCTATTAGTGCTTTTTCTCTTTCTTTTCTTCTAGCCTCTAACGTTCTAAGTTTTAGCTCAGAGGGCGTACCATCAAAAACCATTATTGGTTTAATACTGTACTCAGCCATAAGTCTTGAGATTCTCAACGAAGCGCCTAACAAGTGTGAGGTAACTCTGCCTTCTCTATCTTTTAGTAATTCACCATTTGGCATTCTAACTAAAGAGAGGAACTGGTACAACAAATTGTTTGCATCAAACGCAACAATTCTTGAGTATAACTGAGATAATTTTATCTTTCTTGGCTTTACGAGAGGCGAAAGCCTTGTTCCCAAAACTATTCCAGAAGAAAGTAACTTAAGAAATAAATAATAAAGCTTTTGCTATCACCAGCTAAGGTTATTAGCTAAAGTAAACTATACCGTTACTTTCAGTAAGTCCTCGCAATTATGAAAAGGTCAAATACTTTAGCTAATAGACTATATAGCTACCTTGCTATTTTCAAGAAAACTTTTTATTGGAAGGAAAAGTAGGCTGTGGAGAAAATGACTGAATTAATTGAAGTAATAACTAAGCTTCTTAGGCCAAACAGTATAGCCGTTATAGGGGCAGCAAGGGAACCAAGCAAAATTGGTCATGTTGTAGTAAAAAACATATTAGAAAGCTCTTTTCCAAGAGAAAAAGTTTTTCCCATAAATCCGAATGCAGAGGAGATTTTAGGTTTAAAGTGCTACAAGTCTATCAAAGATGTTCCGTACAGTATTGACTTAGCAATCATAGTAGTTCCTGCAAAAATAGTGCCTCAAGTACTAAAGGAAAGTATAGAAAAAGGCATTAAAGCAATTGCTATAATTTCTGCAGGATTTAAAGAAGTAGGCAATGTAAAAGAAGAGCTTGAACTTGTTGAGATTGCAAGAAACGGAAACGCAAGAATTTTAGGTCCAAACATAGTTGGAATCGCAGATACTGTGAAAAAGGTAAACGCAGGCTTCATACAGCAATTGCCTAAAGAAGGAAGGATTGCTTTTATTAGTCAAAGTGGTGCTTTGGCGATAGGCTTAGCTGGCTGGACTTCTCTAAAACAAATTGGACTATCTGACTTAGTTAGCATAGGTAACAAAGCAGACTTAAACGAAGTTGACTTCATAGAGTACTTTGGAGATGATAAGTATACAAAAGTTATAACTTTGTACTTGGAAGGTGTAGATGATGGAAGAAGATTCCTGAAGGTTTCCAAAGAAGTAAGTAAGAAGAAGCCAATAATAGTGCTAAAACCTGGAAAGTCAGAAAGAACTTCACAAGCAATAAAGTCCCACACTGGCTCTTTAGCTGGCTCAGACAGAGCCTACGAAGCGGCCTTCAAGCAGGCTGGAATAATAAGGGCACCCACGATAGTTGAGCTTTTCGATTGGGCTACAGCATTTGACTTACTTCCGCTGCCTCATGGTGAAAATTCTGTCATCTTAACAAACGGAGGAGGTGCTGGAGTCATGGCAACAGACGCTGCTGAAGAGTTCGAAGTAAAGCTTATGGATATTCCAAAGGACTTAGCTGAAAAACTTAGGAAGTTCATGCCTCCGTTTGGTAGCGTGTACAATCCAATTGACCTAACTGGAATGGCTTCGCCAAACGACTATGAAGGGGCTTTAAAGGCACTTTTAGAAGATGAAAGAGTTAATAACGTGATAGTATTATACTGTCATACGGCACAAACTAATCCAGTAGACGTAGCAAATGCAATCATCAGGGCAAAAAGTTCGCTAAACAATGGAAAGCCAATAACAGCAGCATTCATCGGAGGAAAAGAGTGCGATGATGCCATAAAGTTACTTATTTCAAATGGAATTCCAGCATATGACGTGCCTGAGAAAGCAGTTTCCTCCCTTGGTCAATTGTTAAAGTACAACAGATTCCTAAATAAGCAGAAAGCTGTAGGAGAAGTGCAAGAAGTTAAAGTGGATAAGAATAAAGCAGAAAAAATAATAAAAGCTGTACTAAAAGAAAAAAGAAATATCCTTCTACCCTCTGAGGCTGCTGAGCTAGCAGAATCGTATGGAATTCCGGTAGTTAGTAAAGTTAGAGTAAGTAGCGTAGAAGAAGCAGTAAGGGCTGCAAATAAGGTTGGGTACCCAGTAGTTTTAGAAGTAGAGTCTCCAAATATACTCCATAAGGTTGACGTTGGAGGAATAATACTTAACATTAAAGATCAAGATGGAGTAAAGCAAGCGTATGAAAAGATTATGAAAAGTGTAAAAGAAAAAGCACCAAACGCTGAGATAAGAGGAATACTTGTTAGGAAAATGGTTCCACAGGGGCGAGAAGTAGCTATAGGCGTTCATAGGGATGCCGCTTTTGGTCCATTGATAATGTTTGGAAGTGGTGGTACCTTAATAGAACTTTACAGAGACGTAACTTTCAGAGTTGCACCACTAACAAAAGAAGATGCGGAAGAGATGATAAATGAAACCAAAGCTTCGAAACTCATTGAAGGCATAAGAGGTGAGAAACCTTCAGATAAAGAGAAAGTTAAAGAAGTCATAGTTAGGGTTGCAAAATTAGCAGAAGACTTTCCAGAAATAGAAGATATCGACATAAACCCATTGTTTGTTTATGGCATTGGCGAGTATACTACTACAGCGCTCGCTGCTGACGTAAAAGTAATCTTGAAGAAGTCTTCGAACGAAAAATAATTTTTAGAATCCTTTTATAATTTTAGCTTTAAGTTCTTCAAAGTAGCATTTTTATTTTAGTTAAAATGACGTTACTCCTATTTTATTAGAAATGAACTTCAGAATTGCCTACTTGTGACAAAATCTGCTATGTTTTCTAAGATAAGTTTTGCCTCTGTTTGCTTTAGTGGTTTCAAAGCTTCCTTTAATTTTACTTTATATGAGTCTAAGATCTCAAATACTTCTTTTTCCACATTCGTACTTTTTATCATCTTTATAGCATCTAAGATTTCTTCTTTTGTTGTCTCCTGCTTTGATATTACTCCAATCAGCTTATTTCTATCTTCTTCATCCATCTTTTTCATAGATAACAGTACAACAATGTTTGCAATTCTGTGTTCCATAATGTCCTTGCCAACAATTTTTCCTATGAGCTCTTCATCTCCATATATATCTAAGTAATCATCAGTAATTTGAAACATTATACCAAGATTAGTTCCATAACTCCTCAGCGCAGTTATTTCTTCTTCCGTACCTCCTCCAACTATTGCACCAGATTCGCAACTTGCTCTAAAGAGAGCAGCTGTCTTTTTATCTATCATGTAGAAGTAATCGTCTATATCAACATTTGGCCTTCTTTTTGAGTTAATAAAAGGCTCATTTTCTCTTATTCCTCTTTCAAAGAGTACTTCAAGCATAGCACCTTCAAGTATTTCATCTATAGTTCTTGTTAGAACTTTAATTAGTCTAAGGAACTGTGGAGCCTGCTCTAAAGCTCTTACTACCGCTTCTCTGTACTTTAATCCAACAAGAAGCGAAGTTACTTCTCCAAATGCCTTTCTTAACGTTGGTACTCCTCTCCTTGTTTCTCCCTTGTCTATTATGTCATCGAAAATTAAAGTGGTGTTGTGAGCTATTTCGTAAGCTACAGCAACAGGTAGAGCAGAATTTATGTCTCCGCCTACTGCTTGAGCACTCAGTAAAACTAAGGTAGGCCTAATTCTCTTTCCTCCAGTTTTAATTGGGTAAAGCATCGCTTCCCTAAACTCAGTTGGGATGTTTTGAACCAAAAATTTCTCTATGTCTAAGTCTATATTTTTACCGTAGGTAAGTAACTTCTCCAACCTTATTCAGGCTGAGTAAGAGCATGAATATTTTAAAAAGGTTTTCTTGGCAGTTAATACCTTCTAACTTTTTGTCGAACCTTAAAAGTTAACGGCTCATTTTGAAGGTCTCTAACCTAAAGATGTGAATTTGTGGTTTACCTAAAGTTCAAAAACCCATTCGTCTAAGTTTGTTATGACTTCCTTCAACG
>JGI20130J15133_1000709_pt1 | contig 30383 bp, 27 predicted proteins | sample WasSprMetagenome_FD_15133 | JGI IMG/M metagenome (IMG submission 15133) | reverse complement strand
GACTTGTGGAACTCGCCATCCACGAGCTATCTAGGAGAGGGCTTGTTAAAGAAATCAAAAATGGAGAGGTGTGTCCATGTTCATCGTGCATCCTTAAAGACGTATACAATTGGAAGAGTCCCCGGTATTCCACAATTAACGTCTACTTCCTCACGGAGAAAGGACGGAAGACGCTGAAAAATCCGTCAGAATGATTGGCTTTGCCCATTTACTTCATACTCAGCATTTTTCTTGCCTTCTTTCTGAAATACAGCGGGCGGTTCTTTTAGAGAAGCTTGAAGGGCAACTACTCTAGGAGCTGTTCAATCTCTAGTCTCACCTTTTCGAGGTCGTCGAGGAGTTCCTTGCTGGGGCTCCAGTAGCCACGCTTATAAGCCTCGTAGAGCACTTCTACGATCCTTTGGAGGGCCCAAGGGTTGTGCTTTTTCATCTCCTCTTTTACTTCGCGGTTCAGCGCGTATGTTCTCGCGACCTCCTCCCACACGTACTCACTTACAGCCTTTGTTAGAGCTGCATGCCCAAGCAGGTACTCCACTCTCTTCATAACCTCTCTGGCTCCATCGTAGCCGTGGCTCAGCATGCCTCTTATCCACTTGGGGTTGAGTAGCCTCGCGCGGGCCCAAAGATCCATGGCCTCCTCCACGCTCCTCACCCTGTCAACCTCTCCCGTCGTGTCCACCCATACCGTCTCTACTTTCCTTCCCGCCAGTAGCTCGATGGCGCTCCTCAGCCCACCCAGGAACTCGTAGTAGTGGTCAAGGTCCCCAACGTCGTATTCTGTTGTGCTCCTGACCTGGGCTGCCAGCTCGACCGTTTTGAGTAGCTCTGGGAGGAAGTGCCCTGCCTCGGCGGCGTGAAGCTTGTCCGTGTATGCGTAGCCCATATCCTCGAGATAGACTCTCACCAGCTCCTCCTCACTAGACCAGTTCGAAGACTCCACAAACTCAGGTAGCCTAGTCCCATAGGTCCCCGGCTTCGGCCCAAAGATCCTCGCCACCGCGACTTCGTCGCTAACCTTCTCCCTATGTGCGAGGTAGTGCCTCCTCACGTAGTTCATCTCGGAGGGCTCCTCGAGCTGGGCGACGAGCCTCGCAGCCTCGCTCAACAACGACACAAGGTTTGGGAACATGTCCCTGAAGAAGCCGCAAATCGTCACGGCAACGTCTATCCGCGGCCTCCCTAGTTGCTCCAAGGGTATGACCTCTAGCCTCGGGTACCAGGGCCCCTTGTCCCTCACGAGCCTAACACCTAGGAGTTGCAGTATCGCACCCACAGTCTCACCCCTAGTCTGAGCGGTCTCAAATCCCCATAGGACGAAGCTCAGCGTCTCAGGGTACCTGCCGTGCTTCTCCTTAAATGCTCTAACCAGCTCCTCCGCTATCTTGGCGCCCTTGATGTACGCGGCTTTGCTCGGGATGAGCCTCGGATCGAAGGCGTAGCCATGGGATCCTGTCGGGAACACTTCGGGGGTTCTAATAGGATCTCCCGTAACCCTGGGCTCAACATAGACCCCGCTGAGAGCTTTGAGGAGTGAACCTATTTCATCGCTCTTTCTGATTCTCTCGCATAGGTCGCGGGCGTACTCTAAGGTTTCCTCGGCTTCTCTTCTCAGCTTTTTGAAGAAGTTCCCAGCTACTTCCGCAGGCTCCTTACCCGCTATTACGAGGCTCAGAATCTCCCTGCTCGCTCTCTCAGAGCTCTCGAGAATCTCATACCCCCTCACGCCGTTGAAGGCCCTTCCAGGGTTAGAGAGCAGCTCGTCGTAGCTCAAGCCTTGCTCCTCGACTACTAGCCTTGGCAGGGCTTTGACCTCGCCATCCCTCTTCAGGACATAGAGAACGTAATCTAGGATCTCATCGTCGCTCCACCTCTTACCAAGCACGTGGAGCCCCCTCGGTATCGCGCTCCTCTTGATCTCGTAGAGGTAGCTGTGCAGCCCCTCCAGGTCGTCGCACCGCAGGTTTAGCTTAGCGCACTTTTCTCTGATCATCGACACGAGGACTTTCCTCCTCTCCTCGTCGCGCTCCTCGCCTAGCTCGTGAAGCAGCTGTTCGAGCTCGCTGTACTCCCCGTAGAGCTCGGCATTCGTGAAGGGCGGTGTCCCGTGCGTAATGACGTACGCGTAACCCCTCCTCTTAGCGATGGTCATCTCCGAGGGGTTGGTGACGTGGTAAACATAGACGTGCGGAAAGTCCGCTATGAGCACGTCCGGCCAGCATGTTTCGGAGAGGGCAACCTCCTTCCCGGGCAGCAGCTCCAATGTCCCGTGCGTGCCCAGGTGGACTACGACATCGGCCTTGAACACGTCCCGGAGCCAGTAGTAAAAGGCGATGTACTGGTGGTGGGGAGGCAGGTCCTTCGAGTGGTAAAGCTTCTTCGGGTCCTCGTGGAAGCCCCTTGCTGGCTGGACTCCGACGAACACATTACCCAGCAGGACTCCCGGGATGACGAAATCACCTCTATCATCAACGTTGATGTCCCCAGGTGGCGGCCCCCAGACCTTCTCGACTCTCTCCCGGAGTTCCCCGGGGAGGGCTTCGTAGTACTTGAGGTAGTCAGCTAGCGAGAGCCTGGGAGCATTCCCACTGTGAAGCGACCACTCAGGGGAGTTTACGAGCAGGTTCTTGACCAGCTTCACTAGCTCATCCTTTGGCACCGTTTTCGTGCGGTACCCAGCTTCGGCGAGCGCTCCAAGCAGGACTGAGAGGCTTTCGAAGACGTCCAGGTACGCGGCGCTCCCCACGTTCCCCTCTCCTGGGGGATAATTGTAGATGACAACTGCGATCTTCTTAGCGTCATTAGGCTTGTATCGTAGCTGAATCCACCTGGCTATCCTGGTAGCCTTCTTACTCACTCTCTCGCTGAGCACCACGATGTCCGTGCTCTCCGAGTCGTCAACAGTCGCCGAGATTATCGGCTCTATGGCGCCGTCGAGCTCGGGCAGAGCCACAGCTGTGAAGACCTCTATCGGGAGAATGCCTCTGGGGTCCTTCCTCCAGTCGGAGTACCTCCTCATGTAAGCAATTAGCCCGTTGAAGAGAAGGTACCCCGATCCGATGAACAGCCTCCTGGTAGGCTCTATATCACCTCCGTACGGGCCCCCATTAATGATGAACCACTGAAGGTTTACAACAGCGTCCACAAACGGCTTGTCCTCGACAACTGTGAACTTCTTCAAAGTGCTCAGTTGCTCTAATATGCTCTCAGCGGAGCCACCGACCACTAAGAGCGCTTCCACGCCGAGTCTCCCGAGCTCGCGGGAGAGCTCCTCCGCCACGGGGAGGCACTGCTCGAAGTGCATGCCGCCGTAGAGGAAGAACGCTACGGCAGGCCTCCTGGGAAGTCTCACCTCGCCAGTGCAACGGCGCTCACTGGGTAGGTAGAGGCAGTTCTCCATCTCAGGCTTGGGCTCCTCGAACCTCGCCTTAACGCCGAAATACTCCGAGAGGATTAGCTTCAGCATGTTCTCCAGGTTGCCTCTGCCCCAGAAAGCCCAGTACTTAGTCAGCCAAACCCAGTTCCTGTAGTCCCTCAGGACACCGACTGGCAGAGCCCTCGAAACTTTCTCAACCGTGTCTACAACCCTAAAGACCCTCCTTACATCGAGCCTATCTGCATCAAAGTCCAAGGGCTTCGCCCTCCTCGCAAAGTTTTCCCCAGTGATATGGCCAAGTCTCAAGAATGCGATTGAAGATGTCCCGCCGACTAGTGGTACTATGATCCTCGCTGCAGAGGTCTTCAAGGAGCCTTCGAGGTAGCTGGGGACAGCCCCCCTGATATCGACCAACAAAATGTCTGCCTTGGAGACTCTCGAAGCAACTCCCTCGGGGTCTAATCTGTCAAGGTCGCTGACATAAACTACGTCAAGACTCAGTTTAATTCCCAGCTCCTTTTCAACAGACTTCGCCGCCTCGAAGAACGACCGAAGGGAAGTCTTCGTGCTTATGAGGGTCATGTTTATGCTCTTTTGGGACATAAGATAATAAGAAAAGAATAAAATATAAGCTTTCCGTATTACTATAAGAAAGAGGTGTCTACATGTGGGCTCAGAAAGTTCAGAGTTTTCCCCGAGCGAACGTAGCAAGGTGTACTTCCCTTTCTCTGCCGTAGTCGGCATGGACGTGGCTAAGCTGGCGCTACTTGTGAACGCTGTTAATCCTCTGATTGGAGGAGTCGTGTTAGCCGGTGATAAGGGTACTGGTAAGTCAACCCTTGTCAGAGCATTTGCACAGGTATTGCCGGAACAACCCGTTGCTAAGGGTTGTCCCTTTAACTGCAATCCATTCAACCCCCTTGAAATGTGTGATTACCACTACGAGCTGTGGAAGAGGGAAGAACGCATAGAGTACGAGTACAGGAGGATACGTGTAGTAGATCTCCCACTAAACGCGACCCCAGACAGGGTTGCAGGCTCCATCGACGTTGAACAGACGATTAAGACAGGTAGGGTTGTCTTCAAGCCAGGGCTCCTGGCAGAGGCCAATAGGCAAATTCTCTACATTGACGAAGTGAACCTGCTCGAAGATTACCTAGCGGACTTGATACTGGACGCCGCAGCCAGCGGCTGGAATGTTGTCGAGCGGGAGGGCGTATCTTTCAAGCACCCTTCCAGATTTGTGCTAGTAGGATCCATGAACCCTGAGGAGGGCATGCTAAGACCCCAGATACTCGATAGGTTCGGACTTTATGTACCCGTGGAAGTTTCCATGAATCCTGAGGAAAGGGCGGAAATCGTAGAGAGAGTAGAGGAGTTCGCAAGGGATCCAGGATCCTTCTATAAGAAATGGGAGCCCTACGAGAGGCAGATCCGAGAGAAGATAGCAAGAGCTAGGGACCTCCTCAATAGCATCACTATAGATAGGGATCTACTAAGGCTTGTCTCATCCACGGTGGTGAAGCATGGCATCAAAACCCATAGGGCTGAAATAGTGGCTGTCAGAGCAGCTAAGGCGATAGCGGCACTTGAGGGCAGAACCCACGTAGAGTTGGAGGATGTGGCAAAGGCGATAGAACTGGCTTTGAGGCACAGGTTGTCTTCAAAACCGTTCGAAGAGCCTAAAAAGACACTCGAGGAGATTATCAGGGATCTTACGGGAGAGAAGCCTGACAACGAGCAGGACAGCGCTAGAAAAAGCGGGACAAGTATTTCCCCGGATCGTAGCGCTTCAGGGCTAAACGGCAGTGGGAGGAGCGATAGAATAGAGGCTTCCCTTGGAGATTTTCACGAGTCTCCCGTGAATCTCGGAAAAGAGTTTTTCAATAGCGCAAGAGCAAGAGACAGAGTTCTCAGCAAGGGCTCAAGAACCTTAAAGGCGACAGCAGTAGCTTCGCTTAGAGGAGTGCCTATAAATGCTATCCCACCTCTAGAACACCAACTTACCGACATTGACCTTCCGGCAACCCTCAGAGCCTCTGCAGTCATTAACCCTGCGGCGCCCATTATGATTGAGCCATCGAGTATCAGAGTTAGAATTAGGAAGGAGAGGCTACCAACACTACACGTTCTGCTTCTCGACATTAGCGGAAGCATGCTTATCAGGAAGAAAATTTCCGTTGCAAAGAGCATCCTTAAATCGTTAATAGAGGAGGCTTACACTAAGAGAACCTATGTGTCTCTAGTTACGTTCAGGGGCACAGGGGCAACAACCGTGGTGCCACCAACCAGGAACTTGGAAAGCGCATACAAAAGCCTAGGGTTATTACCCGTGGGGGGATCAACCCCCTTCACGTATGGCCTCTTAGTAGCTCTTGGACATTTTAAGGCTTTTAGAGCAGTGTATAGGAACTCCAAGCTCTTTCTTCATATAATATCTGACGGAGGCGCGAACGTATTTATGACAGAAAACCCCAGGAAAGAGGTACTAAAGCTCGCTGAGACTTACATGAGGTTAGGAGTTGAGGTCATAGCTTACCGCATCGGGTCAAAGCAGTCGAGGCTCGCAGTTGACTATCTGGAGCTCTTCGTCAATGCGATAGGCGGGAAGTACTATACTTTATAGTTATTTTCTAGCATATTTTGAAAATTTTTAATCCTTACGGACAGACTTATCTGGTCTCGTAGCACTCACTCTAGAAGCATGTATTAGCTTAAAAAGACAAGAAACACTAAGTAGTATGTGCTTGCAATGAAGAAGAAAATGCTTCGTGAGAAATAGTTAGGCAGGATAATAAGCTTCTTTAACGCGCGCTAAATAGGGTTTCATGGGACAACATGGGAGCGCGCTGTAGAAGATGTTTGCTTTAAGAATAAAAAACGAGTTGATTTGCCACGTTAAAATTTTATAAAAGTTTAATTTTTGTATTGTATGCTTTGGCCTTTTCGAGCAGTGTTCTAAATTTTTCCTTGCTGACTAGTGTCTTCGGAACTGCCAGAACTGGTCTAGCCTTGAGAAGCTCGGCTTTCTTAGCTACTGATTCAATTGCCTGGTCTATACTCTGACTAGGTTTCAGGACTTCGATTACAAAAGTTTGCTTATTTCCTTTGGCTATAATCGGGATGGAGCCAAGCCGTGTTGGGTGATTTATTTCTACGTGTAGACCAGCATAGAGGTATCGGGTCGCAACTCTGCCTACGAGTCCATACTTGTTTACAAGCGCCTTTCCTATGAATTTTTGTCTAGGGGTCGTCATGGGTACTCGTTATTTTTTCCCGTTTTTGTTTTTATTTCTTTTTTCGACTTTTGGCTAACTTTTTTAGATTAGCATTAAATATTAAGATGAGTTAATTAATTGTTATCGCATGGACATTCCGCAGAGCCTCTACGAGATACTCCTCGCCATCGTAAATATACAGTTCTGAGAAGCGGCCCCTCACAAGTGTCGAGATCGCTGAATACGTGGGTAAAAGCGACGGGACAGTTAGAAACGTCATCTCAGCCCTGAAGGCCATGTGTCTCGTCGAGGCAAAGACTGGGCCTGGCGGTGGCTATGTCCCAACGGTCAAGGGGGTTGAAATAGCTAGAGGCAACGTGGCATTGGAAAAACTATGGGAGCCTATTAGGCTAGTTGTAGATGGAAGAGCGCGCGCCTCAGAGGAAGCCCAGGGGCTCATCCACTGCCCCCGTAGGCACACGTTGCACGCGGGCGTCAACGCAGCCTTGAGCATCATGGCTAGGGGGCTAAAAGCGCTGGGCATAGAGGCAGAGCTGCCAAGCACAATCACAACGAAAAGCTTTATAGCCACACCCGGCGGAGCGCGCACTAATACCAGTAAACCATAACCCCGCGAAAAGGCGGGGTAAGGGACGGCGCGCTGACAAGGATGTACGACATTTTTTGCCCCTAGCCGAGAAACTCCACGAGTGTTTTCTGCTTAGTGGTCACATTTATAAATGTGCTCCCACTCAGTGCTATCTCGACTGGTGTCTTCAGTCTCGTTTTTATTGCTTCTAGAGCTTCTTTGAGAGACCCATACCTTTCAGGCGATCTGCCTAGCGCGGCTCTAACGCTTTCCCTGATCTGCCAGTTGCCAACAGGAGCAAAGTACTCCGGTGTAACTTCTCTAATTGCAAGTACCCTTGCTTGCCTCCCCCTCTTATAGAGATGCTCGAGGACAGGGAGTCTAATCGCGTCATAGCCACCGTCCTGGCCAGAAGGCCTGCCATCGCTGTACTCATGTATGAGAGTCATATAGGGCTCAGCGCCTGGGACCCAGACAGAGTTTGGCAACCATATCTCGACCATCTCCATGAACCATGGCCCCGGCAAAAACAACAGTATATAATTGTTCCCAATGTAGCTGGAAGTATATACCTCTACCCCGCTTATCTCTGGAAAAGTCTTAACCTTGCTCAACAGATAATCCCCGATAGCCCTATCAACGGCAGTTATCGACCACCTCGTTGGGACAAATTTTTTCTCGACGCCGAGGGCGCCAGACGACAACAGCCTCTGGAGATAGTATACATCGAAGCCACGACTGTAGAGCTCTTTGAGAGCCTCCCTAGCCTTAACCCTATCTACAACAAGGCTGTCAACCCTCCTAGGAATAACTGGGTTACTGGTCAAGCTTATTTTTTCGACCTCAGCCGAGAACACCACAGGCTTCAGCAAGGGGTCAAACCTCAGCGTGAACCTTGGAGGACGGCTAAGCAACACCTCTGAATCGACAGGCCTGACAGACATAGCTGCCTCCCGAATTGTCTCAGCAAGCCTTCCTGAGGCTTTCCTGACCTTTAGAACCCTGTAGCTATAGATCATGGACGCCCTCATCCTGATTATGTCCAGCAGCCCCAGCCTGCCCCACCACGACCCCGGGTCTTCATACAAGGAAGCGTCACCACCCTCAGCCAGGTTTACCCCCACCCTAACGTATGGGTACCCCTTCTCGCCTACAAGAAGCGAGGGAGGGGAGGGAGCCTCAATACCGGTAGCCTCCTTGATTCTCTCAAATATGCCAAGCTGCTCCTTGAGCCTTAGGAGGATGGGACAATTCGGCAAGCCGCACAGCCTCCTCGAACCCTTACATTTAGCGCACATGTAGGGCTTTGGACGGGTAACTAGAGTCTTAGACTCGCCCGTATCAGTGAGGAGGCCCTCAGCCACAGACACTTCTAATCAGTAATCACAGCACAGGTATATTAGCTCTTCTCCGCTTTTTCAACAACCTAATTTTTAGGGAAAAAGCCGGGGTTTTAGTCTTCCAAGTGCTGTACTTGGAATGCAACTACACTATGAAGTCTATGAATTTCTCTAGGAATAACTCCGGCTTCTCAACGAAAGGAGTATGTCCAGCCCCCTCAACTTCAAACTTCTCGTAGTACCCGCCTCTTCTCACGTATTCATCGAGGAAGCTTCTTATCTGGCTAACCATGGGCTGCGGTGGGAACTTGTCCTGGCCAGGATAGCCGGGTATGTGACCCATAAGTCCAAGCGTCCCCACATCGAGGAGCGAGTAGTCAGATACGACAATATCCTTAGTCCCATGTACCCAGAGGACGGGAGGCTTCTCTGCAACCTTTAGCAGTTCTCCCATTTTTAGGTACTTAGGGCTCATAGCATTTAAGACTCCTTTCGTTCCTGGAGCCACANATGGCCAGTTAGGACTCTCAACATAGTCCCCCGGATAATTGCACTCACCAACTTCAGCGCTGAACAGCATTTTTAGGAGCCTACTCACCAGTGCACCGCTGACTACAAAATCGTCAGCGAAGTATACTTTAGCCACGTTGGCTGGAGCAGAGGGGTGGTCAATACCCGTATACTTCTCTCTCAGCAGCCGTAAGAAATCAGGGTTGTACTTAGCTACCAGACCAGCACCAGACCCCGCATAGTCCTCATAGCATGGAGTTCCGTGCTCGTCCTTAGTGCCGCCGAAGCCGTAGGGTGACATAGGATCCACCAGTACAAGCCTAGATATTTTTACGCTGGCTGGAGCATCTATGACTGCCTGCAATGCTACTGCACCACCCATACTGTGCCCAGCCACTACGTAATTGTCGTATCTAAGCCTCTCCATGAGCCGCAGAACGTTGTCAGAAAAATCCCTTAAGCCTCTAGTCGCATCGATCGGTCTTCTACCACTATCACCAAAACCTCTCAAATCTGGAGCTATAACGTCGAATTCCTTGGGGATTTTCGGAATGAGGTCTTCCCATATGAGAGACGAAGAAAGGTTACCGTGAATCAGCACGACAGCTTTTTTACTGCTCCTTGAGAGAAACCTGTAACTTACATTGTAGTCATCGCTAAGCCTCATACGACGAATTTCCATACCTGCCGTAGAGGACACACCTCTTTGCATCTACTTGTCTCCCAAGCTAGTAGAAATTCATCAGGGTTAACTACATTCAAAGGATAACACTCATGCTTTTAGCCTTTAAACTCCCCCTACCTTCCTTGCTTAGCCCACAACCCTATGCAAGGCTTAAGCCCCACTATTCACAAGACCGAGTAGCACACGCGTTAAACCTCAGCAAAGGATAACAGCAAGGAAAGCTAAAACTATTTCTTAACCCCTCGAGCAAGATAGGATTTACCTAGCCTTGTTATCCTGTAAGACGTGTATCCTCGCTCGCACTCCACTACTCTTCGCTCCACAAGCCCCGCGTCGATCAGTACGCCAAGGTTGTAGCTTAAAGTATTCGGATTAAGGTTAAGCCTCCTCCTCAGCTCTGAGTATGTCAAACCTCTTGGATTCGCTTTGTCAAGCGTAGCTAATATCATAAGCCTATTCCTATTAGCCAGCGCATTGAATATTTTCTCAAGTTCTTCCACTTCAGCCTCGCCTATCATAATTTCTCTTGGCTATATTTAAAGTTAACCGTAGTTAACTTAAGTTAACAAATATTAACTTAAAGGTAATTAGCGCGAGCTACTCGGAATAAAATCATGCCGCAAGTAATACCAATAGGGAAGGAAGCTATCAGGGTACTTTTCTTGTGCTCATACGATAAAAAGACTTTAAATGTAGTAGAGCAAGCCATTACGAAAATAAGGGAAATCTACGACCCCGATTTCCGAAAGAAGCTTTTGCCTGTACTCGCTAAAAATCTCAGGATTTTTGAGGCACGATCAGGGGAGGAGAGGTATCTAATTCTTTCAGAGAAATGGGGAAATGAGTGTGGAGTTTCCCTCTTCAAAAATGGAAAAATAATAAATAACTTCCAGTGCAGCAGCAGAGAATGCAATGAAATACTTCGACAAATCGAAGAATCCATCAGAGGCTTAGGAGAATTCAGAGAATTGACAGCAACAACTAAAGTCATGGAGCTCTGCAGATGGTCTGACTTAATCGCTGTGATCAAGCAGAGAGGATTAGGAAGAGGTGGCGAGCTTATAGAACTGGCGATGATAATATGCCTTTACTTATTCAAAGGAGACTCCAGCCTGATGCAGAAGACGATTTTATTGAGAAAAAGCAGAGTCAGACTCTCCTGGATGGTAAAAGAGCTCATTAATCTTGGAAAAGTAAAACAGGAAACGTATAAAGATCTTTACTCTCTAGTGGAAGAATTAAAACAGGAGATAGATCGAGTAACAGAAATAAAAAGAATTAGCCAGACAGGATTATCTTCCTAGCTGATTAGAGAGTATAAAATTGCGGGGACCGAGTAAAGATGACTTCACGAACGAGAAAAATTCTCTTCTACCTCGTGCTTTTTTGAAAGGTTTGTAAAGGTGGCTTTCCTAACGTAGGAATTTACTCGTAAAAGCTACTAATAGTGCCAAAGAACTTAACCAAAACAACTACGCTTCTCCAAGGGTTTCCCAGAGCAGTTTTAGCTTCAAGCTTTAAGCTCTCTAAATTTTTCCGAAATTTTCCTCCAGTCTTCCCCGCTCAGCCTCCAACCCATTGCTCCAGCATTTTCCTCAACATGCTGAATAGTTGAAGCCTTAGGTATTGGCACCACGGGATTAATCATCACGAGCCAGTTTAGCGCTACCTGCGCAGCTGTCCTGCCGTACCTCCTCCCAACCTCGGCTAGAAAGCTGTCCCTAGAAAGCTGACCCTTCTCGAGCGGGGTGTACGCCAGGTAGAGCATCCCCTCCCTCTCAGCATACGGGATCACAGTCTCCTCGTCCCTCCTATCAAGCAAGCTAAACTTATTCTCAACAGCCACAACATCCTCCCTACTCAGGCAGCTCCTAGCTTCCTCTACTAGCTCAAGCCCAAAATTGCTCACGCCAATAAACCTAGCATAGCCCCGGGCAACCGCAGCCTCTAGCCCCCTCATAGTCTCACAGAGAGGCATGTCAGTCGGCGGCCAGTGTATGAGGTAGAGGTCCATGAAGGTTCCAAGCCTCCTTACACTCGCCTCCGCTGACCTCAAAACATCATCATAGCCAGCATGGCTCGGCCAAACCTTAGAAACAATAAATAACTCGTCCCGCCCAAAACCCCTGACCGCCCTGCCAACAAGCTCCTCACTGTGGCCACCACCATACATCTCAGCCGTGTCAATAAGAGTCATCCCCAGCTCCACACCCCTCCTAAGGGCAGCCACCCACTCCTCATCCATGCTCGTGTCAGCACTCCAAAAGCCTCCACCTATCCCCCAAGTCCCCTGCCCAAGGACGGGAAGCCACTCCCCAATCTTCTTAAAGTATTTCCGNTCAGCCACGCCTCAAAAACNATGCCGAACTTTTAAGTCTTCATTACAAGGTAAACAATAAGTATGTGTCCCTTGATACACTCTTAGAAGTGCAATGAGGGGGCAAGCGGAAGTAATCGGCGCCATCCTACTCCTCGTCATAGCTGTAGCCCTATGGGCTGTGGCATGGAACCTGTTCTACCCAACATACCAGCAAGCATCCCAGCGCCTAGAGCGCGAGAGACTACTAGCCGAGAAGGGCCTGAAAGAATACCTCCTAGTCGAGAGAATATACCTCAACAACGGCCACGTCTGCGCATGGGTGACGAACACAGGCGACGTCCAAACAGAGCTAGCCTCGCTATACCTGAACAACACGCTGGCATGGAGCGGATACATAGACATGAAAGCAGGAGCATCAACAGAGGTATGCACAAATTTCACCCAGAGAGCAACCTACAGAGTCAAGGTATGCAGCTACACGAACTGCTTCGAGGTGACAGACTACGTACCCTAAGGGTCAGCGCGCACGTGAGGGTCAAGCCTCTGCAGTAGGAGCAGTCTTCCTAGCGCTAATCATACTCCTGCTAGCAGCACTCATAGCGAGGCAAATCCAAGTCCAAACAGAGGTCCAAAACATAGCATCCGAAGTAGCCACACAGAGAAGCGGCGAAGGACAGCTCTCCTTAACCCTAAACTACACGTATTCCATCTTCTCACTGGGAAGCGTAAGTGATAAAACGCGCGCGTGCGTGCCATTACCCAATGCACCATGCGTTTTCACTTCAAGTAAAGACAACGAGAAATACATGCTGACACTAATTTTTTCAGCGATAGAAGTTCCCGAGTATTTCTACAATGTCACAAGTAACCTATACCTCTCATCCAATGACACGGTTCAGGCAACACTGTATGAAAACGCTGGCCCCTCACTCGTCGCTCAGGGGACCTACGTGCTCCCAGCTAACACCTCTATTGTTTTAGTGGCACACGTGTCCAACTACACGTTGTGCTTCGCGTCGGGTAGCCCCTTCGAGGTAAGGATCGACTACCTGAACTACACCTTTACAGCATACAACTCCACAGGCTTCTACGCAAAGCTCTCCAACACAGGCTCCGCGATAACCAGGCTTTACGGCCTTTGGATCCTCAACAGCACCTTTGCACAGCGCATAAACACGTACACGTGGCTGGACCCCGGCGCCTCGCAAACATTCACGATAAACGTCCCGGCAGCCAGCGTCTCAGAGATAAGAGCCGTAACTACGACCAGGGTCAACATATTTAGGATAAGCGTGAAGCCGCCAACCCTAACGGCTCCCCCCGGGCCGGGCGGAGGCGGGGCATACTCAAAGTTCGTGATAACGTCCTACAACCAGACCATAGCCGGCCCCGTCTCCTCCAAGCAGCTCTTCACAGCAACAGTGAGGAACACCGGCAACTCGAGCGGTACAGTCGTGGTCGAGGTGAGGGACAGCAGCGGAAACCTGGTTAACAGCAGCCAGGCGACAATACCCGCTGGTGGAAATGCCACAGTCTCCTTCTACGTAACCCTACCCTCCACACCGGGAACCTACACGTGGACTGTCAAGGCCTACAACTTCAACACAGGCAAGTACGACGACGAGGAGTCGATCACAGTCTCCGTGCATGGTGAGCTCATTAAAAACGGCGATTTCTCCCAGGGCAGTGCATACTGGACCCTAGAAGAGCCATGGAACGTGGATACAAGCCTGCAGCTAGCCCGCATAAACCTCACTAACCCCGGGAATATAAGTGCGAGCATCAGCCAATCCTTCACGCTGTCCAGCAATGTGACACTCACCCAGCTAAAGCTCTACTACTACATGTCCGCACACCCACCAGGACAAGTCAACTCACTGCAACTCGTCATCACAATAGAGAGCGGCTCCACCACCCTCTGGAGCGACACCATAAGCTGGAACAAAAACAATAACCCAGCACAGGGCAACTACACCGCCCAGTTATCCCTACAACTAACCCCAGGGACATACACACTCAGGATCAAGGCTCTCCTGGATGTGAAGAAGGATGAGAAGGGGAAAACGCTGGACCAGCTGGACATTCGGGTTGACAACGTCAGCCTATTAGCTGCGCCGTAGCTCACAGCCACGGGAGCAGCTCCAGCGCCTGTGCTCAACAGCCTTAAACTCCAGCCGCGCGCTAGCTTATACGCCTTGGTACAGTTGACGAATGTAAACAGCGGTGACCAGGTGTATAGGGTTTTTGTCCCTCCTGGAGGATACTTCAAAGCCTTTTAAGCTGTATGAGGTAGCGTTACGCCCAGAGGGGCAGAATGTTGTACTATACATTCGGCGCTTTGTTGGCAATTGGCATACAGGATCTTCTGCTACAGCCCCCTATTCTGGTAATATATACATGGTATTTCTGAGTTTGAGCAGGTCCGGCCCTCAGAATATGATTGGCGCTATTCTATATGATCAGGGCGTTCTTTACACTACCTCGGATACAGATTCAAGTGTTTCGCCGAATTACTTCGGGCTAGTAGTTGATGGAGGGGCTGGTTACTTTGACAACCTGGTAATTGCAAGCACTGCTGACCCTAGGAACGTGTGGATTACCGGTTTAACTTCTGACTGGACTGCTGAGCTCAGGGATTCAAGTGGTAATCTTGTCTCCTACGCTGCAGCAGATAGCTCCGGGACCGCTACCCTCAGTGTGGTTAAGCTGCCAGTCATTCTCAATGGCTCAATAATAATCAAGGACCAGTACGGAAACGTAGTAATACAGAAAACATTTAGCGACATTGTTGGAGGAGACACGTACACCTATGGGTAGCTTGTTTTTATTTTCAGCGTTAATTCCAATATTTTTCTAAGCCAGCTTGCTTGGGAGTATGTAATGGTGTCCAAGGACATAGAGATACTTAACCCAGCCTCTAACGTAGCTATAGCTACTCTATGGACAAAGAAGGGTGTCGTGGTTGAAAGGTTAAGGGAGCTGGGCTTAGCGGACAAGGTCAACATCGTTGGGACACTGTACACGAAGTACGGGGTGAACTACCTGCTACACACGCTTTCGCAGAATCCCCGCGTAGACGTCTTGATCCTTTTCGGGGCGGACATCATGGGTAGCGGGGAGGCGCTGGCTAAACTGTTTAGGGGCGAGGTCGATACGGGCTTAAACCTCATGTGGAGCCCCGAAGAGCTTAGAGGCGTCTTGTCAACTGTTAGGCTCATTGACCTGCGGAAGGACTTCGTGAGGGGGAACTGGCAGAAGCTTGTCGAGGCTGTGATTCAGAGCTTTAACCCCAACACGTACAGGGAGAGGCCCAGGCTGGCTCTCCAGGAAGCGGAGGTAGCCTCGTGGCCTAGGCAGACGGCTGGCCTGTATGTGCAGGAGAAGAGCATTTTCCGAGCATGGGTTAAGCTCGTGGACGCAGTGATGACTTGGGGCTTCGTCAAGGATAGTGAGTACAACGAGAGGCAGAAGCAGCTGCTGGGCGCCTCCGTGGTGCTCAACTACTCGCAGCAGATCTACGACGGCTTGCTAGGCTACTTCTCCATGGAAGAGCTGGAGCGCCAGGCGAGGTCCATCCTGGAGGGGGAGGAGGGGGTGGCGTATACGTACGGTGAGCGGCTGAGGAAGCACCCCCAGGCCGGTGACCAGGTAAGGCTCATGGTTGAGAAGCTTGCCTCCTCGCCATCCACCCGCAGAGCACTAGCCGTGACCTGGGACTTCTCCAGAGACCCCACCTCGGAGGACCCGCCCTGCCTCGTCCTGCTACACGGGGACCTTTCAGGGGACTACTTCAACCTCGTAGCCTTCTTCAGGAGCCACGACGCCTACTCAGCATGGCCCGTCAACGCCTACGGCCTGGCCAGGCTGATGGAGCACATCTCGGGAGAGCTCACGCGGAAAACCGGTCGGAGGATCACCCCGGGAGTACTGACCATCTACAGCTCCTCCCTCCACGTCTACGAGCACGACTGGACCAGGGCTAGCGAGCTTGTCAGGAAGCACTTTGAGAGGGCTAGGTCCGAGTTCGTGGAGGATAATAAGGGCAACTTCCTCATAAAAGTGGAGGGTGGGGAAATAGCTGTTGAGCTGCGGACACCTGAAGGACTGCTGGCGAAGAGGGTCTCTGGGAAAACGGCACCTGAGGTCCTCCTAAGGATAAACCTGGGCGCATTAATGCCTGAGCACGCTGCATACCTCGCGAGGGAGCTCTTCAGGGCTGAGCAATCACTGAGAAGCGGCACGCATTACGTCCAGGAGGAAGCATAGGGAGCTAGCCCTGGGAGAGCTTCCTCACCTTCTCCAGGACCGCGGCGAAGTACTCTACCTCCTCAACAGTGTTGTACAGGTAAAGGCTTGCCCTGGTAGTCCCCATCGGTGTGCCAAGCCTTTTCACGAGGGGNAGCGCGCAGTGGTGGCCGCTACGCACAGCTATCCCCTCCAAGTCCAGCATNGACGCCACCTCGTGCGGGGTCAGCCCCGGNATGTTNAAGCTCACAACACCAAGCCTGTCCCTGAGATCCAGGGGCCCGTATACAACGACCTCCAGGTCCTGCAGAACCTCCAGGAGGCGCTTCGTGAGCATCTTCTCGTGCTCTTCGACCTCCCCCATCCCCACACTCCTCAGGTACTCGACAGCCCTCGCGAGTCCAACAGCCCCCGCAACATTCGGCGTCCCAGCCTCAAACTTATGTGGAGCATGCAGCCACTCCGCGGTACACGTGTCCTCCGAGCAGTCAACAAGCGAGATCGCGCCTCCACCAGGGAATGGGGGCTCGAGCTTCTCCGCGAGCTCCCTCCTCACATACAAGCCCCCGATGCCCATCGGCCCCAGCATCTTGTGCCCTGAGAAGGCGAAGAAGTCTGCATCCATCTCCTTCACATCTACAGGCATGTGGGGGGCGCTCTGAGCCCCGTCAACGAGGCAGAGGGCTCCGCACTTGTGCGCCTCCCTACAGATCTCCCTCACAGGGTTAACTACGCCCGTAACGTTACTCACGTGGGTGACTGCCACAATCCTAGGACCCTTAGCCAAAGCTTTTTCGAAGTCACCCATGTCCAGCCTGCCCTCATCATCCACATCAACTATCCTCACGCTCGCCCCAGCAAGCTTCGCGACACGCACCCATGGGAGAAGATTGCTGTGATGCTCCATCCTCGTCGTCACAATGAGGTCCCCCCTGGAGATCATGCCGGTCGCTAAGAGGGAGTAGGCAGCCAAGTTAATCGCCTCGGTTGCCTGCTTAGTGAAAACCAGCTCGTCCGGGTTTGCGCCTATAAACGCGCTGACAATCTTACGCGAGTCCTCATAAGCCTCCGTAGCCCTCAGCCCCAGCTCGTGGACGCTTCTACCAACGTTCGCGTTCATAATCCTGTAAAACTGCTCAACAGCCTCAATGACCTGAATAGGCTTCTGGCTCGTCGCCGCATTGTCAAAGTACACCAGCTGCTTGCCGTGAACCTTCTTGGCCAGAATCGGGAAATCCCTCCTGATGCTCGCCAAGTCCAACAAAACCACCTTAAACATACACCTTAACCCCCATGCTTAAAACCTTTTACTAGCACGAGCAGCTAGCCTGGAAGAAGCTAGGGGCGGCGCTGCGGAGGAGCGGGAGGGTAAGTTAACCATATGAAGGGGTCCTAAAATTGTTACTAACGCGCAGATGTGCCCTCAGGGGCGCGTGAAGCTGCGTAAAAGCGGCTGGGCGNGCGNGTCTGTGCCGGGCACCCCTAAAGGGGGTGGAAGCATGCCCAGGAAGTCGAGCCGCGCCGACAAAGACCCCGGGNCTCGGTGTGGGGCTTCNGGGTTGAGGCTTCAAAGTGCAGCAGAGAAGGACAAGAGGACGAGGATAGTAGCGCGCGCTCAGGTTTAAAACCGTTGAAGTGAAACAGACTTATATTAAAGAAAACTGGTAAATGAAGCTGTGGAAAAGGTTATCGAGTTTGCCTAGGCCATAGAACTGATGAAGAGGGGGAAGAGGAAATATTAAATGCTCTAGCTTTCCTATCAGAAGAAACCAAGGAGTTCAGTGGCGCATGCTGCACGCGCTGCGGTTGTGTGCGCAAGCTAGCGTACTCCGAGTCTTATAATCAGTGGGGGTACATGCTGCGCGGTGGTGGGGGGTTTCGATTTTAAAAGCGTAGCTCTCTCCCTTTTGTGGAATCTCGCGAATGCGAGGTATTGCGTGCTCTTCTCGCTGATGAAGAGCACGGCGGCTTCAGGTGTGACGATGATGAACGTGAGAGGATTGTCCCCGATGATCATATTGCCCTTACGTTCTTCGTGCAGAGAATTGTACACGTAGTTGATACAGGTCGCGGTCTCGGGGACGAACTCGTTGTACGGTACTTCTCTGAACATGCCCCTCCACTCAACCTTGTCTAGAACTAGCCCCTCCTCCCTCATGGTATCGATAACCGCCTTGATGCAGGCTTCGCTTAGGTGAGTGAAGACAACATTCACCCCCTCCATAAATGCTTCCTCGATCTCCCTCCCCTTCAGGATTCTGAAGGAGCCACCCACGCTGAATGATGGCCTTTGCAGCAATAAAAATGTTTTCAGCTTTTTCTATGCGCGCTAAGCAAGCGATCATAAGGAAACTATGGAAAATATGCGAGCACGATAATCCTTACATCCTTTTAAAAGCGCCTAAGCGCGCCTTGAAGGTTTGTGAGGTGTAAACATAAATATAGTTTTTAAGAATATGGAGCGCACTATTAAGGGGATCTGGATGCGCGGGCAGAGACGCTCCTCGGACACACAGGGGGAAGTGCTCCCACTCCGTCAAAAGAGGATCGTGGATGCTTTGCTCGCGGGCAAAAGCGACTTAGACGAGGTCGCCTCCCTGCTCGGCGCTAGGAGGGAGGACCTGATGAGGGATGTTGAAGAGCTCCGCGTGAGGGGGCTTGTGGAGGTTGTGAGGAAATCTTACGAAAGCGTTGTCCTGACCGATGAGGCTGAAAAGTACTTGTCTCAGGGCTTGCCCGAGGAGAGGCTCCTCAAGGTGCTTGAGGAGGAGGGCGCAGTTAAGGAGGATGAGGTGTTGGCGAAGGCAAGCATGCACGGCGTGCCGATCTCGCCCGGCGAGCTACAGCCAGCCATTACCCACCTAGCCCGGGTGAGGGCAGTAACCTTCTCCGGCGGCGCCATCAAGCTATCCAGCGCTGAGAAGGCTAGGGAGCACATCTTGAGGACGAGGAGAATGCTGGAAAGCGTGGGGAAGGGGGAGTTGGAGGGGGTTGACCTAGACTACCTGAAGAGGAGGCAGCTAGTTGAAGTGAGGAGGCAGGCCAGAATACTGCTAGAGCCAACGCAGAGGCTAATTTCCCTGGCGCAGAAGGGGCTACTAACAGAAGCCGAGGTCATCACAGAGCTTACAAGCGAGGTAATTGAGTCCGGGAGGTGGAGAAGCGCAGTCTTCAAGGAGTTCGACCTCTCCGTGGAGATCCCGACTCAGCCCTTCGGCAGGAAGCACCCCTACCTGGAATTCCTGGACTGGATAAGGGAGATCCTTGTCTCGATGGGCTTCGAGGAAATGAGGGGGCCCCACGTCGAGCTAGAGCTATGGAACTTTGATGCACTCTTCCAGGCGCAGGATCACCCCGCCCGCGAGATCCACGACACGTACTTCGTGAAGGGGGGGCTTACAGGCATGGTCAGGGACAGCGAGCTCCTCGCTAGGATCGCGAGCGTCCACGAGAACGGGTGGATAACTGGCTCGAGGGGCTGGGGGTACAAGTGGGACCCGAAGCAGGCTCTACGCCTAATTCTGAGGACCCAGACGACGGCGGTCTCGGCGAGGACGCTCTACACTAGGGGGGAGGGCGAGTACATGTGCTTCTCGCTTGACAGGGTCTTCAGGCCCGAGAACCTGGACGCCAAGCACAGCATGGAGTTCTACCAGCTTGAGGGCATCATCGTCGGGAGGAGAGTTACGTTCAGGAACCTGCTGGGCTTCTTCCAGGAGATAGCGAAGAGGCTCGGGCTCGGGGAGGTCAGGGTCAAGCCAGCATACTTCCCATTCACCGAGCCGAGCGTAGAGGGCTTCATCAAGCACCCGAGCCTGGGGTGGATAGAGGTTTTCCCCGGGGGCATGTTCAGGCCGGAGATGCTTGCAGCCCTAGGGCTGAGGAACGTCAATGTGGCTGCCTGGGGGATAGGCATAGACAGGATAGCAATGGCAGTACTCGGCGTAGACGACATAAGGCTCCTCTTCGCGCAGGACCTAGAATTCATAAGGAATTCCAGGCGCCCAGCCCCCGCAAGCCTAATTGACTCGGCAAGCCTAACGCATGCGCCCACCAGCAACCCCGGAGAGACGGGATGGGGTGAGCGGGACGCCGGTGATAGAAGTTAAGCTCTGGGACCTCGAGAGACTTGTCGGCGAGAGGCTCAGCGTGGAGATGCTTGAAGAAGCCCTGCCCAGTTTAAAGTGCGAAATAGAGGAGATAGACCAGGAAACCATCGCGTACGAAGCTACGCACGACAGGCCGGACTTGTACTCCGCAGAGCTTCTATCGCTACACCTCAAGGGCCTCCTCGAGGTAGAGACGGGTCTCCCTAGGACCCCCCTATACGGGACGCTTGAGAGAGCCGAGGTGAACGGCCCCGAGTACAGGCCCTACGCCTTCTTCGCAGTCGTTAGGAACGTGAAGCTCGACGACGAAGCAATCAGGCAGCTGATGCAGCTCCAGGAGAAGATCCACCTGACGTACGGCCGGAACAGGAGAAAGATCTCCATAGGGTTCTACGATCTAAGGGGGGTGAAGTTCCCAGTGAGGTATGTGCCTGCAAGCCCGGACTTGAGGATGAAGCCCCTTGGGTTTACCTATGAGATGAGCCTCAAAGAAGTTCTGAAGAGACACCCGAAAGGCGTGGAGTACGCCCACCTAGTCTCGCCCCACGACAAGTACCCCGTAATCTTGGACTCTGAGGGCAAGGTGGTAAGCTTCCCGCCAATAACAAATAGCGAGGAATTTAGAGTCACGGAGGAGACAAGGGACCTGTTAATAGACGTCACCTCGATAGACGCAGAGGCGGGTAGGAGGACGATCACGCTCCTCGCACACGCAGTATCGGTCAGGGGCGGGGAAATCCAGCAGCTCCAGCTCACGGGGAGGATGCGGGAGGTCTCGCCGCGCATCGAGCCAGACACCGTCAGCTACGACGTCGAGCTAAACAGGAGACTACTTGGCCTGGACATCAGCGTGGATGATACAGTTAGGCTCCTTAGGAGAATGCGGATGGAGGCCGTCCCAGCTACATCCAGCGAGCTAGCGGTCAAGTACCCGTTTTACCGGGTGGACATCCTTCACCCGGTAGACATAGCGGAGGAGGTTGCCATGGCCTACGGATACAGGAACATCAAGCCCGAAGTAATGCCCCCACTACACCCCGGGCGCGAGGATCCCCTAGAGGTATTCACGCGCATCATACGGGAATCAATGGTGGGTCTTGGCTTCACAGAGGTCAACAACTACATCCTCACGAGCACTAGGCTCATGTACGACCTGATGAATCTCCCCCACCAGCCCACGATCGAGGTGGAGAACCCCAGGCATGAAGCATACCACGCGATGAGAACGTGGATCGTGCCCCAACTGATAAACATGGTCTCAATTAGCAGGCACGCGGGCTTCCCACAGAGGATATTCGAGGCAGGCGACGTCGTCATACCGGACGAATCGAGCGATAACAAGTCTAGGGAAGAGAGGCACCTAGCCTTCCTCATAGCCGGGAAGGGTGTCACACTCACGAACGGGCTATCAGCAGTCAAGGCCCTGCTCAGCATGCTAAAGGTGCCGGTCCGCTTCGAAAAGCACACTCACAGAAGCTTTATCGAGGGGAGAACCGCGAGGATCACCACCCCGGAGGGGGTTGCCGGCATCATAGGGGAGGTACACCCACAAGTCCTCCTAAACTTCAACCTGAATGTCCCGGTGGTTGCCTGCGAACTAAACATAGAAGTGATCCGAAGATGCTACCTCAACGCCCGGAAAGAGGAGCACTAATCGACCTCTGGGGGACAATACTGTACCCATGCGTAAGCCCAGACGACTACGCACGCGAGAGGTCGCGGAGGATTCTCGAAGCCCTCCTCGAAATAGGGGTAGAGCTGGACGAGCAGAGGGTTCACGAGGCCTACAAAGCAACACGCGGATTAGCGGATAAAATCAGGGACACAACACAGAGGGAGCTGCCGCTAGAGGGGGAAGTCATCCTGCTCCTAGACAAGCTCGGAGTAGAGCCCCGAGAGGAGGCTGTAAGAAGGCTATCCGAAGCCTACATATACCCCTACCTAAGCCTCGTGGCCCCCGCCAGCGGGGTGGGAGACTTCCTTAAAAAGCTCAAGAACTCGGGATTCAAGCTAATACTAGCATCCAACACGATGAGCACCACCTACAGCATCAAGCTTCTAAAGCTGCACGGCCTCCACGAACTCTTCGACTACATGGCTTTCTCTGACAGCGTCGGCTACCGCAAGCCACACCCAAGGTTCTTCTCCCACATAGTCTCCGCCACGGGCATAGCCCCGGCCGAGAGCTTCCTCATAGGTGACGAGGAAGCAGACATCAAGGGGGCAAAGCTCTTCGGCTTCAAAACAATAGCATACACAGGCTTCCACCCATACACAGGCCACTTGCAGCCAGACTGTAAAGCAGACACATTCGAAGCCGCCGCGGAATGCTTAAAAACCCTAGGACTCGTGTAGCGCCTCTACCGCTGCACGCGGCACCATGCTCCCAGCCCACAAAAGTTAAAAGGGGAAATGGTCCTCTACACAAATGTGAGCGAATTTATAATCACAACCACGCCAAGTGTGCCCGGCTACAGGGTCGTCAAGGTTCTAGGAGTAGTAAGCGGCATGACTGCAAGGACTAGAGGCGTGCTTGGGAGATTCATCGCCAGCTTCGAGACGCTGGTCGGCGGCGAGGTCGCATCCTTCACTGAGGAGATGCTGAAGGCGAAGGACGAGGCGCTGAAGAGGGCTGTGGAGCAGGCTAAGGCGCTGGGAGCTAACGCGATAATCGGGCTCGACTTCGAGACCTCCGAGGTCTTCGCATCCGTTGTGCTGGTTTCTGCCACTGGAACAGCCGTCGTCGTGGTCCCAGAGTCCGGTAGCGGCAGGTGAGCCGTGTAACGTGCTGTGCCGGGCAAGGTTTTTCTACTAGAAACCCCCCTTTAACACGCCATGAAGATACTTGTCACCAATGATGATGGTCCCTTTTCACCTGGTTTAGCGATCCTCAGGGAGGCTGTGAGAGGACTCGGTGAAGCAGTAACCGTGGTGCCGGAGACCCCGAAGTCGGCGACAGGCCTCGGCCTAACCCTCCACAAGCCCCTGAGGGTTAACAGGCTGAGTGCGCCTGATGGCGTCCTATACCTGGTCTCTGGCACTCCCAGCGACGTCATATACATTGCAATGAACGTCATATCTGGAAAGCCAGACCTCGTAGTGTCAGGCGTAAACATAGGCGACAACCTAAGCGTGCAAGTCATACTCACCTCCGGCACAGTGGGGGCAGTCCTACAGGCAGCGATCGAGGGAGTGCCAGGCATAGCCTTCAGCGCAGCCGTGGACTCGCCCGAGGAGCTCGAGGATGGGGAGTACAGAAGGTTCGTCCTGAAGGCAACTCGCGCAGTTACACGCCTCGTAGTTGAGGGGGGCATGCCACCGGGGATAGACGCCCTGAGCGTGAACTTCCCCGGAATCATCACCAGCGAAGTGGTAGTCGTCAGGCCGGCTTCAAAGAGGTTCTCGACCTCGGTCGTTAAGCGGAAGGACCCCCAAGGGAAACCCTACTACTGGCTATACGGCTCACCCATTGAAGCTGAGCCCGGGACCGACGTCCACGCAGTGCTCGAAGAGGGGAAGATAGCCGTAACACCCCTCAGCATCACAAACATATTCACGTATGCTCCAGCCTCCATCAACGACCTAGTCGAGAAGGTAAGGCGAGAAATCAGGGGGCTATAATCCCCAGGCTGACTCGGCAAGTGCAAGCCTGTGCCTAATAGCGCACTCCGGACATGAGCGCGCTATTTCCTCTGCACGCGAGCCCCAGCATGCTCACGGTGCTGCACCACTAGGCTACCTGCAGCATCAACGGCAGCCCCTTCACAAGCTTCCCAGTAACTGGGTCCACCCTGAAGCCCATCTGCTCAAGCGCAACTACACCAACTATGGGCGTAGAATTCTCAGGCCTCTCGATCACCGGGCACACGGCTATCCTGTCATCAACCTGGACCACGGCGAGCCCGTAGAGCCGCTTCGCCGCGCCGCCCTCCACCTCGCCCTCCACCTCCCTCAGGAAGACGAGCCCCAGCCCCCGGATCAAGTCTTTAGGCAGCGCGGGGTAGGTGGCGCCTGTGTCAACCAGTGCCTCGACATTAACCCTCCTGACAGAGCCCTCGGGAAGCTCGCCGCCCACCCACCTAGCGTAGTCAACCCCGTTATGGAACACGGCTTTCACTTTAACGTGCCCATTGAACCATCTCCATATACAGCTTTCACTCTTACTGGCTCTATTCCTTTGAGGGACACTATAAAGCTTTTCGTCTTGAGCACGCGCGGCACGTGCAGAGCGCTCCAAACCAACGTAGAAACGTGGACTCTGCCACTCACCTAGGCAGAGATGAGGGCGCGCGACATCTATGAATCACAGCCCATGTAAAAACGTGGAGTAGCGCGCGCTAGCTGAGCATACCTGAGCCGACGAGGGTGCTACACTGCTAGCCACGTCAGCGTGCGCCATGGCGGGGGGTTGGGTGCCTTAGGTTTAGGGAAGCGGCTACCGGAGTGCATCACGACGAAAAGCTTTTTACTAACTTTCAAGTGCGAAAAACCATAACCTCCGCGAAAAAGCTGGGTAACGGGTGGCGCGCACTGGTCGAAACCAAGGTCAAAAACTTTCTAGTGACTGGTAGACCCGGGATAGGGAAGACTACATGCCTCACCAGGACGGTTGAGATCTTAACGAGTAGGGGCGTGAGCGTGGGAGGGATGGTGACTTACGAGGTTCGCGAAAAAGGCGAGAGGATAGGCTTCAACATCAGGGACGTTTTCACGGGGAAGGAGGGGGTCCTGGCCAGGGTTGGCTTGGCTTCGGGTCCGAGGGTTGGCAAGTACACGGTGAATCTCCACGATCTGGAGACCACCGGCGTAGAGGCCATAAGAAGTGCGCTTCGAGAATGCCAAGTAGTCGTCATCGACGAGATAGGACCCATGGAGCTCTACAGCAAAAGCTTCCTGGCAGCGGTTACGAGCGCGCTGAACTCTGAAAAGCCAGTCATAGCCACCATACATGAAAGGGCTCAAAGCTTCGAAGAGGGAAGAAGAATACTTGGAAGGAGCGACGTAAAGCTTTACACCCTCACACTTGCTAACAGGGAGGCTATGCCTTCAAGGATCGCGAGGGAAGTCGCCTCGCTTCTAAGTAAAAAATAAGTTTTCCTGGGCTCTCGGCGCGCGAGCTAAGCAGGGGCGCTTAGAGATAACCTGTAACACTATCAAGAGAAGGCGGCAATGGATCTCAGCAGAGAGGTGCTGGTCGCTTCGCCGCTCCGCGCGGCGAGACGCTACCTTACAGGGGTGAAGAGCTTGAGGCTGACTATTACTACTTTGAGGGATGGTGGTGTTCGGCAAGGCCTTATCGGAGCACGCGCTAGCGCATCGCAACGAAAAGCTTTTACAGCCCCCATCGAAACAATGCCTGAAACCCATAACCCCGCGAAAAGCGGGAGCGACGCGGTGGTGCACGCTGAAGGAGAAAGTGGTTATACCAACTGAGGATGAAAACGGGCTCAATGCTAGATTATCACAGCACTTCGGCAGAGCCCCGTACTTCGTGGTTGTCGAGCTAGAGGAAGGTGAAGTATTGAGTGTTCAGGTTGTGCCCAATAAAAGCGAGCACTTCGGCGGAAACGGACGACCGCCAGACCGAATACTACAGCTTAGACCGAATGCTGTAATCACTTTCGGAATGGGTCCTGGAGCGCTGAGCAGATTTCAGGAGGCAGGCGTCCCCGTCTACAGAGCACAATCTGACATAGTCAAAGAAGTTGTCGATGCATACGTGCAGGGAAAACTGGAAGAGCTAACAGAGGGTTGCGGGAAATCCCGCCACAGGGAAGGATGCCACTGACACCCACGTGGAGTGTTCCTCCAGGATTGATCCTTGAGGAAAAACAGAGCGCAGTAGGGATATGCTTGCTCACGCGCTATTCTCCACCTAAAAATAGTGTGGGGGCGCGCTAGAAGGTAGGAAAGTAAGTACCACTAAAGTAGCTTGGCGAATATCTCTTTAGCGATCTCCTCCGTCACCTCGAATGGTGCGTTCTGGAGATTACGCCTATACTTTAGTCCCTCAGAGACGTAGAATCCCATCTGCTTTTCGCTTAGATTGAGTTCCCTAAGGCTAGTGGGAGCACCCACTTTCCGGTGCAGCTCTTTCAGCGCCTCCCTCAACCCGCCGATGCCCTTAATGCCTACACTATTCATGAAGTACTCGGCTCTTGAGGGAAGGTAGGACTCGTAGAACTCAGACGCGCTCAGCAGGATGATGGCACTTGCAAAGCCGTGAGGCAGGTTGAGCGTTGTTGTCAATGGGTACCCTAAGCCGTGCCCAATATTTGTCCCAGTGAAGTTGATGGCTATCCCTGCAAGCATGCTTGCGTAAAGCATCCACTCTCTACAATCGAGGAAGCCGTCCACGGCGCAGGGGAGCTTCCTGAAAATGATACGGGCAGCCTCCAACGCGTACATGTCTGACATAGGCGTGCTTTTCCCGCTGAAGAAGGCCTCAACCGCGTGGCTCAACGCATCTAAACCGGTGCTTGCCGACTGGTCTCTAGGGAGATACCTCAACACCTCAGCATCTAAAATGGCCAGTGATGGGTAGACGCCTCTGCCAGAGATTGCGACCTTCATCTGTCTCTCGTCTACCAGGACGGAGTACTTTGTAACCTCGCTGCCGGTCCCATGTGTGGTTGGTATAGCTACTAAGGGCAGGAGCTCCTCGTCCACGCTTCTAGGCCACAAGTAATCCTTAGAGCTACCTCCCAGCGTGTAGGCAACGTTTGCAGCCTTGGCAGTGTCAATTACGCTTCCGCCCCCAAACGCGACAAAAAAGTCGACTTTCTCTCGCCTAGCAACTTCAGCACACTTGTCAGCTGTCTCTACTGAGGGGTTAGGATCTACCTCAGAGAAGAAAACACTCCCTATGCCTACCCTAGCTAGTTCTTCGCGGATCCTAGCGTCGAAGCCATACTTCTTGGCGAATCCTCTCCCAGTAACTATCAAGGCCTTTTTGCCTAGCTCCCTCGAGAGCTCTCCAATCTTGCCTAGCGACCCTCTTGAGAAAACTATCTTTGTCGGCAACTCGTATGTGAAACTTATAGAGCTATACACGTTTTCTAGAGGCGTGGCAAAACTATTTTTGTCTTTCCCAAACACTAAGCAAGCTAGCCCCTCCTCTGCGAGAGTAGCTTCAGAACGGGTATACTTTCTATGTCCTGGCTCGAAAGCTTGTCCCAGTAGATCCCTTCGGGCCTAGGATACTTTCTCTCGGTTTTTATCACACGCTTAGGAGTAAACACGTAGTCCATCGGGACATCGTGTGAATCCATTGGTATCGAGTCGACGATCTGCAGTTCATGCACAGTTGTAACTATTGGTGTTTCCTCGCTTATCGCTCCCAAAGTCTTCAATATGGCATACTCGAGGTCACTGAAGCCTCCCCCCTTCCCAACTCTCCCGCCATAGAGGTCTACAGCCACGCTACCAGCAACCTTCAGGTCTATCTTGGGAACCCTTTCTAGAACCTTTTCGCCAAAAATGAATGCACCCTTTATCGTCGAAGCCTGGCCCACCTTGTCGCTCGGTATCTTTCTGGGGTCTAGAACAATGAAACCGTTTCTCAGACGAGGAGAAGCCACAACAAGGATTTTCCCATCTCTCAAGGCAAGCTCTCTAACATGTCTCTGCGGAGAATCAGGATTCGAAAAAACAACGTGCGCTTTCTGATATATACTCGAAGCTCTCAGCCTTAATGCCGCCTCCCGTGCACCCTTAAAGTTTGGTATCCTCCCCTCAATAGGGAAAGGCGGAAGGGCAACATTTTCCTCCAACAATTTTCTCCAGACTTTCTCCCTTATCTCCTGCTTTTTCTCCCTCAAGCTACATCTAATGTCTTAAAATGTTGAAAAATAAAAATAATTTCTGTGCTGCTCTATGCAGTTAATTAGTGATGCATAAAAATGAAAAAGAAATTTAAGCTAGGAAAGCTATTTCAATTTAAATTTAACTATGAGTGGGTACACAACCATAAAAGTCTCGAGGGAAACTAGAGATTTACTGCTAAAGCTTAAAGGTAAAAACTCCTGGGACTCGTTTTTTACGTGAGTTAGCCCTCTCGGAAATTCAGGAGAGGAGGCAAAGAATTAGAAAGAAGTTAGAGGAGTTACTAGAGCTTGATTATGGAGATGTGGTAGTTAAAAAATGGGCAAAAGAGTTCTGTTTAAGATTTAAGAGACGTTTAGGTTAATAGAACATGCGGAATGGAAATAAATCTACAGTCTATTTTGGCGTCTTATGTGTATGTCATTCTAGGGTCAATTAATTGAAAATTTACTTGCTCAAAAATGTATCATCTCCAAGATAAAATTCTGAGTGTTTTTCTTCTCCGGCAAGGTTTAAGCCTCTAATAGTTACGTGGAGCCTGTTTTCGACAGGAGCAATCTTTATACGTGAAATGTAAGCGTAGTTTTTCTCTACGCGCGCTATCATTGTAGCCTTTTAAGCTGGTCCCAGAGCCGCCCAGCTAGAGCGCGTGGCACAGGAAACTACCTGCTTAAGCCTATCTCAGAACTTTTCTCCTCCCCCCTCGAGTCCACGCCGGTGATGTAAACCACGAGCCTTTCCCCCTGAGGGTCAATTTTCACCCTAGAAACATGAGCGTAGTTGCTCTCAACGTGAGTAATGACCTTTTCCAGGTCTACATCACCGTACCCCAGAAGCTTGAGGACAGACGCGTAGGCTTCGAGGAGCGTTTTCAGCAGNTCTCCCCTGCCCACACCCACGAGCCTTCCCCTCCTGAGCTTCGCGTATACGTCGCTGATCCNACCTAACCCGTGCTGGTTAAGCACCTCCAGGACCTCTCTGTCCCAAAAGCACATCCTCCCCTCTCTCGCCCCCAGAAGCCTGGCTACGCTCCTGAGAGCCTTGTACGCATAGTTCAATGCGTCATGAAGCCTCCCGAGGAAGTAGTTCTCAAGGGACAGGTTAAGGCAGGCTAGAGCATTCTTCTCGAGGTACTCAAGAGTCCTCCCAGTTATGGGGGGCGGGGTACTCACGCTCTCGTAGAGGGACTCATCCGCGTACACTATCTTCCCACCTGCCAGGATCTCATGAGCAAGGTACTCGCCCTCCTCGGCAAGCTTCCTCAACTCCTCCAAGGTCAAAATAAGTGTTGAAACGTCGTGGCCAAGCTCCTCGGCTATCAAGATCCTCTCCTCTAGGGAGACCCTGCTCTTGGTAATGATCGCTACATTGACGTCACTCATGGGAGAAAAGTCCTCCAAACGGGATGCAGAGCCAAAAACAATTATCCCCAAAACATTGTCTCCCAGCAGGGAAACCACCAGCGATTGGAGAGTTTCGAGGGACATCCCATTCCATCTCCTGACCATTATCCACCTTCTTAGGAAAGAAAGTTTCTTATAAGCTTTACACACTAACTACTCGATGAGCAGCAACGACGGTAACTACTCTTCTAGCACAGCCTGCATCTTCTGCAGAATAGTAGAGGGGAGAGAGTATGCCTACATCGTGGCAGAGGAGAAGGGTGTGGTAGCCTTCCTCGACAGGTACCCGGTCAATCTCGGCCACACCTTAGTAGCCCCAAAAACCCACTACGAAAACATCTTCGACACGCCAGGCGCAGTCCTCGCAGACATGATCCTACTAGCTCAGAAAATCGCAACTGCACAGAGACTGGCACTAAACGCAACAGGAGTAAGGATTGTCATGAATAATGGGAAATCCGCCGGGCAAGAAATCAGCCACGCCCACCTACACGTAATTCCCTACGGTACAGCTAGGCTCAACAGGGTAATGCTTGACGAGGGCACAGGTCGAAGAGTTGCCCAGGCGCTAAGACAAGCTCTCTCCACGTTAGCAAACCCTTAACCTCACATTTCTTACTCGTAGCGCGCGCAGGCGGAACCCGAGGGGCTAACCATATAAAGGGGTCCAGCAGTAATTTCTGAGTGCGCAGCAGAGCCTCCGAGGGGCAAGGTAGGAATGGCGTTCGCGTCGTGCCGCTGAATGCCTGGGCCCGGCTCCTCTTGGG